>PJUE01000098.1_pt1 | contig 120428 bp, 105 predicted proteins | sample 1512171 | NCBI WGS metagenome assembly PJUE01 (sample SAMN08177674, study PRJNA422409) | Feces metagenome, whole genome shotgun sequencing project. | isolation source: Chicken feces (3) enriched on wood chips: alkali lignin treatment | host: Gallus gallus | place: USA: Madison | collected 2015-01-15
ACTCCTTGTCGTTTAATAGTGACTCTTTGTCAATCATACTCTTATAAAGTTAAGTAAATAAAAAATGCGAAGTCCTTTCCAACTCCGCATTTTTATAACTTACACACTTTATGAGACGGTGTCCAAAAAAGCTTCCCCTCATCAACTCGGGGAAGCAGGCAAATGCTTTTTCAACTATGGATACGGTCTGTGTCCGTTACAAACTCATTCTTATTTCAAAGCTCCTACATTTAATTTAGACACAAATCCTTTTAATTCATCCAAACTGTAACCTTCGCCCTTTAAGGTAATCAAATAGCGGTCTTTTTCAAGGTAGCTGATTTCGGAACTCTTTTCTGTTGAACCTTCTTCCGCCTTAGTGTCTCGCGTCTTTGCCCGCCTACCTTCAAATTCACCTGTTTTTTCTACTTCTGTGTCCGTAATATTTTCCGAGTCCATCATAAAACCCATCTGCGCAAGACTAACTACTGCAGCTCCGGACTCACCTGCCCCATCAATGATATTAATTTCAATGCTCTTTTGATCGTCTAATGTATAAGCGGCATTACCAGAAATAACACCCGCTCCATACAAGGAGCCAGCAGAATAAGATGTTCTCTTCAAACCATCTAAGTTTTCAGGAAGAAACGCTTTGAGCTCTTCAGAGGTTAAAGGTTTTTCAGATTTCAATTTAGCCTGGAGTTCCTCCATTTTCTTGGTACCGTCAGTCAGGTTATCTAAGTTAGATACACCTTTGACCACATCTGCGATTCCAGCGGTTTCTTTTTCATTCTCTACACTTTCGTTTGACTCCTTAGGGTTACCACAATTAGTAATCAAAATAGCAGCCAATAAAGCGGACAGTAGTTTCAGTTGTCTTTTCATGATATTGGTTTTTTAGAAAACTTATACAAGTTAAATAAAAAAATGAAATGTGCAATAAGACAACTATCTACTGTGGGCAAGAAGATAGAAAACGATTTGCGTCAAATCCATCTTTTTGATCTATCCCCTGTCTCGGACAAAAGCAGCGGGATTCTCTAATCGGTTAAACAGGCGATCCGGTTATGATCATTCGTCAGCCTTAGCGTTGAAGTCACCAAAAACCCATTTAAAGACCGCCGACAACACAGACCATCGGCGGGTGATAAACAATTTCGATCGATGATTTGCAATATGACCATGCTGAAAACTACCGTATTTTTTCCAATTTACACCTTTCTGCTAAGCGCATAGAAGAGAAATTTGCATTATGGTTATTGCAACAAAATGGAATAATGTATTCCTGCTTTCATCTTCTCAAGCACTGTACCAGACCAGCTCCTTTATCGGTGCTACCCTGTCGGCATTAGTTGGACTACAGCTTGCTCCCAACGAGAGTCTCGCGACCTTACCCGTTTCGGTGGTTTCATTAGGTACCGCAGTGACGATGATACCCGCTTCATTGATCATGAAAAAGATTGGGCAACGCAGGACCTTTATGCTGGGAACTTGGTTTGGCATTATAGCAGGACTGCTTTCATTTTACGGAATTATCACCCGTTCGTTCAGTCTTTTTGTTGCTGGAACAATGCTGATCGGCTGCTATCAGGGCTTTGCCCAATACTATCGCTTTGCTGCAGCGGATTCGGTACCCGCGAATAACAAAGGAAAAGCTATTGCTATCGTTATGGCGGCGGGTGTGGCAGCAGCTATTGTAGGCCCCAATTTGGCACGCTATACGCAACATATGGGAAGTGCCACCTTTGCTTATTCATTCTTATCGATCACGATTTTGAGCTTGATTGCATTTTTTGTCATTTTCTCGCTGAAACTTCAAGGCCCAAAAGCAGTATCCGGCAGTGAACCTATAAGGTCAGGAAGGTCTTTAAAGGTAATTATAACTCAGAAAAACACGATAACAGCACTGATCTCTTCTGCCGTTGGTTATTCGGTCATGACGATGATCATGACGGCAACACCTATAGCCATGCAGCACTGTGGGCACTCTGACAGTGCTTCGGCGACCGTCATTCAATGGCATCTCCTAGGTATGTTTGTGCCGTCATTTTTCACAGGAACGCTGATCAAGAAATATGGTGTCAATAGGGTCATCCTCCTGGGCATCATTATCCTACTTATACACTTGATCTTTGCATTGACAGGAACGGATTTCATGCATTTTATCTCGGGGCTGATCTTTCTAGGCATAGGTTGGAATTTTATGTATATCGGCGGTTCTGCATTACTTACACAGGTATATCTGTCAGAGGAGAAAGAAAAAACACAGGCATTTCATGATTTTCTTGTTTTTACGGTCATGAGCGCATCAAGTTTCTCCGCAGGAGGTATCCTCAAATACTGGGGCTGGCAGGGTGTAAATATTGCGGTCATTCCTTTTCTCATCATTGCCCTCATGGTAATGCGGTTTATGGCAAACAAAGCTTCCCCTGTGCTGATATCCGAACTTTGATAAACAGATTTAAAAGAAAATATCATGACAAAAGCGTATTTAGAAATCACATTAAAAGTTAACGATGCTGACAGAGCAGCAGCAGCCGCTGTATATAGTAAATACAAAGCATCGTTTTTAGAAACTATCAAAGGGGCAGTTTCCAAGGAACTTTTGATTAGAACAGATGATGTCCAGGTGCTGCATGGTTTTGAATCGGCAGAAGAGGCTGTGGCATACTTGCATACAACACTTTTTACCAATGACGTTGTTGTCTCGTTAAAGCCGTACCTCCAAGCTGATCCTGAAATTCGGGTATACTCGGCCGTATAGTACGACGGTAAAGATTGCCGCTCTGGAGGCAGTCTTTACGTTTTAATCCAGAAGTTTCTCTTGATTGCAGCAACTCGTTGGGGCCGCAAAAGCAGTTAACATAAATTTATCATCAAAATGACAAAGGCATATTTAGAAATATCATTGACAATCGAAGGATTAGACCGCGCCGGAATAACAGCCGTATACAATATGTACAAAGAACCATTTCTGACAACAGTAAAGGGGGCTTTATGCAATGAGCTATGGGTACATGTCGAAGACGTCCGCATCTTACATGGCTTCTGCAGTATGGAAGATGCACAGGGCTACTTGGTCAGCAGGCTATTCAATGCGGATTTTATAGTGTCTCTGAAGCCCTATATCATTGGCAACCCTAACATCAAAATTTATCAGGTTGCCTAGCTTCTGAAAATAGTATATAATAGCTATCAGCGGTTCTCTCACAACAGCACGGCGCAATTCATCCATCCTATTGGATGGATTTTCGGAATTCGGCCGGTGAGATCTGGGTATGCTTTTTAAAGTACTTTACAAAATAGGATGTATCATCAAAACCTAGACGGAAAGCGATCTGACTGACATTGAGTTCGGAATGAAGAAGCAGACGTTGTGCTTCGAGAATTATACGTTCCTGAACAATACTTGAAGGACTTTTACCCAATAACTGATTCGTGAGCGCTGACAATGTTCTCGTTGAAATGAACAGGTTCTGGGCATATTGTGTAACTGTGGTACCTTTCGTATAATGCTTGTCAACGAGATTTAAAAATTTCAACAGCTGCATTTTCTTATCATCCACCCGATAGGACAACATCCCACTCACTCTTTCAGATAAATTCTTCTGGCGTTGAATTTGTATCAGAAAAGCGACGAGATATGCACGCAACAGTTCTTCACTTCCAAATCGGTCTTCAATCCTACCTCCCAGCTCTTCTCGGATCAAACGCAGATATTGATCTAATATTTCACCGGTATCGCTTTCCAGACGACAATAAGGCGCCTGATAGTTGTTATCAAACAAATTACATTTAAGAAAGAATTCTAATTCACCCCTGCCATGCACAAAAAAATGCTCATTGAAATGAATGAGAACACCTTCGTAATTTTTCTTGTCGTCAAAATAATGTACCTGATCCTTTGCTACAAAAAAAATGGAATTTTCGGCCACAGGATATCCGCTAAAATCCACGAAATGCTTTCCTGATCCTCGTTTAAACCAGATAATCTGATAAAAGCTATGAATATGAGGGTGAGTAACGTCTTCACTATGCTGCTCTATATATGCTGCAAGATCGTGTACAACAAATTGCGGCTTTTTAGGCTGATGTTTATTCAGATGGTACTCGCTGATTTTATCTTTAGCTCCTGACATACAATGTACTGCTTTGACCACCTAAATTAGCTATTCTACGCAAAAAATCTATACAAAATATTGTCCGGAAAACTATTCTTATATAAGTAAAGAAAATTTGGAGATCCATGTTTTTAGCTCAATGATGATAGAATCGATGCTTTCGGGATACCCCCATCCGCTGCCCTGTCAGTATTTAGGGACAACGTATTGTTTTTTACCGTCGCACTGCCAATAAAAATGACAGAAAATAAGATACAGTAGAAGAGAATTTTCATACTTTATAGGGGTATCATTTTATTTTCCTGTAAATGGATGCGGGGCCATCCATAGCATGAATACTTAATGTAAGCTCATCCTCTTGAATGGTATAGGTCTGTGGAATACCATCTTTCGCGCCGTCATATATAATATACGATTCTTCTCTATTGGTAAGTTTACTTAATTTCCTCTCAATGGTATATTCACCCTGTTTTATGATCTTATTATCCTCGATAAAACGATAGTCTTTCGTTCCAAACTCCACAATTTTTCCGTTTCCGGGATCTAATTCTTCCATTTGTCCTGTATAACCATCGATTGACGCACTTAGCTCCCACTTTCCTTCTAGCTCGTTAACGCTTACATTTTCCTCTTTATTGCAGGAAAAAGTAGCACAGTGCTCAAGCTGAATACGGTAAAAAATACTGATCTTTTCATCTTTGTCATATAATCGTTTTTTATTTTAAAATTGGCCAGTCAAGTACGGCTTCTGACCGTACTTAATTGAGAGAACGCCGTTATTATATATAACGCTACACGTATTTAATGTTAATCTACTACCGAAATCTAAAGAACATAAAAGTCTCACATCTTAAAGCTGCTCCAGAAAAGAGAGATATTTTTTCGCACTTTCTTCGTTAAACTGGGGGTCGCTTTCAGGGTCAGCACTAAACTGCGCAAAAATCCCTTTATAATCCGCATGGACATACGCAAATGTCAGCTCAAAAGGACGAGTTAGTTCGGCTAATGAATATTTGAATTTGCCACTTCTTTGATAGTCAGCCTCCTCTGCTCCTAGCGATATAGCCAAGGCAATTTTTTTTCCCTGCATTTTTTTTCCGCTGCTACTACCATAGGCCCAACCATAAAGCAATACTTCGTCCAACCATTGCTTTAACAATGGAGGGCAATTAAACCAATAGAATGGAAATTGAAAAACAATATTGTCGTACTGCTCTACAAGAGCCTGCTCCGCAGGGACGTTAATTTTACCATCGGTATATACGGCATCCAGATGATGAACGGTGAATCGTGTCGGGTGCTTTTCTAACGCCGCAATCCAGTTTTTGTTGACCACGGATTCGGACAAATGAGGATGTGTAACAATTATTAGGGTCTTCATTTAGTAACAAGTTAGAGTTTTATTGTCAACATGAAAATTAAAACTACAGTTAGGTCGTATGACCTATAAACAAATATAGGTCACATGACCTAAGTATTCAAATATTATGTCTATTTTTGAATTATTATGACAAAAAAGGGAGATAAAATCGGACATATTTTACATGTCACCATTGATCTTTTAAGCAAGGAAGGCGGAGAAAACCTTTCGATGAGAGGAGTCGCAAAAGCATCAAATATTTCGCTCAGCAATCTGCAATATTACTATCCAAATAAAGAGGCATTGTTAAAGGCCGCGATAGCACAATATTTTAGTGGGTGCCAGGAGGCGATCATGGCAAGAATGGAACAGTCTGCTCTTGATCAGGCCAGTTCAGGGAGTATCTTTTTCGAACAGTTGCTGGATCTCCTCTTATATAATGCAAAAGAATCGGATCAGGCAATCATGTTCAGGGAAATTTCCGCTTTATCATCCCGCAACAAAGATCTGGAACTGGCCATTGATGCATATTACAAAGATTATTGCGCATGGCTCACAGAATTAATTCGGCCGCATGCTCAGTTGCCCGAGAAAGTCGTATGTTTTTTGGTTCCGTATCTGGAAGGATATGCGGGCGTCGGTACAGTACTTCCCCTATCGAAAAAGGAGGTCGTTCAGATGTTATTGGATATCATCAAAGGTACATTAAATCCATTGTGCTCCGAGTAACCTGTGCTCAATATAGAAGAGATAGTAAATGCGTAAGAAATTGATGGAGTGTGAGGAAATCAATTTCTATTTAATCGCTGATTTTTCGATAAATGTAGCACCCGGCTTCTGTGGGATGATCCTCGACAAGATCATTCGGATCTTCCTTCCGAATCAGATCGATAATCAAAAAATCCCCACAGGCCGCCATAGTGAAAAACATGCCGAAGACTAGCATGCCAACGTTGCCGTTAAAAATTGCGAAGACAGCAGGAAGAATACCCAAAAGAATCGCTGGAGCAATAGCTCCAATGATATATTCCTTCACTTTTAGCGGTTCTTTACAATGGCAGTAGGGCGTCAGCATTTTCCATAGCACGCCAAATTTTATGGATTTAAATCCTCTCTTGGCAAAAATAGCCCATGTAATGCCATGTATAAGCTCATGCAAGCCAATTCCAGCCATAAGAACTCCAAAAATATAGATACTGTCCAGTACCCCTACTTCTCCAAACACGCTTTTAAAACTTAGCTGTGATTTCCATACCCAATAAAACGGTACACCAAATACAATAACGATGGGAATTAATATGAATAATCCAACTTTGTTGGCCCATACGAGATCAATCGTCAGCTGCTCTTTTTTATATTGTTGAGAATCGTGCATAAGGTAATTTCAAAAATTTAGACATTACAATCAAGGTAATACACTAAGTTAACATTTTTGGGCGGCTTATTTTCATTGAAATGATGTTCTATTGGCATAACTCTGAAAGGTCAGCCATATGCACATGTATACATCCATATGTGATTGTCGGTTATTCTAGGGCAATATAAATTTTATACCCGAAATCGTTGCACAGGGTATAAATCGGAGGATTTGTTTCAAATAACGAAATCGATCTTCAAAGTTACTGTTTAGCTAGAAGGTTTTGTAATCATCCTTTCGCTTTATCTGGGTGTTTTTTAGAAATTTCATTTTCATTCGTAGCCGTTTCTTTAACAACTGTCAGATCAACCTGATCTGCATTGAGGCCGTGGCAAAGTTCGATCCAAATATTCTCTTTCGGGGTGCGAATTAGGAACTGTTTATATTTATAGGGCCTTGGATCATACATATCCGATACATAGGCGGGATTTTCTTTTTTGATAAGTTCATCAGCCCGCGACGGCAGTCCGCCTGAATAGATCTCAATCCCTCCCAGGTTCGCAATCGCCTTTTTATATTCACCGACCAGATAGGTATCTTCAAATGCGTCTCCCTGCGAAAAAATAGTTGCATGAAAATATTGACCACTGACTTTCCTCACCAAACTATCATTGTAGAAGAAATACTTCTCCTCTAATGTTTTCTGTTTCTCGTCCGCATAGCGGTATCCCGAAGGGGTAGAAAGGTACGGAAATATACCAATGTCTTGCGCAGACACGGGAATCCGATCCATATTAAAATCAACGGATGCGAGAGAATCTGTAACACCAGAGACTTGTGACGTATCTGTATTGTTGGATTTTTCACTCTGCTGCTTGCTTTTCTGCTTACATGAACCCAAACTAATGAATACAGCAAAAAATGATATAAAGTATATTTTCATTTAATTGATCTAACTTTTTAAAAATAGTTCTTTGCTATTATTTCAGTATTTACAAATCATTAAATACATATGAAATCAATACTCAGAACTCTTATCGCTTTCTCCAGCGTCTTTTCTCATCGTTGAGTCTGATATTCATGTCAGACCCATTGCGTCACGTAAAGCTCGCAACTATTTCGCTAGCGCACATTTGGGTAGATTGGGGCATTTCCTTATACCGCATACCATAATATTCAATTTAAATTCATTAATTTCATGCGATGAAAAAAAAAATACGATAGATAAAGTTGCATTGATCTGCATTTCTGAAAAAAAGGTTCTAACAGCGCTTTCTAAAATGAAATCCAAACTGTATTTACCCGGGGGCAAAAGAGAAGCTAATGAATCCGATATTGAATGCCTGAAAAGAGAAATAATAGAGGAACTTAACGTCGAGATCCTAGATGACACAATACGGTATTTCGGTACGTTCGAAGCAGCTGCAGATGGCAAAGAAGCTGGCGTTTTGGTAAAGATGGCCTGTTATTTTGCTGAATATACCGGAACTTTGGAAGCATCTAGTGAAATAGATTCCTTTGAATGGATTTGCTATAAGGATAAAAATAGAACCTCGGCGGTCGTAAAAATTATATTAGACAGGTTGAAAACCTTGGATTTGATTAATTAGTCAGCCAGCGATACTGATATACGCTATTATTTTATTTTCTTGTATAGCAGTAAAAAGCTGTTGACGAACATAGAAAGCAGAGCAAACACAAGAAAAATGCCCTTTAAAACTGTCGCTGACGACGATAAAAAAACAGCCTTGTTTTCGATTATTGGATATGCTATTAACATGTTAATGACGGAAATATCTTCCAAAAAATCAAAAATTCCTGCTATTAACGGAAACAAAGCGATATAAAACAGTACGGTAGTCCTAATCTTATTTTTGATCAGCAGCCTTACAATGAGTATTGTAAACGTTATTACATAAAAAATAATAAAAGGCAAATCTCCAAACAGTTCAAGATAGAAATAAGTGGACCTGCCTTCTGCACCCAGTTTGTCCATTAAGTAATTAACATCCGCTAAATGATATCCCCTGAACATTTTAGTAATTTCAACAAAGATAAATAAGGACTTAAACGTAAAAAATAGTAAAAAATGACCATTTTTCCGAAAACTGAAAATCAGGCTTCAATGGGCCTTTTCGAACAGGAATTTAAGGGTGAGCTTGATCCCAAAATGTCGCTGGAAAAATATAGGCATGTTGCATTTGTACTTTCCGTCCTGCAAAACTCCACAACAGTGCTCGTAGACCTCAAAACCAAAGCAAAATATGTTTATCATGGCGGGCTATCTTTATATGTCGGCCTAGCCGAAGAAAAAACAGGTTCACCCCAAGGTTCGGCTGCCATTGACAATATTCCACAAATTATTCATCCAGATGATCTTAGAACAAGGCACCTCATGGAACTCCGGTTATTCCACTTCCTAAAAGACAAAACGTTAAAAGAAAGATTGGATTACCACATTATTCTGGTCGCAAGGGTTTTGAATAAAGACAAACAATATATTCCCGTTGAGCTCAAAATATTTTACGCTTCCTCCACAGACAGCATCCAGCTTATTCTATATCAATACAGTTTTAGCACCAATACTGAACGGCTTCCCACGCCCGTAATTATTAACTCCAGTAACGGTAGCATTCTTTCTAACAATAGTTTCAACACTCAAAAAATTCTTACCAAACGTGAGATACAAATCTTAAAAGAAATCGAAGTCGGCAGGGCGAGCAAAGAAATCTCGCGGCACCTTTTCATTAGCAAAAATACTGTTGACCGTCATCGGCAAAACATCATGACCAAACTTCGGGTAAAAAGCGCGATTGAAGCATGCCATATCGCAAAGATGATGGGCATTATTTAGCATATACTTAAGATATTTTGGTAAATGAGCCGAATAGAAAAGTGGATATGAGCCAAATAGAAAACTAACTATTTAAAATTGTGGCTAATTTTGCCTTACAATTCATAAGAAATGGCAAACATCGAACAAGCTCAAGTTTTCTTTTATTGCACCGAACAAAACAATTCGCCGATAGAATCTTTTATGGCCGAACATAAGATATGGCATATCCAAAAAGGCTATATATTATTTTTTGAAGACGGTAAAACTCATCGGGCAGATGCAGGTCAGACGATCTTACTCCGTAGAAATCAGTTGGTAAAAGCGTCATTGATGGACAATGAAAACGGAGAGAAATTCGAAATGATCAAAATTCTGCTGTCACGCGATTTTTTGAATCAGGTCCTATTGGGAGATCCAACCGCTGCAGCGATAGATCCTATTTCTTCCACACAATATAAGGAACGTTTTCTGATAGCTAAAAATGAACTCTTTACAGGATTTTTTGAATCGCTAAAGCCGTACATTAAAACCGGACAGAATATCCCGGGCAAACTAAGCCTCAATAAAACCAAAGAGATCTTTTTGTTGCTCGAAATGCTGTGGCCCGGTATCAAAAAAAGTCTTTTCGATTTTTCCGAACCGATTAAACTAGACTTAGCAGAGTTTATGACCAGAAACTATAGTTACAATGTAACATTGGAACGGTTTGCTTACCTTTCTGGCCGAAGTCTTGCTACATTCAAAAGAGACTTTAAGAAAATTTATAACCTCTCTCCCCATAAGTGGCTAATGAAAAAGCGGCTGGAAGAAGCCAAGCGGCTAATTTTTGAAGAAAAGCAAGCTCCATCTTCTATTTATCTTCAGGTTGGCTTCGAAAATCTATCGCATTTTTCCACCGCATTTAAAAAATTTTATGGTTTTAATGCATCTTCTGAGAAGACTCTCTACTGAATAAAACCACCAACATACATTTTATACATTACTAAACAGATTACAATGAGAACTGTACTTATTACGGGTGCCAATAAAGGCCTCGGCTTTGAACTTGCCAAATATCTCCTGCATAACGGGTATTTTGTATACCTCGGATGTCGAAGTATTGAATTAGGAAAAAAAGCAATTAATGATCTAAAAAGCTTAGGCTTTGAAAACTGTAGGATGCTGGAAATCGACATCTCTAGTGAAGGATCTGTAAAAATGCCGCAAAAGAATTCGCGAAGTATAGCAATGTGCTGGACATCTTGATAAACAACGCAGGAATTCTCGGAAGAAGACAGAATAAGGAGAATCCGTTGACGGTCGCTGATGTTCGGGAAGTTTTTGAAACTAACTTTTTTGGAACGATTGCGGTAACTGAAGCATTCTTGCCCTTCTTAAAAAGATCATCTCTACCCGTCGTTGAGAATATCACAAGTGATCTCTCCTCTTTAACAAAACACCAAGATCCGGACTGGCTTCTCTACAACGCCAAGTCCATAAGTTATGGTCCTTCTAAAACAGCTCTAAACGCTTATACAGTTGCATTAGCGCATGAATATAAAAATCTCGGCTTTAAGATAAATTGTGTAACGCCAGGATGGACATCCACAGATTTTAACGGGAATAGTGGTGGTAAATCGGCTGCGGAAAACTGTATAAACCTTGCCAAATATGCAATGCTCGACGCGAATGGTCCTACAGGCAAGTTTTTTGGTGAAGAAGGTGAACTTCCTTGGTAACTTAACTATTGCAGTTCCGCTACGGGGCTGCAATATCCTTTACTTCTCATCCGGCCAATACCTGATAGCACCCCACCCATTATTTAATCCCACCTATTCTTACCTTCCGGTTCGCAAGCCCAAATAACCAATTCGACCGTAAATGTGTCCGACTCACCTTATTGTTTCTTTTAACGGCCCTCCCACCGGTCTAAATTTGTCTCAACAAGAAAATGAAAACATCACTTAAACACAAGAGACAATGACAACAAAACTAACAACAATTCTTCTGGCAGCGACATTCTCCTTAAGTATTCCGGCTATTGCCAGTGCGCAGAACAATCAAACAGCGATCATATCGTCTGCTGTAGACCAGACTATCCGGCCATTTAAAATTAGCATCCCGCAGGCAAAACTCGACGAACTAAAACGACGTATTGCCGAAACTCGGTTCCCGGACAAGGAAACAGTAAAAGATGAATCACAGGGTATTCAGCTTGCTCAGCTGAAAGAGCTTGTCAGCTATTGGGGACAGGGGTATGATTGGCGAAAACTGGAAAAGAAACTCAATGCGCTACCCCAGTATGTGACTAAAATTGAAGGCCTGGACATTCAATTTATCCACGTGCGTTCCAAAGAGGCCAATGCATTGCCCATCATTCTGACCCACGGATGGCCCGGCTCACCTTTGGAGTTTATCGATGCGATAGGCCCGTTAACTGACCCTGTTAAGTATGGTGGAAAAGCCGAAGATGCGTTTGATGTGATCATACCGGCAATACCCGGCTATGGCTTTTCAGAAATCCCCAAAGAACTAGGCTGGAATCCGGACCGCGTGGCCAGGGCCTGGGATGTATTGGTCAAACGTCTTGGATATACAAAATATGTCTCGGAAGGCGGCGATCACGGTTCGGTCATCTCGGATGCCTTGGCCCGGCAGGCCCCTACTGGGCTTTTGGGTATACACCTGACGATGCCCGCAACAATCCCAGCTGAACTTGTAAAACCGATCAATGCCAGAGAGCCCGCCCCGTCAGGACTTTCAGTGGATGAAACCAATGCTTATGATGCTCTGCGTACATTCTTTGGAAGAAATGCTGCTTATGGTGGAATGATGGTGACGCGGCCGCAGACTACGGGATATTTATTGTCTGATTCACCAAGCGCACTGGCTGCATTTCTCTACGAAAAGATTGCCGAATGGAGTGAAAGCGATCTCCACCCTGAAAAAGTAATCGGCAGAGATGCCATCCTCGACGATATCACACTGTATTGGCTGACCAATACGGGCGCCTCTTCCTCCAGATTTTATTGGGAAAATAACAACAATAACTTCAGTTCCGAACATCAGAAAACGAGGGACATTAAAGTTCCGGTAGCGATTTCCGTGTTCCCGCATGAAATTTATCAGGCGCCAGAAAGCTGGTCCAGGGCAGCTTACCCCACATTATATTATTACCATAAGGCTGCCAAAGGTGGACACTTTGCGGCATGGGAACAGCCGCAGGTATTTACCGAGGAACTTCGTGCTGCTTTTAAGGCCTTACGAAAAGGTCTTTAGCCGCAAGAGGCAAGAATCAATCACCAGAAAAGAAATTAACAATTTAATAGGCAACATAATGAGCAAATTAGCAATTTTAATGATCGCCGTCCTGATGTTGTTCGGTGGCTATTCCAGAGGGCAGAATGCCGCTGGTCAGATCAATTGGGACTGCGTTCTAAAACGGAAATCACCTGAAGAAGGAGAAATTTCCATGAAAGCCAAAATACCACAGGGATGGCATCTATACGCTTTGGGCAATAATCCCAAAAGTCCTATTCAGATGAACTTCAAGTTCGTCCCCGATAAATCATATGAGTTAATCGGAGGCGTTAGCCAACCCCAGCCCCTACGCAAATTCGACAAACAGCTGGACATACCTGTTACCTATTTTGAGAACGAAGTTGAGTTTGGCCAAAAAATTAAAATAAAGAGCAAGAATGGAACGATCAAAGGCACCATACAGTTTATGCAGTGTAGTGATGAAGTCTGCGTACCACCACAGGACTTCGGTTTTGCACTCAAAATTCGCCCCTAGATGTATACGCTCCAGGTGAACGCTTTTTATTAATCACTTAAAATTTTAGATCATGAAAACAATAAAAGATATCCTATACATCCTCAGCCTACCGCTGATCGTTGTGCTGATCATGGCTTTCAAAGGCTTTGCAGATGACCACAAGATTGCCAACATCAAAGAAGCAAATAGTTCCGGGAAGGGCTTTGCTGTGGTGGAGCTCTTCACCTCCGAGGGATGCTGGAGCTGCCCGCCAGCAGACGAACTGATCGCGAGGCTCGAAAAAGATAATCAAAACAACGAATTGTTTATCCTGGCGTTTCATGTCGATTACTGGGATCATCAAGGATGGAAAGACCGCTTTAGTCAAGCTAGATTCACCGAACGGCAAAAACAATACGCCGAATGGATGAACCTGAGCACCCTATACACGCCACAGCTGGTGATCAATGGAAAAACAGAAATGGTGGGCTCCGAAACGGGCAAAGTACTAAAAGGTATCCAGTCTGCTCTGATACAAAGTCAGCGAGGAAACCTCTTTGTCAAAAAGGAAAAATCCGAAGGGAACCGTGTTCAGATCAGCTATACCTCCTCTTCGGTGGCTAAGCATTCCAGCATCGTGATAGCGCTAGTCCAAAAACATGCTTCCTCAAATGTGTCGGCGGGTGAAAATGCAGGAAAGGCTCTTACGCATGTGCAGATCGTACGCGAATTACAGTATCGCACCCTTAAAGCAACGGATAATTTTTCTTTTAAGCTCCCCGAGGTACAAGAGGGATGGGAAGTGATAGCATTTGAGCAGAACCAAAAGACAGGTGAGATCATCGACGCGACCCGTATCGGCTTATAGCGAAGTCCTGTCCGATTCAAAAAGTCAAATGCTGCTTTCAAGATGCAATATGTCCGGTTCAACAACTTCCATCTTTTAGACAGCTTGTACTCGCCGTAATTTTAGTAAAAAAGAAGAAATATCATGAAACATATTAGACTAAATAGACTCTTGACCATCGCTTTATTATGTACTGCCATTGGTTTTATCGCCCTGCAATTTTTCAATCAGCCGATAGAACGCAAGCCGGTCACGGGACATTTGCAGGACGCCCCCAAAGAGGTATCCCTGATTCTGGAACGTTCGTGCTACAACTGTCATTCCAATGAACAGCAGCTGTCTTTCTTTGATAAACTGGCCCCGATCTCCTGGATCGTCAACAAGGATATTGAACGCGCGAGAGAAGTCATGAATTTTTCGGAATGGAACAAGTTATCGAAAGCTGAACAAAAGGGAAAATTCTATGCCGTATATAATATGGTCCGCGCTGGGAAGATGCCACTCCCCAGCTATGCATTGACGCATCCGGGAGCGAAACTGTCTACAAATGAAATAGAGACCATAAAACGATTTGCTCTATCACTTTCCGAAAAAGACAGTCTTATCCCTGCACATATGAAGGTTAATGCGGCTGCACCACTGCAACAAAAGCTGACTTCAGACAAAATGAAGCTTGCTTCCCCACTACCTACTGTACCCGTTTCACCAAATGGAATTCCGTACAATGCTGATTTTAAAAATTGGAAAGTGATCGGCATGAGTACACTCATTGACAACAGCATACGGGTAATCTATGGGAATGATATTGCTGTCAAAGCTATTGCCGAAGAAAATTTTCATCCTTGGCCGGAAGGAAGTGCGGTTGCCAAAGCAGTCTTCAAACAAACCCGAAAAGCCAATGGAGATATCGTACCGGGTGATTTTGTGAATATGCAGTACATGATCAAAGACGGCAAGGCGTATACCGAAACTGAGGGCTGGGGATTTGCAAAATTCAATGGACAGCAACTGAAACCAACAGGGAAAACAGCCTTATTCGCCCAACAATCGTGCATCAGCTGCCACAGGCAACTTGCAGAATCGACAGGCTACCTATTTAATGTGCCTCCAAAAGTAAATTCTAAAAAATTGATCGATAACTATTTAAAGACCATCCGACATGAAAAAGCTACTATCCATACTGCTGTTAACTAGTGTATTGTTTGGTTCGTGTACCAAAAATAATAAGCATGAGACGGCGAAAATACGTTTTATGTTTGATGCCGGCGATCTGCAATTTATCTCCTCTTCTTTTAATCCAGACCAGCAGACGATGTCAGCCTTGTATGGAAATCAGCAAGCTATTAAACTGCTGACGGGATCAAACAAAAGGCTACCGGGATCGGCCTTTAAACAGGTCACTTATAAGGTGCAGGACGATCCCAATTACTTCGGGAGCAAAGTAAACGGTGAACTGCTGCGGGTAGAAACGGTAGAGACCGATGCGAAAGGGAACCTTCGATACCACATCGAATTTGGCTCGATCCCTTCTGACGAATCCCAACAACAGCGTATGGCGCATATTTTGGATCAGGAGCCGATCGAGTTCCCACAATAATATCAAACAGATTAAAGATTAATTTATCAAAAATAGCACAATATGAATACGAAACTAAACATTGGAAAAGGCACGCTGATGTGGTCTATGATCATGCTACTATCCATTGGTGCGCCAAGGGTATACGCACAAAACCCGGCTGATGAAAAAAAACAAGAAGTGTATGGCGCCGTCCACACCAATTTTCAGCAGACCAAAACCGTCAAGGCTGGCCTGCTAAACGTGGGCTATGCAGAAGTAGGCCCGAAAACGGGAAAACCTGTTATCCTCCTGCATGGATGGCCGTATGATATCCATAGTTTTGAGAAATCGTCTGAAATTCTGGCTGCGAAGGGATATCACGTTTTCGTTCCTTACCTAAGGGGATACGGGACGACGACTTTCCTTTCTCTTAAAACGATGCGCAACGCCCAGCAATCCGCGGTAGCGCTTGATATCATCAAATTTATGGACGCCCTGCAGATTGACAAAGCGATAATAGGCGGTTTTGACTGGGGAGCACGGACAGCAGATATTATCGCTGCACTCTGGCCCCAACGTTGTACAGCATTGGTTGCTGTGAGTGGGTACCTGATCGGTAGCCCCAAGGCGAATGAAAATCCCCTGTCTCCTAATGCCGAATTCTTATGGTGGTATCAGTATTACTTCGCGACGGAAAGAGGTTACAAAGGCTATAAGGCCAATACGGAGGAATTCAACAAGCTGATCTGGAAAACAGCATCCCCCAAATGGAATTTTGATGAAGAGACGTATGAGCGCTCTGCCAAGGCATTTGCCAATCCGGACCATATCGCTATCGTTGTCCACAATTATCGTTGGCGGCTAGGACTGGCTAAAGGAGAGCAACAATATGACGCTTTGGAAGCCAAACTCGCCAAATTACCTGTCATTTCGGTTCCGACAGTCACGCTGGAAGGTGATGCAAACGGAGCCGCATATCCACCCCCATCAAGCTATGCATCCAAATATAGTGGACAATATAAGCATTACACGCTGACTGGAGGAATCGGCCATAATTTGCCGCAGGAAGCACCTCAGGCATTTGCCAACGCCATCATTGAGGCCGATACCATGGCCTTGGCAGACTAATCGTATGATAAGAATACGCTAGATAAAGATCTGCAGTTTTTTTATTGTTTATGGTTAAAATTTAAATATTTTTACCTCAACGTGTTTTCGTTATAAATCTCATTATCATGTTTAAGCCTAAGAAGCAAGCTCCCTTTAGGATCTCAAACCGTTTAATATGGATCAGCTCCATTTCACTGGGAATATTAACGTCGATACCAAAGATTGTTGATCATCATTTTGATCCGGCCGAAGGTATTGCTGATTTTGCCGTCACATCGGGCTTTGCATTATTGATCTGGTATTATAATATATACACGATACCTGCTTACACAAAAAAAACAGGGCGCAAAAGTGTGATCTCCTCGCAGCTCTTTAAGGGGCTTGGTGTCGGACTCGTGCTGATGTTTCTGTTGTCATCGCTTCAGTATTATATCCTTTCGCATTTAAATTTCGGCCCCAAAATGCTCATGTATGAGGTCAGGGGTATACTGATCAATTTGACATTTTACATGTTTATCCACATTTTATACCAGACACACCTCAACCAGCAGGTTGTCCGTGAGCTCGAACGTTCCATGGCTGCCAACCTTGAAGCGCAATATGAGCTCCTAAAGCAGCAGGTGAATCCACATTTTCTTTTTAATAGCCTCAACACCTTAAAATATATGGTGGATAGCCACGATGGCCAGTCTTCAGAATTTATCATAAAACTAGCTGATTTTTATAGATTTACCCTAGACAGTCTCAAGCTTAATGTTCTCCCGTTAAAGCAAGAGCTGGCGATTATGGAATCCTACATTTACTTACTGAAAGCACGTTTTGAGGAAGGCTTGCTGGTTACGCAAAATTTGGGGGCTGAGCTCGCTGAGACCCTCATCCCTCCTTTTACGCTTCAGCTATTGATAGAAAACTGTATCAAGCACAATATCGTTTCGCTCGAGAAGCCGCTTCATATCCGGCTATACCGTGAAGCCGACTATCTCGTTGTTGAGAACAACCTTCAAGAAAGAAAAATTCCAGAGTCTTCCACTGGCCTCGGCATCAAAAACATTAATCAACGTTACCTTCTCCTCACCGATAAAGAGATCGTAATTCTCAAAACAAATGATACATTTACGATAAAACTTCCTATACTATATGAACATCCTAATCATTGAAGATGAAGTCAAGGCTGCACGCTCGCTTGAAAATCTGATCTTAAAACTACGTCCTGATTCCCGTATCCTTGCCAAGATCCAGAGTGTTGAGGGGGCGATTGACTATCTGTCAAATAACGCCAGTCCTGATCTGATCTTTATGGATATCCAGCTGTCTGACGGAATCAGCTTTGACATCTTTAAATCTGTGAAGATTGTATGTCCTGTTATTTTTTGTACAGCTTTTGGGGAGTATGCCATGGAAGCGATCAAGGAAAATGGAATTGACTATTTACTCAAGCCGTTTTCGGAGCAAGATCTCAAAAATGCTTTTGAAAAAGTGGATAACTTCAAAAATATATTTCAAAAGGTGTCCGAAAATGACCTTACCGAACTGCTGACAAGGATCAGTGGCGGAGAAAATAAAAAGACAAGCTTTCTAGTGTTCAAGAATAATAAATACCTGACAGTCAAAACAGAAGATATCGCGTATATCTATATCAATTATACGTCTCCTTCCCTGGTCACCTTTAAGGGGGAAGAATATGACGTCAATCAGTCCTTGGATCATTTGGCGGGATTGCTCTCAAGCAAGCAATTCTTTAGACTCAACAGGCAATACCTGATCAACTTCGCTGCAGTCAAAGAAGTCGAGCATTATTTTGGAAGAAAGCTGTTTGTGAAATTGACCGTACCTACAGCGGAGAAGCTTTTGATCGGAAAGGATAAAACCTCGCTGTTCCTGAACTGGCTCGAAGACCGTTGATCCGGTTTCCAGCGACGCCCCTGTAAATGTACTTAAATGCCACTGTGAGCCCAGTGGCATTTTTTTATGCACTCCCCCCCCCAGAGCATAATTACTGCGAAGGCCGATGCCTGCTTCATTATTTTAGGTGTCCGTCTCAGCTGTTAATATGTCCGCTTGCCACAGTTTTCACTGTGATCGGGGCGTATTTTATGCTCTCTTTGTAAGCATCAGATACCGTAATGCGGACTGAAAATGAGAATCAATAAATTTTAAACCACAAAACAACGAAAACATGAGTAACATCGAAAAAGTATTGTACACAGCAAAAACCCGCACAATTGGCGGTAGAGCAGGAAGCGCTAAAAGTAGCGACGAAAAATTGGACATTGTACTTTCAGCACCGGGATCATCTGGCAAAGGAACTAATCCTGAGCAGCTTTTTGCAGCTGGCTGGTCAGCCTGTTATATCGGTGCGCTAGGGCTGGCGGCAAAAAAACTAGGAACAATATTGCCCAAAGAAACGTTTGTGGATGCGGAGATAGATTTAGGAATGACAGGTGAGGCCTACCTATTACAGGCTAGGTTATATATCAGCCTTCCCGGAATTGATAAAGCCATTGCGGAGCAGCTTATCCAGCTTGCCCACCAGACCTGTCCATATTCCAAGGCAACAAGAGGCAATATCAACGTTTCCACAACACTCATCTAATCTGAGCGACTGAGACTCGTCTTTCGCTGGTTTCAGATGGTTTCTACAGGACTTGGTGACTAGCCAAGAGAGCTAATGTCTGAGGTGATATTGACGGCAACAGCCATAGTTGCCTGAGGAAATGTTGAAGCTCTTTCAAATGGAAATCGCTAAAAACAATAAGGGTAGATCATCTTTATCATGATCTACCCTTATTGTTTACACCTAGAAATAGGCTATTGGCGATTGAAACAGCTGTGCGATATGAACTATTTAGCCAAAAATGCGACTGCTTTTCCCAAAAATGCTTCATAATTCTGATAGAAAGCTGCGTGACCCGAATCAGCAAACTCTAAAAGTGTGGCATTTTCTAAATTCTGTTTCATATTGTACGCATTCTGCACGGAGATGGGAAGATCCTTATCACCGTGAACAATTAACACAGGTTTTTTGATGTTTTTGATCTCATTAAGCGCCTCTGGGTCAGGCTGAGCCCAGGCTAGTACAGCTGTAAATTGCGCAGCGGATGTTGCATCGCTCATTGCAAGATCACGGTCAATGGTACGCAAATGCACCCGGGCATAGGAGGCTTTACCCGCCGAAATGCTTACCTGTGAATCCGTAAATCCGAATTTCAGATAGGATTGTTCTGGGCTTAGCCCTGCACTTCCAGCGATAATATTCGGCAAGTTGGCAAGGCCGATCGCACCTTTAGGTCCGCTATCGACTAAAATAATTTTATTGATCAGTGCAGGCTCGGTCAGAACGATTCTTTGTGCCACAAATCCCCCCATGGAGAACCCCATAATATTGACTTTCCCAAGATTCATGGCTTTGATAAAATCAATGGCATCGTTGGCCATTGCCTGTACCGTGTTGGGAGTATTTCCTTTGGACGAGGCAACGCCTTTATTATCGAATATGATCAATTGGTATTGCTTAGCCAGTCCATCAGTCACTGCCGGATCCCAGTCATCCATAGAACCTCCGGTCCCGGGCAATAATACCAAAGGAATCCCCCCCTCTTTCCCCCAGCTCCGGTAGGCGAAATCCGTTCCTTTTACATTGATAAATTTTGTCTTTGCGTTGTTATGATTCACCACTATCGCCTCCTGATCAGTCGGAAAATCATTGTCGTTGCGGCATGAATTGGCCATTGTGGAAAAAAGGGCCGCACATAAGACGCCTGTGATTGTAAATTTTGTAATTGCTTTCATTGTTTTTATGTTTGATTATAGACCAAACTTAGGGCAATCACCTGGACAAAACACGGGTAAACTCGTTGAATCGGACAAATTCATCGCTGAGCACGACATTCTAAATCTCAAACATCGATGCTCCCTATCCTTTGTTGATCCGGCACGGAATCTGTCCGTATGTACAGCAATGTTACTGCTATTGACAAAATTTAACATCCAGTCTTAGTGCATAAGGAATGTTGCCCGCGACTGCATATGACTCATTATACATCTTCTTGTTATCTAATGATATCTGTATCTATGGGCACGTACCCCAAATGCCTACTCAACGAAAGAATTTGCCCCTTGTGATGGAACTCATGTGTGATCACATGGGTAAACAGCTCCAATGGGGTTGTCGTTTTTGTGACTCCGTTTAGCTTTAAGTCTATCGGCATAAGTTTAGAAGACTCGTATCTGTGGGAAAAATCAATAATTTCAGTATCAATCAACCCGAACATTTCTACTACTGCATCTATGTCATTTATGCTTGTATATTCGGTAAAGGCTATGTCGTTATCCAGTGCATGTTTAACAATCCAATATTCATAGGTATTTGCGATATGGACCAGCAGATTTCGGATGCTTCCTCCACGCCCAAAAGAGCTGTTCTGGTTTAGAAAATTCTCATTCGAAATACGCTTACAATAATCAAAAAGTGTTTTTCTTGATCCTTGAACCAAACGATATTGATATTCAAAATATGAGTTTGTATGTTCCATTTTACTAGTTATTGTCTTTAAATTGGCATGTAGCGTGCCTTCGCTTACTCGGCGCAGGCACGCTACAGATATCAAAAGACCGCCTCACACATCAGCCTGTTGGGCCGCATCCTTAATCATTTTACTACGGTAGCTTCCAATTCAACTTTTAACGTTTCGAAAAGACTGACGACTTCTAATAAAGTAGTTGCCTGCCTCGTTCCATGCTTGGCAATCCAATCCTGAAAAACTGGAAAATGCGGCCACAATTCTTGGGTGGAGGTTGTATATATATTCAGTCTAACAATATTACCGCAAGAGTAACCTGCTTCTGTAATCACCCTTTCTAGATTTTCCAAGCTTTTTATTAACTGTGTTTTCATGTCCTCAGTGCTAGATACTCCATCGTCATCGATTGCTGTCTGTCCTGAAACATATAGTGTTCCCTCTGCATTCTTAACTTCGATAGCCTGTGAGTAACTTCTGGCATCTTGCCACTTCCATGGGTTTGTCGCATTAATTTCCATTGTGATTTAAATTAATTGTGTAAAATTCTTAACAACACAAAATTGAAAAACAATGCTAGCAGATGAGGTTGATAAACCTCACAATTTTGCTGTGATAAATATCACAGGTTCAACCTACTCAAGGTTTCTCTTGAGACTCCGAGATAAGCGGCTAATTGGCTTTTTGGAATCCTATTGCTAAGCTTTGGATACTGTTTAAGAAATTGTTCATAACGTTGTGCCGCATTCAACGTCAAAGAAGAGAGCACACGGCGTTGCATACCTAGGTATCCAAAGTTTGCCTTTTCTAAAAAGAACCGCTGCATGGTAGAACTTTCTTGACACAGTTTGAAATAATCGGCATTGTTTAATGCAAGTACCGTTGTATCTTCCAAACAGATCAGGGATAAAGTCGCGGGTGTCCCAGTATAGAATGCATAAAAATCACTTTCCCACCAATCTTCCATAGCAAATGAAACGATATGCTCTTTTCCTGACTGATCCAAATACACTAATTTGGTCAGGCCTGATATGATAAAATAATGGTAAATCGCTTTATCACCTTCCTGGATAATGAATTGATGCTTTTTATATCTTTTGAGTTTAAAATGGTTTACAATGAATTCGGCCTCCTCCGGAGTTAACGAAACTACCTCTTCTATATGTTTAATTAATATATCTAACATCAAAAACAATTATTACAGAGCTCGTTACCCTTGCCACCTGTAGTACATAATACACTTCAAAAGTACTGTATAAATTTAACCATTATATTTTACCTTTAGAAAGGGTAGACATAACTCAACATTTTTTTTTTCTTAAGCTATGGAATACACGTTATATTCAATTTATCCCCGGGCAAGTTTTTATTTCAGTAAATCTTTGCCATTTCGGCCTATTACAACAAATAGGCGGAGACGACAAGTTAGTCTGAATGTATACCGTTGATGTATTCAACAAAGATCGTAAGTTCATCAGTGGTCAGCCAGCTCGGGTTGTTGCACAACATCACCCAGTCGCCATGTCGCAAAACGACAGAGGTCACAAAACGTTTGTTTATATACACATGATATCGTCGTCCACCATATAGCTCGCCCAGCACGATTTGTTGGGGTATCCCATCTATTTCACAATTAATGATAAACTCTTTCATCTTTTCATCTATACCAGTATTAAGCCTTGTATACTCGAAAACCTATAACGTTCAAAACAACGGCTCAAATATACTAATATTTTTAGCAAAAAAAAGAGTAAATGATTACTATAACCTACACCTTATTTTCCCTGCATTTTTGCAATCTCTTTTAAATAGCTATTGTAATCGGAATAGGGCTCGTTGCGCCTACTGTTGGGCTTTAAAAAGATCATACCGTTTTTATTGTCCAGAACAATATTGAAATGATTTAAGATCTGATTGCCAAAAAGACTGGATCTTCCTCCCGGTTTGGATGGGTCCGCTGCATTGGTAACGATGTCATTAAACCATACTCCTGCGATCTCTGCATTCAGGCGGATGATTTTTCTGCCATTGATCATGGTAAGGGGCTTTAGTTCTTCCCAATATCCATTTCTCGACGTAAAGTCTTCTCCCAAAAGCATGGTACCGTCCCGGCCGGTGTCGAATAAAAACCAGAAATCATATTCTTTGCCATTGTGAACAAAACGGGCCTTAAATTTCGGACGATTTTGTTCGAAGAAAACTGTCGCTTTTTTATAGTCCTTTACCTTCGATGGCAGAGTACTGTGGACAATAAACTCCATCTTATCGTAATCGATTTCAATGACGTTATTCCTGAAAAAAGTATTGCCTATGATAACATCTTCGTAAGGCTCCATATTGCTAACTTCGGCAAACGGCACCCCCTGCCATGTGGTAGCTCCGATCTTTAGCAGATTATCAATACTATTTCTTGTTTTATTCACACCGTTGGTATTACTGACTGTTACATGGGAAGTAAATGACAAGTCCAATTTCTCGGATGAGTTTCTGTTGACAGCCCCCATGCCTGCGCCAAAATCAAATTGAATAACGGCTTTTTTATTGTTCAACAGGCCGTCAAAATAGATCCGCGAGCCGATCATCCTGAAAGGAAAACGTAAAGGATAGTCTCCAGCTGCATGCATCCGCGGGAAATCTTTAGGCAGTGTCGAGGCGATACGGATATTACAAGTATCTTTGTTGTTCAATAAAACTTTAAAATCATAACTTTTACCAGGTTCTGTATGAAAGATCAGTTGCTCCTGATCTGTTTTAAAAGTTACGGTACTTTTCTTTGCGGGAATATTAACGTAATATATGTCAGGGATTATAGTCGGATCAAGCCGCCAGTCCATTTTTACATGTTTACCGTCTTCAATAAACGCTTTTTCATCAGTGGCCTTAATAATCTTACGGTACTGTGCGTAAGCCCAGTTATTCGTCAATACGGTAAAAACGAGAAGCAGCTTTACCGGGTATCCAGCATACCTTAATTTCTTTTGAAACATAGTTCTTTTCATTATTTTTTTTCACAAAAGAAGCTATCAGATCAAAATAACTGAAATATAGGAGCCGCCAATCCCCCGTCAATAACCCGCCAATATCGCGACAGATGCTAAATTATGCTGATATTTGGCCAAATACGTGGTTTTGCACCTCTGCCTATCGCTATAGCATTTCTGACAATGATAACTCCATGGGCAAAAATCCATAAGAGCGGAATGAGTTCTATAAATTTACTCTTAACCTCCAGCCAGTCATTGAGGATCAAAACAAATATAAAAAGTACAATGGCAACCAAAGTGGCAAGGATCTGAATAGAAATGAGCTGACGATTAACTATGTTATACTGTTTTTTAAGATATATCAATAACAAAGGAACGAGCACATTGAACGGAGGAACCAACAGCAATGGCAGTGCAGAAAGGTTGATAATCTTATTCCATTTTACAGTTTCAGAATTTTCCATTTGCACTGCTGTCATATTGATAAGATCCATCTCCTCTACCTCTAGCGCCTTCATTAATGCCTTGAGTGTATATCCTTTTGGAGGCTGACCCGCCTCGATACGCTGTATTGTCCTGACGCTAATACCCGACTTTTCGGCCAATTCTTCCTGTGTCAGCTTTAATTGTTCTCTGATCTGTAAAAGATTATTCATGTTTAAGTGATGAATTTGCAGTAGTCAACCATTAACTAAAGTTACTCAAAAATAAACGTTTTTAATGGGATACCTGGCTATACTTTGTATTCGTATTAAGTTTCAAAATTATTTGATCAACGTATATAGCCAACGCTGGGTTCCACAAGTTCGTCTGCTGGTATACTTACCGGGAGAAAGCTGCCGGCAAGTTCCGCTGTACATAAGTAGATTATATGAAGCCTGCATAAAAGCTCAGTTCTTTACTATTGGATCAACATAATATACGGCATGATCGGTGAGTGTGAGTATATCGTCGGGAGATATTGGGCAGTCGACGACCTCCTCAATTCCGTCGCCTATGATAAACTGTAGGTTCTCCTCCATTTCGACAGTTCCTTCCAGAATACTGCCTTCATCCAAAAAATAAAGGTCAGATATCATCATATTGATACGGTTTTTGGCGATCCAATCCCCCAATTCCGTTTTATTCATTTGGACCAGCCGTGCCGCTAACTCCTGGGCCTCCAGGAGATCGCCTTTAGCTGATTCTGGAAATTCCCTGCGTAAAAATACATCATATTGATGCCAGTTTCCTGTATGTACAGCATCATTTCTCAGATACATTTTTTCGCCATAGGTTCCTACTTCTTCAATGTAATCATCCTTTGTTTTTATATTTTTTTCTATAAACACACTACCGGATAAGTTCCGTTCATAAATATTTGTCAACGCATAGCCGATCACCATGATGTGTGGTCTGGCCGAAGACCGACGCGTAAACAGTGATTTAATCCAATTGTCGACGTGATCAACAGTAATAGCCTGCCAGGTAATATTTTGGGGATCCTGGATTTCAGAAGGAGAAATCAGTACATTATAGCCCTGAGTCTGCAGCTCCTGTAACACGGCTCGATTAACCTTGACAAATTTCATCTTAAAAGCTCTTTAATCAAAAGATATTGTTCCTGCCCCTAAGCATAACGGTAATACTCCATAAATCCGCAGTCGCTTTTCTGTTGTTCCTGTACCATTGAACAGCTATGCTGCCCATATAGTTCATACCTAGCCGCTTTTTCCAATGAATATGCCAAGTGAGTGCCGGAACAGCCGAAACAAGGCGTTTGCCTACTTACTGTGACGTCCCTTCCAATAACGCGCAAATGGATACTGTCTGGTCACATATCTAAAAATTACGAAAAACTCCAGGTCAACTCGAAAAGAAAAGTTGTGATCAAAGCATTACGAAATAATTCCGCGCGTGATAACGGCCATAGGCGGTAACGAGGCGATATAGTAATACAGTCGTCTACGGTCTTGCGAAAAGAGATTTAGAAAGCCGAAGCCAGCTGCGATAGACTGCTGACTTCGGCTTTGGATAATTCCACAGCTCGTGGAGAGCTTCTAACCGAAGAATTCAGCTGGATACTCAACTGTACCTTCTATCCCACTTAGTCCGTTTTTGACCAACTCAATAGCCATGCAATTTTCCGGCGGAACGTCGAAAGGTAATTGAATATGGAAAGATGCAGCTTCTTTATACCCAAATTTTGGATAGTAAGTGGCATGTCCCAATAAAATAGCGGATCTAAACCCGAGTATTCTGGCTCTTTCATGTGCTTCATTCAATAAAATCCCCCCGATGCCTCTATTTTGGTATTGCGGCAATACAGCAACAGGTGCCACAGCCAAAGAATCATGATCTATGCTTGCACTCCTGATCTTAATTCTGCTCAGTAGAATATATCCCACAATCTGTTCTTCGCATACAGCAACCAAAGACAGTTCGGGGATGAATGCCTGTGATGTGCGTAGCCGTTCGACTAAAAATTGCTCTCGGTGATCGGTGTGTACAACGTCTTTAAATGCTGCTTCGATGAGTTTAAAAACATGAGATCTCTCTTCTGGTTTTTCCTGACGGATATAAATTGATGTTGTCATTTTCTATGTGTCTTGCTGATACCACTCTAAATACTGCCACGGCGAATTAAGCTTCTACAAGCTACTATTAGCGCAGTTATTTTATTTGTGTATTGGATAAAAGAATGTTAGGCAGCGGAGTATCCCGCCGCGTGTGTTGACTCAATATAACGACGCAGATAAGCATTGAAGCTTTCTGGGTAATTAAGCAATCACACTATCAGAAAGGCAATATGTGGAGATAATAAATACCATGTATACAAATATAGAACATTTTAGAAGAAAAGTCAACCAAAGGATATTTGCGGCAATAGTGCAGATCCGTGCCCCACCAATGCTAACGGTCGTTTTCTTCTTCTTCTTCGTTTTCCGCTATGGCTTTCGATAGTGGCCGGATTTCCGGCGTCTTGGCAAAGGCATTGCCTTCATTTTCCAGCTCCTCTTGTTCTTCTTGGGCTTTTTCGTTAAGATCTTCGGGGTCGTAATATGTATTATCCATAATAAATCTGCATTTAGTTTACTGAATTGTTCCACAGCAGTCCAGCTATCTACGACTGCTGTAGGATAGCATGTTTGGTCGGCCGGCATGGGCAAGTTCCGACGGGATCAATCCTGCTTTAGGTGAGAACAATCCTGAACGACTAAAAGTTGCCATTCAATATTTTTTCGGTACGGAGGCAATATCGCTAAAAAATAAGGCCGGACTGCGAGCCCAGCCTTAAGACAAAACGTATCGATTACTGAAAGTTAATCCAGTTTGCTAGATATTCACTGATCGTTGGCGTAACAAATAACTCGTCAAAATTATTGCCGCCGGTCTCCTCTGTCACTGACAATATACAGATGATTCGTCGGCCGGGAAGGAAGAGCGCAAACTCTGGATCAAAAAAATAGAAGTTACCATAATTACCAAATCCTAAACTTACTTTTTTCGCCGTATTATTACTAATGTAAGCAGGCTCATTGGTACCTTTTTTAACCAAATCAAATGTATAATATTCCGATTCGCCCACCGGAGGTAGTTCCATCGTTACAAAGGATTGATTTGAAGGAGCGGTAAACCTCAGTTCAGGACTTGGCTTTTTTACGTCCATGGTATTCAAATTTCGGATATAACCGACCAAATCAATATCACCTCCAACAAATTTTGTCTCACCAAATGGGATGTCTGTCTGCAGTTTGAAAGTTACAGACATGGCTTTTGGATTCTTCAAAGCCGGTACAGTCAGATGCTCAAGAAGGTCATTTCCGTCGAGGTAGAATTTCAATACCGCATTACTATCTGCATCGGTGATAGTTTTCGATATCAACACGTCGTCCGCGCCCACCTTTCGAACGGTTAGCATTCTTTGTTGTCCTTTGTCAATAGGTATGGTCAGTGTTTCCTGTGTCGGCCCTTCGTATGGATTTTGGTATATCCGCTGATTGTCAAGGTAAAAATCTAACCCGCTATTTTTTGCGTAGATTTGTAATTTATAATTTATTCCAGCATCGTATATTTTTCCATTATCATAGTATATATTTATAACATTGCTGAAATCAGTTCCAGCAATAGTATAGGTCTTCAATACTTCGGATTTCCCCTTTTGTCTGATATAAATCTTTTGATCTCCCCCTGTTGTATTTAATTTTATAGGGTTGGGCAGGCTATTATTCTGCTCGCCTGTACTGGCAACGATGGCGTCGCCATAGAAAAAATCTAAAGGCACAGTAGTAGAACCAGCGAAAGTAATCTGTACAATCTTTGGAGTGGCAGATTCAAACAGTTCGCCTTTTTGACAAGCCTGCAATAGAACGGCCGTCAACAAAAATAAATGCAATAGTTTTGATATGTCTATCTTTCTCATAATAATAGTTAAGAACTGGGGACAGTCGTTCGATTGCCCCCAGCCTTTAGCATGATTTCTTAAGCAATATTTAATAGTTAAATTTTACCCATGGATAAGTCAGGCCAGATGTGAATCCAGATTCATTGAAGAACGGCTGTGATGAAATACCAAAGGTCGGAGCAGTAGCAGCTGCCGGAGCAATCGTGTTTGTACCTAAATTCGTGTAACCTGCCGTCGCGGCCAGTGTAAATCCGAATAACGATGATCCTTGTACAGAAGTCAATGAAGGGGTAGCATCGGTATTGATGTGCAATCCTGTTTTATAACCCGTAACTTTTGAGTTTACCAAGGCCAGCTCCGCACCACGACGAACCAAAATACCTGATTTAAATCCAGGAGCTGTGATACCCGTTTCATCTTTGGTACCTACAATACGTACGTTATTAAAAGTAGGTTTAGTTTTAGGTACAGCTGTAAACACAGAAGGATGATTATCAATCTCGGCGCCATTTGAATCACTATTACCGCTGCTGGCACTATGTGTGGATACTTTATTGGCAAAAGCAATCGAATTGGAAATGGTACCTTGGTAACCCAAGTCAAAATCAAACTGATCGTCATCGTTTGAGAACGCAACTAGGTCAGAACCATTGACACGGCCACCGAAGAATTCGAAACCGTCGTCTAGTCCCCAGGCCACCTCTACTTTACTTAAGGTTGTACCTGAACCTACACCTCCAAGTGTCAGCCCATTTACCTCGATATTGTCAGCCAATTTATATCCGGCATACTCAATGCGAACGTTTCTAATAATACCACTGGTTTCTGCGTTGTTCGCCGAGCTGCTGCTGCCGTAGTAGAATTTCGGATCATCAGCTAAACCTTCGATCAATCTAGTTCCAGCAGCATCATTGATCTGCGCATTACCGAGTACGATCAGGCCTCCAAAATCACCCGGTTTACCCACAGTTGCGGCATTTCCATCCAATAGGTTACGACTTGTAAATACGATGGGATTGGTATCCGTACCTTGAGCGTTGATCTTTGCTCCTTTAGCAATGACCAATACACCATTTTGTACCCCCGGCGTATTGACAGCTGCTTTAATATAAGTCCCTGCGGGGATCGTCAACGTAGCTCCGTTAGTCACCGTTACCACGCCTTTGATTTCATACACATTGCTTGCCGACCAGGTGACACTGCTTGTGATATCTCCAGATATCGTGACTACAGGCAGTGAAGACTGGCTATAATCCGCTGCCGCGGTACTGCGGTTATCAAAAGAGTCATTTTGTAAAGCATTGTCCTTATTACATGCTGTTAACGAAGTAGAAACGATCGCTAGAATAGCTAAAGTTTTATTTAGAGTTTTCATTTTTTTGTTGATTTGTATTAAATAATTATTAATTTGTGCCAGATAATGGCAAGTCGGCTTGTTTAGTGCCCTAGGCATTCTGCAAGATGGTTGTTTTTTCTTTTTAGGAAGCAATTGACTTGAGTTTGTATCTAAGCGAGAGGTCCGTTTCAGCAAAGCCTTTCGCTTTTTTCTTTTGTTCTTCCACTGTATCCTCCTTTCTATTTTAAAACTATCTTTTCCTTAGAATTTATAGGTTATGGCTGTTCCGAAAGTCCGTCCAAAACGCTGCCTATACGTATATAAATCGCCTTCTTCATAATTATCTGTAAAGCCTTCTTTCAATCTCTCAGCATTACTGAAATCCAGAGACCCACCCTGATGATCGGGATTCTTTTCATAACTACCTCTGTTGGTATAAAATGCGGATATGGAATTCAGTAGATTACCGGCATTGAGCCTAATTTCAAGGCGGGACTTCAAGAATTTGTAACTCAGCTGTGCATCTAGCTGCTCCCTGGGCTGTTCATATTCGGTGTCTCTGGGCAGCCCAGTAACAAAATATGTTTTCCGGCCCGACTTATTGTAAACCAAATTAAAACCTAACCGCTGCTCCTGATACTGTATCCCCGCGTTTAATAGATAGGGTGTCTGACCATATAATGCTCTTTTCTGTCGCATCGGTGCCATAATCTCTTTACCTGTGGCCGGGTCGACTTCATTGGTCATCGCCAGACCTTCTACTTTAGATTGCTGATAAGTCAGATTTCCATAGACAGTGATATTCTGCAAAAGTGCAGCATCATGAATAAAACCTAAATTCTTCCGGGCTTCCAGCTCTATGCCGTACACTTTAGCCCAATTGGAGTTTTTTAATGTATATCTAAATCCATAGTCCAAGGTGGGGTCGGCGATCAGTTCCGCGGGTTTATCAAAGTACTTATAATATCCTCCAACGGAGAGGATCTCGCCTAATCCCGGAAACCACTCAGTTTTAACATCTATACTATTGACACGTGTACTGCTGATACCTGCACTTCCGACAAGGCCATCATAATAAGCACTGTAGCTAAAGAACTGACTATTGTCCATCATCTCGGGCCGAACAACGGTACTGGAATAGGCGGCACGTACATTGACCGCACTGCTCGGGCTATAGGTCAGATTCGCAGAGGGCAGCCATTGCCAGGTTTTGTCCTCCGGCCGGTCAAATGTTCCATATTCATTCTCATTCAATGAATTGCTCGGGTTGTTAATTTCTTTATAACGATAATATTCTGCCCGCAAGCCCCAAACCAGCCGCCATTGCGCATTGATCTTGTTATCAAACATGAAGTAGCCTGCATGGTTTCGGCTTTTTCCGGCATAGTAATTATTTCCCCATCCATCCAACAGAAGCAGAAAGCCATCAGCACGGATGTTTTCAGGTTTTAGCCACTCGCCAACAGGCAAGTAAGGCAACGACTGATCAAATGTGGTACCCGTGACCAGTGGAAGAATCTTCCAGTCAAATTGTGACTTGCGCTGGATACCAAAATAGCCAACTTTGAGTATGTTCTTTTCCGAAAATCCCAGGTCAAAGGGTATGGACGAAGCAATGTTCCAAGAATAATGTGTTTCACTATTGGTATAAAAATGCTTCGAAATAGGTTCGAATCGCGCCTCTGACAATTGTCGAACATCATAAAAAAAGAGGGTATCTTTTCCTATAATTCTAGGTACCTGAGTGGCAATTCCGATATCTTTCTGCTTGCGATCTATACCGGTTCGTGCAAAATTCCATTCCAATTTGATCTGTTGGAACTGGTGCTGCCCTGTCAGCTGATTCTGCAGCAAGGTGGTGAAAGTCGGATCATCTGCCTCCCGGATCCGGTTAGGTTTATCATTAAAATTATTATCGGCATCCACGCCCATTATCTTTGTAAAGCTGTTATTATACAGGTGCGTATAGGTATTGCGGGAACTAAAACGTTGCTTTCCAAGCTGCAGCCCCATGTTGACGATACCGCCCCAGGTGGTGTTAAATTCGTACGAATGTCCTGAAGCTGCAATAGCGGTATTGCTGTTCCAGCTGCCGCGGGCACTCCTCTCTATATTTGTAATATTTTGATTGTTACGATAGCTCAGTGCACCTGTAAATCCAAATTTTTTCAGTCCCGACGTATCTATATTGATGAGTCTGCCCATTGTAAACTGATAATTTTGGGAGGGCAATGCTTTGTACTTGTAAACGGTAAAGTTGTCGTGTGTAAACTTACGCGTCTGATCAACAATTTCCTCTATGGTTGATATGTTCGACACCGTTTTCAAATCTGACGGAAAATCCCGTCGCCCATCGTCAAAACCAAGGTAATCATATCTACCGCGTTTGCGGCTCAAAAAATCTTCTCCTACTGATTGATCGTTGACGGACATTCCGACTCCCAGCGTCATAAAATTTTCCGTCGGAATATCCTTTGTATTGATCTGAATGAGTCCACCACCAAAGCTGGTGTTCATATCGGGAGTCATTGATTTTACAACGACTATGTTGTCAACGATCGCATTTGGGATCATATCAAATGAAAAACTCCGTCTCTGCGCTTCGGTACTGGGCAGGACTGTTCCGTCCAGCGCCGCTGCATTATAACGTTCACCAATGCCCCTGACAATCACAAATTTATTGTCCATAGTGTTGACACCTGCAATACGTTTTAAACTTTCACCCGTATTACGGTCGGGCGTGGACGCAATCTGTTCTGCTGAAATACCGTTACTGATCTCCGGTGCATTCTTCTGTCTGACCAGCAAACCTGAAATACTGGCCTTTTTAAATGTAGAAGTCACAACAACCTGGCTCAATGTATTGGCACTGGCTTTCATGGCTATATTCAGGCTAGTGCTCTCTCCTTCCCGTATTTTCACATCAGTGATACGTTGACTCTCATACGAGATGTAGGTTATATCCAAGGTATATATACCTGCTTTCAATTCAATGCTAAAATTTCCTTTATTATCCGTCATAATGGATTTACCTACCCCCTGTACAATGACGGTAGCCCCTACCAGTGGCTCTCCACGTTGATCGACAACGGTACCGGTTACTCGTCCCGGTGCCTGAGGCGGCGGCAGTTTAAAGAGTACCACTGTATTGCCACCGGCATTTTTGTAACCGACGTGGCTGCTTGCCAAAAGTTGTCTTAAGACAGATTCCGTACTGCTATTTTGAACGTGGAGGCTTACTCTGGCGGCAGGGGAAAATATACGGCCATCGTAGTTGATCTGCAGACCGGATGCTGTCTGTAAATTGCGTAGCGCGCTCGAAATAGGCGCTGAAGTAACATTAAGGCTTATTTTTTTCTGCAGCGCCTGCGCATGTAGGCAACCGCCCATCAGTGGTATGATGCATTGCAACAAACCAACAACAACTAATAATACAAACTGATGGTAAGATTTTAAAAATTTTCTTTTGTTTTGAGAATATATAGTTATATTCATGGAATCGAACGATTTTTTAGTTATTCTAGTGATTAAAAATTTGTTTTCTGAACCGTCCTGTTGCCCCAGGACGGTTCTATTTTCTTATTATTGTATACGGTCAGCCCATTGGAACTGCGGTGTGCTTTACTTGATCATGAACAACCCTCCCTCCATATGGTAATGGAGTGTTCTCCATTGATTCGATAGTGGAGCTTACCTCCACTCATCAATTTCAATTGCTCCATAATGTTTGCAATTGGCAGATTTTCAAAGCGAGCATTGATACGGTAGCTATCCGGTTGGCAGGCGCCTCTGCTATCAAAGCGGATATTATAGTACCTGCCCAGCTTGGTCATTACTTCATCCAAACTCGCATTTTTAAAGTCTAGGCGATTGTCTATCCAGCTGTTAAATACTGCTGGATCCTGGTCTTTTTCCACTGAAAACTGCATTGTCTGCTGCTGATATGTCAAACGCATCCCTGCTGTCAGATCGGCCAGTTTCTTTTCGTCCGAATGGGCACCTTCCAGTATACGGACCTTACCACTACGAACCGAAATGACCTGGCTTTTGTCATCTGGATAGGCATAGATATTAAAAGAAGTGCCTAGGACTTGGGTGCTTATCTTCCCCGTGCGCACAATAAAAGGGCTTGTCGTATCCCTTTTAACTTCAAAAAAAGCTTCTCCCGCCAAGATTACTTCTCGTTTTTGTCCTTTTTCAAACCGATCCGGCCAGCGTAGTGTACTTCCACCTGCCAAATAAATAATCGTGCTGTCGCTCAGTCTGATTTTTACTTTCTGTCCATCGGCTGTAGTTTTGCTTGACCAGCTTATCACCGGTGCAGTCTTCTGTTTGGCCGGTTGCTGGAGATGAAACCAGCTGAGTGTCACCGCACATACCAGCAGTATTGCGGCAGCGTAGGACAATAGCTTAAATACTGGGACCTGGTTGCGTTTTTTAGGTGCATCTGGAATTTTGTCTAAGATAGCGTCAAACTCCCGCGTTGTCTCAATGGTTTCTTCCCGTTCTGTAGGCTCATCGGCCCATATGTCGACAAGAACTTCGGCTACGAGTTCAATCTGTATATCCCGGCTTTCGGTTTCAAAATAGTGCAATAAGGCTTTCTTTTCCGCTGGGGTGGCCTGTCCCCGACGAAAACGTTCCATAATGCTCTTTATGTATTCTTTATCTTGCACTTCGTTCTGCTTATTTATCTATAGAAAGATCGGCAAGAACGCAACGGCTAGTGAAAAGGAAAAAAATAAAAAATAATCGATTTTGAAAACCAGATGCTCCCGAGACCGGAACAACATGTTTAAATGCTTAAACTAAGAAAAAAATTAAGCCTAAAATGCAGCCAAATGCCTCAGGGTAACTATTATTATAATACGCCCTGATCTGACGCATGGATCTTTTGATATGATTGCTGACCGTATGGGTTGATATCTGAAGCTGCTCGGCGATTTGCTGATGGGACAGTCCTTCTTCGCGGCTTAGACGATATACTTTTTGCGCTTGTTGTGGCAGGCTTTCTATCGATTTGGATAACACCGCATAACATTCCTGATAGTCTATATATTGCGCAGTGGAGTCATGATGCTGCTCAACCCTGCTTTGCGTTTCAAGAAAATTATCATATCTCAGTTTTCGCTTCCACAGATCAAGCATGCTGTAACGGACCATAACGTACAACAAAGTCTCTATATTTTTACTGGATTCTATTTTTTCACGGTTTTCCCAGAGCTTTACAAAGATCTCCTGCGTGAGTTCCTTTGCGTCTTCCTGAGAACGTAAAAACTTGTAAGAAAAGCCCATTACCTTATTTCGCATCCGAAAATACAGTTCTTGAAATGCCGCTTTATCTCCCTGACGCAATTGTTCCAATAATTGTTCGTTAGTTGCTGTTGCTTTTCTTTTCATAACAAGTATACTGATGGTAATGACTCAAAGCTAACCAGCTGCTGTTAACCCACAATTAACATCAGTTTAATTATATGTTATTTAAAGATCAAGGACAGCCCCTCAATTTCTTGTTTGCAGCAAGTCGTATGCTGTCTGCATCTGCCTACTGTCGGTCAAAACATGAATGTCGTCTATCGCAATCTTTGGATCATCTTTGCGCATACGCGTTGATATACCGTCTTGTATAAGTGTAAACACACGCTGCACAAGCGGATCATCTGCAGCACCCAATTCTTTTAAGGGAAGATACTCTAGCTCATTTACATGATGTTGCGGTACTATACCCGTACTATAATCTCCTTCACCCCGCGCATTGGACAGCTTATAAATGATCGGATGCAGCTCCCAAGATATGGTCTTGGTCTGCCGCATATCCTTAATGACAAATGACGCTTGATCTTTTCCCCTGGTTGTCTCTCCAATGGTGATGACATTGACATAGGGTTTTAGATTGTTGATCAATAGTTCGGCGGCAGAGGCGGTTGTCCCTGTTACTAAGAGGTACAGCTGCTTCAGTCCCAGACTCGCTTCCAACAGCTGGCCGTACTGCATGCTGTGATCGCTGCTGGCACTGTGACCGATACTTTCAGTCTTCCGACCTCCATTTTTATTGCCTGTATAGGTAATAAACGGTGTATTGTATGCCAGCCCGCTGATCAAGGCGGTGACCCCGGCGGCCTCGGCCACCTGTCCGCCGGGGTTGTAGCGGATATCGATGATCAGTGCATCAATCGTCTCGTTCTTAAACAGATTAAAATTAGGAATAACTGACTGAGCTAGCCCCGGACTAAAGTCATTGAGATAGAGATAGCCTATTTTCTTGGTGTCCAGTTGGAAAATATGCTGTTTAACAGATTGTTCGAGTATCACTCCAGCAATGAGATCCACTGTTCGTAAATCCTTAAGAGCATCGCCTTCCCAAGTGGCTATCGTCAGCCGTCCTTCACCACTTGTCGACAGTTCATTTTGCAACCGGCCAGCATTGGAGATTGTCAAGCGTTCTCCATTGATCCTACTGATGTAATCGCCCCGTTTCAATCCGCTGCGCGATGCTGGCGAATCGTTGTAAACGTATTTAATAATCCCAAAAATCAGATTACTATCATCCGTACGCACTGTCGCATAGTCAAATCCAAACTTATTCCGGTTGGATGGCGGATAGCTGGCAGGATCTTGCGGATCGACCATATAGGAAAATCGATCTGCAGCATTCAATAAAGATTTGAAAAAAACGGTGGGATGCTGATTCAGATCGGGCTTCTTAGGCAGGGACTCATTCCAGAAATAATAGCGCCTCAGGCTATCCAATATCCAGGTGTTTACATAGGCATTGGAGCCCACAGGATAATCCGCCGGATCCTTTTTACAGCCGCTCATTATACTGATTAGCAGCAGAATGAGAGTATATACGATCAAATAATAAAAGGTCCTGCCTTGCATTTCGGGAACTTATATAGTCTCAAGATACAACCTTTATTTGTACGGACAATAAATTAATTATTACGCTTATATTAATTATTCGATCGCGTTATACTGGCGCCTATAAGCATCTTTCAAAAATATTCATTTACTCTTTATTCATAAAAGCCCGCCGATAGCATGTGCAGTCTACTACCGGCACAGCATTGATTACTTTAAAGCTGACATTTCGCTAACGATATGATCTATCAGCTCTCCAGCATGGTGATAGTTCAAAATTGGCGCTGCCTGCGCGCACCAAAATGCGTTTAGCTCGGGACCGGAAGTTTTTTTGCCGGATATGCGCCCTGTGTTCCCAGAATCTTTTCCTGGGGTGGATGATTACAAATTATTCCGCAGATACCCCTGAAAGTTATCTTGAAACTGCAGGTCCTTGCCTGTTCTAAATTTACTCAATTTGTTGTATAGCGCCAAGCCCCACAGTATAAACTCGCTCAGAAAGTAGTGATCTTCTGGCTTTGTTTCCGGCCGATATTGCTCGATCAAGGTGCGCAGCGGGGTTATTTGTTCCAATAGCTGTTCGTAATCGGCGTCTCTAAGTTCATCGGATAGCTCAACCCCCTCCGATTCTGCAAACCAACGGACAATGCCATCATAAGGATAGCGTTGGCCTTCTTTTTCCAACTTCTCAATTTTGGGAAACAAGATCGGAAATAAGCTTTTTACTGCATTTTCGATCAGCTGCATAGCGACTGCCGCAGGGCCCTCCTGCTCGCCTTCGTAAACAAGTTCCACTTTTCCGGTTATAGCGGGCACGATCCCCATAAAATCGCTCAAGCGTACGGAGGTCTTACTGGAACCGTTTTTGAGCATGCGTAACTCGGCAGTGCTCAATAGGTTTTGAAATGCCGTAATGCTCATCCGTGCACTGATTCCGCTTTTTTCATCTACATACTCACTATTTCTGGCTTCAAAACTGATTTGCTCGATTAATTCACGCGCGAGCTCCGGTATGTATATCTGATTCTTCTGCGCAGCTTCCAAATTAGCCTCTTGCGCAGTAATGACCTTAGCGATCTCAATCGACGTGGGGTAATGGGTTAAAATCTGTGAACCTATCCGGTCTTTCAGCGGTGTCACAATACTTCCCCTATTGGTATAATCTTCTGGATTGGCCGTAAATATGAACTGTACGTCCAACGGCAGGCGCAATTTAAACCCGCGGATCTGGATATCCCCCTCCTGCAGGATATTAAAAAGTGCTACCTGTATGCGTGCTTGAAGATCGGGCAGTTCATTAATGACAAATATTGAACGGTTTGCCCGGGGAATCATTCCAAAATGAATTACGCGATCGTCAGCATAACTCAACCTCAGATTTGCGGCCTTGATAGGATCGACATCTCCGATCAAATCGGCTACCGTAACATCGGGGGTAGCCAATTTCTCCGCAAAACGTTCACTGCGGTGTAGCCAGCTTATCGGCGTGTCATCGCCTTTTCCCTCTAGGAGCTCCAGCGCATAACGGGATATGGGGTGGTATGGGTCGTCATTGATTTCGGACCCCTCCACCACAGGTACATATTCATCCAGCAGATTAACCATAAGCCTGGCCAAGCGGGTCTTTGCCTGACCGCGAAGGCCCAGAAAATTAATATTATGCTTGGAGAGAATCGCCCGCTCCAGTTCGGGAATTACCGTATCCTCATAACCATGTACTCCGTTAAATACAGTCTCGCCATTCCTTATTTTTGTAATCAGATTGTCACGCAATTCTTCTTTTATCGTCTTAGGCCGATATCCTGAATTCTTTAGTGCGCCAAATGTTGTAATCTTCATGTAATCCATATGTTGTTCTTAAAATGAGCCGCAAACGCAGCGCAAGATGATATGCTGTTACCGTATTCTCTTTCTTCGATTTTCTTCGTAGTCTTCAAAGATCATTTCGCCAAGATCTCCAAGCCCGGTATAATAAGCCTTACCCTGATTAGAGGCTGTAAATTCGTCAACGAATTGCTGCAAATACGGATCAGCGGTGATCATAAAAGTCGTAATGGGTATCCCCAATTTACGGGCTTGAGCTGCCATGCTGTAACACTTACCTGTAATAAAAGGATCAAGCCCCATCGGATTTTTATAATAAGTACCATCCGGCATGTTCAGGCAGCTCGGTTTGCCGTCAGTGATCATAAATATCTGTTTGTTGGCATGCCGCTTACGTCTGAGTATGTCCATCGCTAACTGAAGACCGGCGACAGTATTGGTATGAAATGGCCCCACCTGTAGATATGGTAAATCTTTTATCGCTATAGGCCAAGCGTCATTACCAAAAACGATGACATCAAGTGAATCCTTCGGATAACGCGTCAGTATCAGCTCGGATAGGGCCATAGCTACTTTCTTTGCAGGAGTGATGCGGTCTTCGCCGTAGAGAATCATACTATGGCTGATATCGATCATCAGCACCGTACTCATCTGCGATTTAAACTGCGTATCTTCTACAACGAGATCGTTTTCTGATAAGGCGAAATCACCTATGCCATGATTGACCTGTGCGTTTTTCAGGCTTTCAGTGAGTGCAATTTTTTCTAGGCTGTCTCCATATTGATAGCTTCGCAAATCGCCCATACTTTCGTCACTCCGCCCTTGCTGGCTGGTTTTATGATTGCCCGACCTCCCCTTTCTCATCTTTCCAAAAATTTGGTCCAACGCATTCTGGCGTAAGGCTTTCTCCATCTTTGAGGTCAGATCTACACTGCCAGTCCCACCAAACTCCAGCCGCTCCCGGATGTATCCTTTATTCTTCAGATCTGCGATGAAATCATCTATCGTATATTCGGGAGTGGTCAGCTTGAACTCTTTATCCAGTTCACGCAGCCAATCGATAGCTTCATCAAAATCTCCTGAGGTATGGGTGATGAGTTCTTTAAAAATGTCAAACAACTTATCAAAAGGCGTCTGAAACGGCTCATCATATAGCTTGAAATAAAAACCTCGATTTCGTGTTCTGCTTTTCATGCGTTTATTTTTTTTGGATGAAGCAGCTCTTTGCATAAGGACATCTGACTTCATCGCATGAATTTACGAAATAATAATTTTTATAAAGCATCTACCCCGAAATTACAACTCCAAACGTTACAAGGAAAACACCGAAAGCCAGCATGTACCCACTGCTCTTTGGCCGTACATTTTCAAGCGCTGGAAAAAGACCCGGGTATCATCGGGGAATGGTATACAAAAAGACTAGACCTACTATCCTGGCACAAGATGAACGTGCCACAGTTATGGGAATCTACCCTGCAGGAGACAGATGGCATCGTATGGTTCAAACGGAACATATCTCTTCCGAAAGGCACTGCCGGAAAAGGTGGAACGATTCATCTTGGGACGATCGACGACGACGATATCTGCTGGATCAACGGAATAGAGGTCGGCGCAACAACGGGATATACCGTAGAGCGAACTTATAATATTCCCACAAATATTTTGAAAGACGGCGAAAATAGCATCACGGTAAAAATCACGGATACCGGTGGCGGCGGCGGCTTTTACGGAAACGCTGCCAGCCTGAATATAGAAATCGGCGGGGAAAAATTCCCACTTGATGGCGAATGGTATTACAAAGAGGCCGTAACCAATAAGCAGTTCGGCTATAAGGAGACTTCGCCCAATATGTATCACTCCTTGCTTTTCAATGCGATGATCAACCCGATCATTCCGTATACAATTCGAGGCGTCATCTGGTATCAGGGAGAAAACAATGCTGGACAACCCAATGATTATCTTACCCTTTTCCCCAATCTGATCCGCGATTGGCGATCGCAATGGAACAGGGTATTCCCCTTTTATTGGGTTCAATTGGCCAATTATATGGCCAAAGACAGCATACCGCAGGACAGTGACTGGGCAAAACTCAGAGATGCACAGACCAGAACACTTAGCCTCGCACATACAGGTCAGGCAGTCATCACCGATATTGGCGACGCCGATGATATCCACCCACGAAATAAACAAGAGGTAGGCAGGCGACTTGCGTTAATTGCACTAGCCAAAGATTATGGTAAAAAGGATCTTATTTACTCCGGTCCAACATTTAAGTCACTGGAAAGAAAAGCAGATAAGTTGCTTATTTCGTTTGAATCAACAGGTGGAGCGCTGTCCGTGACCAACAAATATGGGTATGTCGAAGGCTTTGCTGTCGCCGGAACAGACAAAAAATTTGTCTGGGCCAAAGCCCATGCCGTAGGCGATCAAGTGTTGGTATATGCAAGTCAGATTGCAGACCCGGTCTACGTCCGCTACGCATGGGGCAACAACCCCGACGTCAATCTGTACAATAAAGCAGGACTTCCTGCTGTGCCCTTCAGCACTGAATACCCCATGTCAAACACAATTACCAAATAATGTTAACAAATAAATACACCAAAACACTGTCAATGAAAACACTATTAAGTTACCTCATTATGCTGTTGATGCTTCCAGCATGTTCAAATAAGGAGATTAAAGCCGAGCCTTCCACCCCTGATCCAAAGGAAGAACCTAAACCGGCCTACAGTAAATTTCTCGTTCGCGACAACTTCAGCACGGGCCAACTGGTTGATGAAATGGGCTTGGGAATAAATCTCGGCAACGCCCTTGATGCTACCGGCGACTGGATTAATCCCAGCAGCATCGCGAATTACGAAACAGCATGGGGCAGCCCCATCATAACAAAAGAGATCATCGAGGGATATGCCAAGGCTGGTTATTCGTCGCTCCGGATACCTGTTACCTGGAGTAATATGATGATAAATAATGAGAATTACAGCATTCATCCAGATCTGCTGAATAGAGTGGAATCCATCCTCAATTGGACACTTGATTGTGGAATGGTAGCCATTATCAATGTACACCATGAGAATGAATGGGTCAAGAAAGTGCCCACAGATAATGAGGCCCGTAAAAAATTCACGTCGATATGGGAGCAACTATGTAGCCGTTTCGAAAAATATGGCGACCATCTCATATTTGAACCGATGAATGAAATCGGTTACGATGAAATATGGACGCCTTGGCGCGGTGGGCAGACAGAGAAAGCAAAAGCATTTGGATATGTCAATGAACTGAACCAGATTTTTGTCGATATCGTAAGACGCTCGGGTGGTAACAATGCCAAGCGCCACTTGCTGGTCGAAGTTTATAATACTGGGCTGGAATACGCCTTTGACCCACTCACAAAAATACCAGTTGATCCGGCTAAACGTCTCGCATTGACGGTTCATTACTATACTCCGCCGCTGTTTGCCATACTGGGAAATGGAGAGGATGCCGGCTGGGGGGTCGGTGTCCCATCTTGGGGTACACCAAGCGAATTGAAGGAGCTCCATGATAATATGGATCTACTCAAAAAGAACTGTGTGGATAAAGGCATACCTGTTGTTATCGGCGAATATGCTTGTTCTTCACTCAACAGGACGCAGGAAGTGGTCAGGTTATTTGCCGTCTCGGTTACTGAAGCCATCTATTCGCGTGGCATGTGCCCCATGCTCTGGGATGTTCAGGGAGCAGGGCAATATGACCGAACGACCTGTACATTTAAAGACCCTCTCTTTTTACAACAGGTAATGGCTATCCCAGGAAGATACCCTCGAAATTAATGGCCTGCACTCGGTCTACCGGAAGCGCCTCTATGCTGCCAACATAATCGCGGTGTCAGGGTTAGCCCTGACACCGCATAGTAAAAAAATACATGATATAAGAAGCAGAAACCGACAACCATGAAAACAAAAAACATTTTCCTCCTTTACCTAACCTTCTTGGTAGCCATGCCTACCAAGGCTCAATATAGGTTTGACAAGCCGCTCTATGGTGCTGCCTATTATCATGAGTATATGCCCTACGAACGTCTGGACGAAGACATCCGGCTCATGAAGAACGCTGGACTGAATGTTGTACGTGTCGGGGAATCGACATGGGGGTTATTCGAACCGCAAGAAGGGGTATTTGATTTTAATTGGATGGATCGCATCATCGACAAGATGTACCAAGCAGGTATCAAAGTGATATTGGGTACTCCTACCTACTCCATTCCGGCTTGGCTAGCCCATAAACACCCCGAGGTAATGGCCGAATATCTCCGAGGCAGTAAAGCCTATTATGGCATTAGACAGAATATAGATTTTACCAATCCCACATTTAAATATTACAGCGAAAGGATCATTCGCAAACTAATGGAAAGATATGCTCAACACCCGGGAGTAATCGGCTATCAGGTAGACAATGAGACCGAAGCACGTGGTATAAACAACCGCGATTACTTCGTTGGGTTCCGCAACTACGTTAAAGGACGCTTCAACAATGATCTTGCTCTTCTTAACAAAGAATGGGGAATGAATTACTGGGGGATGAATATCAACAGCTGGGAAGAATTCTATACCCGGGATGGTGTTACCAATCCCTCCTATAAAAACGAGTGGGAACGGTACAACCGCAAACAGGTGGCTGATTTCCTGAATTGGCAATGTGATATCGTCAATACGTACAAACGCGAAGATCAGTTTATCACCCATTGCTTTATGCCCGATTTTCATAATATCGACCAGGTAGAAAGCTTTCGACAGATGCAGTATCCTGCCATCAACATTTACCACGATGTGCAGGACAAACAGGACGGTCAGCGCATCGCCTATGCAGGTGATTTTGTACGCACTGTCGCGCACAACAATTATCTTGTCACGGAAACCAATGCCCAGGGGACCGGATGGGATTCGCGCACACAATATCCACCCTACGACAAGCAATTGAGGCAAAATGTCTACGGACATTATGCCTCCGGTGCGAATATGGTGGAATACTGGCACTGGGCGACCTTACATTACGGGCAAGAAACGTACTGGCGCGGTATCCTGGGACATGACCTGCAGCCTAATCGCGTCTACGACGAGTTCAAAACGACTTCAGAAGAGCTGAAGAAAATTGGGAACCAGATCGTAGATCTGAAAAAGAAAAACAAGGTAGCCATACTCTATAGCCACGACTCCTACCACGCGCTAAATTTTATGCCGTATACTCACAAAAGCAATTACCCAATCGATATGGTACATAGATCATTATACTTCCAAAATATCGAGACCGACATCCTGCCTTGTGATAAAACTATCAATTTCAAGGGATACGATATGTTGGTGATTCCGCCGCTATATGTTGCCACCGATGAGCTGTTAAAGGCCATTGAGCAGTTTGTAAAGGAAGGCGGGCATGTCGTAATGATGTTCAAAAGCGGGTATTGCAACGAGCATTCGGCAGTCAGGGCGTCGCTCTCTCCCGGCCCCTTGCGCAAGGCCTGCGGGTTCTACTATCAGGAATATTCGACAATCGGTGAAATGCTCCTGAAAAATAATCCCTTCCAATTGAAAAATAACAAGCAGATCAGTGACTGGTACGAGTTTCTGATCCCTGAGACAGCTGAACCGCTGGCTTATGCCGAACACAGCTTTTTCGGCAAATGGCCCGTCATTACCCAGAACAAATATGGCAAGGGAATGCTGACCTATATAGGAACCTATCCATCTCAAGAACTGCTCGATAGCATCATAAGAAAGGTCGCTGTAGAAGCTCAAATCATCCCCGCAGATAAGTTCATCTTCCCTATTATCGAACGTTCGGGTACCAATAAATCGGGAAAAAAAATTCACTATTTTTTTAACTACAGTGCAGCAGCCAAAGAAATCACCTATACCTATCGGCCTGCGAACGAACTGGTTTCGGGTATTGCACTACAATCTGGTAACAAGATAGTCCTGGAGCCCTGGGACGTATTAATTATGGAAGAGAAATGATCCATCATCCATCTAACTATTAAACAACTTTCATGAAAACATTTTTAGTCAGCATATTTCTATATTTATCGTTTGGCCTCTGTGCCCAAACGATTACCGTGCAGTCACCTAACGGACAGATCGCTGTGCATATCGACCTTTCCAACGAACTTCAGTATACCGTTTTTTATAAGGGTCAGCCATTGATATACCCCTCCCCCTTGGGTTTTGAGTTACAGGATGAACCGGCCATGCATAAAGGCTTTACTTTGCTAAATGATGCCCGTTCTAACTTTCAGCAAGAATCCTGGGCACCCGTGGTCAAAAACAAGCATGCTCAAGTTACCATGAAATGGAATGAAACACATCTCGCTCTCGTAGAAAAAGGAGGCGAAAAGCGCCGAATGGATCTCTTTTTTAGAGCGTACAATAATGGAATCGCCTTCCGCTATCAACTCTATAGCAGTCAGCGAATCGGCAATAGAGCCATCAGTCGGGAAATGACGGGTTTTTCGGTACCAGCACATGCCCAAGCATGGATAGCAGAATATGATCCCTCCTATACCTCCAGTCAGGAGAGCGAATTTAATAAGCGACCAGTGTCTGCATTAAAGCCGACAACTGTAGCCGGACTGCCACTGCTGGTCGAAATCAATAAAGACAACTATCTGGCTATCACTGAAGCAAACCTAGACAACTTCCCAGTATGCTACATTGGTCGCGAAGCCGAAGATACCACAGCGAAAGTCATGCTCACCACCAAGCTCTCACCCCTTCCCGGCGAAAAAGAAGAGGGCATCAAAGCACGCTTTGCAGACAAAATATATACCCCTTGGCGCGTGGTGATGATAGCTGACAAACCCGGACACTTCATCGAATCTGAAATAGTGCAATCGCTCAACCCGCCCTGTGCCATTGACGATCCTTCATGGATACAGCCCGGTCTTTGTGCATGGGATCACTGGTGGAGCGGTGAAGTAAAAATGGAAATGGCTGTCATTAAACAATACATCGACTTTGCTGCAGCGCAGGGATGGCCCTATATGCTCATCGACTGGCAGTGGTATGGCCCATTTAACCAAGCTCAGGCCGACATTACCAAACCTGCTCCACAACTCGATATGACTGAAATCATCGCATATGCCCGTGAAAGGAATGTACGCATCTGGTTGTGGCTATACAGCACGGACGCCAACCGTAATAATGCATTCGAAGAAGCCTTTGCCTTATACCAACAATGGGGTATCGCGGGCGTGAAAATAGATTTTATGGATCGTGATGATCAGGATATGGTAAATTGGTACCGTAAAGTGATCAAAAAAGCTGCTGAGCACCGGCTTATGGTCAACTTTCATGGTGCATATAAACCGGATGGTATTGAACGTACCTATCCCAACATGATAACCCGGGAGGGCGTGCTTGGCGAAGAATATGCGAAATTTTCGAAACGCATTACGGCTGCTCATAACGTCACACTACCTTTTACGCGTATGTTGGCAGGCCCAATGGACTACACTCCCGGCGGTTTTCTCAACGTTACTCCCGAACGGTTTAAGAATCAATCTCCTACTCAGGTAATGAATACACGCTGTGCAGAACTCGCCAAATTCGTGATCTATGAGAGTCCATTAACGGTCTTTTCTGATCACCCCAAACATGTGTTGGGGCAGCCCGGAAGTGACTTTCTAAAGATTGTTCCCACAGTATGGGATGATATTCGCTTTATCGATGGGTATCCAGGAGAATACATTGCGCTAGCCAAACGTTCAGGAAAAAACTGGTTTATCGGTGCCATGAATAATCACGCGGCACGTAAGATTGACTTACTAACCGATTTTCTACCCGCTGGCGAATATGAGCTGGAATACTGGGCAGATGCGAACGACGCAACAGAGAATCCCACAAAGCTCCAAAAAAAACGTCTGATAATCGAGTCTGGGACGACAATAACGATACGAATGGCAAACAGTGGCGGCTATGTCGCTGTGCTTAAACCCCTTTGATCCAACTTAAACAATGAAAAATATAATGACAACTATGTGTAAGAAAATTTTTGATATGTTATTGCTAATAACGGCGTTTGCCTATCCCGCCGCTGCCCACGCCCAACAACAGCGGCACGAGCAGGCACAGCAAGGCAAATTCCAGCCAACTTGGGAATCTCTCGCACAGTACGAGGCGCCAGAGTGGTTTCGCAATGCGAAATTTGGAATCTGGGCCCACTGGGGTCCCCAATGTCAGCCCGAACAGGGCGACTGGTATGCCCGAGGCATGTATGACGAAGGAAGCTGGCAATATAATGCACATGTGCAACGGTATGGCCATCCTTCTGTATTTGGTTTTAAAGACATCATTCATACTTGGAAGGCCGAAAAATGGAACCCCGAAAGGCTTGTCGCCTTATACAAAAAGGCAGGCGCACAATATTTCTTCGCGATGGGCAACCACCACGATAACTTTGACCTATGGCACAGTAAGTATCAAAAATGGAATTCGGTCAACATGGGGCCCAAACGCGACATCCTCGCGGCATGGTCGAAGGCCGCAAAAAAAAATAAGCTGCCATTTGGTGTCAGTATTCATTCATCTCATGCCTGGACATGGTATGAAACATCACAAAGGGCTGATAAGTCGGGGCCTTTTCAAGGTATACCATACGATGGACATATGACGAAAGAAGATGGTAAAGGTAAATGGTGGGAAGGCTATGATCCGCAGGAATTGTACCGTCAAAACCATTCGCTGAGCCAGGGTAGCGAAGATGTGAAATCACTCTGGGCACAATGGGATTGGCATAATGGGGCCTCCCTGCCGACTCAAGATTATATTGACAATTTTTACGACAGAACGGTGGATATGATCAACAGTTATCAGCCAGACCTCTTGTATTTCGATGATACCACGCTCCCACTATGGCCCATAAGCAATGTCGGGCTCGATATTGCTGCTCATTTTTATAACAGCAATGCAAAGAAAAACAATGGAAAATTAGGCGCTGTATTGTTCGGAAAGATCCTCAGCGAACCCCAAAAGGAATGCTTGGTGTGGGATGTCGAGCGTGGCGTCCCAGATAAAGTTCAAGAAAAAGCATGGCAGACCTGCACCTGCCTGGGAAGCTGGCATTATAACAGATCGGATTACGAAAACAACAATTACAAGTCGAGTAAGACGGTCATACATATGCTCATTGATATTGTCAGCAAAAATGGAAACCTCTTGCTCAATGTGCCAATCAAGGGCGATGGCAGCATAGACGAAAAAGAAGAACAAGTATTGCATGAGATCGGCGAATGGATGCAAGTGAACAAAGAGGGAATTTTTGACACTAGACCTTGGAAGATCTTTGGCGAGGGGCCAAGTGCGGAAGAATCAAAACCGTTAAATGCCGCTGGATTCAACGAAGACAAAGAAAAGATGTATAGTTCCAGAGACATTCGTTTTGTTCAGAAAAACAACTCGATTTATGCCCACATCATGGCATGGCCGCAGGATGGAGCAATTAGCATAAGATCTTTGGGAAGAAAAAACAAGGCAATAGAACCAATAGTCGTGCAATCCGTCGCCCTGCTGGGATACGATAAAAAGTTGACATTTCAACAAAGCGATGAATATCTTTCTGTAAAGCTGCCAGCGATAAAGCCAAACCAGATTTCACTTGTTCTGAAAATAAACTAGATTCAAACCTAAAACAAACTCAATGATAACATTTTCAGCGACATGACTAACAAACAACACATGAATAAAACTATTGACAAAATAAAAATAACACTATTGTGGTTGCAAATATTTCCAATCCTATTGCATGCACAGTCGGCAATGACTAATATTGAGGGACGACAATCGACCAGTTTGAACGGTATATGGAATATTATCATCGACCCTTTCGATGCTGGATCGGGCAACTGGGCCGCCTACTACAAAGACCGAAAGCCAACAAACGACTCCGACTTTGTCGAATATGCTTTTGAAGGCGGCCCCCAGCTCTATGTTCCCGGCGACTTTAATTCGCAGCTTCCGGACCTCAAATATTACGAAAGTAGCATCTGGTACAAACGTACATTTTCCATACAAACGACGGCAAACAACAGATTCTTCCTCCACTTTGGAGCCGTCAATTATAGAGCCGAAATCTATTTGAATGGAGCCAAAATCGGTGAACATGAAGGTGGATTTACTCCGTTCCAGTTCGAAGTAACAGATCAGCTCAAAAACGGGGACAACAGCCTGATTGTAAAAGTTAACAACCAGCGTGTGAAAGACGGTATCCCCGGTCTCGGATTTGACTGGTTCAATTATGGTGGAATAACGCGGGATGTCGACCTTGTCTCCACACCTAAAACTTATATCAAGGATTACTTTATCCAGCTGTCGCAAAACAATGAGAATATCGTCAAGGGATATGTGAAACTGGATGGCTCGACTAAACAACAAGAAATCCGGATAAGCATTCCCGAACTAGGTGCCAATTTCAGAACAAGAACCAATGAGGATGGAATGGCAACACTGCGGTTCCCCCTTAAAAACAAAAGCCTGTGGACGCCAGCAAATCCTAAACTATACGACGTGATTGTATCTGCACAAACAGACACTATACAAGAAAAGATTGGCTTCAGAACGATTAGAGTGGATGGGACAGATATCTTACTTAACGGCAAATCAATCTTTCTAAAAGGCATTAATATCCACGAGGAGATTCCACAGCGCCAGTCTCGTGCATACCATGAGAGTGACTATAAAATCCTTCTGGACTGGGCTAAAGAACTGGGCTGTAACTATGTCCGCCTAGTACACTACCCGCATCATGAAAAGATGGTAAAAATGGCAGAGAAAATGGGACTGATGGTTTGGGAAGAGCTTCCAGTGTATCAAGGAATCGATTTTGCCAACGAGAGCATGAAGGAAAAAATGAGCTTAATGCTAAAAGAAATGATTTCGCGCGATCAAAACAGAGCAGCCATTATCATATGGAGTCTTTCAAACGAAACCTACTCCTCCCCTCCGCGCGACAGCGCACTGAAAAGGTTATATCAGCTCACAAAATCGCTGGACGATACCCGACTGGTAACATCAGCGCTCAACAATATGCGCTTTGAGGGTAACAAGGCTTATATTGAAGACGAGGTGAATAGTTTCATGGATGTCATGGCCATCAATCAATATCTCGGCTGGTACAAACAATGGCCTGAAGCGAATAAAGAAGTGGAGTGGATATCCAAATTCAATAAACCGCTTATTTTTTCGGAATTTGGCGGTGAAGCAGTTTTTGGCAACAATAATAATCCCGAACGCGCCAGTAGCTGGAGCGAGGATTATCTCGCAAATATTTATAAGCGACAGTTTAACATGTTTAAATCCATATCTTATCTTCGCGGAGTGACACCGTGGCTCCTCGTCGACTTTCGCTCGCCGGGCAGAGCACACCCCCTGTACCAGAAAGGTTGGAATAGAAAAGGATTGTTGTCTGATCGCGGAGAAAAAAAGAAAGCGTGGTATATAGTCGCTGGTTATTTTAAAGATAACTAAAAACAATCAAAAGCGGCCCTGCATAAAAGGACTTCCCCAATCTTTCTTCTCGGGAAGTCCCCGCTTTTCGCCGCGAGATGCCGAAAACACATAGCAGGTACCGACACGATAGGAATAAAAGCGATTTCCTAACGGACTTTCAGAAAGAACCGACTGTATCAGGAGACAAATACCGGATAAACGATTTGATATTGATGATATGTTCAAGCTGGCTATCCAAATAAGTTTGGTGTAAGGGGGAAGGTATGATTAATTGCAAGTTCTGGGCGATCATCTCATCAGTCTGGTTCTTGCTTATAGCCGGTTCCAATGTTATTAAATGTTTAGCCGAAATACGATCCGCTTCGGAAAGGACTTGTCTCCATCGATCTTTGGCCGTCGTTTTTACTCCAAGCATAAAGAGGCGTTCTGCAGGAAATGTAATATCATGATAGGATTCCGAAGAGGGGAAAATAAAATCAGGGCGATTATTTCTCTCCGTCTTTGCTCCTTTTGAATACTTCACATCACACACATCAAAAATATGTCGAAGGTGGTTTTCAAAACTATGTCCTGCTCTGGACTTACGCCTATTAATGACGGTCAGCGCAAATTTCAAAAATGCATCTACGTCCTCCCCAAACCCTTCTCTGATTTTTTCACCGACCACAGCGCGTTCAAAAACTCTGAGTAGCTCTCCTTCCCTTTCCCACCAAGACATTAATGCGCCATCCGGATCATCAAGCGGGCTCACATGCAGTACAGTGGACCGTGCAAATTCCGAAAAGATAGCGGTGCTTGGAAAAGACAGCCCAAACCGGTCTAGCATTAGAGCCAGATAATCTGGCTCGTTCGGAATATTGATCTCCACGCCGATAGATTCAAGGATATATCTGCCTGCAAAGCCTAGATCAGCATAATCTTCCCTGTAGTCCCTGACGACAAACCGGTTATCTACCTCTTCTAAACCGAAAAGATACAGTAACTGTTTTTCGGAAGTGGAGCCCTGCGCTGCTACCATCACCTTTAGATCATTCTGCACAGTTTTGCCCATGATCAAGAGATCTCCGACCGATGCATTTCGAATGATTTCGTTATCGGAATAGTACAACCTAAATTCGGGAGAACGCGACGGATTATTCTCCCTTACATCATACCATGTAAAATCTGACGGATTGTCGATCACCTCATCTTCGTCGTCCGCAAAATAAATAATACTTCCGGCAAAATTCAATCTGTCTTTACCGAGAATATCCCTGAATCTATTGATCCCGTTAAATTCGTGCTGATTGGAAAAAATTTCCACACGACTCAGGCGTTTTGCAGCAATTCCCACAAAATGATCTGATAATTTAGTACTCATATCAATGGATATTAGCTATGTCTGATAATACCTACCCCAAGCCTTAAGTAAATAACTGTTGTTTTTACTAATTTCCCACTGGCCTACACATCCTCTTTCAAAATCAAGGACGTGGGCACGCATTGATTCCCATGATCAAAATCGATTACCTTACTTCAGTAGTTGGCTGATAATCTCTTTCGCTAAGGTTTTGATCACCGGAACCGAGACAGAATTACCAAACTGTTTATAGGCCTGCGCATCCGAAACCGCTATTTCAAACCGCTCGTTCTCATTACGTTCGTCTATAGGATACCCTTGCAACCGTGCTGCTTCGATGGGGTGTAGTTTACGCGGCCTTTTGCCCAGGGTGCTCTGATCAATTAATATCTCCGACCCATCCTTGTAGTAGCGCGCGGATATAGTGCTGGTATAAGGGGAATCATCTCGAAAAAGCGAATATCCAAATCCGTTCCCTTTTTCACCATGCTCCTTTTTGCGCCGCTGATGGCCGTCCCAAAGCTTATCCGAAATCGTATAGGTCCGACCTGTCAGGGACTCGATCCGTTCAAGTTCTTCCTCATCAAGCAAAATCTGGCCCACACTGGTAGGCAGACTCTCGGGATCTCTCAGATTGCGTTCGAATATCGGTATACCCTCTCTGTTGAGCCCCCATGGAAATCTAAAATCAGTGGCCTGTACCAGTTGTTTATACCATGCTACAATAAAAATCCGCTCGCGATTTTGCGGCACTCCAAAATTCTTACTATTCAATACTTCGGCTCTAACCTCATACCCCAATTCCTCGAGATGATGCTTTATAGTCTCAAAAGTTCTTCCCTTATCATGATTTTTCAATCCCTTCACATTTTCCAAAAATAGAACCTTAGGGATAAGGTCGTTATTGTTTTGCTTTTTTGATGCCTCTATTTTGGTGCGTACGATCTCTTCAATATTGAAAAACAATGTACCTCTTGTATCGCCAAAGCCTTTTTTTAATCCCGCGTGAGAAAAAGGCTGACAAGGAAATCCCGCACACAGAAGATCAAATTGCGGAATACTATTGTAATCCAGACTCTTATCTGTGATATCCTGATTAAAATTACCCGACTCAAACAGTTCGGGAGACCACTTTTTGTAGTTATGCTCGTAAGTGATTCTGGCAAACTTGTCAATTTCGGATGCGAAAACGCATTTACCTCCTACGCTGTGCATCGCGATATGAAAACCACCAATACCCGCAAATAAATCTATAAAATTGAATTTGTTTTTGCTATCTAGCCTTGCATTATCCCCTGTTTTCTTCGGGGTAGTTTTTTTAGTCTTTACTTCCACGCTATATCCTTTCATAAATAAAATGTCAGATCCATCAAATTAGGCCTGGTCTAATGTATGGCTCTCCTGAAAAAACACCGCAAATGTCGTATCCAATGCAATGATTATCTTTTCCAGATTGACGATAGAAACATTTCTCTTACCGTTTTCAATTTCGTTGAGGTATGTCTTGTCCATGGCAGCTTTAAACGCCAAAGCCTCCTGAGTTAAGCCCAGTGACTTACGTAACTCTCTAATTCTCAGCCCAACTTTTATTTTGATATCCATATTGCAAAGTCGCCAAAATTGGCTTATAAGTCAATCGGATATAAGTGAACTTTTGGATTATTTCAAGGATAGACCTTAAAATGATTCTCAGGACATATCCAGGTATAATTTTTGGAATTCTCTGATCTCATACCTATCCCGCCTTCAACATTTTCTTTGAGGCAATATTTGAAAAAATCCGTCATTGTGATATAGCGCCATTGCAGGAACTCACGCGTCCTCTGATCTTTTATCTGCTTTATAAAATAATAAGTCTCCATCCCGATCTGCCGCTTTAAATCTCCAAAGAAGCCAATACGTTCTATATCCATGCCAAAGCCTTTTGGTTCCCGCTTACAGAGATCTTTCTCCTTGACTTCAAGTAAATAATAGTCATCTGTTTTTCCAGAAAGTACTATCTGATCAATATCAGTAGGCTTCCCCCGTTCATACTGAAGCCCTATATATCCGTCAAAGACGAGCCGCTGCAGATATAGTTCTTTTAAGTGGGTTTCATCAAAGCGCATTAATGTGTCCGCAAAATGTTGTTTTATGCAGGAGTTAACCTCGTCTTTATACGAATGGTATGTTTTCCTAAACTCTGCCAGAAGCTCGTCCAATGAGGAGCTGATAAAGTCGCCGTCCTTAAATTTATATACAATAAATGTGGGAACAAGGATAGATTTGCCAATATTCAAGATATCTTTTCTGTCCCAGGTATGTGATGTATCCGCGTTCCAGCATAAAATATACAGTGCTTTGCAGCTCACGTTTGAAAACCTGCTATAAACGTCGCGGTAGTTTTCGATCGGTTGTGATGTCACAGTAAAATAAACGGGGTTTTCCAAATATGACGTCTTCTGTTTAATGGGTACAAACATCCCTCCGTCCAAAAAGATATTGTCAGGTTTTCTAAGTGTCATAAATTCCTTAAAGTCCAGTTCGCCCACAAAGCCATCAAACCGATGCTTGTATTGCACACTGCCCCTGACATTATAGGCAATCAAAGTGCTTAAGTTGTCGATAATTTCTGCTTTCAAGGCTATCTGCATAAGGTAAACATATTAACCTAAATTATAAAAAAGAACCAATAGACGCAATAGGATATAAGTGAACTCAGCTTCCACAAACGACTTCCACAAAAATATTGTTCCGTTAGACAAGATATTTGTAATTTTAGCAAATGGGGAACTACGAAGAGGAAGCAGATAAAATACATGTCCCACGTTTTGAGGAAGCTGCCGGTTTCTATACGAGCCCGACACGCAGCTTCAACATGTCCAAAATCAGAAGTCGCAATTCAAAGCCGGAATTAATACTACGAAAAGCATTGTGGGCTAAAAACATACGATTTCGTTTGCACGATAAATCTCTTCCTGGAACTCCGGATATTGTCATTAAAAAATATAAACTCGCCATATTCGTAGATGGAGAATTCTGGCATGGCTTTGACTGGAAAAATAATAAAGAGCGCATCAAATCCAATCAGCTTTTCTGGATTCCGAAGATCGAACGTAATATGCAAAAAGACAGACGTGTCAACAAAGCCCTGCGCGATATGGATTACGTCGTTTTCAGATTCTGGACACAGGACATTCTCAGAAATCTTCCTAAAGTGCTCAATCAAATTGAGTTGTTTCTCGAAACTAGGAGGCTCTGGCCATAATTTCCCAACGAACAAAAAACTTCGTGATATCGGGTGCATCAACTGTTGCCCCGACCTATATATTAAAACATATGATAAAAAAGCAGCGCCCTGATGGCAGCGACAATCATTCTTTTCCAGCTAATCACACTGCCGTAGCGGTTCAAGGGGCTACTTTTATCACGCAAAAGTATGGACGGAGGTATTCTCGCCTATCTTGTGTCGGGATACGTGGCTTACCTATACCCCAGGACAACATGTCGCGGTAGTTACTGTATCGTTCGCCGATCAAGAGGAGCTTAGGATTAGACGACCTCGCCCTTTTTTAATTCTTTGTAAACCAAATTCCATCGAGATCAGTTCAAAAATAAACTTAAATATAAAAATTATGGCACTAACAACAGGAAACGAGGACAAGGTTACGAAAGGTATCGAAAAAGAAACATCAAAGCTTCCATCAGTTTTATTTTTAGGTGCGGCTTTTGTCGCTATGGGAGTTTCTGCGGCATTGAAATGTTGCAAAACAACACGCGACAGTGACGCACTGTTCATCGGCCAATGGGCTGCACCTTTTCTACTGCTGGGTATTTACAATAAGATTGTAAAAACTGAAGGCCACGATTAGAAGCTTATTTGAATTGTTGATCAAAAAAGACGGAATTTGTTCCGTCTTTTTTGATTTTATAAACCTACCAGAGCAACTATCCTTCACTGACTTGAATAGTTTTGAAATAGGTATCTTCGTTTATCATCGGCGTCGCCATCTGATTTTACCTTGCTGAATCATGTCGATATATTTCTGGATATGCTCCTCAGTTAATACGGTTTGTTCGTCATAGTGATATTCAAATCGTTTACTAAAACGATCATACTGAACACTTGCAGCATAAACATCATTCACGAAAAAATGCCAAATATTATACTTCTTAGGTCTGACTCGCACAACGTAACGCTTCCCCTGATGATAGAACATTTGTGGCACATCGTGATCGTAGCGTAATATGAGTGCATCGATACAGGCCTCTTTTATGTCATCTGCAAGCTCGCCATACGCAAGCAGCCAGCTTCCTCGATCTTTTCGAAAGATATAATAAATAATACTGTTTTTATGATACAAATAGAAATCGCGCATACCTGGGCCTCTTCCATGCACGACAATCTGCGCAAACATTACTCTTCCCCGACAGTGAATTTCAAGCAGATTCATAGCTCAAAACTACTAATAATTTTAGTAATTTTCAAAATTCTGTCTTCGGATAGGATGTTTGCCTAAGCGTGCTCATTTACAACAATCTATTGTTTAAGGCGAAAGCCAAAGCTTCACTCATGTTACTCACACCTAACTTTTCAAATAGCTTCCGACGGTGGAATTTTACCGTGTCTATCGAAATGAATATCTTTTTAGACGTTTCGTGAATATTAAGACCCCTGTGATAATAACGTAAAATCTCTATTTCCCGTTGTGTAAGGTTAACTCGTGTATGAGCTACCCATTTATTTGTCGAAAGATCGAGATGCCATATCAAATCCGAATGGAGTTTCTCTATCGTGACATTCCCCGAAGATATGTTAGAAGATAAGGATACGATACACATGGCTTTCCATATCTTCCCTTCTTCGGTTAAAAAAAACGGAGTCAGCTTATGATTGATTAAAATATATTTTTTGCTCGCATCCTGGATTTGAAAATCATAAGAGATAACATACAGCTTCCGATCCTCCACCGGTATTGTCTCATAAAAGCTGAAACCAGCATTGTTAATGTTGATAAGCATCTCAAAATCCGTTAACGGGACATATTTTTGATAAAAACTATAACCCATTTCCATCACTTCCCCTGGACTTAAACCAGCCAGAAATAAAGGGTTGTCAGAAACAAATTCAAATGATTTCATCTGATAATCAATTATATATATACTATTATAGGTAACACGGGCAAACGCCTTAACGAGTTCTATATAATGATTAGCCTGTTCCAAATCCTTTACGGATAGCTGGGTAACTGTATTTTTAGGGGAAAATAAATCGTTAAAATCCATAGCGAAATTCTATATTCCGAAAATAAAAAAAACTACACTTCCGTGTAGTCTTTATTAGAACAATCTATCCTATTTTTGAGCGGAGAATGTAGAATGTCCACCCAGCCATAAGCGAAAATTTAGAGACAGTCTATATTGAAAACCCTAACACCTATAAAACATCTATAATGATTCATTGCAAAAACTGTGGCACTGATGTTACCTCTAAATTCTGCCCCAACTGCGGTCAACCAGCGGTACTCAAAAGAATTGACGCCCATTATATCACGCACGAGATTGAACATGTACTTCATTTTGAACGGGGCATTCTGTATACCATCCGTGAACTCATTACCACGCCAGGAAAAAATATAAGACATTACATTTCCGAAAACCGAAGCCGCTTAGTCAAACCTATTATTTTTATCATTGTCACCTCGTTGATATACTCCATTATTACCCATATTTTTCATATTGAGGAAAACTATGTCCGTTTTTACGAATCCAAACCTTCTGCGACAGCATCCATGTATCTATGGATACAGCATCACTATGGCTATGCAAACATCATTATGGGGATATTCATTGCTTTCTGGGCAAAACTGTTTTTTAGGAAATATGGCTACAATATTTTTGAAATTACCATACTTCTATGTTTCACAATGGGCATGACGATGCTAATCTATACAGTCTTTGCCTTGATTGAAGGAATTACACATAAGAATAGCATGATATATGGAAGCATACTCGGCTTCTGCTACTGTGTTTGGTCCATGGGGCAATTTTTCGATCAAAGTAAAATAACGAATTATATAAAAGCGATCGCCGCCTATCTTATTGGTTTTATAACCTTCACAATAGCTGTATTCCTTATCGGCACTATCATTGACACCGTATTTACCTAACATGTGCATAGACTGTTACTGATAAAATGACTTCCGAAATTCCAGTGGTGAAATATCCGTCTTTGCCTTAAATAGCTTATTGAAAGACTGTGAATGTTCAAAACCCAAACGGTATGCGATCTCAGCGACTGACAGGTCCGTGGTGGAAAGTTTTTCTTTGGCCTTGTCAACTAATTTTTCGTGGATCAGTTGTCGCGGAGTTTGCCCGGTTAGCGATTTGAGTAGACTACGCATGTATTTGGGCGACATATGCAGCTTCTCGGAAATAAACTGTACGGTCGGAAGGCCATTCTGAGCGACATGGTCACCATCAAAATAGTTATTCAGCAACCTTTCCAGTTTCTCTAAAAATTGATGATTCGCCTTATGGCGGGTCATAAATTGACGCTGATAGAAGCGCTGTGCATAATTGAACATGGTTTCAAGCTGAGAAATAATAATGTTGTGGCTGAAACGATCTATGTTCATCTGATACTCCTGTTTGATATTTTCGATAATCTGCTGAACTTTTATTTCTTCATCCGCCGATAAGAACAGCGCTTCGTTAACTGCATAATCAAAAAAATCGTACCTCTTAATTGATGTTGCCAATGTGGTATTCCAAAAAAAGTCTGGATGAATCATCATCATCCATCCAGACGGATTTTTACCCTGCTCTTCTCTTATCACACGCAACACCTGATGGGGCGCCATAAAGAACATGAGGCCTTCATCAAAATCGTAATCATGCTGTCCGTACTTGTATTTATGATCCATATTTCTTTTGACGGAAATCGTATAATAATCAAATAACAAACTCTCCTTGCCTATGGCTGGCTTTGTCATATCTTCAAAATCAACAATACTGATCAGTGGATGCTTTGGTTTCGGTAAACCGCGCAAAGCATGAAATTCAGATATGGTCTTTAGTCTTATCGGCTGATAGTCTGGCATGTCAAGTGTTTTAGAATATCACATGTAAACAGATCAAAGATACACTTTATTGCATTGGAGTAAAATAATCACCCTCCTTTAGATCGTGCAATAAAGTTGGATGTTGAGGAATCCAGCCCAAATATTTTTTGGTCTGCTCACTCGATGTCAGATTATCCAACTCTGCAAAGTGTGTAAGCCACCCGAAATGTTGTGTCGCCTCTTGTTCGTTAAGGGAAACGAGCGGAATCTCCAATTGCTCGGCAATAGCTACCGCAATCGATCGGAAGGGGACGCCTTGTTCGGCAACGGCATGATAACGTATCCCTTTTTCAAAAGGTTTTTCTAAAGCCAGACGGTATAGCGCTGCTGCATCTAAACGGTGGACTGCCGGCCAGACATTATTTCCTTGATGGATCATCGCCGAAACACCTTTTTCCCGCGCAGCTTTGATCAGTAATGGAACAAAACCTATGCGGTCGCCCCTGCCGTGGACGGATGGCGACAATCTGATAACAGCAATGTTGACACCTTTTGCTGCCATTTCATCGGCAGCATTTTCTGTAGCAATTCTTGGATTCGGAATGTTGGTAGAAACATCCTGTTCAGTGGTTATACCGGGCCTAGAAAATAAAGCTGTTCCGGAGGTCACGATAAAAGGCTTGCTGGTTCCCAGCAATGTGTCTCCGATCGCACGGATCACTTCCTTATCTAGGGCACACATCTCTTCAAAGCGGCTAAAATCGTGAACAAACCCCAAATGAATGACAGCATCTGACATCGCCGCTCCGGATTTTAAACTTTGAAAATCGGTTAAGTCACCGTGATGAACTGATGCGCCCATCTCCACCAATTTCTCTGCTGATGCTGCTGACCTAGCCAATCCCAGAACAGTATGGCCAGCAGTTAATAATTCATGTACTACCGCGGTTCCGACGAAACCGGTAGCGCCTGTAACAAATACGTTCATATTAGATACTATTTATGAAACAAATTTCAGCTTTCATTTGTGGCTGTATGTTGCCAAAAAGAACTTTGTTGTAGCCGAATGGTCAGAGCTACCCTTCCCGTTGGCAGCAAATAGGGCGTATATTCTTAAGGTAAAAATCAAACTGCAAAAAGAGCAACTACCTTTTCAAAACGACCATGATGGCTTACTGAAACCGCCAAAGGTTCTCTCCGATCAGGCACTAAAAAATAGGGAATACCATCTGGATCTTTCAGAATTTTAGCCTTTTCAATCTCCTTAACTTGACTGAAGTTGGCCAGATCATCAACGGCAATGCTATGTATCAGATCGGCACTAATCATAGTCACAGTATAGAAAATTGATTCACCGCAGGTTACCTTACCCCATGCATAATGGCTAGACAACTTGATCAAGGAACACACCAACTGTTTGGGCATGAATTTTCTAATCCTGTTATGCCGATGCCATATTTTATAAGCAGCTTCTTTCATACTCCACAGCAACCATACCGCGAGCTCCGAATCTTTGCTATCAGCGACCAACAACTGTTCGCTGTCTGTAAAAAGCTTCGACATAAATCCTGGGCGAGTCCAGTTACTTTCACGACGGGATTGGACTAAATCAACGACATCATTCCCGATCATTTTTTCTTCTGAAGCTTGCTCTGTATGATATCAATAGCAGCTCTTACGTTAAGCATGCGCTCCATATCAGGATTGTCGATGACCACGTCAAACTTTTCCTCTATATCCAATACGACATCGACCAGGTTGGCCGAATTAATCTGAAGATCATGAATAAAATCGGTATCTTCATTCAGATTGCTAATCGCTTCATCATTAACCGCATAAGGCTCTATGATATACCGCAATGCATCAATTAATTCTTTTCTGTTCATAACTCGTGCTGATCAAAATTTTTTAAAAATTACACAGGCGTTCACATCTCCAAAACCGAAACTGGCCTTAGCAATGATATTCGCTTTATGAGCGAGTGTTGTTAAGGGTATTTTTAACGGATCGACGATCGCAGCGATTTCCGGATGTAAATCTTCGCAATTGCAGTTGCCGAAAAGAAATCCTTCGTGGAGCTGTAATACCGACGCGACACTTTCAATGCTCCCAGCTGCACCAAGACAATGTCCCGTCATACCCTTTAGGGAGTTGATATATGGGAAATCACTTTTATTACGTCCAAGAGCTTTGGCCCAGTTGTCGATTTCCACAGCGTCTTTTGTCGTGGCCGTAAGGTGTCCATTGATAGCATCAACCTCGGCCGCAGAAATACCTGCACTTTGAAGGGCGTCGGTTATACATCGCTGCACGGCAGCACTATTAGGAGCGGTCATGCTTCCATCTCCACACTGTCCTCCCGAATTGATCTGTCCGCCTAGCAATTCCGCATATATGGTCGCCCCCCGGTGCAGAGCACTTTCCAGTTCTTCCAACACCAGTGCGCCAGCACCGCTACCGGGGACAAATCCACAAGCGTTGGCGCTCATGGGACGAGAACCGGCCCATGGTTCACTATTGTAACGGGAACTACATACACGCAGGGCGTCGAAGCCCGCCCAGATATATGGACCGCTATCTCCGGCGCTGCCCGCTACCATACGTTTTGCATTTCCATGGCGTATACGGTCATAAGCCATTAGAATAGCCTCTGTCCCCGTCGCACAGGCAGAGGAGTTGCTGGTAACCTGATTTCCCAGCGCCAGTTTGCCGCCCAGGTACGCACTGACCCCACTATTCATGGTTTGAGCCACTACCGTACTGCCAAGCCTGCGGACCTGCAACTCGTCGATTTTGTAAATGCTCTCACGAAACTTATCTACTCCCGAAGTACCGGAACCAAAAACAGTCCCGCTGTCCCAGTCGGGATCAATGGGCATAGCTAGTGACAGACCTGCGTCCGCCCAGGCTTCCATACCAGCGATGACGCCATACAATATACCAGTGCTACTAAAGGCTCTGAGCTCGAGCTCGGTAAAATACTGCCTCTTAATATCTTCCGTTATCGTTGGCATCCCAGCTATCTGACAAGAAAACTGCAACTCTTGTAGCCGAATATCATGACGAATGCCCGACACTCCATTTTTTATTGCTTCCCTAAACGCAGGTACGCCTACTCCATTCGGCGCCACTACCCCGAGTCCCGTGATCACAACTCTTTTCATTCCTCTTGTATTATCATGCCTGACAATATACCTTTGCAAACTTCCTGCCCCATTTCATTTCGCATGCTGACAGCACACTTCAGTTTACCGAACCGAAAATAAAGCTTGTCTGCAATAACGGTAACTTTCTCTTTGGGATACACTGGCGTTAGGAATTGTACTTCAATTGATGTTAAAGCCATGGTGTAGGCATTCTGCTGACCGTCTTGGCTTAAATAAGCGCCAAAGCAGGCCAGCCCGATTTGCGCCATCGTCTCAGTCAGAATTACGCCAGGTGTGACTGGCTTATCCTGAAAATGCCCACGGTAAAAGTCGAGATTTTCGTCGAAAGTATACGTACCCACAATTCGGTTATCGTCTACATCAACCAGTTCGTCCACAAACAAAAACGGCTTGGTATGTGGCAACTGTGCAATAATATCATTCAATTCCATCACTCCCTTATTTATAAAATTTACCACCTCAATAAAACGCGCTGCGCCGTAAACCCAGGACCAAAACTCAGCATTAACCCCAACTCACCGGTACAGGGTTTACGCTCCATAATACGTTCAAGAACATACAGCACAGTGGCACTGGACATATTACCGTACTGCGAAAGTATGGCTTTCGTATCGGCAATATCCTTCTCCAATCCTTTGAAAATATGCTCGATTGTCGCCACTATTTTTTTACCTCCGGGATGGAAGATAAGATAATCAATGTCTTTAATTCCCAGATTATTCTTTTCGAGAAAAGGGTCGATGACCGCTTTAAAATGTGACGCGATTACATTCGGCACTTCCTCATCCAGTATCATCTGCATGCCCGTGTTGGTCAGCCTAAAGCCCATGATATCGTGAGCATCGTAAAAATGATACATCTGCTCGTCCAATATCACAGGTCCTGAATCCGTCTCATCAGACGAGAGTAGACAACAAGCTGCCCCATCCCCAAAGATGGCCGCACTAACCATGTTGGACATCGAAAAATCGGCCAATTGAAATGTCGCTGAAGGTGCCTCCACAGCAATGACTGCGGCGCGCTTTCCAGGATTGGCCTGTAAAAAACTTTTGGCATAGATAATACCTGAAACCCCGGCAACACACCCCATTTCGGTAACCGGCAGCCTAACGATATCCTGCCGGAGTTTCATTCTATTGATGAGATGAGCATCCAAAGAAGGTATCATAATGCCGGTGCAGCTGACGGTGATAATATAATCCAACAACCGTGGCTCCCAACCGGCTTTGTCAAGTGCTTTTTGGAGTACAGCTTCGCCCAAAATAATGGTTTCCCGACAATAAATATCATTCTTTTCTTCAAAAGATGTCGCCGTAAACACTTCAATAGGACCCATGATCGCATATCGTCGATCCACAGCTGAGCCTTCAAATAGTTTTTTCACCTTATTGACAAAGCGCGCTTCCTGGCCATCGAGCCACGCTTCCATTAGCGGTAGGATCTCAGCTGTTGTACAAGAATACTTAGGCAATTGCTTGGCGAGACTTGTTATCTTAACGTTCATATATTGGAAATTATCCATTGGTAACGGAACGCCCATTTCCAGTGGAGACTATAATTTTTCAAATGCAACTGTTTAGCTAATCGTTCCAGCTCGCATTTCTTAAATCCTCGCAATATGGATATTAGCCCATCATCTTTTGTCATCTTATTTAACCTAAAAAGAAAGCAAATAGTTTGAAATAGCCTATAGGCAATTTTACTGCGTTGAAGATCATTGATGACGACTCCCACACGGGCAAGTCTGCTCAGAACGCGCATGAAGTGAACTATTTTTTCATCATTAAAATGGTGTAGTGTCAAGGTGCATAACACGATATCAAAAGAAGCGGCTTCAAAATTCTCTTCAAATACGTCGGCACACCGATATGAAATATTTGGATAATCTCCAGATAGTTTCCGAGCATAATCTATAGTAAATGAATTAGCATCTATGCCGACCATTTTAAAATCGATATTATTTTGAAAACCGTAATCGCTTAGTATACGCAGCATATCGCCATTACCACAACCTATATCAATAACCATAATTGTCTGGACTGTACCAGTTTTAGCAAGCAATTTCTTGACACCGTTTAACGTGGTACTATTACCGCCAAGAAAACGATTGATCAAGGACAGTTGATCCAATGTGGTACGAAGCTCTGTTCCCTCAAGCGAAAAATCGTCCATAATTTCGGTTTGCGCTGTCCTATATTTGGTATTTATGCCCATTTTATTGTCTTTGTGGTTCCATGAGTTTGTTTGATGATCCAACTCAGTACGGCTGGAAAAAGAGTTGACATGTGGATAAGAACGGTTCTGCCAATTTCGTATTGGAGCACTTTTGCTAAGACTCTACCGAAAAATAGACGTCGTCCAAAATTTCGTTTCCATTGCCTGATATATGCGTTTTCCAGTTGTTGACGAGAAGTTATTTTGCCATCGTAATAATCGACGATAAGTTCCGAAGCAAGCTTGGCACTTTGTATGGCCATAGCCATTCCATTGCCACAGAATGGGTGAATCAGTCCAGCAGTATCACCTATCATTAGCATATGCTTTTCTACAGTGGTCTTTTTCTCAAACGAAATCTGGCTTATCGTAAGTGGTCTATCATAAAGCATGCTGCTATGCTCGAAGAAATATTTCAGCTGATTGTTTTCAGCTAAGACATACTTTTGATGCTCCGCGATATTTTTATATCTCTTAAAAGTCTTGATATCTGCCAAATAGCATACGTTGATAGTGTCTTGTTCGGTTTTTGAAATACCACAATACCCACCCTCAAAATAATGTAAGGCAATGAGATCATCTGGGAAGCACCCTGTATAATGGGCTTTGACAGCTATCCATCCCGACATCTTTTGTATGAAATTGCGCGACAACGCTTGGTCTATATGGCCACGTTTGCCGTAAGCGCCAAGGACGATTTTAGATTTAAGCACTTTGTCACGACAGGTAACGGTGAATTCATCACCTTCGAAAGAAATTTCCGATACTGTACCCGTGTTTACAATACATCCATTTGCAATAGCATTCTGATATAAAAAGTCATCCAGACAGTAGCGGCTCAGTCCGATCCCACCCAAGGGAAGTTTAATAATACCCTCCCGCCCAACTTGTGTTGTGAATTTAAGTCGCTCAATTTGGCTAGGCTTCAAGGTGTTGACATCTACCCCTAGCGAGCGTAAATAAGGTAAAACCTCATTGGACAAGTATTCGCCGCAAACCTTATGTCGGGGATAAGCGTATTTTTCAATTACAGTCACTGTCAACCCTTTTCTGGACAAATGTATGGCACCTGTAAGCCCGGCAGGACCGCCACCGATAATAATCACATCTGGATCTTTTTCCATACAGCCTATTTTACTCTTAAGACAACCTTCAAAAAGCCAATTTCTTGAATTACATTCCTCCAATAAGATGGCTGACCCTCTTATCACAAATAAGATTATCAAAAAAAAGAGCACGCTAGTGAGGGGAACACTGCGTGCTCTTTCGTTATTAACCTATTTTTGAAAAGTCTTCAATAGAACAATGGTTACCTGTAAATAGTTTTGTAGCCGCGGCAGATCTTACGGGTATCGGTATGCTGCTCGCCATATGGCCAACCCGACCAAGAGAATAACAGCCCCTACAATTACAGCGGTGATGCCCTTCGACGCGATAAAACCCAATAGGACCACACCCGAACCTACTATCGCAATCGACAAACCAATCACCTTGATTCCAAATACGTTTTGACGATCGGCCTCCTTGTTTTTGTACTCATCCTGTGCCCCCGTCTGCTCAAACGACGGATAAGATTGTCGTTTATTCGTGCATTCAAACCAAGCTAATACTAACAGTGGTAGCCCGACACCAAGGGCAGTTTCCCAAAACCGATCCAATTTGATATTCAATACATAAGGTGCTCCGATCTTCATAAACAGACTAACCGCTAAGCTCAGTAGCGACGCCACAACAAGTGAGCGCGCGGTCTGTCGTTCGGAAAAGAGTGACCAGATCAATGGAGCAAACAACGATCCACCGGCTATGGCTGCTGTGCTCAAAACCATCTCCACGATGCCCCCAACATAAGGGATCAGGATGGCAAGTACCATGGTCAATATACCAAACAACGCCGTAAAGACACGGGCTACCCAGATCAATGTTTGCTCCGAGACTTTAGGAAAGAAAATTTTCTTATAAACGTCGTTGGCAAACACTACCGCTGCAACATTGAGTGTCGTATTGGCTTTACTCGCTGTGGCGGATACCATACCCGACAATACAAGCCCAATAAGACCTGCAGGCAATACACGCTGAGCCATCATCATGTATGCACCCTCCGACGCTACACCTTCAAGCGCTGGATTGATAACCCGATAGATCATCGGAGGCAGCATCCAGACAAATGGACATATAAGATACAAACCTGCAAATAAATAGGCGACCTTGCGGGCATTCCGCTCACTTGATACACTTGTATACCGCTGGACATATGACCAGTTGCCACCAATATAGACCGTCTGATACAGTAAAAAGGCTAGAAAAAATCCAAAAGTGTATTCGCTATTGAAAAAGGTAAAAAAATTGTCGGGCGCATGGTCGACAAAACTCGCCAATCCACCGACATCTTCCAGCGCCAGAGGAATAACAATCATCACCGCTGCTGAAAGCACAACAAATTGGACCACATCTGTAACCAGCACAGCCCATAAACCTCCGGCAGCGGTATACAGTACAATGATACCTCCTATGGCAAGTACACTCAGCTCAATGGATAGCCCCGAAGCGACATTAATCATTTTGCCTACAGGATACAATACCGCAGCAATAGAAAAAAGGCTGTATAATAAAGTAAGTACTGTATAGAACTGCTGCGTTTTCACACCAAAACGAACACCAATATACTCAGCTGCAGTCAGAGCGCCAGTACGTTTCCATCGATGTGCAATAAAAATAGCAATGATTAGGCCGCCAAGGGTCATCGTTAATTGAATCCCGTTGGCGACAAAGCCCGATTGATAGGCAATGGATCCCCAGACCACAAAGGTGCCGGCAGAGAAATAACTGATAAACAAAGAAAGTCCATTGATCCACCAGGGCGTTTTACCACCCGCTTCGAAATAAGCGGACGTATTTTTACTGCCAGCAGTGAAAAGAAGACCAATGCCTAAGATTAACAGTGCAAAAATAGCCATTACGGCATAATCAAGATTGCTCATATGAAAATGTTATTGAGCATAGCAACGTACTGCAAATAATGCAGCGGGCACATGCGCGGATGGATGATTTAATTGTATGGTCAACGAATCAGTAAAAATAGGAACATTAAATCGGATCTGGTCACGACTACGATAATTTGCTTTCTGTTCATAAATCAACTGATGATCTCCATCCAGAATCCGATACTCGCGGATACAAAACGGCATTACTGTTTCGGGATGGGTCATTAGTACGGATTCCATCGGATGGTCAAAATCGGTATCAAAAAAAAGATCGATTGACGATATATACTGCTTCTCCTTCCATTTCAACTCGACAGTGGGGCTGCTGTCTTCAGGATCCGCCACCCAGGCGTTGGTAACCGTGGTCGGACGGTCTACGCCGTTCTTCAAATAATCGGGCTGAAAGATATCTATTGACTCAGAGAGAGTAAAATAAAGGTTCTGTCCCTGCGGCCGGCGTTCCGGACACCAAAACTCAAATTCATCCACGCCTTTCCCCGGCGGCGGCAGCTGTTTTCCAAAATTGGAAACGGCTTTGTTTTCGCCGTTACGCACAGCAACTATGCCTGTCACACGCTGCTCCGTATAAGGCAACTGCACGGCGGCATTGCTCCTAAAAATTAGAAAAACATAGGCCGGTTCGGGTAAACGAATATCAAAAGATAATTCCAGTTCTTGCTCCCCCTTTTGTAACTTCCATTGTTTGCTGTCCAACAACACATCGGGCGTAAAATTGCCCGCTTTTGCCGACGTCCTGAGTTCCACTGTCAAAAGGGTATTTTCCGAGGCACGTACAGGCATCTTTACAACGGGCCATTTTCCCGCTGGAACGGGTAGCAGCTGACCGGATGCGATAGCCAACGGCTTCCATTTTAACGAAATGGCGGCAAAACCTCTGAATGCCCAAGCAGAAGAAATCCGCAGGTTAGCAGCCTGTACAAGGTCTGTCTCGTCCCTCAACGGGACAGACGGAATATAATGCCCAATCTTCAACAGTTCGTTTTGAAGACATCTCATGTGCTTGCCCGCTCCGAGCTCTCTAGGGCGTAATGAGAAACGTTTACAAAGTGCCGCCGCCATCCCCACAGCCTCCCCTACATACGCACTGGTTGCCATAACACGGGTTGCACCGAAAGCCACGTGACTGACACTGATAATACGTCCAGACAAAAATAGATTTTTGATATTTCGGCTGTAAATACTTCGGTACGGAATCTGAAAAATCCCTTTACTATGCCATTGATCACAGCCATTTTTTTCCCCAAAGACACCGTCTGCAGGATGCAGATCAATGGACCAGCCTCCGTACGCAATAGCATCCACATGCTGCCGCTGTTCGACCAAATCGTGTTGTGTCATGATGTAATCACCTTCAAAACGCCTGCTCTCCCGCTTACCCGGTATTGTCCCTACCCATTCCAATGTCATTGTGTCGGCTTCAGGAAAATTGCCTGAGTTTTTGATATAATCCCATACCCCATACACAATTTTCCATAGATCGAATTTGATCTGTTCACTATCATATACAGTATCCATCCGCCCACCATGCTCTACCCACCATAACTTACATCCGAATTCTCTGGCATTGAAATTTCTGAATCGTGGGATCTCTTTGGTTACATCCAAAGCAAATGCTGGTGGTATAAATTTCACGGGCTTTCCAACGTCTTTACTATAAAAATAAAGAGAATGCCCCAACAGTTCCCCATATTCTTGATCTGGCGCCATTAGTTCACCAAACTCCATCGTGGACTCCGCGCCCATGCGGAAAGCTGCACCAGCCATAAAACCTAGTATACCATCTCCCGAGGCATCACAAAATAATGGCGCTTTTAGGTAATATTCAGTGGAATTCTGACTACAGAATGCTACAACCGCCGCTATCTCATCGACACCGTTTTTTTCCAAATCGTAAACGACCGTGTTGAGTAGGAGCGTTATGTTGGCCTCCTTATACACCTTTTCCAATAAAATCATATCTAGAATCAAAGGATTTCCCTCAGGGTTGCGATATGTATTTTCAACTAATATCTCGTCAATTATCCCTCCCTCCCTGCTCCAGCGATTGTTATTCCCCATATGCGAGGTCGCACCTAATATCCATAAGCGGACTTCACTGGAAGCATTTCCGCCCAAAACAGGCCGATCCTGCACAAGAGTGACTTTTAAACCCTGTCTCGCAGCCGCAAGCGCTGCACAAACGCCGGACAAACCTCCTCCTACGACCACCAGGTCGGGAACTATATTTACTCTCTTCTTGCTTCTTTTTTCTGCTGACTCAGCTTCCTTTACAATCATTGTCTATTAATATATGTATCTAAAAATTTTCGTTATCGTAGAATCTGTCCTTTGACCAGGACTTTGGCTATGTAAATTTTGCTCCGCGCATATTTTCGGGGATGCAATGCAATATCTTCCTGCTGATTGCGCCCCAGTATCGCAGCCTTATCGGGTAGCTCCGAATCAATACTGAATGTCAGCTCATGCTCTCCCCGAGGGACTTGCAATATAAAAAATTGACCACGGTAACGATTATTGCAATACTGATTGAACCGATTGAGGCCCGGTTGTCCATTTTCGTCAATACGATACCTTACACCACCATTCAGAATGATAGAAATCTCTTTACCGTCCAATTTGAACTTCAGCTGTCCAACTTCGGGGCCACCGATATCGAAGAAACCTATTGCATCTCCTTCGAACCGGACAGTCCCCCAAGCACCCGGGTTTTCAGCAGCCATCACCGCGGGAAACCACAAAGCAAATTGTTGTAAACTATCTTTCATCGAAACGGACTGCCAGTCCTGCGAAAATTGAATAGCCGCTATTGCATCACTCCATCGAGCGCCTTCCCAATTATCTGGAAATAATGCCTCAGGTACATCTTTTTCTGCTGATCCTGCACCGATGTCTTGGCCTACTGAACCATTGGCCTGCACGAGCGCCTTTTCGAATAACCTGCCCATAGCTGCGGCGTAGAGATTGCCACCTTGCTCCAGGGGATGTACACCGTCTTCCGTAAACAAAATATTTCCCGCTCTGATGTCTGCCTGACTTCCCTTACCTGTCAATTTATTGTGCATGAGTACCCAGGTTGGATAAAGTGCCATATGTACGGAAGGGATACCATAATGATCGGCTAGCTTTTCTAGTTGTAGAATGTGTTCCGGCACCTTTCCATGGAGATAATCTTGTAGCTGATCTGCTGTTGCTGCATAAAGCAAACAGATATCTGTACGATTGTCTGTCTTTCTTACTTGTCTGATAATTCCTTCTACGCCTTGTGGAAATCCGCCATTAACAGCAAATTCAATAAATACAAGATCAGGATGATGGACCAGCACCTGCTCTGCGACCCGACAGGCGCCAAGGTCGGCATCGGTGCCCGGGATACCCGCAGCAACCTCCACCACTGTTGTTTTTGGATAGCGCTGACGGATATAATCTGTAGTCTGTCGTCTATATCGCTCAGCGAGTTGGGTAATACTCCCCCCAATGTATGCTATACGGACTGTATCACACGTTTGGAAGCATGTTGCGAAATGAGGCATTCCTTTCCGTAGCTCCGATTCTGCGATACCATTTAGACGAAAAGTCTGTAAGCTGCGTTTCTTAAAAGGAATACCAATCTTCTCGACCACTTGGGTCGCGACAGCCTCGCCCACTGCATTTAATCCCCGCTGATTATAATGGATATCATCCGTCATCCAGCCCCGCTCAAAGAATGTGATGGCATGTTCAAACGCAATATAAACTTGTTCTATATGCTGAGCTACATGAGTCTGCGCAGCTCTTACCTGATCAAAACCCTTTTGCGGATGATGACGATAGTAACCTGTTTTTACAATAAAGAAAGGAGTATGTCCGCCCAGCTCCGATCGAAACCGCTGAATAAGTTTCTTAAGACTGTCCCGATATTCCATGGCGCTTAGCTGTCCGCTATTTATCGCATTGGCATCCCGTTCGCCTTGTATCCAGACAATGGCACTAAGTGACAGTCCTGTTTTTCTCATGGCAGCCTTCACCTTTGTCACTGCAGCATCAAATAAAAGCAGCTGTCCAGTTGGAGACCATGTCCCCATCCCATGAAGCTCTGCCTTTACATGGTTGGAACTCCCACCTCTAGCAGCTGCTACTATAATGACTGTATCCCCAGTAAGCCGGTTAAAAGTCTCCACAAAAGCTGGCCATGCACTGCCGGATGCCGCTTGCTGGAAATTTAGTTCTTCTTTACCTACTGGGTCAAGCAAGGGAACCAGGCTATCTCTGGCAAACAGATATTCCCAGGCTGTGCCGGGCATGCCGACAGAAGACAGCGAGGCATCTCCTTTACCAACGCAATTACTTTGTCCAGCGACAAGTATCAACCGCCTGTCTGCTTTTGCCCGAGCGATAAACAATATGCCCAGCAGTCCGATAAAAAATACAATCACTGTTTTCATTTATTCAACTTTTATCTTAACCAGTCGGGTAAACCACCCCATACCATAGGCAAAGGTGACTACATCCCCTTTCTTGAGATTTGGAAATCGATTCATGGAAATGACACTTTCAAAACATAAACCATCGACGCCGTCTTCCTTCAGCTCAACAGTGCCCAGCGGTTCGTCACCATTCTTCATCACGATGAGTTTCGCATTTTCCCGAACAGACGGATCCAGGTTTAACGGAGCGGTCAGACGTAAACCTACCTGTTGAGATCCGGAGACCTGACTTAACGATTCTTTGAATTCACCGTCAAATAGCTGTACTTTCGTGAGATCATAATTTCGATAAGCTATTCCTTCAATCCAGGCAGTATTAAACGTTACCCATCCTTCGGTATGCCCCGGATCACCCCCGTAAGGATGATATGGATACATGTCTTCCTTGGGCGAACCGTCAAGTACACCACGTACCGTCTGCAGCATACCAGCACCGCCTTCAAGTTCCTGAAACCAAGGCACATCTGCTCCGACGAAATCCGTCAGAGCATCATAACTATAATGCCTTCCCGCCGGATTTCTGCCAAATACATTGTCAATCTGCCCTACGGCCAATATTTCCAGCTGATGTTGCAAGTTCGGATCGTTCACGACATCCTTGGCGATCAGTGCCGGTACAGGAAAACCCGCAATATTGCCCGGCTCGTTAAAGCTCCCTTGTGGATTGAAGGCGGGATCAGATGCCGGTTTGATATCCGGAATAACCCATTTATTATCATTATACATTCTAAAATCCCATAGGTTATGCCCGCGAGGCACTATTGTCCGCGCCCAGTCGACTATTTTATTAGCTAGGCCTTTAGGACATTTGTCAGGATATTGCTTTAAGAAATAACCGAGGTTCTGCAGAGTAACATATTCGTTCATGCGTTGCCCCTTGGTGACTGCAGGGTCTTTCCAGTCGATATGCCCGATGATCCACTCCGCCTGTTTAAATGCTGCATTCCAATATTTTTCAGCATCCCGCCGGCCCTCCCTTTTGGCCACTTCGTACATCATTAGATTAGGTGCAATAGAATGTCCCGGCGGAAATTGTCCTTTACCTGTACCTATAATCGTATAGGTCTGAAACAGGTTGGCGTCATGTTCAATATCGTGCCAGCGCCAGCGGCTGTTGACACTATCCCCCCAGATTCCAAATAAATAATCACGTGCCTCAAGATAGACCTGCTTAGGAATATAGTCGCGAAGCATGGGATATGCATATAAAAAGTAGGCCAGCTGTTCTTTTAAAAGAGTATGGTTTACTTTACCCCGAAGATAAATATCCACTGCATAATAGATGAGCCGTACCACTTCAGGTGTATTTGCCGGCAAGTCTTGCCGTAGCCCTTTGTAATGTCCTTCGACAGGCATCCTTTCGACAGTAAATGCGTCCGGATTCGAAAAATAAAGATTAATCAAAGCTTGAAGCTCAAAAGAAAACTGATGACTGTCGCGCCAGGCTACGCCAAGTGAAGGACAGTCCGCACAATCCTGTGTAGGTGAATAGGCTATCGCATTTCCATACCAGCAGCGGTCATCAATCATAAATTGCAGGGCTGGCCTGTAGGATACTCGCTCCATCACATAAGGGGCAATGAAAAAAGGATGAGATTTCCCGACAACCGGGCCATTCACAACAATCTGATATTCCGAAGTTCCTGATGGGTTGAATGACGTAAAATCACCAACCTGTCCTTGGATCGTTCCTTGATAAAGGGGTTGTTCCTGTCCGGCCTTTACTACCCAAAAGATGGTACCTTCTGTAGATTTAGGCGCAGTAAAGCGTTTAATGGCGTTCGTATTATAACCACTCTGGTTTACCATAACCGGCTCCCGCTCGTAGGCGTAGACTTCAAGCTCCCCCATCAACGTCTTATTTTTGGGGACATATTCAAGAATCAGTTTATGTGCGGAAACTGGTTGGAAACTGATGAGTTTTTTACCAGGTAATGTTCCTTTGAACACAACAGTTTGCCCTCCCTTCTTGTCCACAGTTATCACCTGCATCGTATCATTTCCTCTAAATCCGCGTAGCAGGACACGATCAACCTGGTATTCACCCTGGAGATCGACAGTTATCCTATTTAGTGGTGCACTAGGATAGGCATAGAACAAGGTTTCATCGCGTCCATCGACCAGATGAGAAGGATTATTATCAGCGATATGGGGTTCCGCTGCGATGGGCTTTCTTGCTGCCAGATTTATCATCTGTGCCACGACCGCATCCGGACAGCAGAAAACCATGATCAACAATATAAATAAAAAAAATGATTTCATCCTCTACGATTAAAGGGTAAACAATGACTTCTTAATAAGTATTTTGTGGTATCCATCGGTCTTTATTGGCTAACCTGTAAGACACGTAATCCCCCTGGCGGAACAAACACTTTCTGCCGCTCATTAGACAACTGAAAACCAGTAACCTTCTCCCCTTTTTCATCCAATACACATGCCCTCATCGGTCGAAAAGCATCATTTAACAACCTACCGAAATCAAACTGTACACTGGCATCCTGTGCGTCTACACTGTTATTCAACAGAATCAAAAAGAAATGTTTTTTATCGGTACTCAAGGCTGAAATATAATCTACACGTTCGTTTTCAACCTGTAATCCCTTTTCAGGAAGCAGCATATCTGCAGGAATTCGGAAAACTTCTCCGGGTTTAAAGCCATAGGGCTGATGTGGACCTACTTTGGGAGTTACAAACCCTCGGGGAAACTGAATCAAATTATTACTTCGAACACTCGCTTCTGCTTGTAAATAGTCCGTAATCCAGCCGATCTGCCACCAAGCATGATGCGGATACGGGCCAGCTCCCTGATTCATCGCCCACCAATAATAGGAAGCTACGTGAGTGCCTTTGTCCACAAATGCATCACGTCCCCATGCTGCCGCTCGCGCCATATCCAAAAAAATAGAATCTTGGGTGAGTCCAAACATACGTACAAACATCCCCGCATGGCTTGCCAATAAAATTGGACCGTCATTATTGACCGATCCCATTAAGCCCCCGTGTTCAAAACTTAATCCTGTCTGGCTGATTTCCCAATCTTCGCGTTTTATACCTTTTACTGACTTTTGGACTTTGCTCGCAATCGGATGAGTAAAAACAGAGGCTGTATAAATGCGCGCGGTTGCCTTTGCAGCCTCTAAATATTTCTCATCTTTCGTAACATCAAAAAAGTCTAAAAAAGCCTGTGCGGTCTGTGCAGTAGCAAAATCCGGCACAAAACGTGCGTCTCCACATACTCCCAGGAAAAATCCATTATTGACAGCTTGCTGTAATAACCAGTTGGCGCCTCTTTTGGCAGCATCCAAATACTTATTATCGCCCAAAATGCGGTAAGCCACCAATAACCCATAGAATGTCGGACGTAGATCTTTAATATCTGTAAATAGAGGCTGTTCATGCTTCTTATCATAGGCCACTTCCCAGCTACCGTCAGGCTTTTGCCATCCGAGCAATTTATCTGCTCCAGCACGAAGACGTGCCCGAAGTTCCTCATCGTTGGCATGGAATAATAGGATGTTACCGATATCAAGCATAGTATAATATGTGAGAGCAATTGGCTCAACATAATCTCCCCATTCTTCCGTAAACCGCTTACTATTCGACAAATAATACTGTCCAATCGCAGCCCCCTTAAAAAAACCTTCGGCTTGCTGCTGCTGAACAAGTTTGAAATTTCGCACGTAGGGCAGACGATCTTGATTTAGGACCTTGTCGCCTGTCAACTTTGCCAGCATCCACATGGCCCCATAATCCGAATTTTTCATAGCGTCTCTATTTGAACCGATCACTCCACCGAAGTAAGATTGCGCGCCGATCTCTAGTCCTCGATAGGAGACTTTTCGCCACAGTGAGGTGGAATCTGCACGTACGTAATCCAGCATGCCATACAATCGGTGCGTCAGCGACTCTTTAGTATCCTTCAATCTCAGGAAATGCTTAAATTGATAAATATCATAAATCGCATGTTTGTATTGATCAAACCAGTCTCCCTTACTCAAAGCATACCGAAACTTTAATACTCTGGTTTCTCCTGGCTGTAAATAAGAATCCAGCTGCCCCAAGACAGGACGGTACAGTGTAGGGCTCAATTTTCCCGCCCGATTCATCAGTGATAGTCCTAATCTCCATTCCGCCTGTGTCAGCTTATCAGCAGCCCAAGGATCCCTTGACATACCGGGATCGGCAATGACACTTAAATTTATACCCGTTTTATCTTGAATCAAGGGAGCTAATGTACTTGCTGCCTTTTCTCGTACGATAACCGGTTTATCCGGAATTCCGTGTCCATAAGCATAAGAGAGCACCAGATTAGACTGCAGAGCCTTCCCTTGAAAATATCCCGGCAAAATGCCCCAGCTTAACGCTTCTTCCGGAACACTGTACAACGTCGGGCTGGCAACCGAAAAATATCCAGCTGTCTTCGCACGGATATGCATTGCAACAGTTATGTCTCCCAGAAAGTTCGGGTCAAGTTTCCAAATAGCGTCTAATACAAATCGGTCTGTTTCCTGCGTAAACTGAATCCCGTCGTTGAGCTGTTTGGCTCTGACGGGATAAAAGTCAACAGCTTCACCAGCCGTGTTCATTGGCACAGGACAAAAAGCTTCATTCCACTTTTTGATATGATAGGTATAAGGCCTAAACAAATCCAACCATGCCCGATTCGGAAAGTGAGGAGTGCTGTCTGGTTTCACCTCGCTGTATAAGATGGTATATTGACCTTTTGGATCCGGAACCGTGATCTGATATCGTTGATCTCGCAATTGTAGTTCCGACAACACATATCCAGCACCACTATTGTGCCACTGGAGTTTGAGTTTGGCATTTTCCAGTCGCAAAGCTTGTGCCCGAAGTATAGAAGCAGATAGGCAGCATCCTATACATGCCATTAGGCTTATTGCTATATTTTTCATTTGCATCACAATAAGATTTAATCCCAATCAGGATTTTGAACTAACAGATTATTTGCATTGACCTCATCCTGCGGTATAGGAAAATACCTATATTTTGGCTGGACATTGCGCACAGGATATACAGTATTGGTCGCTTGAGGGATAACTTTTAGGTACTTTCCGGTCCGGGTAAGATCATACCAGCGGTCACCTTCGGCAAAAAACTCCCAGGCCCGTTCTTGCAGTACTGCCTCAATGAAGGCATCTTTGGCTAATCCTGCAGGCAGCTCTCCCAATCCTGCACGGTGCCGGATTGCATTCACATAACCATAAGCTTTGCTTGTTGCGCCGCGCAAACGAGCTTCTGCCTCTGCCGCGATGAGGTAGATGTCTGCCAAGCGCAGAATAGGAATATTGCAGATCGTACCAACGGTGGAAACGGGATCCTGATATTTTTTGATCAACACAGCGTCAGTTGTGATGGGTGTAATTTTAGCCTGCGGCACTATTTTCCCCTGTTTATTCACATAGCTAGTATCCAACAATTGACGTCTTCCATCCTTAGGATCAAACGAATTAAAAAAATCCATGTAAGCAAACATCGAACCATAGGAAGTAACTGCATACTGAGGTGCAGCGCTCCCTGTAGGTCCACACAAACCAACAAGCTGATGTCCGTTGCCCGGTGAAATGGGATCGGCTTCATAAGCCCATATCATCTCCTTACGGTTCTCGTTTTCTTTAGCGTAGCTAAAAAGTTCTGCTTCAGTGGCCACCAATGAATAGGTACCTGCGGACAATACGGCTTCCGCTTTCGTTAAGGCGGTGCTCCAATCTTCATTATATAGTGCGGCCTTCGCATAAAGGGCATTAACCGCCTCTTTCGAAGGGCGTCCTGCCACGACATTAGGATATGATGACAAGCCTGCATCATAAGCAGCATCTAAATCTTTATATATTTGACCGTACACTTCTTTAATCGCGCTCTTGGCGGTATAGGCCTCCTGCTGCGAGGTACTCGGAACTAGTTTAATCGGTACTTCTCCAAAATTTTTGGCAAGCATCCAATGATAAAAAGCACGAAGGAAATGGGCCTCGCCCAAGATCTGCTTCTTACGAACCTCATCCATAGCTATTTCAGGCACTTTAACCAACAACCAATTGGCCTGTTCGATACCTTTGTAACAGGATATCCAGATCTGTTGTGGCGATTCATTTGTACGACCTTGGCTTATCTGTGCAGTATAGGTTGGCTCCAAGGTAAAAAGAGTCAATGAATTTCGTCCCACTACCGCCCTTGGATACACCTGATCGGCGCTAAAGTCCGGTACAAGCGTCGCTGCTGGCCCACCATACAACGCGCCCATCACACTATACACCGAAACCAATGCTTTTTCGGCATCAGAAGCTGTCTTATAAAAAGTTTCAACGGTAATGGATGAATATAGGTCCTCATCCATGGAACATGAGGTATACGTACCGCACAACGTAAGGACAAGAGCGATCTTTAAGTAGTTTCTAACTCGAGAAGTTTTCATAATTCGATTACATTTAGGTTAAAAATTCATTTGAATCCCCATAATAAAGGATCTCGCCTGCGGATATACCAGATTATCGATACCAATTTGAGTATTGGATCCCGCATAACTGTTTACCTCAGGATCATAGCCGGAATAATCTGTTATTGTAAACAGGTTGTTGCCGCTGACATAGATCCGGATATCCTTTAATCCGCGTTTAAAGTTTCTAAAACGATAGCCCAGTGAAATATTGCGCATGCGCAAGTAAGACCCATTTTCCATCGGATAATCACTTATTGGAAGCCGCCCACCCGCAAAAGCACTAACATACTGGTTGTTATGATTTTCTGGATTCCACCGATTAATCATTCCCTTGAAAAGATTCCGTTGCCCCAGTGGATTTTCGAAAGAAAACCTACTAATATTGAAAATATCGTTACCATATGTTCCGGACAGGAAAAAGCTTAGATCAAAATTCTTATAACTCAAATTAGAGGTTAAGCCGTAGATAAACTTTGGATTGGGATTTCCGGTGATCAGCTGGTCGCTGGAATTGATTTCACCATCATTGTTTATGTCCTTCACGCGATGCCCTCCGATCCGGCCGTCGTAACCGGGTAAAATATCGTCTGCCGACTGATTAATCCCATCAAACACATACGTCTTGAATATACCAATAGGTTCACCTACTTTAAGCAGCGAATAGGTATTGATAAACCTCTCCTGTGTAATGCCATTGTCTAAGTCCAGTATTTTATTTCGGTTGAATGTAATATTCGAACCCAAAGACCATTTGAATTCTCCACGCATAAGATCTGCGTTGAAAGCAAATTCAAATCCTTTGTTTTGCAGGGCTGCAAAGTTGCCGGTCATATTCCCATATCCAGAAGACAAGGGAAGCGCAAGCACATACAATAGATCGTCTGTTTTTTTCTTATAGTAATCCGCCACAATTGACAAACGATTATCGAACATACTCAGATCCAGCCCAATATTCAGCTGTTTGGATTTTTCCCACCGCAAATTTGGATTGGCAATCCCAGTTGAGCCAATTGATGTAACCCACATGTGACCAAGATTGGCTCCGCCGTTTGATTCCACTCTGGCTAAAGACTGATAAGGATCAATACCTCCAGCGTTGCCGGTAACTCCATAGCTTGCACGGATCTTCAGATCACTAATCATTTCAACCTTTTTCACGAAATCCTCCTGACCTAAACGGTAGGCTGCTGCGACAGCAGGGAAAAAGCCATATTTATGGTTGGCCCCGAATTTACTGGAACCATCAATACGCGCAGTGATGTCAATAAACAGTTTATCTTTAAAACCATAATTAATGCGCCCCATATACGAATCAAGCCGTTGTTTGCTGCGATAGCTAGTGACCTGCCTATTGACCGCAAGTTGTAGCGCCTCGTTTTGCGTAATGTCGTTCGGGAAACCGTTGGCATCAATGCGGTTCTGTTTGTAAGTCTGTACCTGCGAAGCAAAAAGCCCTGTCAGTTTCACGGAATGCTGATCTCCGATCTTGGTAGTGTAAGTCAGCAAACTCTCGTGTAGCAAATTTAAATTATCCTGATTGTCTTTCGTTGCTGATCCCGAAGTTTCATTGATATCCGGCTTAGCTATTAACGCCAGTGGTGAATAGCCATCAAATAAACGATTATCATTGTCCACATTAAATGACGCCTTATATACCAGACCAGGCAATAGAATATACTCTCCATATAAATTGATCAAGGTGCGCTTGATGGCATTCCTTCGCAATATTTCTATAAAATTCAACGGATTGACCACCTCTCTATAACGACCGTTGCCTTGTTCAGCGAAAGGGTAAATGGTACCGTCCTCACGATACGGCTGCAATAACGGTGGGGCACCTATCGCCGCTCCCAGCACACTCTCTTTGACGACTCCAGAATTATCCAAACCGGTCTCGCCCGAGCTAATGCCATTACTAATTGTATAGCTTCCCAAAATACTGGTTCCCAGTTTAAAACGCTCGTTAACCTGATGATTTACATTCAGACGATAGGAATACCTCTTGAAATCAGAATTACGAATGACTCCATCCTGATCAAAATAGTTAAGAGACAAAGCCAATTGGGTCTTCTCACTACCACCACTGATCGATAGCTGCTGATTATTCATCGCCGCACGTCTGAAGATCTGATCCTGCCAATTAATTCCCTCCCCCAGTGAAGCTGGGTCTTTATAATAATTATCTTTGAACACCTCATTTTCTAGTTGGGCGAACTCACTGGCGTTTAAGACATCTAGCCGTTTAGCTACATTCTGTAACCCGAAATAACTTTCCAACGTCACACGGCTAGCCCCCGCTTTACCCCGCTTAGTTGTGATCAAGATTACACCATTTGCAGCCCGGGAACCATAAATTGCAGATGCTGAAGCATCTTTTAAAACTTCGACTGACTCAATATCATTAGGATTGATAGTCGACAACGGGCTTATATCATTGATGCCGCCGCTGTTGGAGATTTGTATGCCATCCACAATGTACAGAGGTTCTGATGTCCCATTGATTGAGTTTGTACCCCTGATTCGCACGCTGACGTTTCCGCCCGGAGAACCCGAATTCTGATTGATCTGCAGACCTGATACACGTGATTGTAAGCCCTGAGCAACATTCGCAACTGGTGTCCTGGTAAGCTCTTCGGCCTTCACGGAGGCGATCGCGCCTGTCGTTTCAATTTTACGTTGCGTACCATAACCGACCACGACTACCTCATTCAAAACCTCTTGTTTTGACGAAAGTTCAACATGGACGGTTGTCTGGTTTTCATTCAAGGTGACCCGCCGGAGTTCGTAGCCAAGCAGAGAAAACAGCAACTCACGCTGTCCATCATTCAATTGCAGCGTAAAGGTACCATCCCCTTGAGATTTGGCTGAGACCTGTTTTTTTGTATCGCTGACCGTTACTCCCGAAAGCGCCTGCTGTGTTTTCACATCGACAATTCTTCCAGAAATAATTCGCTTTTCCTGCGCCAAAGCGATAATGCTGAGGAGGACGCAAAGAGATGATAAAATTAGCTTTTGCATGGTTAGCATATTTTTGTTTAAAATTGGTATGGTCTGGTTTGGTATTACAGACAAACAATTATAAGGAGATTAATTTCTAATTCCAAATAAATTTTATACTTTCGTAACGTATAAACGGTTTTTATTACAAAATCCCTCTTTGGTCAGGCTTGGTCGGTATCTTAAACAGGGGATTTAAAAGAGTATTACCAGTATAGACTATGAACGAAAACAGAGATTCTTCGCAGCAGCGTATGAAATATCTTCAGTTAGTAAACCACATACTACAATTGATTGAAGCGGATGAATTGCAGTTAAATGATCGTTTGCCTTCATTAAAACAGTTTGAACAACAATTTGGTATGAGCAAAGAAACCGTGCTGAAGGGCTTGAACTTTTTGTTGGAAAAAGGAATCATTGAATCCGTGTATAGGAAGGGCTATTATGTGAGAAAAAAATCAATAGATCATAGTTTCAGGATTTTCCTATTGCTTGATAAGATGAATATTATGCGTGATAAATTTTATCACACTCTTTTTGACTCGTTAAAAGACAGTGCCGACATTGATGTCTATTTCCATCACCACAATTTCAAGGTGTTCGAAAAGTTAATTCTTGAGAATCTCCACAGCTATACCCATTTTATTGTCGCCCCTTATCTTAAAGAAGATGTTTCGGAGGTATTGGATCAGATTCCGGCCAATAAAAGGATTATTATTGATTTTGATCAGCCTCATTTATCAGGAACGTACTCGTCTATTTACCAAGATTTCAAATCGGACATTTATGATGCACTATCGCATGTAGCCGTCCGGCTAAAAAAATACAAACAGCTCATACTCATTGTTCCGAACGAAGCTTTCCATGCTAATTTGGTGATAGAGGGCTTCCTTCAATTTTGCCAAAAACATCACTTTAATTATATTATACAACATGAAATACTAGCTACTGGGTTTAAGAAGGGCAATGTTTATATTACTTTCAGCAGGTATGATACGGACGACGTTGCGCTGATCAAACTTGCAAGAAAGAAAAAGTTGCGGCTGGGTGAAGACATTGGTCTGATCTCGTACAATGATACGGATGTGAAAGAAATCCTCGAGGGGGGCATAACAGTAATATCTTCTGACTTTGAGGCCATGGCTGAAACGGTAGTAGACGTCATCCAGGATAAGCAAACTATTCGAAAGCGAAACCCAACGAAGGTTATCCTGCGCCATTCGCTTTAAAATTAAAACTGTACGAATAGCAAAAGCAACGCTTCCGCCACGGCATAGATTTCGTTCTTTTCCAGAAAAAGCCACTTCAGAAAAATACCTGTCCCGTTCGTGGACATCATTTCTCTGAAGGTTGGCAAGTGCTATGAATCAGCTTTGCTTTGTTCAAACTTTTTATATGCAGTATCTAGTGTATCGAATTCGGATTCTGATATAGTGACTTGTTGGCCGTCCGCCAACTGCGCTACACGATTAAAAACATCCACAGTTTTTGAGATGATTTCTTTGGGGAATTCGTTCAGTTTTCCCTCTTCAATAAGCGATCGGAAAAACTTCAGTTGTTTCGTGTAATAGGGTTCGTCCTGCTCCAGGATAGCGTCGTAGATCTTTCTTAAAGTATCGACGTGAAAGTATAATCCACTTTTTTCCATACCATCGTTTTTTTAATTTTAAGGTTTCTTTATGAGATTTTACTCAATTGCATGTTTCGTATTGAACAAATATCAACACAACATCGTTGCCAGAAGATGAAAAATACTGCCTCCAGAAAGTTAAATATTTTCTGGAGGCAGCCTATACATCTGCATGAATTATTTCCAACCTACATTTTGAACCAGATTCGGATTTTTATCGATCTCGGATTGTGGAATGGGGAACCAGTAATTTTTGGCGGTAAATACACGTTTTTGATAAACCGACCGTTTGAAAAATGCCTTCGGGTTAGCATCGTTATCGTCTTTTTCTGTGCCCGAAAAATTCATACCATAAAAATTTCCATTTAGGACACTTTCTCCTATTTTCCAGCGTCTTATATCACGATATCGTATACCTTCATTGTTCAATTCCACACGGCGTTCATTTCTGATCGCCTTTCGCATCGCATCCTGAGAGGTAGGAACGGGCAATGCATCTTTTCCGGCACCATATTGAGGGACACCAGCACGTTGTCTTATCAAATTGAGATATTTCAAAATATCAGAATGGGAAGCATCTATCTCATTTAGAGCTTCTACATAATTCAGATAAACTTCGCCTAGACGATACAAGATGCCGGGCCGGTACGGATTCGTTCCATTTCGGGGATCATGATCCGGATGTACCTTTTTTCGGATCAGATACCCATTCTGTGGTGCGTCGTGTGTAGGACCTCCGTCCCAGTTGCCGCTGTAAAATTGGGTTGTCCGATTTTCCCTTCTATACCAGGCACCATTATACAATACCGAGATATAAAACCTCGGCTCGCGATGTGTATACATGTTATAGGTACCGGCGAGAGTGACTTTTCCGTCTCCCTGTGATTCGGCCCAACGCGTATTTCTGACTTCCGCTGCTGTTGAAAATCCCTTCTCCTGATAGCCTGACAAAGGGTCGTCTATTGTACGTCCATTCTCCATAAAAAAAGCGTCTACCAGCGATTGCGTGATACCGAGTCCGCCATTACCACCGGTACCTCGTGGCTGCGCGTGTTTGTCGTATTCCCAGACATTGCAGTCGGGTCGCGCAAAAAGAATCTCCTCATTGCCATCTTGAGGCCTTCTGAACAGCATATTCTGGTAGGAAAGAAAGGGATCAATAGTCCCGTCAGGATTATACTCTACATAGAGCTTATGCCCAGCCATTTCCGCTTTCTCTATCAGCAACTTTGAAGCCTCAGCAGCTAGTCTCCACTTCTCAGGATTATAGGTTCCATTAAATATCGCTTCACCTTTATTATTGACAAACCCTGTATAGGCAGTATTTCCATTGACCAGCGGACTGGCCGCAAACAACAGAAGCCGAGCTCTTACTGCTAGACACATAATGGAAGTGGCCCGTCCATACTTTTGTGCAGCGCTGTATTTGGCGGGTAGGATAGCGGATAGATCCAGCAGCTCCTTTTCTGCCCACTGCACCACCTGATCAAAGGGAGTCTGCCCGATCATCAACTCTTCGGCTGGAGCATTGGGATCCGACAAGCCGAGATGAAACGGTATAGCGCCATAAGTCTCCAACAAGAGCGTATAATAGTAAGCAATCATAAAACGTGCTTCCGCTTTCATCAGATTAACTTCTTCTTCCGTCACTAGTTGGGCGGGATTAGGTTTTACATTTTCCAGAAAAATATAAGCCGATCGGATCCGTTTGGGAAGCTCCACCCAATAGTTTGGCTCCCAGGCAGTACTTGGATTCCAGTTCCCTGTTTGCATACCGATAACCGACCAACCAAATTGTTCCCAGCCTGTAGATGGAGCCATGTCGTCCGAAAGAGGGTCCCACCCCAACGTCCGTGTGCTTCCCCAATAGGGGTCCGGCACATTGCTGTAAATCCCGGCCAGCCAATCTTCGGTCCTCGTTTTGTCCTTAAAGATCATTTCCAGCGTTAACTGATCGTCAGGGCTTTTATCCAAATATTTGGAACAGGACACCAATGTAAGAACTATCGTTGCCAGAGAGAAAAAGGCAATTTTATATTGTATTGTCTTCATATTCTTATCGCTTAACTCTATTTAAAATTTAACTCTAACCCCATCGAGACGGATTTCATGATTGGATAGCGCATTCCATTGTTGACACCAAGTTCAGGATCCCATAGCTTAAAATCACTGACCGTCAAAAGGTTGTTACCACGAAGAAATATCCTAAAATTGCGTATCGAAAGGTGATCCAATAGTTTTGTAGGTAAACTATACCCTATTTCAACATTTCGTAACCGAATAAAACTCATATCTCTGAGCCACCAAGTAGAAGCCATATTATTGTTTGCACTCTGATAGTCGGAAAGACGCGGATAAAAAACATCCTGACTCGGGTTATCCACTGTCCATCGGTCCCAAACATTACTAAATATATTTCCCATAGCACCATTGGCGCTTCCCGGAATAAAATTTGAGCCGCCTATAATACGGTAAGTACGCGATACGCCTTGGAAAAAGAAACCGAAATCAAGGGCTTTATATCGCAGGTTGGAACCAAAACCGAAAACAATCTGTGGATCCTCTGTCCCCCCTATTGCCGTCCTGTCCAGCGCGTCCACCACACCATCTCCATTGAGATCGCGGTATTTGATATCCCCAGGACGTACAGGCCCAAAAGAATGCCTAGCGATCCCGGGCTTCAAGACGCCGTTAGCCACATCGGTGAAATCCGCATCCGTGAAAAGACCTTCGTCAACGAGGCCAAACAGCTGTCCGATTGGTTTGCCCGTCGAAGAGCGTGATGTGCCGATTACCGCACTAGGCTCATCCTGTTCCAGTATTTTATTGATAGCATAGGTGAATGTGCCTCGTAAGGAAAGGGATAAATTATGGTTGATCGCTTTATTTACTTCAAGTGACATATCTATACCTTTGTTGTTCACCCGTCCAAAATTTGCCCAAGGCGCATTGGTAAAACCGCTCGATCCCGGGATCGAACGACGTTGCATAAATATGTCTTTTCGCTCCTCATTAAATAAGTCAAGCTGAAATTCCAGGGCTCTCCATAGCCCCAGTTCTACACCGACATTCGACTTTGCTACGGTTTCCCATGTCAAATTGCCGTTACCTTGATCTCCTTCCATGCGACCAGCTCGTTTAAAATCATTGTTGAGTCCCCAGGAATATCCTCCAGTTTCGTTGATGGTCGTGATATAAGCAAATCGACGGCCGTCGAGTTTATCATTCCCTACAAGGCCATAGGACCCGCGCAGTTTAATTTTGGAAAAGGTTCCCCTCAGATGCTCCATAAAAGGCTCCTCGGAAAGATACCAGCCAAGTGCAAACGAGGGAAAGAAGCCGTACCGCTTGCCCGGTGCAAAGTTTTCAGAACCATTATAACCAAAATTAAATTCGGCTATATACCTATTGTTATAATTGTAGGAAAACCTGCCCGCAATACCTTGATTGCGATAAGGCAAAAGGTCGCCATTATCATAGTTTCTCTGATTGTAAAGAAACATGGCTTCTATATTATGCCCCGCGAAAGTCTGGGTATAGTTAAGAGCTCCCTCTAGATACATGCTTTTATCTCCCCAGTCCGAGTTTTTCTCATACCCCAAGAATTCCTGTCCATAACTATCAATCACCAACTGTAGTTTTCCGTTTTCATCCCGGCCAATGGCTGGATTATAATAGTCAGGGCTTTTGCTTCTCACCACTGATGTGTTCGAATATCTATCAAACGAAAATAGCCCCCGCGCTTTTAACCCTTTGAGCCAAAATGAAAGGTCTTGTTCCACAGAAAATAGAGATTCGATTTTACTGGCGCTGATCCGTTCGTATCCCCGTTGTGTGGCTAGAGCCCATGGGTTGGTCCGCTGTGGGGTACGGGGGATTTCACCGGAAGAATAGATAGTCGGATGCACATAGGGCGGGATAGTGAATGCTTCTTGAAATAGATCATCGACGCTCTGAGGTGCCCGGGTTCTATCCTGCAGATAGCCACCAATATTCAGGCGGAAAAGTGTAGTCGGGCTGACATTGATATCCACATTGGACCGCACATTGTAACGGTTTAATCGCGAAGATGAGTTCCAAGCCTGATTTTTGTCACGCTCGATCAGCCCGCCCTCCCTGTAATAAGAAGTCACCAATGAATATCGCAGAATATTTGATCCACCATTGACACTTACATTAGCCCTTGAATTTCCGGCGCGGTCGCGAAGTATTGCATCAAGCCAGTTGACATCGGGGTAAAGATCCGGATCTGTTTGATTACGAATATTTTCTATCCGTTCTTTGGAATAAAGTCCTTGCTCTCCTCGCTCCTCCCGGATACTATTCATGACTTCGAGATAATCGGCTGCTCCTATAAATTGTGGTAGTTGTACCGGCGAAGTGATACCTTGCTCAAAACGCGCCGAGACATTCGGCTTACCGACTTTGCCTCTTTTTGTATTAATTAAAATGACGCCGTTAGCGCCCCGGACTCCATAGACTGCGCTGGCCGCAGCATCTTTTAATATCGAAAATGATTCAATCTCTTCGGGATCCATATTATCGAGTGAGCGCTCGACTCCGTCTACAAGAATTAATGGACTACGGCTTCCCCCAAAAGTACTGATGCCACGAATCCAAAAGTTGGAATTATCATAACCCGGCTCTCCCGACCGCTGTACGGCGATAATACCTGCAAGTTGCCCGGCAAGGTTATTACTCATAGAGCGCGATGTCCCAATTTGTAACCGTTTGGGTTCAATCGTCGTAATAGCTCCAACGACAGAAGCCCGACGCTGTGTTCCAAATCCGACTACAACAACTTCATCTAATGCACTGACGCTGTCGCTTAGTAATATGCGATATTCACTACTGGCATGTAAGGGTACTCGCTGATTCGCGAAGCCAACCAAACTCACAGTAAAATAACTGTCCTCAGGACCAAGGCTGAGCTGAAAGCGTCCCTGACCATCTGTAAATGTGTGTCTCTTACCTGAACCACTTGTGACCGTTGCATTGGCCAAAGGTGTTTGCCCGGTATTGAGCACTTGGCCGTTGATAAGACGCTCTTGTTGCTGTACAACTGGTTTACCACTACGTTTTACAATAATGGTATTATCATTTATAGTATAAGAGGCTTTCAAACTCGAAAATATGCGGTCCAGAACATTCTTAATAGGTTCATTTTTGAATGTCATCGATATACGCCTTGTATCGTTGATATCGTTTGGTGAATAAATAAATTTTAAACCAGTCCTGCTGTTTAGGTCTTTAAATACCTGCTTCATGGGGAGGTTATTAAAATCTATTGTGATATTTTTTTCCTGACCAAAAAGTGGACCGCTTAGACAAAGCAACCAAACAGAGCTGCTCAAAAAAAAGCAAAAAAAGTTTCGCGCAAACTTATTTTGTTTGCGGGATGTCATAAGTAATTTATACATTTGAAAATTGATTAATATTTGATCATTACCAAAATGCCATTAGGCGTGATTAGGAATGTAGCAGCATTCCTAATTTTTTTATGGATTTGTTCGTGTTACATATATTTTTCCTTTCTTTTCTAAATAGTTTATATTATTAGTCTGTTGAATGATATCCAGAACATCGCTGATGTTTTCATATCTACTGATCATACCTGTTATGGGAAAGTTGGAAATTGCCGGATCAACAATGACGTTGATCCCGTACCACTGTTCGAACTCAAGCGCCACATCTGATAGCTTTTCATTTTCAAAATAAAATAGGCCTTTTCGCCAAGCACTGGCCTTTTCAATGTTGTTGGACTGTACCAATAGGATCTTCGATTTGCTCCTATCGATAAAGGCCTGTTGCCCCGGTTTAATAATCACCTGTGTTTCAAACAGGTTATGTTTAAGACGGATGCTTCCTTCCGTCAGTACCACATTTTCTTCATTATGACCAGATGCGTTCACATTGAATTTGGTTCCTAGTACTTCAATGGTCTGCAGCGTTGAACGTACCACGAATGGCACCTTTTTACCCGCCGAATATTGCTTATACACATCAAAAAACACCTCACCATGGACGTCTACAGAACGGTTATTCTTGTTAAAATCTCGATCAATCTCTATGGCAGCCAAATAATTGAGCCACACCTGCGTACTGTCGTTCAACAATACGGAGAAAACACTACGTGACGGATTTTCTATGCGTAGTTTTCCATCGCTCTCCATATCCGCGAGTAAGTCGAGGGCAAGTACTTTTTCATCGTTGATTGTTGTATAACGTACGCCTCTGGGAAGCGTATCCAGAAGATCAAACCGTTGTTTATTGCCAATTAGCAATGATGGATTGCGGTTGCTGCTAACGGCAATTTTCATAGGGCTAATTGTGGTATGCTGATTTCGATAAAAAATAAAAACTCCTAAGATAATAAGGATACTTGCTGCAGCATACCATATCTGAGGGCGATACCGGTGTACTCCTCTTTTTCTGGTGCCTTGATGGACTGCCGTTCTAATTTCCTGTCCGATACGGTCTATATCAACAGGATCTTCACCTTTCCTGTCCATTGCATCATATAGACGCTCTACAAATTTTTGTTCTCTAGTTGTCGTCCTGCCCGAGAGATATCTATCGAGAAGATCTTTTAAAATTGCACGGACATAAGGTTTCCTTTCAGACATATAAATTGGTTTATACTGGTTCCTTTTTTATATGTCGTTCGTACTAGCGGGAATTCCCAAAAAAAAATTAAAAAAAAATAAAAAGGATCTTTTGGATGAGGTGTTTGAGCGTATTTGTGGTATTGAGTAGCTGATTTTGTACTGTCTTGGTAGATATTCCAAGTAGATCTGCAATCTCTTTTACGGTCTTGTCTTCATTGTAACGCAGCAAGAAAATCGCCCGACGTTTTTGAGGCATGCGCGAAAGCCATGTATTTACCATTAATTGAAGTTCTGACTGTATATATCGGTCATCAGCGGTCGACCCGTCACTGATCTCCTCAACGAGGAGCTCCAGTTCATCAACGTATTTCTTTTCTTTCCGAAATCGATCAATCACTTTAAAACGAACGGCCTGGCAGAGGTAGTGGTCTACGTCCAGAATTACTTTTCGCTCGCGTTTTTCCCATAATTCTATATAAAGATCCTGAATAATTTCTTTTGCAGTATCTGCGTCCCGCAGCCGACGGAAAGCTATTTCGTACAATTTCTGCCACGTCCGATGGTAAAGTTCGTCAAACGCTTCCTCGTTCGAGTTCTTTACCAAAAGAAAAAGTTCTTCAAGACTAGTTTTGCTCATAACAGACGATTTATAATTGTTACGATATTAACTTGGTTTAAAATTGATGAATGCAATATATAAAATCTTAATGGAAGATCCTATCACGACACATCCGCACCATCTGCAAGATCTTTTTTAACGTTACCTACTATCACTGATGTACATCTCTATTGTTATTGTTGAAGCAGCTTTTTCTGCTAAGCTCTTCTTCCAAATTTTGTTTATATTTACATATTCGCAACAATTCGGAATGAAGTCACTGAAATAAATTATGGAAAACAGAATTATCGACAAGGTCGCCCTTATCCATATTGCCAACAAAAAAGTATTGAGCACGCGCTCCAAGTCGAAGAATAAGCTGTACTTTCCCGGAGGAAAACGAGAGAATAACGAATCAGACCTCGAGTGCCTAAAAAGAGAAATAACAGAAGAACTGAATGTCGATATCGTGGAAAGCACCGTGAAATTCTTCGGTTTTTTTGAAGCACCAGCAGATGGGCATGAAATCGGTGTGACGGTCCAAATGCTGTGTTATTTAGCGGATTTTACAGGCATATTGGAAACGGCCAATGAAATAGAGTCTTTTGAGTGGATAACCTATAAGGATAAAAACAGAACCTCCGCCGTGGATCACCTGATATTGGATAAACTGAAGAGTATGAATCTGATCGATTGATTTTTATTAAATCAATTATTTATTTCTCGGCTGGTTGATCACCTGTCGACACCAAAGGCGTGCACCCCAGCTTGGAAAACGACACCAGACCATGCCGCTATCGTATCCTCAAATTGCTTGAATTGGCTTTCGCCATTGATGTCCGCCCCTTGGTCCGTATCAAAAATACGTTGCCATTGCGGCATATCTGAAACAGAAATCTGCTGGTCTCTATCCGAAAAATTCATCACAACAAGTAGGCGTACGCCTTCCTTTTCGATACGGAGCATCAGCAGACTTTGCTCATGCACATAACTCGCCTGCATCTCTTCACGCTGTATATTCTTAAATACGGGGTTAGTTTTTCGGAAATTAATCAATGCGCGATAGTAAGCCAAATACGAACGATGTTTGCCGCTATCGGGCTCTTTCCAATCTAATACTGAGCCCTCAAAAGTCGCTTGGTTCTGTGGATCCGGCACTTCATTCCCGGTATGGAACTCCGCAAACTCCTTCCTCCGGCCTTCCCGTACGGCCTTCACAAGCTCCGCACTGCAATGACTGACAAAATATTGGAACGGTTTTTTTGTTCCCCACTCTTCACCCATAAAAATTAAGGGAATAAACGGAGATACAAACACAGCCAGCGCCAACAGCTTTGGAATGGGATCTTTATAAAGCACAGTACTTCTTTCACCCAGCATCCGGTTGCCCACCTGATCATGATTCTGGCTGAAAACAATAAACTGCTTTCCGGGGAGGCCGTCGGCCTTACTACCAAAGAATTTCTGTCGATGGGTAGAATAACAGCCATCGTAAACATAAGCAGTTTCATAGGCTTTGGCTAGGTGACCGATCCCATCAAACTCTTCATAATATCCCCTTCTCTCCTCACCTACCGCCACACGTAGCGCGTGATGAAACTCATCAAGCCATTGCGCATCCATCGCAAATCCGTTCTTCACCAGTGGCTCAAGAAAACGGCGGTCATTCAGATCGCATTCCACAAATAGATAACGCGGCTTACCCGTGGCTGCAATAATTTCATCGGTCTGTTGTCGGATAGCTTGCAAAATATGTACTGGACTGAAGTCCTTTATCGCATGAACCGCATCCATACGTAAGGCATCAATATGAAAATCTTCAAACCACATACGAACATTAGCAAGCACCATATCGCGGATGCCATGATTTAAGCGATCATCATAATTGATCGCTTGACCCCAAGGGGTATGATATTTGTCTGTAAAGTAAGGCCCAAACTCCGGGAAATAATTTCCTTCAGGTCCCAGATGGTTATAAACGACATCCAAAATCACGGCTATATCGAGCTGATGACAGGCGTCAACAAAACGTTGTAATCCTACAGCCCCCCCATAACTATTATGCACAGCAAAAGGAAAGACGCCATCATAACCCCAGTTTCTGTCGCCAGAAAATTGTGCTATCGGCATAATCTCTATCGCAGTAATGCCCAAATCTTTGAGATGCGGAAGTCTTTCCATCGCTCCGGCAAAATCATGCTTTTCTGTAAAAGTACCGACATGGAGCTCATAAATAATAAAGTCCGACTGTCGTGATGGCTGGTAATCTCGATCCGTCCACGGAAAGCTCAAGTCAATTATTTCGGAAGGACCGTGTACGCCCTCGGGTTGCGAAAGCGATGCTGGATCAGGGTATTCTTGTCCGTCAATATTGATTCGGTATAAACAACCTTGTCTAAGATCTTGGCTCTCAGCATACCAATAACCATATTCCTCTTTCTGAAGCGGTATCGTAAGCTGTGAACCCAACACGCAGCTTACAGAAGTTGCAAAAGGTGCCCACACCCGCACCTGCCCGCCCGTCGCACTGCAGCTGGCTCCGATTTTTTCTATTCCCGTTTTTTGCATATCTGATAATACTTGATGGATTTTAAATAGACATAAATACAAGGACCGAACGTGGTGGCACCATAATCGGATCTCCGGGCGCATGTGATGCAAGCTCACCTATTTGGTCGAAATTGGTGTCCAGTACTTTCGTCCAGCCGGCGCTATATCGCTCGTCAGGAAGTATATATTCAACTTCTTCCCAATAGGCATTAAAAAGTAGATAAAAGTTTTTATCAGTCACTTTGGTACCGTCCTGATCTACCGACCGGATCCCTTGCCCATTCAAAAATAACGCAAGTGAACGCGCCAGATCATCCTCCCAATGCTGGTCGTCCATTTCGGAGGCATCTGGCAAAAACCAGACAATATCTTCAACACCCGTACCTCGGATAGGAATTCCCTGAAACCACTTTCGTCGGCAAAAAATCGGATGTTCGCGCCGAAATGCGATCAATTGTTTGGTGAAATTCAGCAAGGATTCATCTTTACGCGCCCAATCGAGCCATGAAATTTCATTATCTTGACAGTACGCATTGTTGTTTCCTTGTTGGGTGCGCCCCCATTCATCTCCTGCTACTAGCATAGGTACTCCTTGAGAAAGAAACAACGTTGTCAGCAGATTCCGTTTTTGCTTTGCTCTCAACTGATTGATTCCGGAATCGTCCGTGGGACCTTCGGCTCCGCAATTCCACGAACGATTATGATCGTCACCATCTTGATTATCCTCTCCATTGGCTTCATTATGCTTTTCATTATAGGAAACGAGGTCATGCAAGGTGAAGCCATCGTGGGCGGTCACAAAATTAACGCTGGCAGAAGGGGTGCGGTTGTCACCCTTATAGAGGTCTGACGAGCCAGTGAGGCGGTTGGCAAACTCACCAATCATGCTATCTGCTCCAATCCAATAGTCACGGATACAATCACGGTATTTTCCGTTCCACTCTGCCCAACCCGCCGGAAATTCGCCCACTTGGTAGCCGCCCTCGCCAATATCCCAAGGTTCAGCAATCAATTTTACCTGAGAGATGACAGGATCCTGATGAATGACGTCGAAGAAGGAACTCAATTTATCCACATCATGCAGTTCGCGAGCCAAGGCAGAAGCCAGATCAAAACGAAAGCCGTCTACATGCATTTCCTGAATCCAGTAACGCAGACTGTCCATGATCATTCGCAGAACATTTGGCTGTCGCGCATTTAGGGTATTTCCGGTGCCTGTAAAATCCATATAATACCGGGGATCTTCTGCCAGACGATAGTAAGATGCATTGTCAATACCTCTAAAGGAAAGCGTCGGCCCCATTTCGTTGCCTTCACCAGTATGATTATAGACAACATCTAAAATCACCTCAATCCCCGCCTGATGAAAGGACTTCACCATATTTTTAAATTCTACCACTTGCTCGCCGTGTGTACCTGCCGATGAATAACGGACATCTGGAGCGAAAAAACCAATACTATTGTAGCCCCAGTAGTTGCTGAGGCCTCTATCTTGTAAGTGCCGATCTGTTAAAAAATGATGTACTGGTAACAGCTCAACAGCGGTAATGCCCAAATCTTTGAGGTAGGCGATTGCCACGGGATGTGCCATTGCGGCGTAGGTTCCCCTGATTTCCTCGGGTATATCAGGATGCAGAGCCGTAAATCCTTTTACGTGTGTTTCATAAATAATACTTTTGTGCATCGGTATACGCAACGGCCGATCTTCACCCCAATCAAAGCCACTGTCGACAACGACTCCCTTTGGAATATAGGGTGAACTATCCCTTGTGTCAAAACTCAAATCTGCCTCAGCGTCACCAATGTGATACCCGAAGAGTGCGTCATTCCAATTTATTGTACCGGAAATGGCTTTGGCATAGGGGTCAATCAACAACTTATGGGGATTAAACCGATGTCCCTGAGCTGGTTCATAGGGACCGTGAACGCGGTATCCATACCGTTGGCCGGGTCTGACCCCAGTAAGGTAGATATGCCATACTTGGTGCGTCTTCTCGGTCAATTTATATCTGGCGACCTCTTCAGAATCCTCGCCGTCATCATAGAGACAAAGCTCCACGCCCTCTGCGTGTTCAGAAAAAAGTGCAAAATTAACGCCTTTGCCATCAAAGGTAGCACCAAGTGGGTAAGGACTACCGGTAAAAACTTGAATTTCCATGGTATTTTATCGATTGAATAGTATGGTGAGTTGAAGTAATTGTTTTTGGATAGCTATATTAAAAGCATCCTTCTGCATTCGCCAAATCCAATTGCCTGTTGTGCTCGCAGGTCTATTCATCCGGCAGGATCCATCCAGATCTAACAGATCCTGCATAGGGACAATAACCGTATCAGCTACGGAGGCGTACAACATATGCAGAAAAGATTGGTTTATCGATCTGCTATCGATCGATCGTCCCATATACTTGCTGATCCGACCCTTAGCGGTTTGATCCAGATCCTGATTATACCAGGACAAAGTCGTATTGTTGTCATGGGTACCCGAATAGGCAACAAAATTCTGTTGATAATGATGTGGAATATGAGGTGAACAGGCGAAATCTTCGCCAAAAGCAAACTGAAGTACTTTCATCCCGGGAAAACCAAATTGGTCGCGTAACTGAAAGACCCGTGCATCTACATCCCCAAGGTCTTCAGCTACGAAGGGCATACTGCCCATCGCCTGTTTGACCTTATTAAAAAAAATAGCGCCAGGGCCCCGAGACCAATGCCCCTCTTTAGCCGAAAGGGCGGTAACGGGAACTTCCCAAAAGGCCGAAAAAGCCCTAAAGTGGTCCAAACGCACCCGATCATAAAGTTTGCAGCTATGGACCAGACGATCGATCCACCAGCTATAACCATCTTTTTTAAGCGTCTGCCAATTATAGACAGGCATGCCCCACAACTGCCCAAGCTCGTTAAAATAATCGGGTGGAACCCCTGCGACCATCGTCGCCTTGCTATCATCAGCGATTGAAAAATATAACGGGTTGGCCCATACATCAGCAGAATCATAGCTAGCATAAAATGGTATGTCGCCCAGTAGTCGTACCCCCCGGTCTTTACAATACTGATGTAAGCTTTCCCATTGGCTAAAGAAGATGAACTGCATCCATTTCTCTCTTGAAATATAATAATCATGGGCTTTCTCAAATTGATCAAGTGCTGATTGATCACGTTTCCGATACTTTTCTGGCCAGGTATACCAAGGTTTATATCCATGTTTTTCTTTCAAAACCATGAAGAGCGCGTAATCGTTGAGCCAAACAGATTCCTGCAGACAAAAATCATGGAAAGCTGTTGTAGCTTCTCTCGAAGCACGCTCATAGGCCCTTGACAGCAGTGCGAGTTTCCCCGCATGGACGCTGTCAAAGTCAACCGGTAGTGAAGGGTTAACTTTAACCTCGGTGAGATCAGCTTTGTCGAGCAGTCCTAATTTTATCAAGGGCTTCAGGTCTATAAATAATGGATTGCCAGATCTGGTGCTAAAGGTGCTGTAAGGAGAATGATTTTGCGCGGGATCAGTGGGACCAAGTGGAAGCACCTGCCACCAGGTCTGCCCGCTTGCCTGTAGCTTGTCCACAAAACGACGGGCCTGTTTGCCCATATCTCCTATGCCAAAGGGAGACGGAAGCGAACTGATGTGCAGCAATATTCCGGCGCTCCTGTTTTGCGGCTTATCTTTAAAGGTCAAAATTGCCAACGGTAGCTGATTAAAAATGTCGTTCATCAGGATTTCGTTGCCTTCACCACTGTTTTCAGAAACGACTTGCTGCCAGTTCACTTTATGCATAGTTGGCAGGCAAACCCGCGTATCCGCCCAGTCAAAACTTCCGGTAACAAACTTGACAGCTTTTGCGAGTGCCCCTAGATGTAGAGGTACTACTACGACCAGCCAGTTGTCATCAGATCGACGTGCAAAAGCTAAAATATGCTTCCGGTAACGGCCGGATACCTTAAGTTTAATATAACTGCCGCTGCCAATTAGCGCTGGATTTGTCTTACGTATCCGGATCAGTTCGCGGATCAGCCAAAGCTTGATCCTCCCATCATGCCGTTCACGCCACAGTGTAGCAACCAGATCTTCTTCTTGTATTGCAGCGATATCAGATATTAGCTGCTTCCGCAACGGATAATCGACCGGCCGCCGATTATCGGGGTCGACAAAACTATAATCCCAAAGTTCGGAACCTTGGTAAATATCCGGAACACCGGGACAGGTAAACTTTAATACTTGCTGGACAAGACTGTTGAGCATACCATGGTCTGCAATCTCTTCGATAAACTGATAAAAGCTCGTGAAGAACGGGCGTTCCGCATCAAGCAGAAAGCGCGCGAAGTCCTGAACAGTGTTTTCATAACTGAAATTGGGTTCCTCCCAGTTAGAGCGTTCTTTACCTTCGCGCAGATATTTAACCAAATAATCCAAAAAGCGCTGTTCAAAGCCCTCGTCTACAACCTTTCGATGTTTCCCTGAAGGATAAGAACTCACTAAGGCCTGATAAATAAAGTACTCGTCATTAGGGTGCGGGAGATCGCTACGATATTCGTTCCACACAATGTCCTGCCAGATCTGTACTTGTTTCACCCATTTATCTGCGATTGATGTGAGCACCAATAGGCGGCTACGGGCGTCTTCCCCACGCTTCGTATCGTGCGTCGAGCTTGCATTCAGCGAAAGGGGCCAATATTGTTGCCGATGACGCATTGCGCGATGAAACTCCTTTTTGCTGAAGCCAAAATTATGCGGGTGATCCCCTACCTCGTTGTGTGCAATAAACCGGTTGTACGTATACATGAGCGTATCCTCCACTCCTTTAGCCATAACAGGGCCGGTGAATTGCATCATACGCATCAATAGTTGAAGTAACGCAGGCAATGTGGATATCTCCCGCCCCTCCTGCGCATCCTTAAATAGGCTCCAAACTTCTTGTACAATCTGTTGGTCCAGTTCTGTAGTACAGGTTAGCTTCTTAAATAATCTGGTTATTAGGGCATAACTCTCTTGCGATAGGGGAAAATGGTCATCATAAATCCTATACAATGGAAAATACGCGAGAAAAAATTCCACAAATGCCTTTATAGCATCTTGTTTATCATGGGCAGCCGGCAACAATGCCGACATCATCCGCACCAAATTGTCAACGTCACCACTCATGTGCTCACGAACAATATGCAATTTCTTGTTCAATTGCAGCTTTTTGATCGTTTGTTTTTCACCCATCAATTTTCGGTAGTAGCGATCGAACACTTTCCTACTTTTCCGATTGGTAAAGACATTATTGCAGGCAGATAGAAATTCGTACCCGGTGGTTCCCTGGACAGGCCAGTTTTGAGGCAATTTTTCTCCTCGTTCGAGAATTTTTTCGGCCACGATATATGTATTAGGCCCGACCAGTTTACGTAAATTATGTAGATATTGACTAGGGTTATAAAGACCGTCGATATGATCCACGCGTAGTCCATCTATCAACCCCTGTTCAATGAGTGTGTTTAACAGCTGGTGCGCATGGTCAAACACAGCCGCATCCTGCATATGTATACAGATCAGGCCGTTGACCGTGAAAAAACGGCGGTAATTTATCCGCTTGCTGGTTTCCCACCAGGGACATAGTTCATAATACTGACTATGGGCAAGTTCGCGCAGACGCTCACCGCTGCTGTTAAACTTCTGTAGGATAAGCTCAAGTTCCACATCGCCAATTTCCGAAATGATGGATTGACGGATGCTATTCCACTCTTCGGTATTGCCGTTGGCTTGAAGGGTATTTATCTGCACGAGAAACCCGTTGTAGTCACCGTGCGTTTTCCGGAGGTTATCCGCTAAGATGTAACAGTAGGATTCGGGACAAAGGGGATAGAAATTGTCCTGATAACTCAGGTAAAATTTGTCATGATTTCGGATTAAAGAGAGATGCCCCTGATGGATTACATCGTCCAGCGATTGTACAAGAACTGGAACCATGAGCTTTCCATCTTCAAACATATTTGAACTGAGACAGGTATCAAAATACCTATTGTACCGCGAAGCCGCGCCAAATTCTAAAACATCCATCAACCATTGATTTGAAGTATGGAACGCCATGTGATTCGGCACGATATCCTGCAACCATTTTATTCCATATTGATGGAGTTTTTTTCTGATCCGTTTAAAATCATCCAATGACCCTAGTTCCGGATCAATTTGGTTCATTTCGATTCCATCATAGCCGTGGCTGCTGGAAGGAACCGAACGTAATATCGGTGCAGCGTAGATAGTATCTATCCCAAGCTGCTGCAAATAATCGATTACCAATTCGAAGTCACTGAAATTAAAGTCTTTATGAAATTGTATTCTGTAGGTAGTATATGGCGCTGACTGATGGCAAATGAACACATTTTTATTTGTATGCATAGCTTGGCTGATTTCGTTTTTATAGCAGAACAGTACCCAGCCGAATTAGTTCGCCAGATCTTTGAAAAAAATTTGTTGATGCAATCCAATCTCCGGAACATCTTAGGAAAAAAATAATTTAAAATTAAAACGAAATCTGCTGAACGAGGTTCTTATTGTACTTCTTCAATATATATTGCAGGTTAAAAATAAATACATTATGAAAAAAATAGGAATTACCTTTTCTGCTTTTGATTTGCTCCATGCTGGTCACATCAAGATGCTCGAAGATGCAAAAGAACAATGCGACTTTCTGATCTGTGGTCTTCAGACTGATCCAACTTTAGACAGACCCGAAAAAAATAAACCGACGCAAACCGTATTTGAACGTTATATGCAATTAAAAGCCTGCAAACATGTGGATATGATTATTCCCTATGCCACCGAACAGGACCTTGAAGATGTACTGCGTTCCTATAAGATCCATGTACGGATCTTAGGCGATGAATATATGGATAAAGCTTTCACCGGACGGAAATATTGTGAGGAAAAAGGTATAGTGCTTTATTTTAATCGGCGCGAAAACCGGTTCTCCAGCTCTTCTTTACGTAGCATTATAGCGACCAAACAGCAAGCCAATCAGGGTGCGATTGTCAATATTAATGAAAATACCAATTATCCATTGAAACGTGCGAATGCATAATTTTTTAAACTAGCAGATATGATTATAGGAATTATTTTCGGTGTTTTTGATATGTTACATGTAGGTCATATCGTCGCTTTGCAGGAAGCCAAACGGCAATGCGACTACCTTATCGTCGGCCTCAAGACAGACCCAAACCGGCAGGAACCAGGTGAATATGTACCTGCCCAGACCATGGTAGAGCGATTTATAAAATTAGAAGGATGTCAATTTGTTGATGAGATCATTCCGTATGAATCCGATGATGATATTACTGATATGTTGCAATCACTGCCTATTCACAAACGCTTTATTGGTGAAGAATATAGAGCCATAGATTTTCCCGGAAGAGATTACTGTGTGGCCGAAGGCATTGAAATCATCTATACCAAGCATAAAAATCGCTTCTCCAGCCATTCGCTACGAAAAATTGTAAGCACAAAGGAAATGGAAAAGTCCAGCAAAAGCTTTATGATGAAAGCGGCAAATTAAAAACTATCCAGAGTCCTGATAGCGAGCCATATACTCCTAGTTCGATAATAAAAGGCACAAGCAATTTATTCTTCAATGATGGAAAAGATCAATATCGGCATAATAAGCAATATCAGAAAAATCCGGCTAGCTTATCGGACTCTAATCAACGAACATCCGCAAAGCCCTGCAAGAGTTGTACTTGAAGGGCCTTCGATTGATACTATCAGTATCTCACCCAATATCTCACCCCAGCTCTTATTATTGGATTACCGGATCGTATTCAAGGATGCTGACCTCTTTTTTGCATTGACAAGAGATCATTTCGGAAATATCCCGATACTGCTAATAGCTGATCCGGCAAATATCGATCAAACAAGATCATGTGATCGTTTTATTCATTCCTTAATAGCCGTTGAACTTGATCCTCTACAATTGTTCTCCCATATTAGAAGTTCGGTTGAACAATACAGTTACCATTGATGAACGGATAGTATCCAAACCTCACTCGACAATCTGCCAGTAGCCAGTCAATACCGCCACATGAACGCTATCGGTTGGCATACATACATCAGTTCATCCTAAAAATCGGATATAGCAGATGGGATTTTTCATAATAATCAGAGTGCTTATAGATCCAGTCTAACTGAGCTCTCCCATCAGTTGCAAATTTCGAATTGTTTGCTTTTTCCCGTTCGAAAGCTATTTTCAAATTCTTGTTTTCCTTGAGCAGCTTAGCGGCCGTATCTTCAAAAACGTAAGCCGAATAATATTCTTTCTGCCCTAAAATTGCATCAAAAAAATTCCAGTTGAAGTAGGAATCGGTTGCCTCGGGTTCCAATGTCTCCAAAAGATATTTCACACCATCCTGATCTAGTGGAATTAAAAGATCGCCGGCGCTAAACTTGCGCGCGGCAGATTGGCGGACTACATCGGTGTCGTAGTGCAAATAATGGCCCTCGTACGGAGAAGTGACAGTCTTGAAATCCTTGATTCGATATTCCTCCACGTTCAGTACAGTGTCCTGCTGGATCGGAATCATTTTAATATGATTAAGTTTTAGCAGATCAACGACTTTCCATTCAGATTGAGGAATTACATAATATCTCGGGATAATGATCTTTTTAACGGGCACATAGGAATTATACAGTTTGATCTTTTTTAAAAATTTTGCATTCCGATCATACCATAACCTCTGGGTTGATGAGACTTCGCTTGGTTTATATTTTGCTTCATAACCTCTGAAGTCGATGTTTTCATATGTTGATGTATCCAGTCTCCAGGAAATCGGATAGTCATTTCCGATACGATATTGGACCAAATTCTCGGCCTTTTTCCGCTGTATCACCTGATAATTCTGCTCCATAAACTGAATATTATAATGCATATAGTCATAAGTTGCCTTGACACGGTCGGAATAAGATTTTAGCATGTGTGTTTCGACCACTGTTCCGATAACGTTAAATAGACTGGTATAACCCGTGGCATACCTGGGGGAATCCATAAAAACTGGAAAACCAGCATCGGGAACATCGTTATGAATATTTACGTAAGGAACCGATAAAAAACCATTCTTTTGCAGCTGATGTAACAGTGTTTTTTGCATTTCATTGTTTAAATAGCTTCCCAACTTCTCTCCCAGTCGCTCCTTATTTGTCGATATATAGGTAAATGTATATTGATAGTCTGCACCATTGCTTACATGGTTGTCAATAAAAACATCGGGCTTCAACCAATGGAAAATCTGCTGAAAGCTTCTTGAGTTCTTCGTATCAGTTTTGATAAAATCACGATTTAGATCATAATTGCGCGCGTTACCGCGAAAGCCGTACTCCTCCGGCCCGTTCTGATTGGCTCTTGAGAAACTGCCCCGATTGAGCATACCGCTTATATTATAACTCGCAATAGCAGCGACGACAACGTTCTTGGGTATCGTTATCTTGCCTGTTGCCAGGTCCCGCATAAGCATCATCGTCGCATCAATACCATCTGGCTCACCGGGATGGATCCCGTTGTTTATCAGCAATACGGATTTTGCTACCCTTGATTCTTCCAGAGCCTCCCTTGATGCGTCAAATATGACAACGTCGATGGGCATGCCGTTATCATCTTCACCTCTGGTCTCATATCGGATAGACGGGTATTGACTGGACAAAGCTCGGTAGAAATGCTGCATCTCTGCCAATGTTGTCGTTTGATTGCCATTCCCGCGTTCATAAGGCGTCAGATTCTGCCCATAGGCAACACTGACGGTCAAGAAAAGCAATAGTATGGGAAACGTATTCATAAATAAATTTGAAGGGCTAATTTACAACAAACTTTATTTAAATCGTAGTCACATTCTTTCCCAACGCTCCACCGATGTATTTTCCACCACCGTTTGAGCTCATGAAGTGTTAGATAAATGTCATCGGATAACAATTGGTTATCTGCCCCTTGCGGATTTTTTGCAGTTTAGACTCCAGCATCCTTTTCGTCAATGGCTGTAAATGGTCAAGATAAAGGATGCCAAGTGTGTGATCATATTCATGCTGAATCATCCTCGCGGTCAGCCCAGAGAACTCACGACGCTGTTTCTCAAAGTGAGCATTATAATATTCGATCGTAATTGACCAGCTGCGTTTCACCTTACGGGAAATTCCGGGGATGCTTAAACAACCTTCTTCATCTTCCCACATTTCATCGGACCTTTTGATAATCTTTGCGTTAATGAACGTTTCTCTTATGCCTTCATCGGTTACATCGAAATATACTGTCCTATCTTCATAGTCTAGATTCCTATAAGAGGAAAGGCTATCGACAACAAACAATCGGATGGGAATGCCGATTTGTGAGGCCGCTAATCCACAGCCGTTGGCGTTTTCCATAGTTTCCCATAAATCCGCTATCAATGTCTGCAACTGCGGATAATCTTTGTTTATGGACATACAGTCCTTTTTCAGTATGCTATGCCCATAGGCTAAAATGGATCTCTTCATCTGTCATCTTTTTAACAAAGATCACAAGTCTCAGGCATTCAGACAATGAACCTATGTTAACAAATCTCCCGACGGATACGGCTCAAGCCCTGTGGCGTAATGCCAATATAGGATGCAACATATTTTAATGGAATCAACTTAATTATTTCAGGCTGTTCGGTAAATAAATTTATATAGCGCTCCTTTGCACTATATTTCAATAAAGAGACCTCTCTCTTACTCTTAGTGAGAAATAGTTTTTCTGCAATATGACGTCCTAGATAATTCCCCACCTCGCTATGGGCATAAATGTGCTGAAGATCTTCATAGGAAATATACCAAACTATGGTCTCAACCAAAGCCTGTAATTCATATTCCGACGGTGTCTGTGTCAAAAAAGAATCGTAAGCACAGGTAAATTCTTTGTTCAAACAGAAATGAAAAGTGATTTCTTTTTCTTCGTCGGGAATACAAAATCTAACAATACCGCTTTCTACAAAAAATAGGTTATTTTCAATCTGCCCCCTAGCAGTGATAACCTCATTTCTCTTATAGATTCTCCTTCGAAAATGACGAGCGATAAAATGCCATTCCGACTCGGACAATTTTATAATCCGTTCATAATATTCTCTAATATGTCCCATATGATCAACTTGCACAGCAGTACGACTGAGTCATCCTGCGGTCAAACGCCTTTATGTTATTATCAATTTATGATTTGCCCCTTGTTATCTTCCAGTTTTCGCCGAAACTGCTCCAGTTCTGCCGGACTCGGTCTCTCCCAGTCGGTTACTTCTCCAATAATTTTTAAGGGCGAGCGCGAACGGTAGGATCGTGTTGGATTACCCGGAAATTTCTGGTCCGTAAGATTTGGATCGTTTTCGAAGCTGCCCACTGGTTCGACTAAATACACGTGTTCCCGGCCCTCACCTTTGGCCAATGCCGCAGCAAGACCAGCTCCATTGACAAGGGCAGTAAAATAAATATGGTTCATCTTGACATCCGCCTTATAATTGGAATTCCCCCCAGGCGTCAACAAATCTCCGATCTTCAAATTCGCTCTGGTACCATGATAAAAAGGTCCTTTGTCAGAGGGATTGCCGACGAGCTGTTTTGACAATGCTGCATAATCAGCCGACTTTTTGGCTTGCCCCAATCGCCCATATGATTCAGATATCTTCAAATAAAGAAAAGGCAACGCACTCTTTACTGTATCATCATTTATTTTCATCGCGTAGCGCAACACGGTCTCTTGCCATTTTAGCGTATCCGATAAGGTGTCTTGGTGCCTGGATAGATAATAGCCTGCCAGAAATCTCTCATGGTCGTTCGTTGATTCGGTCCATCCCTGCTCAAACAGTCTGGCAGCTTCTTCATTATTTCCAATATCCTCCATGGCCATTCCCTGTAGACAAAGCTTAACAACAGCATTAAAGGGTGAAAATTCCATATTTAGTTTATTTGATGTTCCTACAAAGATAATGATTAATCAACGCTAAAGCATCGTCCTTCCTTCGTCTCCAAAATAGAGACTAATTGTTCGAGAAATGACACTTGCATCACATTGATCTTCTGTTTTGCTTCTTCTAAGGTGAACCAGCCCGCTCGATCTACTTCCGGGAAGCTGTGTCGTGTACCCGATCTTGGCGGCCACTCTATCTCGAAATGGTTGCTGGATATCGCATCAGGGTCAATGGTGCCCTCAACAGCCCAGCACTTTACCGTTTTTCCACCCTTCTGTCGGATGGGATCCAGCAGAATAAACTGTCCCTCGGGTAAATACCCTGTCTCTTCGAAAAATTCACGCTTGGCTGCACTGAGCTCATCCTCGTCTTCTTCAACCTCTCCTTTGGGCACCGTCCACCAGCCGTCATCTTTTCTGACGAAGAACGGTCCTCCCGGATGCACCAAGAAAAACCTGATCTGTGAGTCCTGAAATTTATACAGCAATAAGCCTGTGCTAAATTTTCCTTTCATGAGCGCTAACGATCGATACCTAACTATTGAACGAATATCATACCAATAGTGGTGTAAGATTATTTTTTTTAGTATATTTACTCCACAGTCAGCATCCGACACACCAATCACAGCGTTATATTATAAACCTCCACATATTTTTTTATATTTATAGTTGGAAAAATAGCATAAACATGTCAAATACAGAAGGTAAATCTGAAACAAGAGCAGCAGAGATAACCCGCAAATACTTACTTTTTTTGGATAAACATATTGACGATGTTGTACAAGGCCGTGTGTCGGATTTCATGGAACTCAATGAGATCGCGAAAGAACTGGCTATATCGCATACACACCTCACCGATACGGTGCAAAAAGAGAAAGGTAATCACCCCTGTTATTTTTATGACCTCAAGATTATCAATAAAGCAAAACAACTGCTGGCAGATTCGGACCTCTCTATTGCCAAAATCGCTTTGGTATTGACGTATGACCCCTCGAACTTTTCGAAATTCTTTAAAAAATGGACTGGGCAGACTCCTGGCTCCTTTAGACAAAAGAATAAGATCCCACTGGAGTCGTAGAAAAATGATATGCCGGCGTTTGGTACTTAGATTATCCAAGCCGCGTGGGTATATTACCTGAAATTACTATATTCCACTTGTTGCGTCAAGCAGACTAATGCTTATCTGCTTGACAGAGTGCAGCTGCATAATTCTCGCTTTTGGTTCTTCTCACGTAAAATAACGAAATAATAATGCCCCCAGCAGTCATTGCAGTCCCTACTAGTAGTGGAGAGGCATAGCCATATCCCTGCTCAATTGGAACTCCGCCCAGAAAGGCCCCCAGAGCATTGGCGATATTGAAACAGGCTGGGCCCAAGGATGCCACGAGCATTTCCGAATCACTCTTTACAGAATTAAGCAATAAAACGGTAAGTGATGGCACTAGCGCAAATGTGGTCATTCCAGTCCAGAAAGTCATGACCAACGAAGCCCAAGCAATCGAAGCAGTATAATAAGTCGTAAGCATGCTGAGCATCTGAATTATCAGTACAACAATAACAACTACCGGAGCAGAAAAGGAATCCGTAAGCTTTCCGCCAATCAGGTTGCCAACAAACATACCCAGTCCAGCCAGAACCATAATATACGGCAAGTGTTGCTCCGCAATGCCGGACACTTCACTCATCAGCGGAGCAATGTAGCTGATCCACGCGAAAAGAGCTGCAGGAGCCACTGAAAAGATCAATATCATAAACCAGACATTGCTATCCCTAAAGATGGCGAGATCTTCCCAAGGATTTGTTCTCTTCTGTTTACCTATTGTTTTTGGAAGCCATAATTTTAAAGCGATAATGGTCAGCAAGCCAATTAGTGCAATCAACAAAAAGGTATAACGCCATGAAAAATGATGCCCTATATAGGTTCCCAGTGGTACACCAAGCAGATTCGCAACAGTAAGGCCAGAAAACATAATGGATACCGCCTGGGCTTCCTTACCTTTTGCAGCAAGACGGCTGGCCACCACGGATCCCACCCCAAAGAAAGCCCCATGAGGAAGCCCCGATATAAAACGCGATAACAACAGAAAGTGATAATCAGGAGCGATGATCGAAAGACCATTAAAAATAGTGAAAAGCACCATTAGCACGATCAGCGTCTTCGTGGGCGAATACCGGTTCATACCCAGTACAAGTAACGGAGCGCCGATAACTACACCTAATGCATATGCTGTAATTAAATAACCTGCTTGCGGGATTGAAACATCGAGATCGTTGGCAACATCTGTCAACATTCCCATCATCGTAAATTCCGTAACACCAATGCCCAGTCCTCCGAGCGCAAGTGATAACAAACTTTTTTGAATTTTCATTTCTTCAAAGTATTTGCTTACAAAGTTCCGACAGGAAAATATATAATCAAAATAATTTAAATTTCGACAATCTATAACTATAATTATACAAAAGCAACAACTGGCCCCCGCATGTACACAAATTGCACAGGGAGGCACTTATTTCACATGATAAGATTTAAATGGAAGTGTGTAAGAAAGTTCCTGCTTCAAAAGAGGTATCAGTCAATGATATTGTGGATCGGTTTGTGGTTTGTATCGATTTGCTTACCGATCATTTCATAAATAGTATGATCAATCACACTACACATACTATTAAGTGCCAAATCGTTTGCTTCTATACCAAAGGGTTCTTCAATTTCGTCGGCTATGGCTTCCAGGGCGACAAAAGTATACGCAATAAAAACCACAATCAATGGCATAAACCACCCTAACGCATCCACAAGACCAAAAGGCAACAGAAGACAATAAATGTAAACTGTGCGATGCAATAGCACACGATAACTATAGGGAATCGGAGTGGAAATTATTCTTTCGCATCCGCCGACGATATTTGCCAGGTTATCAAAATTTTCATCGAAACGGGCCTGTTGTATACTATCTATTCTATTTTCCTCTCTAGACTGCTCTACCCACTCAGCCATTAGTTTTAGTACTATGGCTGGCTTGTACCGCGCATTTTGGACCAGCCGGAGCTGTTGAGGGCTTAGCCTTGGCGTCAAGTCGTCATGCGCGTCTGTCTGTCGCAGCTGATGTTTAAGGGCATGTAAAAAAGCACTCAATAGGTTTACAAAATCGGCAACGGTATCTTTATGGGCTTTTGGACTGCCTAAAGTTAAAGCCTGCCGGGTCAATGAACGGGATACATTCAGCAAGCTCCCCCATAGTTTGCGACCCTCCCAATACCTTTCATAACTGACATTGTTACGAAAACCTAAGAACAAAGCAAGTACAAAACCAAAAAGTGTCAGCGGAGCGGTATTCAATGGGACTTTAAAGGAAAAGATATTGCCACGAAAATAAGCGACCGATAAAGACAGGGCAAACAATAATAACAACCTGGGGACTAGGGCAGGTAATACGGAGCCATGCCACACAAAAAGCATCTTAAACCAGTTTTCCTTTTTTCTTACAATCATTGCTTTTGCTCAGATCACTTAATTATCCTTGCCTCACGAGACAGCCAACTGGCTTATATCCTATCGTATCACTTTCCAAAGATAAGTTTATAATTTAATAGTGCAATCAGGAAGGATTATTTTTATCGGCATCACATAGTAAAAAAGGCGGCATCTTCGATACCGTCTTTTTTGTCATTTTCCCTGTTTGTCAATGGATGCCATATCAATCACAAAACGATACTTCACATCACTATCTAACACCCGCTGATAGGCCTCGTTGACATAATCGATATCAATAAGTTCTGTCTCCGGAAGAATATTATGCGCTGCACAGAAATTAAGCATATCCTGAGTTTCTTGTACTCCCCCAATGCTCGAAGCCGTCAGAATTTTATTCCCCCCCATGATGGAACGTCCATTAATTTCCATGGGAGCTGCAGGAATGCCAACACAGATATAAACTCCTTGTGTTTTCAATAAGCTCAGATAAACATTGTAATCATGAGGTGCGGAAACCGTATCTATAATAAAATCGAAATACGAAGCTGACGCAGTTATTGCTGAGGCTTCTCGTGCATTCAGAAACTTCTGAGCACCCAGCAATGCCGCATCCGCTTTTTTCCTTGGCGAATGGCTTATCATGGTCACCTCAGCTCCCATAGCAACTGCGATCTTAACAGCCATATGCCCCAGTCCGCCTAGCCCTAGTACACCGACTTTGTGTCCTTTCCTGACATTCCATCGCTTTAATGGTGAATAAGTGGTGATACCGGCACAAAGCAATGGCGCGACTTTCGTAATGTCCAGCGTCTCCGGCACATGCAAGACAAAATTGGCATCAGCTACAATATTATTGCTATAACCACCATATGTACAAGAGTGGTCATGCATAACGTCGACACTATTATACGTCCACACGGTCTTCTTCTGCTGACAGAACTGCTGTTGATCTGACTTACAGTTATCGCATTCCCCACAGGATGCAACCATACAGCCTACGCCTGCAAGATCTCCTTGTTTAAACTTGGTCACTTCACTTCCCACAGCCTGAATCCGTCCAACAATCTCGTGCCCTGGAACAATGGGATATTGTGTCCCCCCCCATTCGTCACGAACTTGATGGATATCCGAATGGCAGATACCGCTGTACAGTATATCGATTAACACATCATTCGGACCAAGCTCTCTTCTCTCAAATTCCCAGTATTCGAGTGGCGAATGCTGGTCTTTTGCCGCATATCCCTTCGATTTAATCATTATTCCTTTTTTTAGTAAAACAAAAAATACAAATTACAGTACGAAGGTAATAGCTATTCGCTTCGGATAAAAAATAACATTCGGATATTGACATTGCACAAACAAACTGAAGTGCCGACGTGCTTGTTGAAGTACTTTACTCATCCCTTAGCGATTCCACTGGATTGGCAATTGCTGCTTTAATCGACTGATAGCTCACAGTGAGGAACGTCACAGCAATAGCGCCGACACCGGCAAGCACAAAGATATCCCAACCAATTGATATTCTATAGGAGTAACCGGACAAATAGCTTTCCATTGCCCAATAGGCCGCTGGAAACGCAAGTACACAGGAAACCACGATCAGCACGACAAACTCCTTTGTCAGCATCTGTGTCACGCCAATGACCGAAGCCCCAAGCACTTTACGGATACCTATTTCCTTAGTCCGGCTTTCAGCCATATAGGCAGCCAAACCAAATAGCCCTAAACAGGAAATAAAAATTGTCAGCCCCGCAAATAAGCTGGCTAGTTTACCTGTGCGTTGCGCATCGGCGAATTTCCTTGCATATGCTTCATCCACAAATTTGTAATCGAAAGGATAATCCGGGTTAAACTTCTTGAAAACGGCCTCAGCTTTCGCTAGCGCATCCATCGTGTTTAGCTTCGGATTAAGCCGAATATGCATCGTGCTCATCCAATTGCTTGCCCCTTCTATAACCAGCGGTTTCACCGGCTCAAATGGTGATTCTTGGATAAAATCCTTAATCACGCCAATAATTTGGAATTTTTTTCCACCATCATTAAAATACTGTCCAATAGGATTCTTAAAACCCATTGTTTTCGCAGCGGTCTCATTGATTATTGCCGCCGTTGAATCCGTGGCAAATTTCGTCAAATCAAAGTCCCTTCCGGCCACTAGCTCAAAACCTGCCGTTTCCACCACCCGATCGTCACCAGTCTGACGGTTAAACTGAATCACATCATTTGGATTTTTCCCTTCCCATGTAAAACCATTCCAGCCACTCCAGCGCTCGGTGAGAGGCGACATCAACCGACAGACCGATTGGGCAATATTCTCGGCCAACAACGCCTGCTTGACCAGCTGCACGTTTTTTGGTAGCTCGCCTACCTCCTGCACATAAATAAGATTATCTTTTTTAAACCCAAAATCCCTGTCTTGTGCATGTTTAATCTGCTTCCGTATGACGAGGGTGCTGATAATTAGGACAATAGCGACACTAAATTGACTAACCACCAGTATCTTGCGTGGATTAATCTTTTTGTGAACATTTTTAAACTTTCCTTTCAGTACTTTGATCGGGTTAAAAGAGGACAAAAAGAACGCGGGATAGATACCGGCAAGGAAACCTGTCGTTAAAATGAAGCCCAAGAAGGATAACCAAAACGTATATTTCTGGACGGGTAGGCTAAATTTCTGGCCTACCAAGGTATTGAAGCTGGGCAAAACGACAGCAAGGAGAATCAGGGCAATGATTCCCGATATAAAAGCTAACAATAAAGATTCCAGTAGAAACTGAAAAACAAGCACACGCTGATGTGCTCCTACCACCTTACGGATACCGACCTCCTTGGCTCTTTTCTCGCTTTGTGCTGTACTCAGATTGATAAAATTAATACAGGCGATTAATAGGATTAAACAGGCTACGATGCTAAAAGTCTTAACCATATCTATCCGGCCGCCTACAACCTTGCCATTTTCGTATTTATTGTAGAGATAGATATCACCAAATGGTTTTAAGAAAGTCTCGGTCTCAATACTCGAATTACGGGGAACAATATCTTTGATCTGTTCCTGGATCTTGCCAAGCTGCGCACCTTTGTGAAGTTCAACATAAAGGTCAACGGAACTATTGCCCCATTGGCTATCTGAATAGCCTAATTTTTCCATCAATGTCCAAGGTAGGAAATAGGCATAGCCACTGAAAATAGTATTGGCCTCGCTTTTTTTCAGCACCCCAGTGACGGTTAAGACATGAACAGTATCGATTTGTATCGTCTTCCCGATCACATCTGCACTTCCGAAAAGCCCTTTTGCGGTTTGTTCGGATAGTACAATGCTCTGAGGTGAGGTTAACATGGAATGACGATCTCCCGCATATAGCGGAAATTCAAACATATCGAGAAACGCTGAATCAACAAAGGCCCCTACGTCAGCCATGACCTTTTTTTCTCCTGTACTAAACAACAAACCGTTTATACTGCTTAGCCTTGACACATCTTTAATTTCCGGCACCTCGTTTTTTAACACTGGCGCTAAGGGCTTGGCCGTAGAAAACCAGACATTAAGCTTGTTATCCGAAAAATCTCTGGATCCAACTGTATATAATTCCGACGTTTTCGGGAAGTGCCGGTTAAAGTTTAGCTGAAAACTCACCCATAACAAGATCAGCATGGCTGAGCACATACCCACCGCCAGGCCAATAATGTTCGTTAGCGTAAAGCCTCTGTTTTTCTTTAAATTACGAAAGGCTATTTTGAAATAATTTTTAAGCATAGTCATCAATCGTTCCAAGCAACCCACTTGCCATACAAATAACACGCTGATAAACAAAATATTAAAACAAACAAACACCAATTTCAGCTGTCCATTATCGAACGCTTTTTGTCCGGAACTGAACAGCTGTCCTCTCATATTGCCGCAAATACACCGGCCTTGTACTTTCCCCTTTCCTTCAATTTGAATATTACCAAATAAACGTTTTCGGACCAACACTGGAAATTTCCCGATGGATAATGTTAGCAATACAGCAACAAATATACAATTACTCACAAACCGGACAGTTGGGACTTACGCCCTGCAATAGGTTTGTCCCAATTCGCCGCTCAACAATTTGCTTTAGCAGAAACTAAAACCACGCTCGCTGGATGCTGCGTCAAACCGATAAATATCTCTGTGTAATGAAAGCTTTAATGGCAGGTAGATCTTATCTTTATAACATCTAATATTTCATAGTATGGTACACAGAGACAAAAAACTGCAAAATATTATTAACTGGTCACAGCGTAATGATGATATCCGGGCGGTACTGTTAACTAGCTCCATGGTTAATCCGCTTGCTCCGGTGGACGATTTAAGCGATTTAGATATTGAACTGATTTTTGAACACAACCAACACTATATCGCCGATAATCAATGGCTACACAATTTTGGTACTCCCATAGCGATGATCGAAGAGGGCGAAACTAATTTCGATGGTAAACATGCCATGAAAATGGTTCTTTATGAAGATCAAGTAAAAGTAGATTTTAAACTTTTTAGTAAATCGAATTTTCTCGGAGAAGTCAAACAAGCACAACTCCCTGAAGATTGGGATATCGGATATAAGGTATTATTGGATAAAGACGGAATAACGCATGGCCTAAAGAAACCGAGCCATCAGGTATCTATTATAAAAAAACCAAATAAACTTAAATTTGAGCAGGTCCTAAATGACTTTTGGTGGGACTGCACATATGTTGCCAAATGTTTGGTCCGCAAGGATATCTTTTATGCAAAATTCATGGCGGAAAACAATATCCGAACAGACTACTTAGTTCCACTCATCGAATGGTATATTGCAAACCAGCACGACTGGAATATCACGACCAATAAGCACGGGCGGCTTTTCCAGACCTATCTCACTGATGAAATGTGGAACAAAACATTACTTACGTTTGCTGGGAAAGAAATTGAAGAAAACTGGAATGCCCTGTTTGCAATGGCAGATCTTGTCTCCCAGATAGGTCGTGAGCTGTCAAGTCAGTTGGTTTATGAATATCCTGAACAGCTTGAAGCCGACATCCGGAAATATCTGATTGGATTAAAAACAATTTCCTTAACTTAACGTCCACCTACAATACGCTGGCACATGGATACATTGGAACTGAATAAAGACTATTGGGACGAACGCTATAAAAAACATGAAATCGGCTGGGATATTGGCTATGCATCGCCAGCGATCGTCGCCTATGCAACAGCATCGATTCCAAAATCCGCCACGATACTGATTCCCGGCTGTGGCAACGCCCACGAAGCTCGGGCCCTGCTATTTGAGGGCTTTACAAATCTTACTTTACTTGATATCGCACCCACACTTGTTCGTAAGGTGCAAAAACAATTCGATAAAACTAAATACGTACGGGTTGTCTGTCAGGACTTTTTCCTGCACACACCACAGTACGATTATATCCTCGAGCAAACCTTCTTCTGTGCGCTCCATCCCAGCTTGAGAGAAAAATATGTCGAACAAATGGCATCTTTGCTGCGCCCCGGGGGAACTCTTGCAGGTCTATTGTTCAACAGGACCTTTGAAAGAAAAGGTCCACCATTTGGTGGAAACATTGCTGAATATCAGAAGCTGTTTAATAGCCTTTTTGACATTGTACAGATGAAGCCCTGCGCAGACAGTATCCCACAAAGGCAGGGCAGTGAGCTTTTTATTGAACTGCGAAAGAAGTAAAGTCAGTTTCCCGGCATTACTTTATAAGTCGGGTCCTCTTTAATATTCACTAAAGCGACTCCTTCAGCATTCTTCAGCAGAGATCGGCAATCCTCACTGAGATGCCAGAGCTCAATCTTTTTGTCCTGAGCCGCATACCGTTCGGTGATTTTATTGAGCGCATCAATAGCAGACATGTCAACAACCCTGCTTTCTTTGAAATCTAAAATCACATGATCAGGATCTTCGTTTACCTCAAATTTTTCCAAAAAATTGGCAGTAGAACCAAAGAAAAGCGGGCCATAGATTTCATAGTGCTTTACGCCATCCGAATCTATGTACTTTCTAGCTCGTATACGTTTGGCATTGTCCCAAGCAAATACAAGGGCAGATATAACTACCCCCATCAGCACAGCAAGGGCCAAATTGTGCAAGAGCACCGTGATTACGGCGACGAGCATGCCAACAAATATATCTGACTTCGGAAATTTAGTAATGATACGCAAGCTTACCCATTGAAAGGTGCCAATGGCAACCATCATCATGACACCAACCAGTGCAGCCATCGGAATCTGCTCTATGAAAGGAGCACCCACCAAAATAATCAACAAAATGGTCATTGATCCAATAAACGCGGATAATCGGGTGCGGGCGCCGGCGTTCAGGTTGACTAAAGTCTGTGCAACCATAGCACAGCCCCCCATACCGCCAAAGAGGCCATTTATCGTATTGGCGATACCCTGCGCCATGGACTCACGATTAGCATTTCCCTTGCTTGCCGTGATCTCGTCCACCATGTTTAAGGTCAATAAGGACTCCACGAGGCCCACTCCCGCCATCACTAAAGAATACGGAAAAATGAGCTGTAAGGTCTCCCAATTCCATGGGATGTCTGGAAAATGAAACTGCGGCAGCGAACCACTTACCGAAGCGATATCCACCACTTTCTTGGTGTCGATTCCCAATGCTGACACGAGAACAAAAATTACCAAAATAGCTACCAGAGAGGCAGGTATAGCCTTGGTAAGACGTGGAAACCCGACGACGATCAATATCGTCAATAAGGTGAGTCCGCCCATGACATATAACGTGCCCCCCGTCATCCAGGCCATACCAGTATCCGTGTTCACCTTGAATTGGACAACTTGTGCCATAAAAATAATAATAGCCAAACCATTCAAAAAACCATACATAACCGGCTGCGGGATCAGACGGACAAATTTACCCCACTTAAATAAACCAACCAAAAATTGTAAAAGACCTGCTAACAGCACTGCCGCAAAGAGATAATCTATTCCATGGCTCGCAGCCAATGCCATCAGGACAACCACGGTCGCCCCAGCTCCACCAGACACCATTCCGGGCCGCCCTCCTAAAATTGAAGTCACTAGTCCCATTAAAAATGCAGCATAAAGCCCTGTCAAAGGAGGCAACCCCGCCAAGATCGCAAAGGAAAGCGATTCGGGTATCATGGTCATCGCTACTGTCAATCCAGCGAACAACTCATTCTTGAGATTGACGGATCGCAGCGAAAAAAAGTCAAAGGTATTATTCATGTCGATAGTTGTTGTAGCCTCCAAAGAAGCGATGCAAAGGTAAGCATCGACCCGCCATATCCGCAATAGAGATACGCTCTAAATAGTGGTGACGAGAGCCATTATTGCAAACACTTTCCGTTAATAATTGTTATTCTTATCAAATTTTATTGCAAAACAGTATATTAACCCTATGAAGCAACACATTGGCCCTTTCCCCTACTTATTCGTTCTTTTTCTGCTACTGTACAACACTTGTTTTAGCAGTATACCCACTGCCCTTGTTGCTGATGACAGCATTTATCATGACATATTTCGGCCCAGTCGCCCACTAGCTCCTGCTCCTACCACACGGTTTGACAGCCTGACAATTGAGCAGAAGAAAAATTTCCTGCGCGCCGGTATAGAGTGGTTCTCCATTCAGGCGATTCCTGCTTCGGTCAATTATTTTATACGGAAAGATCCTGTTGCCAACATCTCCTTTAAGAATTTTTTTAGTCATCTTAAATTTTCTGCCTGGACTTGGGATGACAATCATTTTGCGACTAATCAGATTGCCCACCCCTATCATGGCCAGTTTTATTTCAATGCTTTTCGGTCCAACAATTTTAGTTTTTTGCAGTCCACGGCAGCTACGGTCGCAGGTAGCTATATCTGGGAAACTGCCGGTGAAACTGAACCACCTTCCATCAATGATATCATTAATACAAGCTTTGGTGGTACTATTCTGGGAGAGATGACCCATCGGCTGTCGCATCATATACTGGCCAGGCCGAGCCTGACGAAAAGCCAGCGCAATAAAAAGGAAATTTTAGCCATGTTGATCAATCCGATCAACGGGTTAAACCGGTTGCTCGACGGCCGCTGGGGTAATACACACAAAGGCACGGTGATAGACAGTTCCTTAGTACATACCGAAGTCGAACTTGGTATACGTCGTTTTGATGCCAAAGAACACGATATTATCAATCGTGGAAAGAATGACATCTATGCCCGCATCAAACTGATCTATAATAATGATGCTTTAGACCGCAAGAAACCTTTTGACGACTTCTACCTCAATCTGGAAGTCGGCTCAGACGACAGCTCCATCGTGAACGCTGTCAATATCTATGCATCACTGTATGGAAACCGCGTACTATCAAATTTACCAGGCCGTCACCGCGGTATTCTGTCCGCTCATTTTGACTTTCTGCGTAACGAAGCCTTTTACTATGGATCTCAAAGTATAAACTATACTCTTTTTTCAAACTTTGCCATCGGCAGTCAAAGTAAGTTAACAACTGTCCTGGGCGGTGGACCAGTCATACTGGCCGCGGTGCCCGACCCTTACCTACATTTTGGTGAAAGCCGTACCTACGATTATGGCCCCGGAGTAGATATCCGGGCGTCAGCAACCCTCAGTACCCTGAAGCGTTTCAAATTTGGCGTCGACTATCGCGGTGGTTACTTTGTTACGATAAGCGGCAATAAGTCGCACCACTACCTGCATACCGCCTCCACCAGTGCTGCCTTACGGATCTGGAAAAATTTTGGCGTAAACCTGTATTCAGGGTACTTCAGACTAGAAGGACACTATCGGTATCACAACAACGTTAATAGAGATTATCCCTTTGTCCGCCTAGCACTGGCCTATAACTCTGAATACTAGAAGAAGTGCCTTTTTTGGATGGGCTGCCGGTGAAGTCGGCTTAGTTCGCCCAGTACTTCTTTAAAGCTTCTTTCAGTCGCGGATCATAGCCATAGATGTCCGGATAGGACACTATTTTCCCCGCATCATCCAGCCATGTTGTATAGTACGTAAGGTATACAGGCATCTTTCGCTTCAATGTTACCCAACGTGATTTGGAGATCGAATCCGTCGTGATCTCTTTTGCGATCCGCTCGGCCTGCTTTTCATTATTGACGAGGTAGCTCGCCAGATCTACCGGCTTTTCTACGCGTACACAACCATGGCTCACCGCCCGGTTGGTCTGCCCAAACATCTGTTTGGCCGGTGTATCATGCAGATAGATCGAATACGGATTCTCAAACAGAAATTTTACATTTCCCAATGAGTTGTCTGAGCCCGGATTCTGTTTAAAGCGAAACTTTTCGACAGAGTCGGCATTCCAGTTTACCGTGGCCGGATCCACCTGTTTGCCTTTATAATAAGCTACCATGTTGCGTGACGCCAAATAGTTTGGGTTGTTTCTTACACTGGCCAGTAACTCTTTTTTAACTATACTGCTCGGAATATTCCAGACAGGGTTTACCTGCATAGCATCCAAGACGCCCTGCATTACAGGCGTTTCGTGATTCTCACCCTTGCGCGTATACCCCGGATTAGCCGTCTCTCCTACACATACATTCATCACTTGCCGGGATTTGCCTTCTTCTACAATATGTAACCGTTGCTCGGGGATATTGACAAATACATAGCGTTCGGGAAACACCTCGCCCATCCAGCGCAATTTCTCCAGCGTCATCAACACACTGATCCGTTGCGCAGGATCCAGTTCCCCATTCTCCAACAGCTCCTGAAACTTGAGATAATACTGATTCTTTGGCTGAACGGATGCTAAAACCGACCCAATCGAAACGCTATCCATCAAACGTGCTACATTGCCGTAGTTCATACGCTTTTGCGGTACAAAATAACGACCATACAGACGCTTGGGATTCACCATCCCATATTTGAGTCCGCTAACATAGGCGACAAACCCATCTGTACCCAGCAAGTCCAACTTTGCCAAAAGAGGATAGGCTTCTGCCACATCTTTGGGCTTCAATTTGCGAAGGGAAAATAAGGTTTCCTTAATTTCAATGGTATGGAAATAGCTCGTACGTATGCCATGCGCCTCACTCCGCTCAAAATACGTCAGCATCGTATCCAGGCTTCCATCAAATAAGTGGCTAGCAACTAAAGTCATTCCTTCCGTCGAATCAGCCAGCTGCTTCATCCAGCTTGGATTATGTAATTTAGCCTTCTGCTTCCCGTAGACTTCCCAGAATACTTTAACATAAGCCGCTGTATCGAATTCCTTATAGGACTTTTGATCAAAACCCTCTGCCAGCACATCACCATATGTCGGCGGATTCTCTTTACAAGAAAAAAATACTATTGAAACGAATGAAATAAGAACTAAAAATCGTGACATACTACAGATAATGAAAAAGAAATGGCTTCGCAATAATGAAGCCATGTTCGGTGCACAAAGATAAATAATTCTTTTTGGCAAACGAATGCCCTTTGTCATCGAATCACTACAGGAATCAATCCCTATATTTTTGAAGAAAATCCTCAAGAAGATCAACCATCTCCGTATTCCCTAGAAATGCTGCGGAGCGCTGATGTAAGCTCCTGGGCTCAATATCCAGAATACGTTGACAACCATTGGATGCCTTTCCTCCTGCCTGCTCTATGATAAAAGCAATGGGGTTACATTCGTACATCAGGCGCAGTTTGCCATTGGGATGCGCAGAGGTCGTTGGATAAAGAAATATACCGCCTTTCAACAAATTGCGATGGATGTCGGCGACCATCGAACCAATATAGCGGGAAGCATACGGCCGTAGGGTTGACGGATCTTCCATCTGACAATATTTGATATACTGCTTAACACCGTTAGGAAATTTAGAATAATTCCCCTCGTTGATGGAATAAATATGTCCGGCTTCAGGTATTTTCATATCGGGGTGAGATAAACAGAATTCGCCGATTGAAGGATCCAACGTAAAGCCATTCACGCCTTTTCCAGTAGTATATACCAGCATGGTGGAGCTGCCGTAGATCACATAGCCCGCGGCAACTTGCTTGGTCCCTTTTTGTAAAATATCATTGTTGTTGCAGGAAACGCCTGTGTCAGAAATCCGCCTGTAGATCGAAAATATGGTGCCGACAGAGACATTAACGTCAATATTGCTTGACCCGTCCAACGGATCTATACAAACAATATATTTCGCATTTTTTGACACACCAGAATGGATATAAACGGGGTTTTCATGCTCCTCTGACGCAACCACACAACATTCGCCCCCACTTTGTAGCGCCTTAATAAACTGCTCATCGGCGTACACATCCAACTTCTTTTGCCCTTCGCCTTGAATATTCGTCTGCCCCGCGTCGCCCAGAATATCTACCAGACCGGCTTTATTCACTTCTCTGTTGACGATTTTTGCGGCGATACCGATATCGCGCAGCAGCCGGGAGAGCTCTCCTTTTGCATATGGAAAATCGGCTTGCTTTTCAATGATAAATTGACCTAGTGTAGTGATGCCACTCATAATATTGTTATATTGGATATTTGTTGCACAAAGCTAAAAAAGTAAACTACATTTTAGCAAACCAAATCGACTAAACCCGTACATTTTAGCAAATCAAAATACGCAATCGATTGCGGGTATCCTTGCTAACTTTCTTATGCTAAAACGATTATAGTCAACAAAAAGGCAACGATGCTCCGAAAGCACTAAATTATTGCAAAATTTTGGCCGTTAGAAAAAGACTAAAAAATGATAAGTATTTGGTAATTTTGGCTAAATTAATGATATATGCAGCAACTGATTAAGCTCATCGAAAAAGAGAGAATAGGAAACCAACCGTTCAGCCAACATACACTTATCATTGATGATAAGCAAGTCGTACATGGAGCACTTTTCTTAATCAAGACAACCCGAAAAACCTTTAAAATTATGGTCCCAGCGCCGTTTTACGAAGAATTATTAAACGGAAAGACATCTATCCAGCAATTGATCAGGCATCCGGAGGCCATGTTGCTAACCTAGGTGCTTGTTTTCTCGTCTCGGGATAAATTTACATAAACAGTCTGTGGCAAAGGGCATATTCCATATCTTCGCAGTATAATTAGGACATAGATTTATCATCCAGAACTATGCGCAAAATACTTTTAATCGCTTTATCAGTTGTTATCACACTCATTTGTGCTCAAAACACGCAGGAAGTGAGCGTAGGTCTTATTGTCAAGACACAAATCGCACTCTGGAAACTACTTTTATTGTTTTTTATCCTTGGGATGTTATTTGCCTTTCTTTTAAAAGGGGGAAAAAGGAAAACACAGGCTCCGCTTGTCGGAAATACGGATTATTCTGCTGATGACTATCCGGAGCACAACCCCGGACTTTCCGACGAAGATAGGGAGTTTCTCTCGTAACCGTAAAAAAATAAAAGACTAAAAATGAAGGCCTAAACTGTTTAAACGCATTTTTATTCTCCAAATAGTTGTGAAAAACATGGATTACTCCTATCTTTGCATCACTTCAAACAAGGAACAATAGTTCAAAATAAAAGAAGTAGGATTCCGTAGCTCAGCTGGTAGAGCAATACACTTTTAATGTATGGGTCCTGGGTTCGAATCCCAGCGGGATCACAAGAGAAAAGCTAATCGCAAGATTGGCTTTTTTGTTTTAACGGTATTAAGGATTCGAAAGAAGGGCCGGCCGGGTTCGATCCGATGGAGGCTCAGGGATG
>PJUE01000099.1_pt1 | contig 119047 bp, 117 predicted proteins | sample 1512171 | NCBI WGS metagenome assembly PJUE01 (sample SAMN08177674, study PRJNA422409) | Feces metagenome, whole genome shotgun sequencing project. | isolation source: Chicken feces (3) enriched on wood chips: alkali lignin treatment | host: Gallus gallus | place: USA: Madison | collected 2015-01-15
ATAAATTCAATTCATTAACATTAAAAAACAACAATTATGGGAAAGTTATACGACTCATTATTATCCGGCACCTCAGGACGCACAGGACGCATCGTGGTAGCCAACGTCTCCGGTAACGAGATCACCAGGGTCCGCCCTAGAAAACGCACATCGCAGCCAACGCCCAAGCAGCTGCTTATCCAGAACAGGATGAAACGCTGTGCAGAGTTTATGCAGTCTTACCGCGGCTATGCCTGCAGGCACTTTGCCAGCCGCACCGGGATGAAATCTTCTTACAATCTGGCCATGACCAACCTGATGGAAAACTTCCGAATCGATTATTCCATGGAGACGATCACACCGGATTATCCGCAGATATTCTTCTCAAAGGGAAATCTACTGGCACCTATACCTTTAACTTTGGATCTCATATCACCGGAATCCCTGGAGATCAGCTGGCAGGATAATGCAGCTGGAAATCTGGACAGGGAAAATGATAATGCACAGATCCTGATCGCTGCAGAAGGGGAAAATCTGTCATTATTCATAGAAAATGCCGCCAGACGCTCAGCCAGAACTTACACAGCGAATATTCCGGTCAACTTTCAGGGAAAAACGCTCCACATCTGGATGGCCTTTCGGTCAGAAGATGAAGGACTGTCTTCCAACTCTCAGTATGCCGGCAGTATTGCTTAAATCCTATCAGCCGTAAGAATTTTGCGGCTGATTTTTTTATTTGATGTCCGATATAGAACGGAAATCATTATCTCTTAATATTAAATGTTTGTTAAATATTAGTTTTTTCCGCTTCAAACCTTTATTTTTGTATGATTATTGATTCGGTCTATTGAAATTGAAAATGATTTCAGCGAAATGAATAATGTTAAATTAACGTTTAATGGCAAAGTCCTACGAACAGATTTTTGAGAACAACAGAAAGTGGGTGGAATCCAAGATTGCGGAAAATCCGGAATATTTCCACGAGCTTGCTAAAACACAAAATCCGGAATATCTCTACATCGGATGTTCAGACAGCCGGGTAACGGCAGAGGAACTGATGGGAACCCGTCCGGGCGAGGTGTTTGTTCACAGGAATATTGCCAATGTGATCAATACGCTGGATATGAGCTCTACGGCAGTGATTCAGTACGCTGTGGAACATCTGAAAGTGAATCACATTATCGTTTGCGGACATTACAACTGTGGCGGCGTAAAGGCGGCAATGACCTCCCAGGATCTCGGACTTCTGAATCCCTGGCTCAGAAACATCCGCGATGTTTACAGGCTGCATCAGGCAGAGCTGGACGCAATCGAAGAGCAGGCCGCAAGATATGACCGTCTCGTGGAGCTGAATGTACAGGAACAATGCATCAACGTCATCAAAATGGCCTGTGTGCAGGAACGTTACATTCTGGAAGAGTTTCCGGTGGTTCACGGTTGGGTATTTGATCTCAGATCAGGTAAAATAATCGATCTGGAGATCGATTTTGAAAAAATATTAAAAGACATTCAGAAGATTTATAACTTAACAGATTCTGATTGGGTGATGAGCAGGAAAAAATAACCTCATCTATAAGGTATATGAAGTATTGGAGTATTATAACATTAATGGTTTTTCTGAACTTTACGGCACTTCCGGGAGTGGCTGCGGTCTTCGGCTGGGAACTGCCCAGAACCAATGTTATAATCAGTGAGGAAGAGAATTCCCAGTCCAACAATACCATCGTCATCTACGAAAAAGCAATTCCTAAAACAATGAATATCCACGATTTTCTAAAGTTTCAGGAAGTTGATCCTAATGCAAAAAATACTGCCAACTGGCAGTCCACACTCTATTATCCGCCAGCTCTTGGCACTTTTTCTCCTCCTCCGGAAGCATAAATAACATTTATCACACATTATCTTTTGTGGTGGCTATGATCTATAGCCGGCATTATCCATTGTGTTTTAACAATTATTTTAACCAATTGATATTGATTATCAGTTACATCTGTTATTTATATTTATGAGATCGTCTTTAGGTCAGGCGGTGTCGTAAAACAAAACCATATTATTTTGTTATGAAAAAGACAACATCTTTGTTTGGAGGAATCAAAGAAAACTTTCCGTCTGGTCTTGTAGTATTTCTTGTCGCATTACCATTATGTTTAGGGATTGCATTAGCATCCGGAGCACCTCCGTTATCCGGTATTATTGCAGGTATTGTAGGAGGAATCGTGGTAGGGGCCATCAGTAATTCCAATATATCCGTTTCGGGTCCGGCGGCTGGACTCACTGCCATTGTATTGGTAGCTATTACAGATCTTGGTGCATTTGAACTGTTTCTTTGCGCAGGGATCATTGCCGGGATTCTTCAGCTTGTTCTCGGGTTTATCCGCGCAGGAAGTATCTCTAACTATTTTCCTAATAATGTCATCGAAGGGATGCTTGCGGGGATCGGGATCATTATCATCCTGAAACAGATTCCTCATGCATTAGGCTTTGATAAGGATTATGAAGGAAATCAGTCTATTTTCGAGAATGGTATCAACTTCGGCTATTTTACTGAATTATTCGGGGCGATACATCCCGGAGCAATAGTGGTGACACTGGTTTCTGTAGCTATTCTCTTAGCGTGGGATCATGTGCCTGCTCTCAAAAGGCTGAAGCTTTTGCCGGGCGCACTGGTGGCGGTAATTACCGGTATTCTTCTGAATGAATTCTTCAAGATGTCCGGAAGCACTCTGGCCATCTCCAAAGATCACTTGGTAACATTACCGACGCCGACTTCCTTGGATGATTTCAAAGCGATGATTACCTTCCCGGATCTAGGCGGGTTTATGAATCCTAAAGTATGGATTGTAGGGGCCACGATTGCGATTGTAGCATCCATAGAAACTCTGCTGTGTATAGAAGCGTCGGACAGGCTGGATGTACGGAGAAGAATAACAGATACCAATCTGGAACTGAAAGCCCAGGGAATAGGAAACCTGATCAGCTCATTCATAGGAGGTTTGCCAATGACATCCGTAGTAGTCAGAAGCTCTGCTAATGCCAGCGCAGGTGCAACATCCAAACTTTCTGCCATTATCCACGGTGTCTTGTTACTGATCTGCGTGCTGACTATTCCGGTAATCCTGAATCTGATTCCGCTGGCAACATTGGCAGCTGTATTAATATTAGTAGGGTACAAGCTGGCTAAGCCTGCAACATTCAAGCATTTCTGGCACAATGGAAAATACCAGTTCATCCCGTTCCTGGCAACTGTAGTGGCCGTAGTGGCAACAGATCTTCTGAAAGGAGTGGGAATCGGATTATTGATCTCTATCTTCTATATCCTGCAGGGAAATATGAAACGGGCCTATTATCTCAGCAGGGAAACCCTGAATGATGCCGATGAAATTAAAATCAAACTGGCAGAAGAAGTTTCCTTCCTGAATAAAGCGGCCATCAAAAAAACACTGAAAAACGTTAAATCCGGATCCAGGGTCATCATAGATGCCAAGACGACTTCTTATATAACAACAGATGTTCTGGAAATGATACAGGATTTTGCCAACGTGAGAGCAAAAGAGGAGGACATTGATGTGGAGCTGCTGGGCTTCAAAACATCCTACAAGGATTATGCGAAAGATCAGGATTCACATGTGGTTATCAATCACAAAAGAGCAATGTAGAATCTTATCGAATTAAGACTATTATACAATTAACATTAAATTAAAAAATCAAATTAAATATAATGAAAGCACATACATCAGAAACACAGGCAACCATTACTCCGGAAAAGGCATTAGAATTTTTGAAACAAGGAAACGAAAGATTCGTCAATAATCTGAAAGCTAACAGAGATCTTCTGGGCCAGGTGAATGCTACTCGCGAAGGACAATGGCCGTTTGCTGTGATTCTAAGCTGTATAGACAGCAGGACTTCTGCTGAATTGATCTTTGACCAGGGTCTTGGAGACATTTTCAGTGTAAGAATTGCGGGCAACTTTGTGAATCAGGACATCCTGGGTTCTATGGAATTCGGCTGTAACGTGGCTGGTTCCAAACTGGTTGTGGTTCTGGGACACTCTAAATGCGGAGCATTGAAAGGCGGCCTGGACGCAGAAAAAATAGAAGGAATGGGAATGGATAATCTGAATCATCTGATCGGACACTTTGATCCGATCATCAAAAATATCATTAAGGATGGTGAGGAACGCACTTCTAAAAACGAAGATCTCCTGGAGAGATTAAATTATCATAATGTAAAACACGCCATAGAGGATATCAGAAAGCAGAGTTCCACTCTGAAAAGGCTGGAAGATGAAGGTAGTATCAAAATCGTGGGTGCAAACTACGACGTAGAAACAGGCGTGGTAACTTGGTTATAGGAAACATTTTTTCTTCATACAATTAGGGTGGTAGGCCGGGTAATTTATTATCCGGCTTACTTTTTCCGGGCTTATTTATTTCCCGTTGAAAGCAGCCATCGTATTCTGAATGCCAGCAAAGACAAAAGACAAAGCTGCCTGAGAAAATTTCTCAATTCTTTCGGGGAGTTTTTCTCTTTCATCTTCATTCCATTTTCCTAAGACATAATCCGCCTGTCTTCCTTCGGAAAAATCGGCAGAAATCCCGAATCTCAATCTGGGATAGTTTTGCGTATTGAGCTGCGTTTGGATGCTTTTCAGCCCGTTATGACCCGCATCAGAACCTTTCATTTTCATCCGCAGCGAACCAAAAGGCAACGCCAGATCATCGGTAATAACCAAGATATTTTCTAACGGAATGTTTTCCTTCTGCATCCAGAATTTTACGGCGTTTCCAGAAAAATTCACATAAGTATCGGGTTTCAGAATAAAGACTTTTCGTCCTTTATATTTGCCTTCGGCAAGTAGTCCGAAATTGGAAGATTTGAAAGGTGCTTCTATCTTTTCAGCGATTTTCTCCGCCACTTTGAAACCGATATTGTGACGGGTTTCTGCATACTCTTCCCCTTTGTTCCCAATGCCGACAATCAGATATTTCATTCTTGATTTTTAATAAGAGTATTTTATATATTCCTGTCCGGATGTGCTTTTTGTAGGATAACTGTCATTATCATAATCGTGAGAGAAGGTCATAGTCTCAGATGCATTATCCTGCGCAATGGTAATTTTTTCAAAATTATTAGCAGAAAGATAAGCGCCTCCCTGAGGTCCGATTCCTGCTATCATAAGAATATATTCTGCAGGCAAAAGTTTGTACGGAGATTTTTTGGTGTCATAAGTGTAGGAAATGATTTTATCTTCGGGGTCCATCTCCAGTTCTCCTGTCACAGGATTGTACATCCCTCCTTTCACTACAGATTTTGACACGTTTTCGCCTTGGTATTGATAAGTGCTTTCCACATACATTTTTAATGGAAAAGGAAAAGAATATTCCTGATCAGTGGTGGTTTTAACTAGTTTGCCTGCATTGAAAGTATAGTTGGAGGTAATCTTGGCAATTCCGGCAATTGTGGTTATCACTTTGGAAACATTGTTCCCGGAATATTCGAAAACAGAAACCTGTTCAGAATTATATATTTTAGAAATCTTGTTGTTCGAGTTGTAATCAAATCTCGTGATTTCGCCGGAGTCATCTTTATAGGAGATAAGCTTGTTGCCGCTGTAAGAATAAGTGTAGCTGTTATTTTCTATATCTCCGGTATCCTCATCCTTCATATTGACTTCCATCTTCTTGAGCTGCTTAGTTGTAGATCCTCCACCATTACCGCCCGTATTATCGTTGCTCCAGTCATAGTTGAATCCGCGCAGGAGATCCCCGTTTCCGTCCTGAGTAGGGCTGCAAGAAACCACAAAGAATAGTCCGAATATATAATAAAGTATATTTCTCATTGTTTGATTTTATGTCTGCAAAGTTAATTTTTTAAAATAAATATACCGAACGTTAATGGTAATCAAAATATTGTTCAGAATTTTTGTTTTTCAGCTGATTCAGCTCCTCGGTAAAAGTTTTCAGTTGTGTTTCGTTGAGAAGGCCGTTCTTTTTATAAATTTCTAATCTTCGCTTCAGTTCCGACTCATAATATTGTTTGAAATTTTCATTGGTTTCCTGCCTGCTCCAAAGGTCAAAATAATCACACATTGCCGATAGAAAACTTTGCAATTCTTCCTCCGTTTTTTCATCCACCTTCTTGCTGAAAGCGGCTAAGGAACAATAAATCGGCTTTTTATCAGAATCCATTTTTTCCATAAACGCTTTGTATCGGTCATCAATCAAAGCTTCAATCTGTTCCTTATTAAAGGAAATATCTTCATTAATGTCTTTTAACCTGACAAAATTACCCGAACTGTTATTGTTTTTGAAGATGTAATTCGCATAAACTACAACTTCTCCTTTTCCTAAACCAGGCGAAATTCCATAATGCTCCGAAAGATAGAAAAGCGCAGGCTCAGAGTAATCAATTTCGTCTTTGAGTTTCGCAACAAACAGTTCTATTTTGGTTCCGTCTTTGTCTGCAGCAATTCTTTTTTCAAGGTTTTTATAAGATTGATATTCATACAACGTATCGGATGCTTTTTTGAAATATCTGATGGGCGACTCTGCGCTGTAAGTCCTGAAACCATTGGCAGAAACGTACTTTTTGTTGTACAGAAGTCCATCCATTCTGTATATATTCTTTCGGTAAGAATAATAGAAATTAACGGTATTTCTAACCGATTTTTTCTCAGAATTGAACTCAATGGAAAAAACAGGAACGGATTTATCCTTTGAATTAAATTTTACAGAAATTCCGCTTGAACTATCAGCTTCACTCAGAAAAGTCATTTCCTTATCGTAATGGTATCTTTGGATTTGGGCTTCGTGAATAGAAGCAATGATGATGAAAATCAACACTAATAATTTCTTGAATTCATATAAGAAGTATTTCATAAAAATTATTTCAGGAACTCAAGTCTGTCAGGATTTTGTCTGCAATTAAGGAAAAAGAGAACTAAAATTTCATCAGAGTCAACTGTGAAATAAAACTTTACATTTCTATTTCCAATTAAAGCTTGGAAAATATTCTCAGAAAATTCTTGATAAACAACTCGCTTTTTAGAAACATTTTCTAAAACAGCTTCCAATTCTGAGTACAGATCTTGGATTTCTTTCTCTGTCCATCTGTAATACAAAAATTCTGCAATCTCGATTAGAGATTCTTCTGCTTCTTCTGTGTATCTAATTCGCATATTTTCTGGAAGAATCTTTCCTTCATTTCACTGGAATCGATTGTATTATCTTGATGGGCTTTTTCCCTGATATTTTCTAGATAAATTTTCAGCTTGTCTTCAGAAATCACATCTTCTACAATTTCAATTTCTTTATATTTCTTCAAAAAATCCTTAACCAAAGAAAGCAAATTGGGATTTTCTGTTCGTATTGTTAAAGTATTCATTTCTAAAATTTTGTTAATCAAATATAATCAATTTAAGCCAAAATCCGATTCAAAACAAGATTCACTTCATCCACATTTTTCACATTATCTTTCCTCATCATCAGCTGGTTGTTCTTTTCTTTTAACGTAGCTTCTGCCGGATTTTGTGTGAGATAAGCTATGATTTTTTTGAATTTCTCGCTTTGGTAGAATTTATCCTGAGGATTCGCCGGGAAATATCCGAGGAAAACTTTATTCTTAACCACCAATTTATCAAATCCAATTTCTGCCGCCAGCCATTTTAATTCCACGGATTTCAGAAGATTAATCGCTTCATCAGGAAGTTTCCCGAATCGGTCTTTCAATTCATTTTCAAACTGTTGCAATTCCTTCGCATTCTGAATCTCAGCCAGTTTTTGATACAATGACAATCGTTCTTCCGTAGAACTTACATAATCATCGGGCAACATCAGTTCCAAATCTGTATCGATATTCACCTCTTTGGTCGATTTGAAAAGTTTATTTCTGTCTTCTTCATTTTCAAAAAGATTTTCAAAATTCTCATCATCTTTCAACTCTTCAAGAGCTTCCTGCATCATTTTTTGATAGGTTTCAAATCCCATTTCATTAATGAATCCACTCTGTTCTCCACCCAATAGATCGCCTGCGCCACGGATTTCCAAATCCTTCATCGCAATCTGAAAACCACTTCCCAAATCCGAGAATTGCTCAATGGCTTCCAGACGTTTTCTCGCATCAGACGTCATCATATCGAATGGCGGCGTTATGAGATAACAAAATGCTTTCCGGTTGCTACGCCCGACTCTTCCACGCATCTGGTGCAAATCTGCCATCCCGAATCTTTGAGCATCATTAATGAAAATCGTATTCGCATTCGGAACGTCAACACCACTTTCTACGATTGTTGTCGCCACCAGAACATCATATTTTCCTTCCATAAAATCGAGGATATTCTGTTCCATTTGTTTTCCATCCATTTGTCCGTGACCGATAACGACTCTTGCATCCGGAACCAAACGCTGAATCAATCCTGCAATATCTTTCAGATTTTCGATTCTGTTATTGATGAAATAAACCTGTCCGTCACGTTGCAATTCGTAAGAAACCGCATCACGGATAATTTCTTCACTGAAACCGATAATACTTGTATCAACTGGTTGTCGATTGGGCGGAGGTGTTTTAATCACTGACAAATCTCTTGCTGCCATCAAAGAAAACTGCAAAGTTCTCGGAATGGGTGTCGCAGTTAAAGTCAGGGTATCCACATCGGTTTTTAGCGTTTTCAATTTGTCCTTGACGGAAACACCAAACTTATGTTCCTCATCGATAATCAATAAACCTAAATCCTTGAACTTGATATCTTTGCCAACCAACTGATGCGTTCCAATAACAATATCGATTTTACCATTTTTAAGACCTTCTTTGGTTTCGGATTTCTGTTTCGCTGTCCGGAATCTGTTTAAGTAAGAAATATTAACGGGAAAGTCCTTCAATCTTTCTTTGAAACTTCTGTAATGCTGAAAAGCCAAAATCGTCGTCGGAACCAGAATCGCAACCTGTTTCCCATCAGTCGCCGCCTTGAAAGCTGCACGAATCGCCACTTCCGTTTTCCCGAATCCAACATCGCCGCAAATTAATCTATCCATTACACCTTCTGCTTCCATATCAGCTTTCACATCAACAGTTGCTTTTTCCTGGTCTGGCGTATCTTCGTAAAGGAAACTCGCTTCCAATTCATTCTGGAGATAAGAATCCGGCGAATACTGGAAACCTTTAGCAGTTTTTCTTTCTGCGTATAATTTAATCAAATCAAAAGCGATTTGTTTAACTCGCGCTTTGGTTTTTTGTTTTAAGGATTTCCAGGCTGGCGAACCAAGTTTGCTGAGAACAATTTCTCTTCCGTCTGGTCCGTTGTATTTCGAAATTTTATGAAGTGAATGAATACTCACATACAGTAAATCGCCATTTTTGTAAGTCAGTTTGAAGCATTCCTGGATTTTTCCATCATTATTAACTTTTACCAATCCCATAAACTTCCCAATTCCGTGGTCAATATGCGCAATATAATCGCCAACTTTCAGAGACATCAAATCTTTGAGCGTCAATTGCTCCGACTTTGCAAATGTGTTCTTGGATTGATATCTCTGGTAACGGTCAAAAATCTGGTGGTCGGTATAAATCAGAATTTTATTATCCGAATCCACAAAACCTTCGTGCAATTCCGACTTAAAACTTTTGAAAGGAATCTCGTGCTGAAGTTCTTCAAAAATAGATTGTAATCTTTCCTTTTGCTTTTCTGATGAAAATGAAATCCACGTATCAAATCCCTGACCTTGCTTCTCTTCCAAATCCTCAATCAACAATTCGAAGTTTTTATGGAAACTCGGCTGTTGGGTTTGGTTAAGTTCGAGAGTTAGAGAATTTGGGAGTTTGAAAGTTTGAGAGCTAAAGTCTATGGTTTTGAATTTGATGAGTTTATTCTGAAATTCTGGCTCAGAAATAAATAATTCGTCAGGCGTTCTGTGCTTGATATCTTTACTCAACGTTTCGAATTTCTCTAACGCTTTTTCATAAAAATCTCTGATTCTTTTGGTGGAAAGGTAAAGATTCTTTGAAACCACAAAACTGTCATCAGGCAATAATTCAAACAAAGAAACTTTGGTTCCTGAAACCGAAAAATTCATATTGGAAACCAACTGGAATTCATCAATCTTATCAATTGAAAGCTGAGATTCTATATCGAAGGTTTTGATGCTTTCAACCTCGTTCCCGAAGAATGTAATTCGGAAAGGCTTTTCATTGGAGAAAGAAAAAACATCCACGATTCCTCCTCGTACAGAGAATTCTCCAGGCTCCGAAACGAAATCCGTTTGATTGAATTGATAATGATTCAGCAGTTCATCCACAAAATCAAAATCCAATTGGTCGCCGACTTTTATCTGATGAGAAATCGCTTTGAAATCTTCCTTCTTCAGAACTTTTTCCGACAAAGCACCAATAAAAGCGACAATCACTTTTGGTGATTTTCCGGAATTCAGTTTATTGATAACTTCAGTTCTCAGAACGAGATTCGCATTCTGAGTTTTCTCGATTTGATAAGGTTCAAGATGTGTTGCCGGAAAATATAGTACGCTGTCTTTTCCCAACAAATCTTCCATTTCCGCATTGATGTAAAGCGCATCTTCCTTATCATCAACCAAATAAAGAATGGTTTTGTTCTGAGTCAAAAAAAGTTCCGAAGTCAAAATTGAAACTGCAGAACCGGCGCTTCCTTTAACCGAAATATGCTGATGTTTTGATATTTGTGAAAAAATCTCGTTCCCAAATTGTTTCTGAAGCAATTCCGGCAAAAGATTTTGATTGATTTTTTTTAATTCCATTATTTTTTCGTGTAAAGCGCTATTAATTTTTTATGTTTTTAGTACAAAGATTTCTTAAGTTTAAAGTTTGCAAAGCATCAAAAATTGATGAATTGACAAAGGTTATGATTTCAGATTCACTTTTAAAATCAACTTGTTGATTCTTCGGATTCTTAAAAATCTTCGTTAAAATCAGAATTATTTTCAATAGCCGTTATAAACGCAAAAAGCGATTCCGAGAAAATTTCGGAACCGTTATTTGTTTACAAAGATACTATTTTTCAAAAAAATTAGTTTTAATTTTACGACCTTAAACTATGAACATTTGAAATTCAGTTTCAAAATACAAGCCATTTTCTGCCTGTTATCTATTCTTTTAATTCAATGTAAAGATGATGACGCCAACATTTTTCGTGCTTATGTAGAAGGGAAATTCACTTATACAGATGGGAAATTTCTGGAAGAACCTATTCATCTTGTTGTAAACAAAAAAATAATCGCAGAAAGTTTTCCAAAAGAAAGCGGAAGTTTTGTTTTAGCCGGACCTTATGACAAAGGTGCTTACAAACTTCAACTCAAAGATTTTAAAGTCAAGTCTTTTTCCACAGAAACCAAAGGCTGCAAAATATCGAGCGATTCTACAAGTATAGAAATTCCTGACGGTCAGACTTATGTCAGCTTTCAAAATATTGTCCTGAAATGAGGAAACTTTTACTTTTAGCAATGTTGATATTGGGAATACTGTCCATTGACGCGCAGAAACGAAAAAACTATAACTGGCAGGAAAACGTTAAGTTTTCTGTGGATCCGCAAGTGAAAGTGATGACTGCGCTCGGAAACAATTTCCTGAAGGATACGTTTGATTATTTCTACGGCTTCGGAATTGGTGGCAATGTCAATATTTACAAAAGCTTCGGATTGGGTATGGAATATACCTATTTCCTGGCAAATGTCAAGGAAAGAGGGAAATTCGGATCACTGGGAGCGCCTTCTATGAACAATTTTGATGCTTATCTCTTTCATCAGGATAAGATCACAGAGGATTTTTTCATTGAGGAACTTATCGGCTACAGTACCTATAGGATGAAAAGCCCTTTTCTGGATAATTCGGGAGATTTCCGCGAAGGAAACGGCGGACTAAATCTGGGCGCAAAAGCTATTTATACCATTGACAATGAAGGCTTGCAGCAAGTCGTCTTCGGGACACGCCTGAACTTTTACAATGCCAGAATCGGAAATCAGAATCCAGACATCGAAAAATATTACTCCAAAGCTTTGCTTCTTAACTTCAGTCTAGCTTACCGTTTTAGTTTTTAAGCCGTTTTTAAGTTGTTATAATTTCTGGTTAAAATTTTTTATTCTTATTTTTAAATCGATTTTTAATATAAATTTGTCAAATAAAAACCAATTAAAATGAAAAATTTATTTACAGCATTGATGCTTACTTTCGGAGTAGGATTAGCATCTGCTCAAGTGGCTTCTACAGTTGCTGCATCTGCATCTACAACTGCACTTAGCGCCTCTACAGTTGCGAAAGCTCAAAAACAAAAAGCAAAAAAGGCAGAAGCCAAAGCTGAGAAAAAAGCTGCACCAACAGCGGTTAAACTGAAAAAAGACGGAACCCCGGACAAAAGATACAAAAACGCAAAGACGCTGAAAAAGGATGGAACTCCGGACAAGCGTTACAAGGCAAACAAATAATTTTCCTGATCTGTGAAGAAAGGGACAATTTAATTTTTCATAACTTTTATTTTTTTAAGGCTTTACAGACTTTTGTAAAGTCTTTCTTTTTGGTTCACGATTTGATAATTATTTCAAATCAATCAAAAAAATATTGTTATGAGCCCGAAACCCATGCTTACACTTTCCGAAGTGATGGAAAAACTAAGAGAAAAAGGAATCACAGACGAAATCCGGATGACAGAAGACAAAAAATTCGTTATTTCCGGAACCGAGAAGAATTACCGCGCAGAAGACCTGAAGATCATCCGTGTTTACAGATTCGAAGGAGCAAGTGATCCTGATGATAATATTGCGCTGTACCTGGTGGAAGATATGTATGAAAATAAAGCTATGATCATTGATTCTTATGGCGCAAACAGCAACTACACAGGTCGCGAGTTCGATGAATTCCTAAAATCCATACCTACAGAAGAGAGAGAGGAATATGATTTCTGATTCTATCAGATCTTAATAACAAGCAGAGATTTTTTAAGCCCGTCTTCTATGCCTTTCCAGTAGAAGTTAAAGAAAGAACGGTCTTTACTGCGTTTCACATCGATATCTACAGATTCCGGGAATGTCTTGGAATCTTTTTTTACCACCAGATTAGCTACAGCAGAGAGAAATTTCTTTTTCTCTTTCGTGTTTTTATCTAAAACGCTTACTTTCAGATCTTTGTGACTAATCCTGAATTTTCCGTTCATTACATCATTATTGCCTTTGAAATCGAAATTGATTCCGGTAAATGTTCCGGTTGCAGTAATATTCATATAAGGTTTAATGAACGGATTGATGTCATTAGCAGGTAAATTATTGATATAACCAGCAATAGTAAACTGATCACGCAGATTAGCAGTATCAAAATTCCAATTGACTTTCATCGGAGAAACGCCCATAAATTGGCAGTTTATAACAATCGGAACTTTTGTATTTGCTCCTTTCTTCTTATTAGAATTAAGATTTTTTACGTTCATACTAAAATTGGTAAAAAAAACTTTTCCAGGTCCGTTGGAATCTGGTTTGTCTTCTTCATAGACCAATTTACTGTCTGTAAGATTCAGATTTTCAACCAATAAAGGAAATTTTAAATTTCTCAATAGCCTGGAATAAAGCAACTTTTCTTTCGGATTATCCTTTGGGATCTTACTTCGGAAGATGTTGGCATCCACGTTACTAAACTTAACGTTTTTCATTGCAATATCCGGTTGATCGCCTTTGTAATCCCACTTCAGTCCGGAAATCTGGATTCTTTTGGTGGAGATATCAAACAGGTCACTTTCCATAGGAAGCATTTTTACAAATTCTGTCCTAGAATATTTTGGATTAAGGTTAAAATTCTTTAAATCAATATTTTGCAAGGAAACATCAAAGCTTGACAAATCTATTGTATAATATTTTCCGGCATCGTAAAATAATTGACTTCCGGTAATTTTATAATCCTGATAAGTGAAAGGAATTTTGTTCTCCGAGGTTTTGGAATCCATCAAAAAACTTTTAAGATTAGCATTGAATTTTCCGATTGTCAAAGACGGTTTTCCACCAGATTTCAATACCGATAACTTTCCGTTGACAATATCAACATTCTGAAAATCAAGATCAAAATTAGATTTCTTCTTTTCGGTTTTTACTGCGTTATTGGTTCTATTCTGAATGATAAAATCAGGATCCTGAATCACAGCATTTTTCAGACTCAATTTCGTTTTGCTGAAAACCAGCTCATCGAATGTCAGATTTTTACTTTTAATGGCAAAAAGACTTTTCTGGCTTCTGAAATTCTGTTCCCAGTTTTTGAAATCCACTAAAGATTTCAGCTCAAAATCAGCAACATCCAATTTTCCGTTATTGGTTTTTACCGATGACGCAGAAACGGAATAAACCTGACCCAGCCGGAAAAAGAAATCATTTGCAGTAATGTTATAACTATCCAAAGCGAGAGGAAGCTCCTCCGGATTTTGATTAAGAGTTAGATTCTTAACATTAAGATTAAGATCTTTTGCGAAAAAAAGCTGGCTTTCGTCAGATTGCCTGATTTCAATCTGCCCGTTATCAATTTCAATATTCCTGATGGTAAACGGAACCGGATCTGTGCTATTCTTTTCGGATTTTTTAGCTAAACGAACCTGAAGATTCGGCTTTGTAAGCTTGATAGAACTGGCTTCGACACGATCATTTTTCAGGAATTCTATAATACCTAATCTGCTGATATTCAAATCTTCCAAAGCACCATCTACCGCTACGCTTTCTAAATTGCCAGGCTGTTTTGATTTGATTTTAATTTTGCTGGCAGAGATGCTTCCACTCAGGATTTCTACATTCAGAGATTGATAAGTAATTTCGTAGGGCGTTTTGTTTTTGAGATAATCAGGAAGCTTGTACTTCAGCCACAGACTGAATCCTATGTTGATGATCAATATTAAAGCGAGAAAACTTCCAAGGATTATTATCGGGATTTTTAAAGTTTTTTTCATCCTTTTATTAATTATTAACAGAATTACTAAAAACCATTCCAATTTTATAAATTCATTTCGATCACATAACCTTCGTGTCCCCGTACATTGATGAAATCGCCACCTTCAAAATAAAGATACTGTCCTTTGATACCTTTCAGTACGCCATTAAATTCCGGTTTTTTGTCCAGCGTAAAAACATTGATTTTTTCCGGTTTTTCATAAGGGAAATCGAGTCTGATCACATTATCATCCGCCACTGCGAATTTCTTGAAATCATTCGGAAAGTATTCTGCAATTTTATTTCGGAAATCGATTAAGTCCAAAGTGTCCTCATAATCATCTGCCAGCATTTTTTTCGGATTGGTTTTGTCAGCAATATGTTTTTTCAGTTCTACCTCAATCATTCCTGCTTCGTACCGGTTTTCTGTAACAGCGATTGGTAAAGCGAAAGTTGCACCCTGATCTATCCATCGTGTCGGGATTTGATGTTCCCTAGTGACACCTACTTTTACATCACCCGTATAAGCCAGATACACGATGTGTGGCACCAGCTGGATTTCTTTTTCAACTTCCAGATCTCTCTCAGCAATGCCTAGATGTGCAGTAGATAATTCCGGACGGATGATGGTATCACTGGCATACGGACTTTCGAAAAAACACTTTTTGCAAAATCCCATCCGGTAGATCTTTTCATCACTTCCGCAGTTCACACATTCGTAGCCGGTATGTTTGATATGAAGAGTCTTTCCGAATAATTGATTCAGATTGATAAGATCATCTTTCAGATTGAGAAAATACTGGATCGGCTGTCCGTTTTGGGAAATCATTTTCAGGATTTGTCCGGAGAATTGCATCAGATAAAAATTTTGAATAAAAGTAGTCAATTTTAGAATACGGTTCAAATATTATAGTTTGCCGGTTCAATTATTAAGAATATATTTGTCAATATAAAAACCATTTTTTATGAAAAATATTTATTCATTTCTATCAATTCTGACTACAGCGTTCTTTTTTGGTCAGACTACAATTTATTCAGAAAATTTTGGTCCCGGCGATGGTTCCAACAATCCGGTGGTTACATCTTATACTGGTTATCAAAACAATGTTGCCACCTATACCGGAACTGCAGATATCAGAATTACTACTCCTTCTGCAGGATACACTGGTGCCAGCGGTGCAGGATGTGTGTTTTTGGGAGCTGTGACCACAATAAATGGATTGCCTGAGAAAAACATCATAATTTCTGGGATCAATACACTTAATTATAAGGATCTTATCCTGAATTTAGGACAGCAAAAAAGCACTAATGCCAGCAGCAATGAGCTGAAAATTGAAGTGAGCTCTGATGGTAGCAATTATACCAATCTCCCTTACACCAGATCTACCGGAAACTCTAACTGGGAACTGATAACACCTTCCGGAGCAATCCCTTCGACAGAAAACCTGAGAATAAAAATCTACAATCCGAGGGATTCCAATGTTGGTTTCAGAGTAGATGATATCAAATTGACCGGCAATCAGATTTTAGCTGTAGATCACGTAAAAAAGGATTATTTTACAATTTATCCGACAGTTGTAACCAACGGCATTATCTGCGTAGCTTCTTCCAGTAATCAGACCAAGAAAATCAGCATCTATGATTCTTCTGCAAAACTGGTTATCAGCAGAGGAACGGACAAGGAAATCAATGTTTCCCAGCTTCCGAAAGGCACTTATATTATGAATGTTGAGGAAAACGGAGTGGTGGAATCCAAAAAATTCATTATTAAATAAAATTATTAATTCCAAATATCAAAAAAGAATCTCCTGTTGTGAGATTCTTTTTTTGTTTAATTCTTATCTTCGCAGCAACACAATATATTATGAACTATCTGATAACTGGTGGAAGCGGATTTATAGGTTCTCATCTGGTGGAACAACTTCTGAAAAACGGACATTCTGTCATTAATATTGACAATTTTGATGATTTCTATGATTACAGGATAAAAATCAAAAATACGCTGGAATCTACCCGGACTAATGTAGAGTTTCATTTTGAGAATAAGGAAACCGATATAGAGAAGCTTTTAACAATCACAAAGTCAAATGAATACCAGCTTTATTATCTGGATATCCGTAATAAGGATGATATTGCAGAGGTTTTAAAGTCACATAAAATTGATTTCATCATCCATCTTGCAGCTTTGGCCGGCGTTCGTCCGTCTATTGAAAGACCTTTGGATTACGAAGCGGTTAATATACGCGGCACTCAGAATCTCTGGGAACTTTGTAAAGAATATGAAATCAAAAAATTCATTTGCGCCTCATCTTCCAGCGTTTATGGAAATAATGAAAAAATACCGTTTGCAGAAACGGATAATGTTGACAATCCAATCTCGCCTTACGCCGCTACAAAAAAAACGGGCGAAATCCTGGGTCACGTTTATCATCATCTTTATCATATCGATATGATTCAGCTTAGATTTTTCACAGTTTACGGACCTAGACAGAGACCAGATCTGGCGATTCACAAATTCACGAAACTGATGTCAGAAAATCTGGAGATTCCTTTCTATGGCGATGGTTCTACAGCCAGAGACTACACTTACATTGATGATATTATTGATGGAATACTAAAATCTATCCGATACCTGGAAACCAATCAGAATGTCTATGAAATCCTGAATCTAGGGGAAAGTGAAGTTATAACGCTGAATGAAATGCTCTCTACATTAGAAGGTGCGCTTGGGAAAAAAGCGAATAGGAAAATGCTGCCAATGCAACCCGGAGATGTCCTGAAAACCAATGCTGATATCATAAAAGCCAAAACATTAGTAGGCTATAAACCGACTACAAACTTCCAAAATGGCATAAAAAAATTTGTGGAATGGTTTTTGGGAAATCGGCAATAATGAATCTGCAATTCGAGACATATTGAAAAGTAAAAGAAATTATTTTTAAATAATGTTGAAAATCAGTAGAAATATGTATAAAATATCACCTATTTTTTTACTTTTGCAAAAAATTTAATTATGTATTGGACATTAGAATTAGCTTCATACCTAAGTGATGCACCTTGGCCGATGACCAAGGCAGAATTGATAGACTACGCCATCAGAACCGGCGCTCCTATGGAAGTGGTAGAAAACCTTCAGGCAATTGAAGATGAAGGAGAGATCTACGATTCTATCGAGGAAGTATGGTCAGACTATCCAACGGATGAGGATTTCCTTTGGAATGAAGACGAATATTAACTAGCATTTGGCTTTTGGCAGATTGCCACTGGCCTTATTGCTTTTATAACATATAAATTACGCCGTTAGCCAAATGCTAATAGCCAACCGCAAATAGCAAATTATGAGTTTTTTAAATACCGTTCTTAAAAGTTTTTTGGGAGACAAAAATGCAAAAGATTTAAAAGAAGTAAAAAAAGTTGTCGCAAAAATTAAAGCAGCAGAACCCAATATCCAGACATTAACTGATGATGGATTACGCGAAAAAACCGCTGAGTTCAAAGAGAAGATCAAATATGCCGCTGCCAAATTTACCACCCAAATCGACGAAATAAAAGAGCAGATCAAAAACTCGACAAACGTAGACGAGAAAGAAGCCCTTTTCAGCAAAATCGAATCGCTTAAAAAAGATTCTTACGACGTTGAAGAAAAGGTTCTAAACGAGATTCTACCTGAAGCTTTTGCCTTGGTCAAGGAAACATCAAGACGTCTGGCGCAGAACGGAGAAATCCGCGTTACGGCTACAGACAGAGATCGTGAATTGGCTTCTTATAAAGACTTTGTATCCATAGAAGGGGAAACAGCTGTTTGGAAAAACAGTTGGGATGCCGCCGGAACACCTGTGGTTTGGGATATGGTACACTATGACACGCAGTTCATTGGTGGTGCCGTTCTTCACTCCGGGAAAATTGCCGAGATGGCAACAGGTGAAGGTAAAACATTGGTAGGAACACTTCCGATTTACCTCAACGCACTTCCGGGACGTGGTGTACACGTGGTTACCGTAAACGATTATCTTGCAAAAAGAGACTCGGCGTGGATGGGGCCTTTGTACGAATTCCATGGATTGACGATTGATTGTATCGACCTTCATCAGCCTAATTCGGATGCGAGAAGAAAAGCTTATCAAGCCAGCATTACTTACGGAACGAATAATGAATTCGGGTTCGATTACCTGAGAGATAATATGGTAACCAACCCGACTGAACTGGTTCAGGGCGAGTTGAATTTTGCGATTGTCGATGAGGTAGATTCCGTTTTGATTGATGATGCGAGAACGCCATTGATTATTTCTGGTCCGGTTCCTCAGGGCGACAGACAGGAATTTGATGTGCTAAAACCTTCTATCGACAGAATTGTTGAAGTTCAGAAAAAAACAGTTTCTGGGATATTCAATGAAGCTAAAAAACTGATTGCCAATGGAAACAATAAAGAAGGTGGTTTCAAATTGCTTCAGGCTTACAGAGGTCTTCCTAAGAACAGACAACTGATCAAGTTCCTGTCAGAAAGCGGAAACCGTGCATTGCTTCAGAAAGTAGAGGGACAATATATGGCGGACAATAACCGTGATATGCCAATTGTTGACAAGGATCTTTATTTCGTTATCGATGAAAAAAATAATCAAATCGATCTAACAGATAAAGGTGTAGAATATATGTCTGCTGGTAACGAAGACCAAAACTTCTTCGTCCTTCCGGACATCGCTACAGAAATTGCTGAATTAGAAAAGAAAAATCTTTCCAAAGAAGAAGAATTTGCGGCAAAAGAAGAGCTATATCGGGATTTTGCTGTAAAATCCGAACGTGTTCACACGATGAATCAGTTGCTGAAAGCCTATACATTATTTGAAAAAGATGATGAATATGTGGTAATTGACGGCGAAGTAAAAATCGTGGATGAGCAGACTGGTCGTATTATGGAAGGCCGACGATATTCGGACGGACTTCACCAGGCGATCGAAGCCAAAGAAAATGTAAAGATTGAGGCAGCAACTCAGACATTTGCTACAATTACTTTGCAGAATTATTTCCGTATGTATAACAAGCTGGCTGGTATGACCGGTACAGCGGAAACAGAAGCCGGAGAATTCTGGCAGATTTACAAACTGGACGTTGTGGTTATTCCTACCAACAGACCAATCCAGAGAGATGACAGACAGGATTTGGTTTACAAAACCAACCGTGAAAAATACAACGCTGTAATCGAGGAAATCGAAAGACTAACCTCAGCAGGAAGACCAGTTTTGGTGGGTACGACTTCTGTTGAGATTTCTCAATTGCTTTCAAGAGCGTTACAATTAAGAAAAATCCAGCATCAGGTTCTGAATGCAAAACTTCACAAGAAAGAAGCGGAAATTGTAGCCGGAGCCGGTGGACCAGGCGTTGTGACCATTGCAACGAATATGGCTGGTAGAGGTACGGATATCAAGTTGAAACCGGAAGTGAAGGAAGCCGGAGGTTTAGCCATCATAGGAACGGAGAGACACGATTCCCGCCGTGTGGACAGACAGCTGAGAGGTAGAGCCGGACGACAGGGAGATCCGGGTAGTTCACAGTTCTATGTGTCTCTTGAAGATAATTTGATGCGTCTTTTCGGTTCGGAGAGAATTGCTAAAATGATGGACAGAATGGGCCACAAGGAAGGCGAAGTGATTCAGCATTCTATGATTTCCAGATCTATCGAGAGAGCGCAGAAAAAAGTTGAAGAGAATAACTTCGGTGTCAGAAAAAGATTGCTGGAGTATGATGATGTAATGAACAAACAGCGTGATGTGATCTACAAAAGAAGAAAGAACGCACTGTTCGGTGATCACCTGAAATATGACATCGTGAATATGATTTATGATACTGCTGCAGCGATTGTTTCCCAAACTAAAGCAACAGGAAATTATAAAGATTTCGAATTCGAGATTATCAAGCATTTCACAATGCAAGCGCCTGTGAATGAATCAGAGTTTGCTAATACTCAGATTCCTGCACTCACAGATATCGTTTTCAAAAAAGCCAAGGAAGATTATGATTTGAGACTGAATCTCTTGAAAGAAAACGCTTATCCGATTATTGAGAATGTTTATCTGAATCAAGGTTCTATGTTCAAGATGATCCAGGTTCCTTTTACAGACGGAAATAAAACAATGACCATTGTTACAGATCTGAAAGAAGCTTACGAAACCAAGTGCGAATCATTGATCACAGATTTCGAAAAGAATATTTCTCTTGCCATCATCGATGAAAACTGGAAAACGCATTTGAGAGAGATGGATGATCTTAGACGTTCTTCTCAAGGGGCTGTTTACGAACAAAAAGATCCATTGGTTATCTATAAGCAAGAGTCTTTCTACTTATTCAGTGAGATGGTGGACAAAGTGAATAAAGAAATTGTATCGTTCTTATATAAAGGCGAAATTCCTGCATAACAATTAGTTACAAAAACAAATTACAATCCTGTTGAGAAATCGGCAGGATTTTTTATTTGGAATAATTCTTAATAATCTGATAAAAATCACAATTGTTGTTAATTTAGAACAATTAAAAATAATATCTTTGCAAAAAATTATTCCCCCTAATGAAGAAAATTATTGTGAGTGCTGTGGTTTTAGCTTCCACTTTTGCTTATGCTCAGGAAAAAGATACAATTAAATCAAATAGTATTGATGAGGTGGTAGTACATGGCTATATTACTAAAAATATCGAATCGGCAAACAAAATGCCTTTGAAAGATATTGAAAACCCCCAGGTTTATAATACTGTTAATAAAAATGTTATCAAAGAGCAAGTTGTTACAAATTTCAATGATGCATTGAAAAATGTAACAGGTATTGCAAGATTGTGGGAATCTACAGGTAGAGGAAATGATGGTGGAGAGTATTATACAATGAGAGGGTTTTCTATGCAGCCTAATCTTGTTAATGGTATGCCTGCTTTCAACAACGGAACCCTTGATCCGGCAGGTGTTGAAATGATTGAAGCAATTAAAGGTCCTTCTGGAACTTTATATGGCGGAAGTATAATTTCTTATGGAGGGCTTATTAATGTCGTAACTAAAAAACCATACAATTATTTTGGGGGAGAAATCAATTATGTAAATGCTAGCTACGGCTTGAACAGGGTTACAGCAGATGTAAATACTCCTTTAAGTAAAAATTTATATGCCAGAATAAACGCAGCTTATCAGAAGCAAAATTCTTTTCAGGATGCAGGTTTTAATGAATCATTTTACATCGCTCCATCTGTGAAATTTGTGGCAAATGAAAAATTGACTTTCTTTATTAATACAGAAATCAAAACTTCTGAATCTGCAAACGCACCAATGATATTCTTAAGCAGATACAGTCCTCTCTCTTTCAATTCTATAGGATTATTCAAAGACAACTATAAAAAATCTTACACAAGTAATGATTTAACAATGAATAACTATAATTTTAATTTACAAGGTGTAGCAGAGTATAAGATATCTGATAATTGGACATCAAAAACTATATTTTCTAGAAGCAATACCACTACAGATGGCTATTACTCTTATTTGTGGGATTCTGCTAACGGAGGTGATTTTACAAGATTCATTTCAAAAGCTGCAGGAGAAACTAGTACGACCGGTATTCAACAAAATTTTGTCGGAAACTTTAATATAGGAAGTGTTAAAAACAAATTGTTGGTAGGATTAGATTACTTCCAAAGAGAATTTGTTTTAGGAGGAACAGGTTGGATTGGTTATGGCACGGTTAACTTAGTTAATCAAAGCGATGTGGATGCAGATGGTCTTCCAACCGCACTTACTAAGCCGGCTTTAGATAAAGCACTTGCTGGTTCTGGACAGTCCTCAGGAAATATAGAAGCCAAAATATATAGTGCTTACATTTCTGATGTCATAAACATTCTTCCAAACTTATCTGCTATGTTAAGTATGAGAGCTGATAATTTCACAGGAAAACCCACACCATATTCTACAGAAAAATCAAAAAACACGACTTATTTTTCTCACAAATTAGGATTAGTTTACCAACCAATTCTTGATAAGGTTTCTGTGTTTGCTAATTACATGAACGGATTTCAAAACGTAGATCCTGCCACAGTACAAATTTTGGACGAAGAAGGAAACCCGATCGGAAACAGACTGGAATATTTTGATCCGGAAAGAGCGAATCAGTTTGAGATAGGAACAAAAGCAAACCTTGCAGGTGATAAATTTTCTATTACTGCAAGTTATTATAACATCCAGGTTAAAAACAAAGTGGTTACAAACGGAAACGATGTATCTCAAGGTGGAGCTGTAGAAAGTAAAGGTTTTGAAGTCAGTGTTTTAGGAAGCCCGATTCCTGGTATGAATGTAATCGCAGGCTATAGTTACAATGATAGTAATGTAAAGGCTGGCGATCCAACGTATATTGGATACAGAACTGAAGAGGCTGGTCCGCAAAATTTAATTAATTTCTGGACGACTTATAAAGTACAGCAAGGTGCACTTAAAAATTTTGGAGTCGGCTTTGGTGGTAACTCCGCAAGTAGATTACTAACTCTGAACAGAGCAGATGTAGGATCTTTTGCTCTTCCAAGCTATATCATCATGAATGCTTCGCTTTCCTATACAGAAGACAAATACAGCATCATTTTGAAATTAGACAACATTGCAAACAAAAAGTACTTCTCTGGATGGTCTACAGTTACTCCGCAGAGACTTAGAACTTTATCACTCAGCCTGAATTACAAATTTTAATTTGCTTCCGGCTTTTAAATCTCTATGAAGAAAAAGCACCTTCATAAGAAGAAACCTTCTTTTACAAAAAAATGGTCTGCCAAGCTACATTTGTGGTTTGGCTTATCCATTGGGTTGATTGTCTTCATCGTTTCCTTGACGGGGACGATGTATGTTTTCAAAGACGAGATTCAGAATCAGACCAGAAAAGGTGTCATCTACATAGAACCGGAAACCGTAAGACCAACACCGCTTCCGATAGAAGTTCTGAAAGAAAAAGTCTCTTCGGAAATCAAAGAAAAATATCCCATCAGTTCCGTTAAAATTTCTCTAGATAAGAACAAATCTTACGAATTTTTATATTACGAAAAAGACAAGAAGGCCTGGAATTATTTTGATGAAGTTAAAATCAATCAATTAGTTTATGTCAATCCATACTCAGGAGAGATCCTGGGCGTCTATGATGAAAAATATGATCTCTTTCCTATTCTGAAAGCCATACACTGGAGCTTATTACTAAAAACAGATTGGGGAAAGTATGTTGTGGGTATTCCTGTTGTACTATTCATCATTATGCTGATTACGGGAATTATTCTTTGGTGGCCGAAAAATAAAAAAGCAAAAAAAACAAGAATTTGGTTTGACTGGAAAAATGTAAAAACATGGAAACGTAAAAACTACGATCTTCATAACATTCTGGGTTTTTACGCTTCGTTTATCGCTTTGTTATTGAGCCTGTCCGGGATTTACTTTTCATATCCGTGGGTCAAGAATACATTCAACATGGCACTTTCCGGTGCCTGGGAACTTCCGAAAGAAAAAGAGGTCAAATCTCCCGACTCCTTGCTAAAGAGAAACAATGCCGTTTTTGATCTTGCTGCCTGGGAGACTAAGAGGCTATATTCGGGTTCAGCAAGCTTCAGGATTCCGTTAAATGGAAAAAATAAAAAAGGTAAGGATTTAGAAAATATTCCGGTAACTGTTTATGGGGAAGACGGAAAGTTTTCAGTTAGAAATCAATTGATTTTTGACAAATATTCAGGAAAATTATTAATCAACAAACCTCATCAGAAACTTAATAATGCAGAAAAATATGCGAATGCCAATTATGATATTCATGTGGGGTCATATTTCGGATTATTCGGGAAAATCATCTGGTTCATTGCAGGGTTGGTTTGTACCTCGCTGCCGGTATCAGGATTTTTAATATGGTTGGGCAGGAAGAAGAAAAAAGGAATTAGAAAATGAAGAAAATAATATTATCTGTAGCATTACTTGCTATGGTCATGACAGCGGCACAGCAAAAAGATTCTTTAGATGTAAAAGATGTGGACGCTGTAGTTTTGACAGCGTCTAGAAAAAGAGAAAACATCAAGGAAGTTCCAAGTTCTGTTACCATTGTTAATCAGAAGCAGATACAGTCTCAACTAACCGTCAATTCTGATATTACGAGCATATTGCAATATACCGTTCCCAGCTTAGCAACCAGTTCCGGACAAACTTCCAACACAGGACAAACACTCAGAGGGCGTCAGGTTCTGGTTCTGATTGACGGAATTCCACAATCTACGCCGCTCCGCAACGGTGCAAGAGATATCAGGGTCATCGATCCATCTGTAATAGAACGAATCGAAGTTATCAAAGGGGCTTCTTCTATTTACGGAAATGGTGCAGATGGAGGTATTATCAATTATATTACAAGAAAAAGCGATTCTGATAAAAAAATCTCGGGAATTACTCAGGTTGGTATTACAGGACAGCCCTATGGCGGAACTTTAGGATACAGAGCAAGCCAGTTGCTTTCCGGAAAAATCACGAAAAATCTGGATTACGTCCTGTCAATGGCGTACGAAAGGACAGGTTATATGAAAGATGCGGACGGTGTTAACCTGAGTCCTACCTACAGCCCGGCAAAAATGGACAACTATAACGGAATGCTGAAACTGGGATACAACATTAATGAGAATCAGAGGTTAGAAGCTTCATACATTGGTTATGCTTCCAAATCTGATCTGGATTTAGGCTTAAAGACCGGGAAATATGGACTGGTTCCAACCATCGGTGAAGGCAAGGGAAAAAATCTCGAAACAACGCCGCAGGGAACACCGAGAAACCATAACATCAATTTAAGCTACCATAATAAAAATCTCTGGACAGGAACCGCCTTGGATGTCAATCTTTATTTACAGGATTTCCGCACAGTTTACGGATACAGCGATACTTTTTTAAATGGAGGTCAGTCCAACATTATTTCTAAAAAAAGCGGTGCGAGAATTAATCTGGACACCCAGCTGTGGAATGCCTCTAATTCTCAGGCAGAAGTGATCTATGGAGTTGATATACTTAATGATCAGACTGTTCAGAAACTCGAAGATGGTCGTTACTGGACACCCGATATGGACATGACAAATATTGCCCCTTTTATGTTGATCAAAATAGATCTGTTAAAAAATCTAACGATCAAAGGTGGTCTGCGGTATGAGAATATGAAAGTAAAAGTTGGTGATTTCAACACGCTTTCCAGCATTAAAAATGATGGAACATTCACTAATAGTATTTTTGTGAAAGGTGGCGATCTGGAATACAATGCATTGGTTGGAAATATGGGAATCCGCTATAATATCAACCCGATGATCAATCTGTTCGGAAGCTTTTCACAATCCTATTCCATCAATGAGTTAGGAAGAATCCTCAGAACCTCAACTTCTGACACCATAACAAACCTGGAGACAAAACCAATCATCGTTAATAATTATGAATTAGGAGCAACAGGACAGATGACGGAATGGCTGAACTACGAGATCACTTCTTATGTAAGTACATCTAAGCTGGGCGCTTCATTCATCCAGAGTCCGGACAGAGCCTTGACGATACAAAGAGCGCCAGAGGTAGTTTATGGGGTGGAAGGTTTCTTACATTTCAGACCGTTAAAATGGATTAACTTCGGAGGAAGTTACAGCTGGATGGAAGGGATTACTTCACCGAAAGACGACGGCGATTATTCCGCAAAAATCAATAACAGTAGGATTTCCGCACCAAAAGTGCTGGCTTACGTCCAGCTAAGACCTTTGCAAAAGCTGTCCGTGGGTCTGGACATGCTTCACGCATTTCAGCAGGACAGATTTTCTCCCAATGTAAAAACAGGCTTGTTCGCTTATGGAGAGGGAAGAGTTCCCGAATACACAGTTTTCAATTTCAAGTCGAGCTTTGATATTGATAAAAGCTGGAAACTATCTCTGGGCGTAGAAAACTTGCTGAATAAAACGTATCAGCCTTCCATCGCTTGGTGGGCGGCTCGAGACAGTGACTTTACCAATGCTCTGGGAATGCGGGGAACCTTGATGGTCGAATACAAATTTTAAAGTTATCTTTGCCAGCTTAAGTAAACATGAGAAAAAAACATCATCATAAAAAGAAAATTGGTTTCTTCAAAAAATGGTCTGCCAAGCTGCATCTGTGGTTTGGTTTGTCCATTGGTATCCTGATTTTCATTATTTCGATTACAGGTGCTCTATATGTTTTCAAAGATGAGGTAGAAAACTTTACCCGTAAAGAGTACATCTATCACAACGAACAGAATATCGAGCAAAAACAGATCCTGCCAATCCGGGTTATGGAAAAGCTGGTCAATGAGCAAACCAAGGAAAAATATCCCATCCATTGGATCAATGTGCCGATTGACAAAAAAATGTCCTACCAGTTTTACTGGTACGAGCATCAGCCGGACCAATGGAACTATTTTGATGAGTTTCCGATCTACAAGCTGGCTTACGTCAATCCTTATACTGGGAAAGTTCTTCAGGTCTATGATGAGAAAAACGGATTCTTTGCCATTGTAAAGTCCATCCACTGGAGTTTTCTGCTGAAACAGGATTGGGGCACCTATGTTGTCGGGATTCCCGTGATTATTTTCCTGATTATGCTGATAACCGGAATCATTCTCTGGTGGCCAAAAAATAAGGCGGCAAGGAAACAACGCTTCAAATTCCAATGGAAAGACACCACAAAATGGAAACGAAAGAATTATGACCTTCACAATATCCTCGGATTCTACTCTTCCATATTTGCACTGGTTCTTACGATAACAGGGTTATTCTATGCTTTTTTCATTGTCCAGGCGATGATTTATATGGTATTTTCCGGAGGTGAAACGGTTTATCCGGATTTTTCACACATTACCACAAAAGCACCTGTCGAGATGCGGAATGACAAAACACTGGACAAGATCTCGGACAAAGTAAAAGAACTTTATCCAGATGCTTATGGCTTCAGTCTGGATCTCGGGCATCCGCACATGGATGACCATGAACATCCCAACTTTTCTGTTTATGTAAAGCATCTCTCCTATTCCTACCATAAAAGCAGCAGTCTGATCTTTGATGAGAATTCCGGAGAACTCTTGCACACACACGATCCGAAAGACAAAAATTTTGGGGAGAAAGTGATTGCCGCCAATTATGATATCCACGTGGGTGCAATTTTGGGGTTGCCAACAAAAATTATCGCTTTTATCGTGAGTCTTATCATAGCATCGATGCCGGTAACCGGATTTATGCTCTGGTGGGGACGGAGAAAGAAAACACAGATTAAATAATCAGATATAAAACCTTGGATAATGATTCAGGGTTTTTTTATGAATTGAATGATTAATTGTCTTGATTAAATTCAGTTTTTGATGTAGAAAAGTCATCTTTTATTTTCGAAAAATAAGAAAATACTTACCGAATATTAATTTCGTTTTCTCTAAATTTATAGACTTAAAAATTTAATCGATGTCATTAATTGATTTATCAAAACAAATCGCCATAGGTATAGATATTGGCGGAACGAATACAAAATTCGGCTTAGTCAACCACCGTGGAGAGATCCTTGCAAAAGGCAGTATAAAAACAGAAGATTACAAGCAGGTAGAGGACTTTATAGATGCCTTGCACACCAACATCCAGCCTTTGATAGAAAATGTAAGCAGCAGTGCCACTCTTGACGGAATCGGTGTTGGCGCTCCGAATGCCAATTATTACACCGGAACCATAGAGCAGGCGCCTAATCTTCCTTGGAAAGGCATTGTCCCTTTCGCAGAACTGATGGTGAAGAAATTCGGGGTTCCTTGTAAAATGACTAATGATGCCAATGCAGCCGCTCTGGGAGAGATGATGTTTGGCGCAGCAAGAGGAAAAAAAGATTTCATAATGATAACGCTGGGTACAGGTGTCGGCAGCGGAATCGTATCTGGCGGAAACCTGATCTACGGACACGATGGATTTGCCGGAGAACTGGGTCACACCATTGTAAAACCTGGCGGCAGAAAACACTGGAGCACAGGATCCGAAGGCAGCCTGGAAGCTTATGCCTCTGCAACAGGAATTGCCATCACAGCTAAAAAATTCAGGGCAGAGTTTCCGGATTCTATGCTGAACCAATATCCGGAAGAAGCCATTAATTCAAAAACCGTACACGAATGTGCAGAGAAAGGCGACCCTACAGCCATCGAGGTTTTCCGCTATACCGGACAAAAACTGGGAGAAGCGCTTGCTAATTTCGTAATGTTCTCTTCTCCGGAAATCATCTTGCTTTTCGGAGGTGTGATAAAAGCTGGAGATTATCTTCTGAAACCTGCCAAACTGCATATGGAAAGAAACCTGCTTCCGATCTTCCGTGGAAAGGTAAAGCTGGTCTTCAGCGAGCTGGATGAAGCAGACGCAGCAATACTGGGTGCAAGTGCATTGGTATGGGAAAATAATAAATAATTGATGTTAGAAATCCTTTGATATTTCTTTTTCTGATAGGGAATAATTTTTGCTTTCAGAACTATGGGAAATCAAAGGATTTTTCTATAGAACATGACACGCTATTTATTAATCATTCTTAGTTTTTTCCTTGTCAACTGTAACGGGCAGGAGAAAAAAACAAAACCTTTAACAAATCAAAAAATGGATAAAAACAATTTGGAGTATGCCACTTTGGCAGGCGGATGTTTCTGGTGTGTGGAAAGCTGTTTTCACATGCTAAAAGGTGTGGATTCAGTGGTTTCCGGATATTCCGGAGGTCAGCAGGACAATCCTACTTATGAGCAAGTCTGCACTGGAACAACAGGACATGCGGAAGTCGTAGAGATCGCTTTTGATCCAAAGATCATTACTTTCCGGCAATTATTGGAAGTATTTTGGTTTCTTCATAATCCCACAACGCTGAACAGACAAGGAAATGATATCGGGACACAATACAGATCTGCAATTTTCTATCACTCCGAAAAACAGAAACAAGAAGCGGAAAAATCTATGAAAGAATCTGAAGGAAAACAGGAATGGAACGGAAAATATGTGACAGAGATCGTTCCTTTCAAAAAATTCTGGCCGGCGGAAGCGTATCATCAAGGTTATTATAATGCTAATCCGACTCAGCCGTATTGCAGCGCAGTTGTAGGACCAAAAATCCAGAAATTCAAAAAACATTTCGGAGCACTAGGCTGGCTTAATGAAAAAGCGGAGAATTAATCTCCGCTTTTTATTTACAAAATGATCCTTTTTGCCATCAATAGAAGCATAGTCATTCCAAAATTGCATTGAAATTTGAATAAAAATTAATTCACAAAAGGTTTTATCACACCGGTTCTGCTGTCCTTTTCAATTTTGTAACCCAGATTATAAGTAACTCCCACACCCAGGGTTTGTTTTCTCTGCAGTCTTTTTACCTGATCGTGATCATACATCATTTCCAGTGTTACTACAGTGGTAATATATTTATTGAATTTAAGGTTCAGGCTGCCGCTGTAGTTGATATCCACCCTTTCCGAATGCTGTAGATAATTGCTGAAAAAGTTAATCTGATTAATGAACGTCGCGTCTTTAAAAAGTTTAACCTTGTACAAGACATTCATCATTGCACCCAGCTCTGTCCTCAGGTTCTGTCCATCTCTTTCCAGACCATAATTTCCCGCAAACTGCAGCTTCTCATCCAGAACAAAGGTAAATTTCCCGTTCACAGGACGTACAATGATCTGAAAATTTTCATTCGGATTATAGGAAAGACCAATACCTAAGTTGAGATAGCCTGGCGCCATAAATTTTGAAATCCTGTCATCAAAAACCGGATCCGGCGTATTGGAGTAATTGTATCCAGCCGTGAATTGCGACAGAAACTGAAAACCTGTAGAAAGGTAATAATGCTGAGCCAGCTCGTAGCCGTAATTGGTAAGTATATTAATGTAATCGTCTGTTTTTCTGGTAGATTGTCCAGTGGAAGACACAAAACCATAGCCCATCTGGATGTTATTATCCAGGTAATGTCTGTCTTTTTTATAAACAATGTTATAATTTATCTTTCCGATAACACCGATATTATTGTTCCCACCGGCGTACCAGTTTGCAAAAGAGGACTGATTGAAAACCAAGCTGTTCTGTCCGAAAACAAACCATCGTTTCAAAGTTGGAAGTGTCAGGATAGAAGAAGGTGTCAGCGGACTGTTGTCATTATTATTAGGAACAAGCACCACATTATTGCTGATTTTTACAGAATCTTTTCGGATCGTTTTTATATCCACGATTCTCGGATTGGCCAGGCTGTCCAGATCCAGTGCTGTAGAGTCCCATCTCTTCTGACCAATGGAATCAATTATTTTCTGATAATCAACGACTTGTGATTTGATATTAATAATACATATTAATCCAAAAAAAAACAGCACCTTTTTCATTAACCAAAAATTTTTAGCAAAAATAGTAAAACTAAATTTTGTAAAATATGACTTTATAACCCAATATCCTCTAAACGGTCATCTTTTGCAGACAAAATTACCTTTTCTGAAAAATGGCTGTAAAATTGTGAAACAAAAAACAATGTTATTAAAATCTTTCAATCTCAGATCGTTTTTAGTTCCCATCGTAATGCTGGGATTGATGTGGGCTGGATTCCTGCTGCAGAATCTTGGGATCATACAAGGATGCAGCGGTGCTCTGATTCCGTTGCTGCCACAGGGTCTGAAGGGTATTCTCTTTGCCCCTTTTCTGCACGGAAGTTTGGATCACATTCTCGGCAATTCACTCCCAATAGCGATTCTGCTGTTTCTGCTTTTTGAATTTTATCCTAAGATTGCTCTCAGAGTATTTTTCATCGGGTGGATTGCTGCCGGATTACTGGTCTGGCTGCTGCCTCCTATCGATATCATCACGGGACAGTGGAATTACAGCTGCATCATTGGCGCCAGCGGATTGGTTTATATGCTTGCATTTTTCATTTTCTTCAGTGGTGTTTTCCGATGGAATATGAAGCTATTGACTGTGTCTCTGGTGGTTGCTTTATATTATGGGAGTTTGATATGGGGCATTTTTCCGGAAGAGTTTTTTTCCCAACTGGAAACACCGAGCCGGATCAGCTGGCAGTCTCATCTTGCAGGCAGTATTACTGGCATTTTATTAGCCGTGATTTTCCGGAAAATTGGCGAGGAGAAAAAAAGAAAATTCATCTGGGAATATCCGAATTATTACAATGAGCGCGATGATAAAATGTGGCAGGAATATATTGCCAACCATCCTGAAGACTTTGAAGAACTTCCACAGCTGAAACAGGAAAATATCTGGGAATATCTGGACGAGATTCGGAAAAGAGAAAAATAGTTTTTATATTCGTAGGAACACAAATGATCTATGTTTTCCGAAGAATACTTATATACTATCGCACTCCGACAATGTAAAAACATTGGTAATGCTAACCTCAGAAAGCTGATAACACACGTTGGCTCTGCCAAGGAAGTCTGGCAGTCTAGTCCCAAAAATCTACAATCTATCCACGGCATTGGTAAAAATATTACCAAAGAGATCGGCAAGGCAGAATTCCTCTCCATCGCAGAACAGGAGCTTAAATTCTGCGAGAAGAAGCAGATCGGAATTATTTCTCAAAATGAGACCTCTTTCCCAAAACATCTGTTGGATTGTGAAGATGCACCCGCCCTGTTATTCTATAAAGGTAGCCTGAATCAGGATAAAAATCCGCTGAGCATCGTCGGAACCAGGAAAGTTACAGGTTACGGAAAGCATTTCGTGCAGGATCTTCTTATGGAATTATCATCATCTAATATTTGCACCATCAGTGGATTAGCTTTGGGGACAGACACCACTGTCCACGAGGAATCCCTGAAAAATCAAATTCCGACAATTGCCATTCTGGCTCAGAGCCTGGATACCATCTATCCGGCTGCGAATAAGAATCTGGCCAAGAAAATCCTTGATAATAATGGTGCGCTGATCTCCGAATATCCAAGTTTTGAATCCACAAGCAGGGAAAATTTTTTACAGAGAAACCGTATCATTGCCGGATTCTCTCCTTACCTAATCGTTGTGGAGTCTGCATACGGAGGCGGATCTATGACTACCGTCAACTATGCCAATTCTTATAACCGTGATGTTTTTGCGCTTCCTGGGAAAATATCAGATATCTACAGCCAGGGTTGCAACCAACTGATTGCAATGAATAAGGCTGAAGCCATTGTTGATATCAAAACACTAATTCAACATCTGAATCTTAACTTACAGCCTGAATTGTTTCCAAAGGAACCGCCTAAAATAGAACTTGGTCCGGACAAAAAAGAACATCAGCAAATTTTGGATATTCTGACCGATGGAAAACCTCTTTCACTGGATGAATTGGCAGATAAAACTAACATTCTGCATCATAAGCTTTTACCAATTCTTCTGGATTTGGAGCTTTATGGGCATATCAGATGTCTTTCCGGCAGACAATATTTGCGAAATTCTTAAAAAAGGGTTTCCGAAAACTTGAATCAAAATCACATTAGATTCAATAATTCTTAACACAAAAGAATTAATTATACATTAAGCAAAAAACTTCTCTAATATCATTAATTTTTCAATAAAAATCAAAATATTACTTGCAAAATTTGAAAATAAAATTAAATTTGTTGTCATAATTATAGAACAATGGAACACTATAACGTTGAACAAAAGATCCAGGAATTTATGGCTAAAATCGAAGCCAAAAATCCTAACGAACCAGAATTTATCCAGGCAGTAAAAGAAGTGGCGGTAACAGTAATTCCGTTCATCGCTACCAAAAAAGAATATACCGGAATGAAGCTCTTAGAGAGGATGGCAGAACCGGAAAGAGTGATCATTTTCCGCGTTCCATGGATTGATGACAAAGGCGAGATCCAGGTCAACAGAGGTTTCAGAATCCAGATGAATTCTGCGATTGGTCCTTACAAAGGTGGTATCAGATTCCACCCAACGGTAAATCTTAGTGTATTGAAATTCCTTGCATTCGAGCAGGTTTTCAAAAACAGTCTTACAACGCTTCCTATGGGAGGTGGGAAAGGAGGTGCTGATTTCGATCCTCAAGGTAAGTCCGACATGGAAATTATGAGATTCTGTCAGGCTTTTATGACAGAACTATGCAAGCATATCGGTCCGGAAACGGATGTTCCTGCCGGAGACATCGGCGTGGGAGCCAGAGAGATCGGTTATCTGTTCGGGCAGTATAAAAAAATCAGAAATGAGTTTACAGGCGTACTGACCGGGAAAGGTCTGGCCTATGGAGGTTCATTGATCAGACCGGAAGCAACGGGTTACGGTGTGGTTTATTTCGCAGAACAAATGCTGAAAACCATCGGTGAAAAAATCGAAGGCAAAACGGCAACCGTTTCAGGTTTCGGAAACGTGGCCTGGGGCGTGGTAAAAAAATTCACGGAACTGGGCGGAAAAGTGCTTACAGTATCCGGACCGGACGGTTACATCTATGACAAAGACGGTATCTCCGGAGATAAAATCGATTACTTATTGGAGCTGAGAGCTAGCGGAAATAACAGAGCTGCAGATTATGTTACCAAATATCCATCTGCAGAGTTCCACGCTGGCAAACGTCCTTGGGAAGTAAAGTGTGATGTAGCGTTCCCTTGTGCTACACAGAATGAGCTTCATCTGGAGGATGCAAAAATGCTGGTCGCTAACGGATGTCTTTGTGTAACGGAAGCTGCAAATATGCCTTCAACTTTAGATGCCATCAATTATTTCCTTGATAATCAGGTGTTATTCTCTCCTGGGAAAGCATCTAATGCTGGTGGTGTAGCCACTTCCGGACTGGAAATGACGCAAAACTCCATCAGACTGAACTGGACTTCCGAAGAAGTGGATGCAAGGCTGAAAGAAATTATGATTGGTATTCACAAAGCTTGCAGAGACTACGGAAAAGAAGAAAACGGCTATGTAAACTATGTAAAAGGTGCTAATATTGCCGGCTTCGTAAAAGTGGCCGAAGCGATGCTGGCGCAAGGCGTGGTTTAACATCGCTTCGAATGAATAAAAAATGCAGCTAAAACTTAGCTGCATTTTTTATTTATAAATCGAGAAATTTATCGCTTAGGAAGTCCTTTTTTTAAAGCGTGGTTGGCTCTTTCAACTGCTTTTTTCTCTTTCCAGCTCATATATTTTGCCTTGAAATTTCGTTTCATAAAATTGTCAAAATTTCGCTGCACAGTCAGATTCCAGAGCGAATGTGCTTTTACTGCCCAGCTTTTGTCCCAGGCTCTTAGAGAAATAGAGAAACTGCCATCCAGATACTTCATCCAGTGCCACCAACCTGTCGGCATAAAAAGTGTGTCGCCGTGTTCCAGGAAGCACTCAATGCCTTCTACGCCGTCCAGTGCAGGAAACTTTGTAAAGTCCGGATTTTCGATATCATAATCTTCCAGCGCATACGTGGCATAGGGAATCTGATAAAGCCTGTCTTTCCACTTGTAATCAAACAGAAGAATATGTTTTCTGCCGTTGAAATGCGTGTGGAAAATATGAGCCATATCGATATCATAATGCAGAAAGGTAACGGAACCTTTTCCTCCAAAGAACATGTTGGGATACTTATCCAGGAAACCGCCCATCAGATCTTTCGGAAAGATATAATCGTCTAATAATTTTGGAGCCTGCTTGATGGGGTCAAAAAGAAAAATTCTAAGATCTGTAGGTTCTTTTTCTATAAGATCAATATAATCTCCGAATTTCATTTTGGCCGCAGAAGCATTGATCGGTGCAGCAGGATCTGCTTTGGAACTGTCATACAGAGGCACTTCCACATCGCCTACAGCCTGCTTCATATAATCCATTGTCCATTTCTGATAGGCCGGCCATTTTCTAGCCATATTTTTGATGACTACAGGCTTGCGTGGTTTCAGGTATTTTTCAAAGAACTCTTCTTTGGTAATATCATCTACAATATCAATTGGTTTTAGAATGATTCCCATATTAATCAAATATTAAGGGACAAATTTATTAAAATTTCACTTCACAAAGGAAAAAATCATCACTCGTATTTATATGAATTATAAATAACAGGAATTACTTTTATAAATGAATCCCTTTATGAAAAAACAGTTCTTTCCATTTAACATAACTAAAATTTAATTGTCCAATAAAAACTTTGTAACAATTTACAACTTTTCATTACTAACAATTTAGTGATACAATTATTAACTATGAGAAAAATTCTATTCGTCTTTTTAATGCTGATGTCCACAGCAACTGTTTTTGCACAGAAGACCATAACAGGAATCATCAATGATGCGGACGGGAAACCATTGGCCAGCGCCAGTGTAACCATTGAGGAACCCGGGAAAAATGCTATCCTGGCCTACGGAATTTCCAATGCTAAGGGAGAGTATAAAGTTACATTCAACTCTCCGGAAAGTAATGTGGATTTGAAAATAAAGGCTTTCAACCAAAAACCAATTACACAATCCATTAAAAATGCAGATCAGAAACTGAACTTCACTATGGATTCCCAGGCTACAGAAATCCAGGAAGTGAGACTCAAAACAAAACTCATTACCAAAAAAGGTGATACGATTTCTTATGACCTGAAATCTTTTGAAAATAAAAACGACAGAACATTAGCCGATGTTCTGAAAAAAATCCCCGGAATTGAAGTAAATAAGGACGGAACTGTTCTTTACCAAGGAGAAGCCATCAATAAGTTCTATGTAAACGGAAAAGACCTGATGGAAGGTGGCTATGGAACTGTCAACAATTCCTTACCAAAGGATGCTGTTTCCAAAGTGGAAGTTTTGGAAAATCACCAGCCGGTAAGTATCCTGAGAGATAAAGTTCCTTCCGAACAAGCCGCATTGAACATCAAACTAAAAAAATCGGTGACAATGACCGGTCGCGGCGAAGTGGGTGCAGGTTTCAGTCCGTTGCTTTGGAATGTAAAATTGACGCCCATGTTTTTTGGACAAAAAAACCAGTGGGTGGTCAATTACAAGGCAAATAATAACGGAGAAAGTGTGGAGAATGAAGGGAATCTTTTAGCTTTCGGTAGTAGATGGGAAGGAAGGAGAACACAGACTTCAGCCAATAGATGGATCAATGTTGAGACTGCCGATGTTCCAGAATTGCCAGAAAAAAGATATTTACTGAATAATGTACATTATTTTTCAGCTAACCTTTTAACCAACCCATTCAAAAATAAAGAATGGGAACTAAAAGCCAATGCCAATTACACAAACAACGCTATAGAAAGAGAATCTTTTAACAGTGTGGTTTTTGCTGACGGTTCTTCTATTGTGAGAAATTACTTTAATAATCTATACTCAAATAAAGCTAAGGGAGAATTGATTTTCACAAAAAATGCCAAAAAGGGGTTTTTCAAAAATGTGACCACCTGGACAGGTATGTGGAATGATAATAACGCAGATGTTTTCAATTCGCGTTCTGCTATCAATGCTTCAGAAAACCTAAATGCACCAACATTTAATTTTACGAATTCATTAAGTACAATTTTGCCGTGGAAGGATAAATTGTTTAATATGATGAGTTATGTCAGTATTCAGAATGACAGACAAACATTATTCTCTACGCCTGGCGAATATTCTCCAGTCCCTAATTCCAGTCTCTATAATTCTTTAGAACAATATCTATCCATTAAAAGTATAAATACAACTCATTCTGCATCCGTAGGATTCAGTTATAGAAAATGGACATTTACCCCGGAAGCGGGTATCAATGTTAATTTCAATTCTATGAAATCTTTTTTAAACGGTATGAACGGGAGTCAATCTACATTGTTCGATTTGAATTATCAGAATAATATGGAATGGAACGAAGTTCAGCCATATACACAGGTGGGTTTGAATTATAAATCACAAAATCTGAACTTAAATCTAACTTTACCGGTTAATTTCTACGCGATAGATTACAATGATAATTTGAGAGGAACCGGAAGAACAATTAGTAAAACACGATTTGAACCTAATTTATTCGCTAGTTATGATTTTGCGTCATTCTTTAAATTGTGGGCTTTCGGAAACATTAACAACAGTTTTGGAAGTTTCGGAGACTTATATGAAGGAAATATTTTAACGAATCCTGCATTTGTACAGCTTAGAAATAGTCCAATCCCGGCTAACACTTCTAGAAATGCAAGCTCCAGATTGGAGTATAGAAATCCTCTGAATAATCTATTTTTTAATGTAAGCTACAGAATTGGCAACAATACAAGCAACTTAGTAACTAATAGAATAATTGATGAACAAACAGGTAACACATCAATAATCGTAGAGGAAAATGACAATACGTCCAAATCGAACAGTCAGAGAGCAGAAATAGGTAAATATTTTCCAAAATTTAAAACCAATTTTTCTGTCAATTTTACGAATAGCAACAGCAAAAACTTCAGTAAGGTTAATTCTGTTTTCTTTGCAACTGAAAACGAGAATCAAGCGTTTGGACTAAAATTCAACAATACTTATTTCAGCTGGTTAAGTGTAGATTATAATCTAAGTATGAATTGGAGAAAAAGCACCGATACATTCTCCAATACCACCAATAAAAACGGTGGATGGAATCATAATCTTGCAACTTATATTTACCCTTCAGACAATCATACTTTTGGATTCATATGGGATGATATTACAACCACCTTAGCCAGTGAGAGTTATAGAAATTCATTCTTTGACTTATCATACCAATACACTTGGGTCAAAAAGAAGATTGATTTTGAGCTGAAATGGCTTAACATTGGAAATAAAAAAATCTACGAAACAGTTTTAGTAGATTCACAAACCAATGCTATAACGAGAAATGCGTTTAACATCCGTCCAAGCCAATTCATGTTTACTGTAAAATTCAACTTCAAATAACACTATTTTATAATTCCAAAAAGGCAGTTCATCTTTTTTGTCTGCCTTTTTATTTTTTTTAATTTTAAATCACTAAATTCTTAGTTATGAAAAAAATATTTTTTATCTTGGCAATGTTCTTAGGAGCTTTATACTTCGCTCAGGGAACAAGAATTATGTATGAGTACAAATTCGTCTCTAATCTGGACAAAAAAGATTCACTCAGCACGGAACTGATGTATCTAGACATCAAAAAAGAAGGAAGCAAGTTTTACAGCAGGCAAAAATTCGTGAGCGATTCCATCCGGGATGCCTATATCCAAAAACAATTATCAATGGGATCTACCAATATCAACTACAACGAAAATAATCCATCAAAAGTTCCTTACACTGTTATCAAAAAGTATCCGGATTTCAAAATTAACCTTCTTACGTCTTTAGGACAAAACCGTTTTGATGTTTCGGATCTTAAAAAAATGGACTGGAAAATCCTTCCGGAAAAGAAAATGATAGACAAGTTCGAAGCTCAGAAAGCGACAGTCGATTTCGGAGGAAGATCGTGGACTGCCTGGTTTTCGCAGGATTTTCCCTTTCAGGATGGTCCGTACAAATTCCACGGATTACCAGGATTGATCCTGGAAATGGAAGATTCTACAGGAACTCATCAATTCAAATTTGCAGGAAGTAAAAAATTTGACGAGGTAGAAAAAATTGAAAAAGACAATGAGACTACTGTAGGCGGAAGAACCGTGAGAATCGGAATGCTTGCAGGCGGTAAACCTCTGGAAGTGACAGAAGAGCAGTTCAGCAAACAATGGAAAGATTATAAAAATGATCCTGTGAAAGATATGAGACAGATGCTCTCCAGACCTGGCGTAAAGATGCGGGTTAACATCAACGGAAAAGAAATGACAGATCCTGCAGATATGCTGAGGAATATGGAAAAATTCCAGAAAGACCAGATAAAAGAAGATAATAATAAAATTGAGCCTGCGCTTTATCCTTAATCCCGCATAAAACACTATTTTTATAGTCCTCTTTCCGGAGGGCTTTTTTTATATCAAAATTTTAGAATTAATATGAGCTATTTGCCAAAACTTAAAAATATAAAAGCCTTTGTTTTCGATGTAGATGGTGTGTTTACAGACGGAAGTGTTTATCTTTTGCCGGATAAAAATATGTCCCGTGTTATGAGCGTTCTGGATGGTTACGCCGTTGTCCAATGTCTGAAAAAAGGCTATAAAATCGGAATCATTACGGGCGGGAATGATCCGATGGTAAAAAACAGGATGGAATATCTCGGCATCAAAGATTATTATGCCAAGTCATCACATAAAATTTCGGATTACAATGATTTTAAATTAAAACATCATCTGAAAGATTCCGAAATCCTGATGATGGGTGATGATATTCCGGATATCGGGATTATGAAACTGGCAGAGATCTCGGCTTGCCCGGCCAATGCTGTTCCGGAAGTGAAAGCCATTTCAGATTATATTTCACCGGTTTTTGGAGGTAAAGGCGCTGTGCGCGATGTAATAGAACAAGTAATGAAAGTACAGGGAAAATGGAACCTGGACGAAGAAACTAAATCTGCTTAATCAATTCATTGTGAGATTATTATTAGCCTCTAACTCTCCCAGGCGGAAGGAACTGCTGACACAGCTCGGATATAGTTTTGAAGTAGTTAAAATTGATGTGGATGAGTCTTATCCCGATGATTTGAAACCCACTCAGATTGCAGCTTATGTTTCCGAAAAAAAAGCAAAAGCGTTTGACGTGAATGCAGGCGAAATCCTTTTGACATCAGACACGATTGTTGCCTTGGATCAAGAAATTTTACTCAAACCCAAAGACCAAAATGAAGCTTTTGAAATGATCCGGAATCTTTCTGGTAAAGTTCATCAGGTTTATACCGCATTCACGGTTAAGACCACGGAAAGTCAAGTGAGCAAAACAAGCAGGACTGATGTGGAGTTTTCAGAGATCAGCGATGAGGAGATCAATTTCTATATCCAAAATTTCAAACCCTTTGACAAAGCCGGATCCTACGGAATCCAGGAATGGCTGGGAATGGGAAAGGTCAAAAATATTTCCGGATCCTTCTATTCCGTGATGGGTTTTCCGGTAGATTTGGTTTACGAAGAACTCAGAAAAATGAACTGTTTTCCAAACAATTTTTAAAACTGAAATCTTTAGATAATTTTCCTTGCAAAATTTCGTTATTTTTACAGATTAAACCCACGATTTCATTATTGAAATATCTTAAATGAAAAAATATTTACTAATCATACTTGCCGTCGTTAGTATCATTGCCTGTAATCCGCGCGCTAAAAAGAAAAAAACGAAAAGCGGACCGGTCAATCGGTTTCTGACATTTCACAACACCTTGTTTAACAGTAAGGAATCATTTCTTGCCGAGATGGAAAGCCGTGACAAAGCGCACGTAGACAACTTCTACGAGCCGTATATCTCTGTCTATACCACGGAAGACAACCTCTCGGATTTACAGAATAATTCCAACCCCACATCTGATGGAGGTGCAGATTCTGATGCACCAAGAGGATTGAGGTCCAATCAGACTTCTTTCAATAATATAGCAACTCAGCCGAATAAAAAAGGAGCAACCACACTTCAGATTACAGAAGCTAAAGCTTTGAAAGCGATTTCAAAATATTCCGTTCTGGTAGGTGGTGTAGAAAAAAACAAGAAAATTTTCGATGCTTATATGCTGCTGGCAAAAGCAAGGATGTATCAAGGGAAACACCTGGAATCCCTGGATGCACTAGGCTATATTTTCAACACGATGGACAAGGACAAAAGACTTCCTCTGGCCAGAATATATCAGGCTGCGAATTACACTAAAATGAAAGAGTATTATCGCGCAGATGAGGTTTTCCGTGATCTTGAAGAAGATCCAAAAATAAAATTAACCAAAGAACATAAAAGAATTCTGAAAGTTTATCAGGCTGATAATTTCCTGAAATGGGGCAAGAAAGAAATTGCCGCAGAAGTGCTGGAAGAGGCTTTTACTTATAACAAAAACAGAAAAACCAAAAGCAGAATAGCGTTTCTAAGGGGTCAGATTCTTTCTGATCTGGGACAGAAAGCTGAAGCCCGGGAATCTTTTGCTGCAGCTTATAAATATGCCAACAGCTACGAATTTGAAGTGAAATCCCAGATAGAAATTGCCAAAACATTCGACGGAAAAGCTGACAGCTATGAAGAAGCAATTGCTTACATCGAGAAAATCGCTAAAAAAGGAACTTACGCTTCACGAAAAAATGAGCTATATTATGCCAGTGGATTGATTGCAACCTCTGCTACCAAGGATTCTATCGCAGACTCCTATTTCAGAAAAGCATTGAAAGAAAAACAATCTGATCCGCAGATCCGTGGACTTACTTACTCAGAAATTGCTAAGAAATATTTTGCTAAGGACGATTATCTTACCGCAGGTGTTTACTATGACAGCGCACTTGCAGTAATGAATTATAAACCTGAGAAAGACCGTCTTACGGAACTCACTGCCAATATCAAAAAACTATCGAAAAATTATTATCTGATCAAGAAAAACGATAGTATTCTGGCACTGACTAAAATGACTGATGCAGAAAAAAGAGATTATTTTGCCAAGTATATCGACAAAATCAAAGCAAAAGAAGCAGCTGAAGAACTTGAAAAGAAAAGGGCAGAACGCAGCAAAGGTTTTGACAATTCCGATTACAATGCTAATTCTATTTTTGCCAATAATTCCAGCGATAGCAATAATTTCCAGAATTTTGGTATCAATACAGGCGGCTCTACTTTTTATTTTGCCAATTCTAACAATATCCCGAGAGGAGAAAATGCCTTCAGACAAATCTGGGGAAGCAGAACATTGCAGGACAACTGGCGTTATTCGGCAAAAACCACCACGATTGAAGATCTTAAAAATGAAGCGCTGGGAATTGCCTCTGCACCAGACCCAAGACGATTGGAACCGGAATTTTACATAGAAAAAATCCCGACTTCCAAAACAGAACTTGACCAACTGAAAAAAGACCGCGATACAGCAAGCCTGGGAATGGGAAGGATGTACGAAACATTTTTCGGCAATACAAAACTGGCAACCAAAACATTATATGATCTTGTAGAAAACAAGCCGGATGAGGAGACAGATCTTATGGCATTGTACAATATTTTCGTTTTTAATTATGAGAAGAATCCTGCAGATGCGGAAAAAGCCAAACAACTGATCCTGCAAAAATACCCTTACACTTCCTATGCGGAGTTTGTGAAAAATCCGAAAAGCAAAGATTTCAATAAATCTACGGAGGATGTAGAAAAATTGTACGCAGATGCTTATAAACTCTATCTCAATGAGAAGTATGCAGAATCTGCAACAATGATTGATAAAGCCATCGCAGACAATCCTAAAGATGCGCTGATTCCTAAGTTTTACCTTCTTAATGCCTACAATGCAGGCAAAACTGCCGGAAAAGAAATTATGATTCTGCAGCTGGAACAGATTGTACTGAATTACAAAAATACACCTGAAGGAAAAAAAGCACAGGATCTTCTGAGATTTTTGAAAAGTGATGTCAAACTGGAATTTACGGATGACAATGGAAATGCTGTCTCCCAAAAAGCCGAACAGGTTTTTGCACCACAGGGCGATGCGGAACGGGAAATTGCTGAAAAGATGAATGTTTCTGCACCTGTAACATCAGGTCCAGGAAAACCCGGAGCAGAGGTTTCCGAAACTCCAACTCCTGCACAGCAACGGCAAATGCAGCAACGCAAGAAATAAAAAAGAGAGCAAATTAATTTGCTCTCTTTTTGTTTAGTTATGCCTTGTCCAGCTGTACTGTAAAATGTCTCAATATTGCCGGCTCTCGTTTTATTTTGTAGCCTTTTGTGATGTCGTTTCTCTTTTCGTAAACGTTTTTCACGGCTGTGGCTACATAATCCATATGATTGTTAGTGTAAGTCCTTCTTGGGATTGCCAGCCTTACCAATTCCAGCTTCGGATAGCGGTTCTCTCTGGTTTCCGGATCTCTGTCTGCCAATAAAGTTCCGATTTCCACGCCCCTGATTCCCGCTTCTTTATAAAGCTCGATAGCCAGAGTCTGAGCCGGAAATTCTTCTCGCCTGATATTAGGCAAAAAATTAAGCGCATCAATAAAAACAGCGTGTCCGCCGTTTGGTTTTTGAACGGGAATTCCGGCTTCCATCAGTTTGTTTCCGAGATATTCTACCTGGGAAATCCTGCTTTCCAGATAAGGAAATTCAGTTGCTTCATCTAAACCGGTAGCAAGGGCAGACATATCTCTTCCAGCCATTCCGCCGTAAGTGATGAAACCTTCATAAATAATGGTGAAATTGGAAGCCTGTTCAAAAATTTCTCTGTTTTTCAAGGCAATAAAACCGCCGATATTCACCAGACCGTCTTTCTTAGAGCTCATTGTCATTCCATCGCCGTATGAAAACATTTCTTTACAGATTTCCTTGATAGTTTTATGCTGTTGTCCTTCTTCTCTTTTTTTGATAAAATAGGCATTCTCTGCAAATCTTGCTGAGTCAAACAAAACCGGAATACCGTATTGGTCAGATAATTCTTTTACAGCTCTGATGTTCTCCAAAGAAACTGGTTGTCCCCCAGAGGAGTTGCAAGTAATTGTAATCAGACAAAACGGAATTTGTTCTTTCGGATGAGATTTATAAACCGTTTCTAGTTTTTCTAAATCAAGATTTCCTTTGAAAGGATGAATATTATTGATATCAAAAGCTTCATCAATGGTACAATCAATGGCATGGGCTTTTCGGAATTCGATATGCCCTTTTGTGGTGTCAAAGTGGGAATTCCCGGGAACCATATCACCTTCTTTTACCATTACAGAAAACAAAACGTTTTCCGCTGCACGACCTTGGTGGGTTGGTAATAAATAAGGAAATCCCGTGATTTTTTCAACAGTCTGTTGCAAAGCTTCGAAAGAGCGAGAACCAGCGTAACTTTCGTCACCAATCATCAGCGCACCCCATTGTTTATCACTCATTGCGCCTGTTCCGCTGTCTGTTAATAAATCAATAAAAACATGAGAACTTCTGAGGTTGAAAAGGTTATAATTGGCATTTTCCAGCCATTCTTCTCGTTGTTCTTTTGTAGATTGGAATATTTCTTCAACCATTTTGATTCTAAATGGTTCTGCATATGGTAGTTTCATAATAGTATAAATGATAATTAATAACTTATAAATGATCTTTTATAATTGACTAAACATAATTTTATCCTTAAATTACATTTGGAAACGACAAATCATGATTCTTTAGGAATCAATTATTATTCAATCAATTATCAATTATGAAAACTATTCCGGTGCTTTGAAAACATTATCGTCTGAATGGAATCCGGCAACACCTCCGCTCACGGCAAATTTCATGGCTTCGGCGGAACTCATTCCGGTTACTTCTTTTATGTTATTGAATTTGGTTATTATTACCCAGCCGGAAACAGCATAAGAATGGGGCAGATAAACAGCCACCATCTGATCCAGATTGACTGCGGACATATCGGACTGCGTCAGAAATCCCATCCTCCAGATCTCTGGTGATTCATTGGTTTTTACCCAAACCGGTACATTGAATTTCTTTTTATCGCCCACGAAAGAGCCTAAAACATCTTTCAGCGATGTGTAGATGAATTTGATTCCGGGAATGTGTTCCAGGACGTAATCCACACCGTCCACAATCAGTCTTCCAATGATAAATTTATTCCCGAAAAAACCAATAAAAGCTGTTCCGAAGATGACGATAAAAAATATGAGCCCCGGAAATCTTTCCGATACAGAAGGCACCAGATTATCGATCCGGAACACGACACTCCAGATTACCCAGACCGTAATCGCAAAAGGTCCGATAATAATCAATCCCTGAATAAAGGATCGTAGAAAGAGCCGAAGATAGTCGTTAAAGTTTCTGTTCATCTAGCCGTGGATGGTTTCTTTATTACCGTAAGACTGAATAACCTGAGCTTCATAGTCCAGCCATTCTTCCCAGCGTTTATTTACTTTTTCCGGATCACCGATCTGCCTTGCAAATCCAATGAATGTTGTATAATGATTGGCTTCTGAAATCATCAGGTCATTATAGAATTTTTTCAGTTCCTCGTCTTTGATATTTTCTGTAAGAACTTTGAACCGCTCACAGCTTCTGGCTTCTATCATAGCTGCGAAAAGCATCTTGTCCACCAGTAAATCCGTTCTGTTTCCGCCCTTCACAATGAATTTTACCAGATCATTCACATAATCATCTTTACGAGTTCTCCCCAGCACACCACCTCTTTTTTTGATGATCTCGTGCACCTGACCGAAGTGATCCATTTCTTCCTGCGCAATAGCCAAAAGTTCCGTTACCATTTCTGTATGCTCCGGAACCATTGTGATAAGTCCAATGGCATTGGTCGCCGCTTTCTGCTCGCACCATGCGTGATCGGTAAGGATTTCTTCCAGATTATCTTCTGCAATATTAGCCCATCTTGGGTCTGTAGGAAGTTTAAGACGAAACATTTTTTATTTTTTGTAAAAATAAGGATTTGAAAGGAAAAACGAATCTGCACCAAGGTAAAAATTTAAAATCTTTGATAATTTTATTGCATGTATGCAAATATGGCACAGATATTGAAAAATCGATAATTGTAAAATAATAAAATTATGAAAAATTCAATTCTAATCAATCGTGCTAAAATATTTGTTTTTAGCTTTTTGACAATTTTCTCTTCAGCATTAGCTTATGCGCAGGATTCCACCTTAGTCAAAACCACCAATGTGACAACAACTTCTACAGAAGAATGGCAGACCAATCCGCTCTACTGGATCATAGGGGGTGTTTTTGTAATCGCAATTATTGCGATATTAGCCTCCCGAAGCAGGAGAAGGGATGATTAAAATAATATCAATGAAAGCGCCGTAAAAGGTGCTTTATTTTTTTGCAGCTGTTTGGTGTCTCAAAAATTCTAAAATCTTCCAGCCAAACTCATCTACCTTTTTCAAACCTTTAGAAATAATGATTGCTAATAAAATATTAACCGGATAAATAATTAATACTAATAAATACCACGGCATAGAATCTTTCAGAGGAACGACCAAAAAGTAAATAATAGAAGAACTCATCCCCTGGGCAAAATAGAAAAATATTGCATTCTGCCCAACATTGGTAATGAAATTCGGTTTTGTGATTTTCAGTCGGTTATAGAAAACGAACAACGTTACCAATGAAAATAAAGTCCAGATGATGTATGGTATTTTTGGAGGGAATTTTTGTTTGTTGAGTTTATAGAATATATCGCCTCCGTAATTCCAGAACATCCAAGCTAATGCAACAGCGACCAATCCGTACAAAGCGAGAATCATTTTCGCTGGGATTGTTTTGCCTTTCATTCGGTTTCCAATCAGGAATACAGCCATATAAAAAGCCACATAACCGCCTTGTCCGCTTGGATAATATTGTGGAAAAATATTGAATATCAAGGTTAAAGCGATACAAATTCCTATAAACCAATCCAGATGCTTCGGAAAGAACCTAAGAATCAAAACACCTAAAACGGTAAGGATGAAATAGACTTTTAAATACCAGAAACTTCCCATCACCACAGGAAAAGTATCACAGTTGGAATACTCGTGCAGATACCAGTTTCCTAAAACCTGCCATTGCGGTTCAGAGGAAATACTTCTTGGAACATATTTACTTCCAAATGTCGAATAAAAATCCTTCAGCCAGTCAAAAGAGAAAAAAGTGAGTCCGAATACTTTGAAAAAGTAATCCAGGAAAAAGAGAAACGTCACGAAAATCATATACGTGATTTGCAGTTTCAGCAATCTGTACAATGTTTTTTCGATATTATTCCCAGACGTGATTCCGCTCAAAGCATAAAACAGCGCCACATCAAAAACCAAAGAAAAAACTCGCGCTTCGGTTGGCATATAAAACTGTCCGCTCCAAAATGCCGTGTGGATGAAGATGATGGAAATGGTAGCCAGTCCTTTGGCAAAGTCAATATAAAGGTCTCTTTTCATCTGCTGTTTTTATAAATTTCAAATCACACTTTGTCATTCCGGAGGAATCTAAACCGCTGAGATTCCTCCGGAATGACAAAGATTCTGTTGATTCTATGTAAATGTTGTATTTTATTTTTCAATTATCTGAAAGTCAAAAATATCATTATTTTCCCAAGTTCTTTATAATTATTTAACTTTTACTACTCGATAGTAATCCTTATTTTTGAAAGTTTAATTCCAGAGATGTCAGATATCATTCAGCTTTTACCGGATCATGTAGCCAACCAGATTGCCGCAGGAGAAGTGGTGCAAAGACCGGCTTCCATTGTCAAAGAACTGTTGGAAAATGCCGTGGATGCAGGCTCTGATAAAATCCAGCTCATCGTGCGGGATGCAGGAAAAAATCTGATTCAGGTGGTTGATAATGGCATAGGGATGTCGGAAACGGATGCCAGACTGGCTTTTGAACGCCACGCCACATCTAAAATCCGTTCGACGGAAGATATTTTTAAGATTGCAACGAAAGGTTTCCGTGGCGAAGCTTTGGCATCAATCGCTGCCGTGGCTCAGGTTGAACTCAAAACCAAGCAGAAAGACGCCCCAGTCGGTACAAACATCTACATCGAAGGTGGAATTTTCCAATTTCAAGACCCGATACAAACGGTTGAAGGTTCTAATTTTTCTGTCAAGAATTTGTTCTACAATGTTCCTGCGAGACGCAAGTTTCTGAAGAATGACAATGTAGAATTCCGGCATATCATTGATGAATTTCAGCGTGTCGCATTGGCTCACGAAACTATTGAGTTTGAACTGTTTCATAATGACGAACCAATTTTCAAGCTGAGAAAAGGTGGTCAGATGCACCGTATCGTGGATGTTTTCGGGCGGAAACTGCAGCCGCTTCTGATTCCCATAAAGGAAGATCTCGGTTGGGTCAATCTGCAAGGGTATGTTGCAAAGCCAGAAGGCGCAAAAAAAGTGCGTGGCGAACAGTTTTTCTTCGTGAATGGAAGATATTTTAAAAGTGCCTATCTCAGCAAGGCTGTTCAGGAAGCTTTTGAAGGACTGTTGCAACCGGGATATATCCCTTCGTTTTTTCTTTATCTGGAGTTAAATCCGGAAAAAATTGATGTGAATATCCATCCTCAAAAAACAGAAGTTAAGTTCGAAGATGAGGCTTTGATTTTTGCTCTGATGCGTTCCACGATTAAACGTTCTTTGGGAATCTACAACGTTGCACCAAGTTTAGATTTTGAAAGAGATCCGAAAATGGAAGCGTTTTTTTCTCCGACGCCGAGCAAAAGCAATTACAGTTCGCCAACGCCTTCTTCTATTAATGTTGATAGAGATTTCAATCCGTTTTCTGTAGAAAAAACTTCGGAGGAAGAAAGGATTAATCTTGCCGAATTGTATCAGGCAACAGCCACTGCAGCGCCTTCCAAAATCAATCTTTTTGAAGATGATGATTTGGACGAGGATCTTTTCCGATTACCGAATGGTTATTGGCTTTTGAACAAAGACGGACAAACTTATATGTTGGATCTGGGAAGAATGCATCGTGTTTTGATGTCTTCTCATCAGGAAAATCTGCCAACCAAAAAAGCGGGACAGAGCCTATTGTTTTCATTAGAATATCATCTGAATGAAATCGAGAAAAATAAATACAAATCCATCAAAAAATATTTGCCGGATTTTGGTTTCGAAATGACTTTGGCTCAGGAAAATGTTCTCAGAATTGAAACTGTTCCGGAAGCTTTGAAAGAATCTCAGGTTATCAAATTCCTTGAAAAAATATTTGAAATTTTAGAATACAGAACCGAGGAAGATTTCTATAAATATTTTGAATACCAATGGGTTAAACTGAAAACCAAATCAAAATTCGATTTCATTTATAAGACCGAAGTTGAGCAATTGGTCAAAGATTTTATCGACCTTGGTTTCCCACAATACACCGTGAACGGAAAAAAATGTTGGATGGAAGTTCCGTTCGACGATTTTAAAAATAAATTTTAAATTATGTTTCCACAACTGACACCTGTTACCAAAAGTATCATCATTATCAATGCTATTTTTTTTGTAGGAGTTATTCTTTTACAAAATATTAATATTGAAGCTTTATTGGCAGGTTATTTTCCGTTGTCTCCCAATTTCAGATCGTGGCAGATTGTTACTCACATGTTTATGCATGGAAGTTTTATGCATATTCTTTTCAATATGTTCACGCTTTATAGCTTTGGACCTGTTTTAGAACAGGTTTTGGGGCAGAAAAAGTTTATAATTCTGTATTTTGCAGCTGGATTAGGAGGTTTTGCTTTGTATAATATGTGGAATTATTATGAAGTAAGTCAATTGACAAGTTTTTTATCTACAAAAGGTTTCGACATTCACGAAATCTATAAATATGCAGATATTAATTACTCAGGAGACCGACCAATCAACTCCAATGATCCTCAAGTTATAGAAGCGTCACAGGAACTTTTCAATAAACTTACGACCAAAATGGTTGGCGCTTCCGGTGCCATTTTCGGAATTGTTGCCGCATTTTCAACATTGTTCCCGGACGCTAAACTGATGTTTCTGTTCATCCCATTCCCTATCAAAGCAAAATATCTTACTCCAATCATCATTGCAGTTTCAGTATTTTTAGGATTAAGACAATTCAGTGGCGATAACATTGCACATTTCGCCCATATTGGCGGTGCTTTGATTGGTTATTTGTTTGTTCTTAATTTCAGAAAAAATCGAGACAGAATCCAATAGATGGGAATTATTCGATTAATTTTAACGGTATTTCATCTCATTATTATTGTTCTATTATTTGGAACTATAATGAACGCATACATTCCGCCAAACGTTTTCGGAATGCTGAATCTCTTGTCGTTAGGTTTTCCGATTTTGATGATTATTAATATTATTTTATTGATTTTCTGGATCATCAGCTGGAAAAAAAGAGCCGTAGTTTTTCTTGTCTTATCTTTATTTTTCATTATTCCGACAAGACGTTGGATTAATTTCACATCAACTAAAAAAGAAACTCCGAATCTAAAAATCATTTCTCTCAATGGAAAATCGGGCAAGTTTGGAGATGAGAATATTTACAATTTCCTTAATGAACAAAAAGCCGATGTTGTTCTGACTCAAGAATATAAAAGTGCAGAAAATCTTAAAGGTTTTGAATATTTTGAACGCAATTTTCCAGTTGTAAAAATCCAATCCAGATTCCCAATTGTCAAAAGTGATATCATAGAAACTGATGCAAAAAACGGACGTTGCATTTATGCTGATATCAAGGTCAACGGAAAAATAATCCGTTTCGTAAATGTTTATATGGAGCCATTTTATCTGCAAAAAGATATGGTAAAACCAACCAAAGATATGACTGTGAACGAAGAAAAAGCGAAGAATATTCTGCACAAACTTGTTCCAACTTTCAGAAAACACCAAAGTCAAATCGCCCCAATCAAAGGATTTTTGGATAGTTCGCCTTATCCGATTATTCTCGCCGGAGATTTCAATTCAGTCCCGAATTCGTATGAATATTACACTTTATCCGAAAATCTGGAAGACACATTTCTGAAAGTCGGAAAAGGAAGCGGAACCAGTTTCCACGATTTCAAATTCCCAATTAAAATCGATCATATTTTCGCTTCAAAATCAATCACGCCAATCAGTTACAAAGTGGACAGAAGCGTCAAGATTTCTGACCATTTTCCTGTGATTGCAGAATTTTTAGTTGATTAATCCAAATGAACATTATGAAAAAAATATTACTTCCAACATTAGCAATTTTGACTGTCAGCTGTTCCAAAGAAACACCAGTGATTAACAATTCTGACCTGCTGGATGCGTCGCCAAAGATTACTTATGATACAGCCGCAATTGATTCCTTTGGTCCAGGCGCAACTTCCGAAGCTGTGATGGCGAAAATAAATGCAGTCACTATTAAAAGGGAAAAAGACAGTTTAGCAAAAATCGCCAAAGCCGAGCAAGAAAAACTCGATAAAGAAAAAGCAAAATTAGAAGCTGAAAAAGCAAAAGAAGTAAAAAAAGAAATAAAAACGGAGGTCAAATCAGAACCCACGACAAATCCATAAAAAAACCATCAGAACAAATCTGATGGTTTTCTCAATATAATTCTATGAAAAATTATTTATTGTAAAGTTCCTCAACCTTATCCCAGTTGATAACATCAAAAAATGCAGACACATAATCTGGTCTTCTGTTTTGATAATTAAGGTAATAAGCGTGCTCCCAAACATCCAATCCAAGAATTGGCGTTCCTTGCACATCTGCAACAGGCATTAGCGGATTATCCTGATTCGGCGTTGAAGAAACAACCACAGAACCGTCAGAATTTTTCACTAACCAAGCCCAACCAGAACCGAATCTAGTCTTTGCTGCGTTAGAAAAATCTTCTTTGAATTTTTCAAAACCACCGATTTTCTCGATTTCAGCTTTCACATTTCCAACTGGTTCTTTGCTTCCGCCTGGAGTCAAAAGTTCCCAGAAAAGTGAGTGGTTGTAGTGTCCGCCTCCGTTATTTCTTACCGCTGCTTTGTCAGTTCCTGTTTTTTGGATTTCTTCAAGAGATTTTCCTTCAAGGTCTGTTCCTGCGATTGCATTATTAAGATTGTCCACGTAAGCTTGGTGGTGCTTCGTGTGGTGGATTTCCATTGTTCTTGCATCAATCGTTGGTTCCAACGCATCGTATGCATAAGCTAATTTTGGTAATTCGAATGCCATAGTTTCGTATTTATTTTGTTGTTAATAAATGAATTGGTCAAAAATACTCAATAATTATTCCTTAATCCAACAATCGTACTCATTTTATAAATATTTAACATCGAAAATAATAATAAAATTTGCCGTAACTTTGACCCATTCTAAATAATTAATTATTATTTGGGCAGCTATTTCCGTCCTCCGTTCCCAATCTTTTTGCCAATGCTTTTCCAGCCACAAAAAAGGATTTCCACTCAGGCCGGGCTGCTTTCATTCAGTATTTATAAACCTCACAGGTTTTGAAAACCTGTGAGGTTTAGCAAAACAAATTAAAAAAATCTACCTTGTCTAAAATGTTCGACATCAACAACATAAGAGCGCAATTCCCAATTCTGAATCAACAAGTTAACGGCAAACCTTTAGTTTATCTAGACAACGCCGCAACTTCCCAAAAACCGATTTCAGTTTTAAAAACTTGGGAAAAATATTACGAAACCATCAACGCCAATGTTCATCGCGGCATTCATACTTTGAGCCAATTGGCGACAGAAGAAATGGAACTTTCCAGACAGAAAATCCAAAAATTCATCAACGCAAAACACGATTACGAAGTTATTTTCACCAAAGGAACAACCGAAGGAATTAATCTCGTGGCTTATGCTTTGACGAACCAAATCAAAAAAGATGATGAGATTATCATTTCTTATTTGGAGCATCATTCCAACATCGTTCCGTGGCAAATGCTTTGCGAAAGAACTGGTGCAAAACTCCGCGTCATCCCGATGGACGAAAACGGTATTCTTCAAATTGATGTTTTGGATTCTTGGTTGAGCGAAAAAACAAAAATAGTTTCTGTCAATCAGGTTTCTAATGCATTGGGAATCATTAATCCAATCGAAGAAATCATTGAGAAAACAAGAAGATCATCCAATGCTTATGTTTTGATAGACGGCGCGCAATCGGCTCCACATTTCAAAATTGATGTTCAGAAACTGGACTGCGATTTCTTCGTTTTCTCAGGACACAAGATGTACGCACCAATGGGAACAGGAATTTTCTACGGAAAAGAATCTGTTTTGGAAAATCTTCATCCTTTCCACGGCGGTGGCGAGATGATTGCCGTTTGCAGTTTCGATGGAACAACATACGCAGGTTTACCTTTCAAATTCGAAGCTGGAACTCCGAATGTTGGTGGCAATATTGCGATTGGTTCTGCTGTAGATTTTATTAATGAAATCGGTCACGAGAATCTTCAGAATCACGAAAACGAATTGCTGAATTACGCTCAGAAAAAACTATTGGAACTAGACGGAATCAAAATTTATGGAGAAAAAGCCAATAGAACTGGCGTCGTATCCTTCAACTTAGAAGGTGTCGGAATTGCTTCTGACACAGGGATGATTCTTGACAAAATGGGAATTGCTGTGAGAACCGGACATCATTGCACACAACCGATTATGGATTTTTTCAATATCGCTGGAACGGTTCGTGCAAGTTTTGCGGTTTACAATACTTTGGAGGAAGTTGATATTCTTGTTGAAGGCGTGAAAAAAGCGCAGAGAATGTTGGTATAAAATGAAAATATAAGCTCGCAGATCAAGCTAATTTTGCAGATTTAAATTGAGAAAAATCAGCTCTATCTGCAAAATCAGCTAGAAACAAATAATAATGCAAACGCCCTTTTAGAATTTAAAATTTGAAAGGGTTTTTACTTTGTAAAAGTTCCAAATCTTTGACAAATTTTTATTCCCCATTCTTTTATTAACTGCCAAAACTTCATCATTTTTCCGTTGGCATATCTCTTGCGAAATTATAGATTCATTCGCAACAGCAGTGTTTCTCTATGAAAAAGCGGAATGATTTTTTATATTAATTAAGATTAATGACATTATGTCATTCGATATACTATGACAGAATTTGAAAATATCAATTTTGAGGAGATCTTAGATGAAGGCTTCGGAATTGTGGCAGAAGAAATCAATTTGGACAATCTTGAAAATCAGGAAGAAGACAAATCACAAACTGTTTTCCCGATTCTTCCGGTAAGAAATATGGTGATGTTCCCAAAGGTTATCACGCCAATTACTGCAGGAAGAGAGAAATCCAAAAAACTTCTGGAAGATGCTCAAAGAGACAATAAGCTCATCGGGATTATCAGCCAAAAAAATCCAAATGAAGAAAATCCAACTGAAAAAGATCTTTATCTAGTCGGTACTTTGGCGAAGATTATTAAAATCATTACACTTCCGGAAGGCAATATCACTGCAATCACTAGAGGCGTTCAGAAATTCAAAGTAAAGAAGTTTGTTTCTAATGAGCCTTATTTTCTAGCCGAAATCACCAAGCAAAAAGATACGCAACCGAAAGATAAAGAAGAATTTTCTGCGTTGATGGACAACATCAAAGACCTTGCTGAGAAAATCATCAACATTGATCCTAATATTCCAAACGCGGCGCAATTTGCATTGAAAAATATTGATGGAGAAGAAGATTTGTTGAATTTCGTTTCGGCAAATGGGAATTTTTCATCAGACAAAAAACAAAGATTACTGGACGAGAAAACTTTGCTTGAACGTGCAAAAAATCTGTATGAATTGATGCACGACGATTTCCGTCATCTCGAACTGAAAAATCAAATTCATCAGAAAACAAGCAAAGATCTTGACAAACAACAGCGCGAATATTTTCTGAATCAGCAAATCAGAACCATTCAGGAAGAACTGGGCGGAGGTGCAGAATCTGACGCAGATGAATTCAAGAAAAAAGCTGAAAAACTAAAATGGAGTGAAGAGGTAGAAACTCATTTCCAAAAAGAAATCCAAAGGCTTCAGAGACAACATCCGAATTCTCCGGATTATAATGTTCAAAGGAATTATCTGGACTTTTTTACAGATTTGCCTTGGGAAAAATATTCTAATGATCATTTCGATTTGAAAAAAGCCGAAAAGCTTTTGGACAAAGAACATTTCGGATTAGAAGATATCAAGAAAAGAATTTTGGAACACATTGCTGTTTTGAAATTGAAAAATGATATGAAATCTCCGATTCTTTGCTTGGTTGGTCCTCCGGGCGTTGGGAAAACTTCATTAGGAAAATCAATCGCAGACGCACTTGGAAGAAAATATGTTCGAGTTTCGCTTGGTGGTTTGCACGACGAAAGTGAAATCCGTGGACACAGAAAAACGTATATCGGAGCGATGGCAGGAAGAATTCTTCAATCCATCAAAAAATCTGGTACATCCAATCCTGTGATTGTTTTGGATGAGATTGATAAAATCGGACAAGGTGTTCACGGCGACCCAAGTTCTGCGTTGCTAGAAGTTCTTGACCCTGAACAAAATAACAATTTCTACGATAATTTCTTAGAAATGGGTTACGACCTTTCAAAAGTAATGTTCATTGCAACTGCTAATTCACTTTCGACTATTCAAACACCTTTGTTGGACAGAATGGAAATTATCAGCATTGCTGGTTATACTTTAGAAGAAAAAATCGAAATTGCTAAACGACATTTGATTAAAAAACAACTTCAGGAAAATGGTTTGGATACTAAATCCTTGAAACTAGGAAACACTGAATTGAAACATATCATCGAAGCTCATACTTCGGAAAGTGGCGTTAGAAGATTAGAGAAAAGAATCGCTGGAATTGCTCGTTGGGTTGCACTTCAGATTGCGATGGAAAAAGATTTTGACCCGAAAATCTCAGTTGATAAAGTTGACGAAATCTTGGGGGTTCCAAGACCAAAAACATTATCGGAAATCACTGATGTTCCAGGTGTTGTTACAGGTTTAGCCTGGACAAGCGTCGGAGGAGACATTTTGTTCATTGAAAGTATTCTTTCCAAAGGAAAAGGTGGTTTGACAATGACCGGAAATCTCGGCAATGTGATGAAAGAATCAGCGACAATTGCCTTGGAATTCATCAAAGCACATTACGAGGAATTAGGAATTTCTGAAGATGATATTGAGAAGAAGAACATCCACGTTCACGTTCCGGAAGGCGCAACGCCGAAAGACGGACCTTCTGCGGGAATTGCGATGCTAACTTCTATGGTTTCCAGCTATAAAAACAAAAAAGTGAAACCTCATTTGGCAATGACTGGCGAAATTACTTTAAGAGGAAAAGTGCTTCCAGTTGGCGGAATCAAGGAAAAATTGTTAGCAGCGACAAGAGCCGGAATCAAGGAAGTCATTCTTTGTGAAGCGAACAGAAAAGATGTTGAGGAAATCAAAAAAGATTATTTGAAACACTTGAAAGTCAATTATGTCAACAATATGAGTGAAGTTATTGAAATCGCTTTGAAGTAAGAATTCATATAAATTCATTTTAAAATATCATCCGTTTGTGAAATTTCGCAAGCGGATTTTTTTATTTTCAATTTCAATCCAAAATTTTTATAAATTCGTCAATTATATCATTTCTTATGAAAAAAATTTACTCCGGATTTTTATTTTCTTTGCTTTTTCTGAATTCCATTAATGCTCAGGAAGTTCTTCCGAAAGGTTTAACGCAAGAGGAAAAGCTTCTTCTTCCGAATTATAAGTTTACAGAATCCAAAAGAACACCTGCTCCGGCTTCTCCTGTAAGAACTTCGGCACAATGGGAAGAAGTGGAATATCTGGTTATTAGATGGACAACTCAATATCAAAATATCCAGAGGCAAATTGTTCAAGCTGCCGTGAAAGAATGCAAAGTTCTGATTGCCACAACTTCTGAAACTTCCGTTCGTACTTATTTGACCAACAATGGCGTTGATTTGACAAATGTTAGATTTTTAAATGCCAATACGAACAGTATCTGGATTCGGGATTACGCAGCCAATACGGTTTATTCTAATGATGTTGGAGAACGTGCTTTGGTAGATTGGATTTATAATCGTCCGCGTCCATTAGATAATACTTTGCCGACAAGTCACGCGGCGTATGTTGGTGTTCCACTTTATGTGACAGATACTTCGCCAAATGATTTAGTCAATACCGGAGGAAACTTTATGTCAGACGGAATGGGAAATGCTTTTGCTTCGAAATTAATTCTGGATGAAAATAAATCGGGAAATTCTTACGGTGTAAGTGCAAAAACCGAAGAACAAGTTGATAAAATTCTCAAAGATTATATGGGAATCTCTTCTTATCGTAAAATGACTGTTTTGCCTTATGACGATATTCATCACATCGATATGCATATGAAATTGTTGGATGAGGAAACCATTCTTGTGAGCCAATATCCGGAAGGTGTTGCTGATGGACCTCAAATTAAACAGAATATCGATTATATCAAGAATACATTCAAAACGCCTTTTGGAAATGATTATGACATCAAATGGATTCCGGCTCCGGCAAGTACGACCGGCGCTTATCCAAATACTGGCGGCGCTTACAGAACTTACACCAATGCTGTTATTATCAACAAAACTATTTTGGTTCCAACTTATCGCCCGGAAGTTGATGAAAATGCCTTGAATATTTATAGACAATTGATGCCTGGTTACAAAGTTGTGGGAATTGATGTTGATAATTCCGGAGAGGATTTGATAAGTTTAAGTGGTGCGATTCATTGTATTACGCACACGATTGGAGTGGCTGACCCACTTTGGATAGCGCATTCTAAGGTCAAAAGTGCTTCTAGTTTTACTGTTCCAATTGAAGCTCAAATCCAACATAATTCAGGGATTTCTACAGCCAAAGTTTTTTGGAGAGAATCTGGCGATATTGGTTTTCAGGAAACTAATATGGCCAATCCAACTGAAAATAAATGGACAGCGAACCTTTCACTTCCTTCAACTTCTAAGAAAATCGAATATTATATCTGGGCTCAGGCCAACTCCGGGAAATCTATAACGAGACCTATTGTTGCGCCAGATGGTTATTGGACGTTTGATGTTGCTCAACTTTCTGTTGAAGATCTGAACAGTAAAAATATTGAAGGACCTTTTCCAAATCCTGCCAATAATAAAGTTTCATTTAACTTGAAAAATATGTCAGGAGAAGTTAATATTTCTATTCATAATGTTCTTGGGCAAAAACTTTCCGAACAAAAAATGAATAATATTAATGGAACAATTTCACTTGATTTGAATCCAAAATGGAGCGGAGTTCTTTTGATTACATTGGAAGGAAAATTCGGGAAAATGACAAAAAAATTAATCAAAAAATCTGATTTGAATTAAGACTAACTTTAAAACTATATGATATGAAAATTGTAAAATTCGTTCTTTGCTTACTTTTCGGATTAATGTTCATTAATGCTGGATTAGACAAATTCCTACACTATATGCCGATGCCGGAAATGAAACCTGAGCAAATGAAATTGTTCTCTGCTTTTGGAGAAATTGTTTGGCTGATGCCGTTAATTGGCGCTGTTGAAGTTATTGGAGGATTATTATTTATCATTCCAAAAACAAGAGCTCTGGGTGCAATAGTAATTCTGCCAGTAATGATTGGAATTGTACTTCATAACTTTACTTTGTTCCCAACTAACGAAGGTAGAATCATTGCGGTTGTTCTTTTATTGATTAATTTTTGGGTATTGATTGATAACAAAGAAAAATACAAAGCTTTATTAAGCTAAAAACGAAAGGGAAGATTGATCTTCCCTTTTCCATTATAATTTCTCAATTGCTTTTACGGTTTGCACTGGGTCTACAACCATTGCCTGCAAATGTTCTCCCGAATATTCAAGGAATTGCTTTGGTTCCGGTGCATTGTTATAAATTACCTGCCCGTGTTCAAAAGGTACTGTTGAATCTCCTTTGCTGTAGATGAACAATTTCGGAAGTCCATTCAACGATTTGATATCTTCTTTTGCTGAGTAAGGAGAAGTCACCACTTTCTCAATCATTTCTTTCATTTCTGGTTTAAATTTAATGGCAATGTCTGTGAAAGATGACATTCCGCCGTCCAAAATCAATCCTGAGATTTTAGCTTTGTTATCTTTTGCAAGATGTGTTGCAACTTGTGAACCCAAAGAAGCGCCATAAAGATAAATTTTCGTATTTTGAATATCTTTTCTTGCCAATAGATAATTAAACATTTTTTGACCATCTTCCGCTACATTCAGGTGTGTTGGTTTTCCGGTTGACTTTCCGTAACCTCTTACATCCACCATTACAACCTGGTATCCATTTTCAACCAGTGGCTTCGTAATATATTGATAAGTCGAAATATTTCCGCCCGCTCCGTGAAAAAATACAATAGTTTTCTTGATAGATTTTGATTCCGGTTTTAGAACTACTGCAGTAATAGTATCATTCTTTACAGGAAGGCTCACATTTTCGATATTTTTATATTCCAAAGGTTTCATTTCTTTTTTTGGCTGATAGAACATCTGGTCCATCTGAGCTTTTGCAAAAAATGATAATAACACTAAGAATAAAGAGAAGAATACTGATGTTTTCATTGTTTTAAATTTATTTGATGGTTCAAAAGTATAGTGATTGAACATCAAAAATAAAATTATCCGACCGAATCGTAAAAAACACTGACTGAACTGTCAATTTACAAGATGAAACAAAAAAGAGACTTAATAATAAAGTCTCTTTTAATTTTTATATTCTTATTGAATTTAATCTCTAAGTCTGGCAATCACATCCAGACCGCCTTTCGTCTTATCTCCAATTTTGCACAGAATCTCTGTATCCATAGGCAGAAAAACGTCCATCCTTGAACCGAATTTGATGAACCCAAACTCGTGTCCGGCTTTAGCTTTATCTTCGATATTACAATAAAAAACGATTCGTCTTGCTACATAACCAGCAATCTGACGGAAAACTACCTGATGATTCGTTAAACTATTGACAGCTACGGTTGTTCTTTCGTTCTCGGTAGAAGATTTCTCGTGCCAAGCAACCAGATATTTTCCCGGATGGTATTTTTTATAAGTAACATCGCCGCTCACCGGATATCTGCAGATGTGAACATTGAGCGGTGACATAAAGATAGAAACCTGTATGCAATTGGCTTTCAGAACTTCATCTTCAAAAACTTCCTTGATCATTACTACTTTTCCGTCAACTGGCGCCACTACATTTTCCGTGTGATCCAGAATTGCTCTTGTAGGAACCCGGAAAAACCAGAAGACCAGACCCAACATTATCAATAATGGAATCAGGATCAGTAATGACCATAAGTGTAAATAATAAATGGATATGGTTGCGATAAATGCAATAAACAAAATTGCAACTATCAGAGTTCCTTTCGATTCTTTATGCAGTTTCATATAACAGTTTCTTAAAATAATTTTTCTAAAATAAAATACAGGTAAATCACTGGTGCACAGATGATGAAACTATCCAATCTGTCCAATACCCCGCCATGCCCGGGAATGATATTTCCACTATCTTTCACTGCAAAACTACGCTTTAGCTGACTTTCTACCAAATCACCTAATGGCGCAAAAATAGCGGTTAGCAAGCCGACAACCATCCAGTTTCCTCGCAGGTCAGGAAAATACTTTTCTACAAAGAAACCTAAAATCAATGTCAGAATTACTCCTCCTGCGAAGCCTTCCCAGGTTTTCTTAGGTGATATTTTAGGCGCCATCTTATTTTTTCCGAAGAATTTTCCTGTGAGATAGGCGAATGTATCACTGCTCCAGATTAACACAAAAAGCATAAATACCTCTAAAGTAAAAGATTTGCTTGGGTCCAATGTACTGAATTTTGGTAATCCTAAAGCAAAACCAAAAGGCAAAGCCAGATAGATTACCGTAAAAATCAGTTTACCATTTTCAAAATAAAGTTCCCTCGGAAATTTGAATAATGTAATCGCAGCAATTGGAATCAAAGCTAATGAAAGCATCTCGCTGAAATTGACATCAAAGAAAAATCCGTGATAAAAAAACCGTTTTGTAAATCTGTAATAAATGAATGCGGCAATCGGAAACACCAGCCATTTATAAATGCTGTTGTCAAATTTCATAATCCTGATGCATTCAAAAAGTCCTACGGCAAAAAAGAACGTCATCAGACCGTAAAAAAGATACTGCTGCTTAACTTCCGGCAGGAAACTGCTGAAAATATTCTCTCCGAGCGGCGTGGTACAAATCGCAATAATCAGAACATAAAAAAATCCCGAAATTGAACGCTGAATTAAATTTTTATCCAAAACTAAGGTTTAATCTTCCAGCAAAAGTAAGAAAAGTTTGGTATTATCCTTATTAGGCGTGTCTAATTTGGACTGACTTCCACTTATGGAGGTCAGATTTTTAAGATTCCCGGCACGTTTTACCTTCATCATCGCTTCATTCAGGTTGCTTGCAATTTGCGAAACATTTGCCATAATAATGATTTTACTTGGTAATCTGGATGAGTGATAATGCAGAATGTTGTTGTGAGAAAGCATTATTCTACCGTCGAAGGCGATGAGATATTCACAGGTAATGAAAGCAGCGTCATTGTCTTCCGAGAGTTCCGGGGAATATTGGGTCTTGATGACATCCAGGAAGTTTCTCAGATCCTGATCCCAGCAGAAGACATTATTAATCTGCTCTATCTTGATGATCTGGTTAAGCGTCTGTAAAGCTTCAGATTCATCTGCACAATAATTGAAGAAACCACCGGAATGCGTAAAAAGCTGCGCAAACTTGTAGTCCAGATCAGCATCACGAAGTTGGTCTGCCAGTTTGGTAACATCCGGCTCTTCCTCTTCTGGCTGATTCATTATTTTGTTGACTAATTTCCTGAACAGACTCAATTACTGTGATTTTTTAGTATTATTAAATACAAATGTAAAGAATATTTATAATACTCTAAAAACCAAAATATTGTTTTAATAAAAAAATCCCGGACAAACCAGGATTTTTTTTATGAATATTGTTTTAAGAAGCAATTAACTCTCTGTATTTAAGACATTTCCGGCATCTGCAGGATTATCTACGCTGGAGACTGGTTTTTCTGTTAATTCAGGATCCCAGGCTCTTTTTCCGAATATTTCCTCCAGATCCTCTCGGAAAATCACTTCTTTCTCTAATAATTTCTGCGCCAGCGCATCCAGTTTATCCCTGTTTTCTGTAAGGATAGTTATTGCTCTCTGATACTGCGCTTCTACGAGTTTTGATATTTCTTCATCAATCAATTTTGCAGTCTGCTCGGAATAAGGTTTTCCAAAACTATATTCTGCCTGACCAGAACTGTCATAATAAGAAATATTTCCAACTTTATCATTCAGACCATAGATCGTGACCATTGCCTGCGCCTGTTTCGTTACTCTTTCCAAATCGGATAGAGCTCCGGTAGAAATGTTTCCGAAAACAGCCTGTTCTGCAGCTCTACCGCCCAATGTAGCACAGATCTCGTCCAACATTTGTTCAGTTGTTGTCAGTTGTCTCTCTTCCGGAAGGTACCAGGCTGCTCCCAAGGAACGCCCTCTTGGAACAATTGTTACTTTAAGTAGCGGAGCGGCGTGTTCTACCAGCCATGATATGGTGGCGTGACCAGCTTCGTGGAAGGCGACTCTTCTCTTTTCTGATGGTTTGATGGCTTTATTTTTCTTTTCTAGACCTCCGATGATTCTGTCCACAGCATCCAGGAAATCCTGCTTCGTTACAGATTCGTGGGAGTTTCTTGCGGCAATTAGAGCTGCTTCATTACAAACATTCGCAATATCAGCACCGCTGAATCCCGGTGTCTGTTTTGCGAGGAATTCTCTGTCAATATTTGGGTCTAATTTGATCTTAGCCAAATGAACATCAAAGATCTGTTTCCTCTCGTGAAGTTCCGGCAGATCTACATAGATTGATCTGTCAAAACGACCAGCTCTCATCAATGCTTTATCAAGAATATCTGCCCTGTTGGTTGCCGCCATTACAATGACATTGGTATCCGTTCCGAAACCGTCCATCTCTGTAAGTAATTGATTCAATGTATTTTCACGTTCGTCATTTCCTCCTGTGAAATTACCTTTTCCTCTGGCTCTACCAATAGCATCAATCTCATCGATGAAAATAATGGCAGGAGATTTTGCCTTAGCCTGTGCAAACAAATCTCTAACTCTGGAAGCTCCAACACCTACAAACATCTCCACAAAATCAGAACCTGAAAGCGAGAAAAATGGAACTTTTGCTTCCCCTGCAACAGCTTTTGCAAGCAAAGTCTTACCGGTTCCCGGAGGACCTACCAAAAGGACACCTTTCGGAATCTTACCACCGAGTTTTGTATATTTTTCTGAGTTTTTCAGGAAATCTACTACTTCCTGCACCTCTTCTTTTGCACCTTCCAAACCGGCAACATCTTTGAACGTTACCTGAATTTTATCTTTTTCATCAAATAATTTGGCTCTCGATTTTCCAATGCTGAAAATCTGTCCGCCCGGACCACCAGCGCCTCCGCCCATTCTTCTGAAAATGAAGAAATAGATCAGCGCAAAAAAACCACCCCAGATTGCAATCGTGAATAAAATTTCAGAAAATCCGCTCTGGCTTTTCCCAAATTCCATTCTCGCCTGCTTAGGAAGTTTTGAATTGATCCCTTCAAAACGTTCCTGGAAATATCTCAGATCTCCGTATGTCAATACAAAATCTGGACTTGGCTTCACATTGATCACAGAAAGCGGATCACTTTTCTTTTCCCCTTTCTGCAGTTCTGCCTTGGCTTCTTTTGTAAGGTAAACATCTGCTTTGAAGTTGTCTCTGTAAACCATTACTTCATTCACTTTACCCTGCTGAACCAAACCGTAAAATTCTTTTTCGTCGATATTTTTTACCATAGAGTCTCCCAATATCCCGGGAAGAAATATGAGTAAAATAAGTCCCAATAAAACGGGTATGAACCAATTGAATCCTTTATTATTCATTCTTGTTTTTTAAAAATAATTGATGATGCAATGCTGCATCTTTTTAGCTCTCTACTTTTGTGATTTTAGCATCACCCCAGAGTTCCTCGATGTCATAATACTCACGGATCTGTCTCTGGAATACGTGCACCACCACAGAAACGTAATCTACCAAGACCCACATTGCATTTTCCGTTCCTTCTACGTGCCAAGGTCTTTCTTTGATGTCGTTTCTGACTTTTTTTTCTATGTTACCAGCTATGGCGGAAACCTGCGTATTAGAGTTTCCACTGCAGATGACAAATGTGTCTGCTACTGAATTTTCTATGCCTGATAAATCGAAGATCTGAATGTCTTCTCCTTTTGTATCCTGAATCGCTTCTACGATCTTGTCAATTAATAATTGTTTTTCTGTACTTTTACTCATTCAAAAAAATTGTGTAATTGCAAATTTATTGATTTTTATCTATTTATCTTTTGTTTAGTGACCCATAATCTCATAAAGTTTTCATAAATGAGCCGATTACTGTATCTTGAAAATTGTTTTTCTACCCAAGACGAAATTACCGCTCTCCTGAATGTAGACGAATCAGTTGCAGTTTTTACCTTTAATCAAACCAAAGGCCGCGGTCAATATGGTAATTCCTGGGATGTGATCAAGGAGCAGAATCTGGCTTACTCTTTTGGAATCAAAACGCCTGAAATCAAGGTGTCTCCTATTCTTGTCAATTATTATACCGCAATCATTGTCCGGGATTTTCTTGACAATCTGACAAAAGCCAATTGTAAAATAAAATGGCCAAATGATATTATCCTCAATGGAAAAAAGGTGTGCGGTATCCTGATCGAGAAAAAAAAGAAAGAAAATACCGGTTACCTTATTATCGGAATCGGGATCAACCTTATTCAGAAGGATTTTTCTAACCTTCCAAAAGCTGGTTCAATTCTTTCTGCGACAGGGATCACAGTAGAGCCGATGAAGTTTGCACAGGATTTTCATCAGAATTTTATTTCGCGGATGGATGCCATTCCTGATGAAGAAATAATCCTGAAGGATTATAATTCTCATCTTTTCCGAAAAGAAGAAATTTCTGTCTTTCAAAAAAACAACTTGCGCCAAAATGGCATCATCAAAAATGCAGACAATACTGGTTTTCTCTGGATCGATCTGGAAAATGACGGTTTACAAAAGTTCTTTCATAAGGAAATAGAAATGCTTTATTGAATTCAGAATTTCCAATTTAAAAGACTACTGATTGGCCCTCTTGATATAAAGATATGCGGCAATTGGTGCAAAAACAATGTTCGGAAGCCACATTGCTAAAAGTGGCGGCAGTGTTTTGTTCTCGGAAACTACGTTCAGAACCTGGAAAGAAAATACGAATAAAAACGCTAGTGCAATTCCCAAAGCAAGATTGAGTCCCAGTCCGCCCCTTTTTTTCTGTGAAGACAATGACAGTCCCAAAAATGTAAGGATGATGATGGAAACCGGCATTGATGTCCTCTGATAGAGCTCGTTATAGAAGGAGGTCACATTATTATTACCTTTCATTTTCTCACGCTTAATCATTTCCAGCAGTTCCGGTGTGGTTTTATTCTGCGCAACCAGCTTGTCCGGAAACAATTCTGAAGGCGGAAGTTTGAAATCCTGGATCTTCGTGATGCCGTTTCCTAATATTTCAGTATCGTTTTTATTAACCGTTCGTTCCGTATAGTTATTGACAATAAAATGTTTTTTCTTCGGCTCCCATTGGATATCCATCGCTGTGATCTGGTAGATCAGTTTTTTATCCTTATCGAATTTCTGATACATATAACCGGAACCCCGGTTTTCTTTTTTATTATAGCTGTTGACAAATATATATTCGCTGGGATTCAGGTTAGAAGCGATGGTCATGTTTCCCAAAAGCTTTTCTTTATTGATGGCATTATAGGTATAAGGTTCCAGGACATTTTTCTTGATATTGGACCAAGGCAGAATGAAATGATTGATTGCCAATGTAACACAAGCGATGAGAACAGAGGTAATCAGATAAGGTTTAGCAAACCTATGGAAACTTGCGCCACTGCTTACAATTGCTACAATCTCCGTATTATTCGCCATCCTGGATGTGAAAAAAATCACGGTAATGAATACCAGAATCGACATAAAGGTGAGAATCAGGTTCATAATCCAGAACGGATAAAAATTCAGGAGAAAATAACCTACTGTAAATCCGTTGCTTTCAATCCTCGGTGTTTTGGACTGCACATCCACTACCAATACAATAATAGACAATAACGCCAACATAAAAATGAGGGTTCCCAAATATTTTTTGATGACATAAAGGTCTATGATTTTCATAAAGTCAGATGTTGGATGTCAGAAGCCGCATGATGATAAATCTTGATTCTTTTTTTGTTTTTTTACAGCCTTTGTTTCAACTGCGGAATAATTTGGTCTTTCCATTGGTAGAAATCGCCAGCAATAATATGTTCTCTCGCAACCTTAACCAAATCTAAGTAAAATGCCAGGTTATGAATTGATGCAATTTGTTTTGCCAAATATTCCTTCGCTACAAAAAGATGGCGTACATATGCTTTGCTGTATTCCTGATCCACAAAACTTGTCCCGAATTCATCCAACGGAGAAAAATCGGTTTTCCATTTTTCATTTTTCATGTTCATGACACCTTGCCATGTGAATAGCATTGCGTTTCTGGCATTTCTCGTAGGCATCACACAATCCATCATATCTACACCCAGACCAATGCTTTCTATTATGTTCCAAGGAGTTCCGACACCCATCAGATATCTTGGTTTGTCTTTCGGTAGAATGTCCGTCACTTCATTTGTTATTCTGTACATTTCTTCCTCGGGTTCGCCTACAGAAAGTCCGCCAATAGCGTTACCTTCTGCACTGGCTTCTGAAATGACTTCAGCCGAAATCTTCCTCAAATCAGAAAAACAAGAACCCTGAACAATCGGGAACAACCTCTGCTTGTGACCATACAATTCTTTGTTTTGCTCTGTCCACTCGATGCATCTTTTTAGCCAACGGTGCGTGAGTTCCATTGAAGTTTTTACAGCATTATACTCACTTGGATAAGCTATGCACTCATCAAAAGCCATAAAAATATCAGCTCCGATCTGTCTTTGGATTTGCATCGAAACTTCAGGTGACATAAAATGCAAACTGCCATCAATATGTGATTTGAATTTCACACCTTCTTCGGTAATTTTTCTGCTTTTTGCTAAAGAAAAAACCTGATAACCACCGGAATCTGTAAGAATAGGTCTGTCCCAGTTCATAAACTGGTGCAGTCCGCCAGCCTGCTCCATAATATCCATCGTTGGGCGCAGCATCAAATGATAGGTATTGCCTAAAATGATCTGAGCCTTAATATCTTCCTTCAGCTCTCTCTGATGAACGGTTTTTACCGATGCAACAGTTCCAACCGGCATAAAAATCGGAGTCTGGATCTGTCCGTGGTCTGTCGTAATCACACCTGCTCTCGCTTTGGATTCTGACGTTTTTTCGATTTCAAAAAATTTCATTCGTATATTTAAATTATCTTCGGTAATTCCGAATTTACATTTTGTCTGATTATTATTATCTCGCCTGAGTCGGAAAATTTCCGCTGTTTTCTTTCATTTTTTTATTGATGAACGCCTCGGCTTTCGGATCTTTTGATTGGATGATAGCCTGCGCTTCATCCAGAATATCCTGCATCGTTTCTGGCTTGGTCATATAATACTTATAGCTTTCCGTGAAGAGCTGTCCTTTGATATTATATTTTTTCAGAATAAATCGTGTTGCATTTTCCGTGTTGATATTGGGTCCGAAGGAATAGCTCTGCTCATTGATAGCAAAATCAGCAATAATCTCGGACATTTTCTCTTCCGGCAGGATATTTTTCGGCTTCTCTATTGCTTCCGTACAAGAGAGGCAGCATATCGCCATTAAATAAAATAAAAGATTCTTCATTCTACAATTTCCCGATTAAGCTTTTCCATTTAAGATTCAGCACACCAAAAACCGCTTCCTGGATGATGCCGCCATTCATTTTGCTCTCGCCTTCTGTCCTGTCTGTAAAAATTATCGGGACCTCAACAATTTTCAGATTCTTTTTGAACACACGGTATTTCATTTCTACCTGAAATCCGTAACCCTTCAATTTAATTTTATCCAGACCGATTGTCATCAAGGTTTCCTTTCTGAAGCATACAAATCCCGCCGTGGTATCGTGAATCGGAAGTCCCAAAACAAAACGGACATATTTTGAAGCAAAGTAGGATAACAATACTCTTCCCATAGGCCAATTGACCACATTTACTCCCTGAGAATATCTGGAACCTACCGACATATCTGCATTTTGGCAGGCTTCGTAAAGTTTGATCAAGTCTTTTGGATTATGGGAAAAATCGGCATCCATCTCGAAAATAAAATCATAATCATTATGAATTGCCCATTGGAATCCGTGAATATAAGCCTTTCCCAGACCGTCTTTGATCTTTCTGACCGTAAGGTGGAGCTGGACCGGATACTTCTCCCGGAGATTTTTGACGATCTCGGCAGTTCCGTCGGGAGAAGAATCATCTACCACCAACACGTGAAAATCCTGCTGCAACGCAAAAACTGCCGAAATGATTTTTTCGATGTTTTCTTTTTCGTTGTAAGTTGGAATAATGACCAGTTTCTTCATCCTGCAAATAATCTGCAAAGATAATCTTTAATCGCTAATGATTTTTTAGCGGATTGTAAATTAACTTTTTTTAATAGAATGACATGAGGGTTTCAGGATCGCATTATCTTCATAAAGCAGATTGTGAGCTGTATTTTGAAATTATCGACTTACAAAAACCGCATCTGAGCTTTACTTTGCCAAGCTTAAAAAATTAAAAACAATCTTCTGATCAGAGCTTTTTTCCATTTTTGATTCGTAGATTTGTAAAACTTTTCTCCGATGTACAAAAGCATTATCCGCCCGCTTCTTTTCAAATTTGACCCAGAAGACGTTCATTATTTTACCTTTTCTGTTCTGAAGAATTTCGGATTTCTAACCAAATTATTCTTACCAAAACCAATCGAAGATAAGCGTCTTGAACGTGAGGTTTTTGGATTGAAATTCAAAAATCCGGTTGGATTAGCTGCGGGTTTTGATAAAGATGCAAAACTTTTCAATGAACTTTCTGACCTAGGATTTGGATTCGTAGAAATCGGAACTTTGACACCGAAACCGCAACCTGGAAATGATAAAAAAAGATTGTTCCGACTGAAAGAAGATTCTGCAATTATCAACAGAATGGGTTTCAATAATGGCGGTGTTGATGAAGCAATTGAACGTCTGAAGAAAAATAAAAACGTACTGATTGGCGGAAACATTGGGAAGAATAAAGTAACACCAAACGAAGAAGCAGTCAATGATTATAAAATCTGTTTCGAGAAGTTATTTCCTTATGTTGACTATTTTGTGGTCAATGTCAGTTCGCCAAACACACCGAATCTTCGTGAACTTCAGGATAAAAAACCTTTGACCGAATTATTATCAACGCTTCAAAACCTGAACCTTGAAAAGCCAAAACAAAAGCCAATTCTCCTGAAAATTGCTCCCGATTTGACCGATTCTCAGCTTTTGGATATTATTGATATCGTCAAAGAAACGCAAATTGCCGGCGTTATTGCAACAAATACAACATTGTCAAGAGACAATTTGGTTTCAGAAAATAAATCCGAAATGGGTGGGTTGTCCGGAAAACCTTTGACCAAACGTTCCACGGAAGTCATCCGATTTTTATCTGAAAAAAGTGTAAAAGCGTTTCCAATCATCGGTGTTGGCGGAATTCATTCGGCGCAGGATGCTTTGGAAAAACTGGAAGCTGGTGCGAGTCTCGTGCAACTTTACACAGGATTCATCTACGAAGGTCCGGAATTGATCAATGAAATCAATCGAGAGATTTTAAGACGTGGCTAATTTTTTGATTCAAGTCATATATTAATTCAAATTAAATTTTTAGTTTAAATCCTAATCAACGATCATCTATGGAATTAATTACACTCAAGATTTTCAATACGGAAATAGAAGCAGAAATGCTTAAAATTTTCTTGGAAACTAATGACATTGAAACTTACGTTTTCGGAAATATTCTAGCGAATACTTACAATCTGTTCAACAATACAAGCGGTGGTGTTCAGCTAAAAGTCTCAGAAAATGATTTTGAAAAAGCGAATGAACTGATGGAGGATTTTTACAATAAAGAATCTTAAATCAATTTCAAATAATAAAAAAATGCAACCTAAATTGGTTGCATTTCGTATTTCAATAAAAATCTAATTTTTATGACAAAGGCGCTCCAACAGCCAAATCACAACGATGATGAGGTTCGCCGTGAGCAGGATTAACAGCTGGTTTTGGTCCAAATGAAGGCGCAGGTGCAGCAGGAGTTGCAGCAGCGGGCACAGGATTCGGATTCAAAATGGACGGCGTTGAAGGTTGTGCTACATTTTGTGTTGGCGCACTGTCAATTGGCGCACCAACGGCGATTTCGCAACGATGATACGGCTGTCCGTGTTCTGGATTTAACGCTGGTTTTCCTGAAGTAGAAGCATTTGTAACTGATGCGACTTCAGCAGGAGCAGCCACCGTTTCTGAGGTTATATTGACTGCAGAATCACTTTTTGGAGCTTCGGTTTTAGCAACGTTCGTTTTCGCTTTGTCACAAGAATATAACAATGTGACACTTGCTATGAGGATTTTTAATGTTTTCAAAACTTTAATTTTTATAAAATTAATACTTTATTTTAGAATTTAAAGTCAACGCCAACATAAAAATTAGCTTTCATAATCGGCGCATAAACCATTCCTCCGTCAAAATAATTTCCGAATGGATTTCCTGCATCCAGAATCGCAACTTTCTGCTGATAACCGGTTAAGTTTTCTCCACCCAAATAAACTCTGATTTTCTCAGAGAAATTTCTGGAAATCTGAGCATTCAAAGTAGAATAACTTGGTGAATAATCCCCTAACTGAAATTCTGCAGGATTCGATTTTGTATTCGGAAGTCTTTGTTTTCCAACTAAATTTAAGGTTGTATCAAAGCTCCAAAATCTGCCTTTTTCAGTTTTATTGGTCGAATAAGCCAAGTTCGCAAATCCACGATGTTTAGCCATAAAAGGCACTTTTTTCAGTCCACTCAAATAATCCAAAGCGACATCATAATATTTGTAAGCAATCCTCAACTCCAGATTTTTGACAGGCTGGAAATCCCATTGCGTTTGGAAACTATTGGCAAAAGATTTTCCTTCAAGATTGTAGAACAAAATTTTCTGTGCAGATTCATCCAAATCTGTCACAACCTGATTTTGGAAATCGGTTCTGAAAAAATCAGCTAAAATGGTCGATTTTCTTCCAAATAATTTGAATTCCTGTTGCAAACTCACACCGTAGTTCCAAGCGATTTCTGGTTTCAAACCATAGATTTCTCCACCATTATTGATGATTTGGATTTGACGATTCGATGCAAAATAAGACTGACTTTCAGCAAAGATATTCGCGGTTCTGAAACCTCTCCCAGCTGAAACTCTAAAAATCGTTTTCGGAGTCAAATCATATTTGAAATTCATTCTCGGTGTAAATTGAGTTCCTGCTAGATTGTGAAAATCAACACGCGCACCGGTTACCAAAGTGAATTTTTCTCCTGTCAAAGTATATTCAGCAAACAATCCCGGAACAGTTTCGGTTCTTTTGTAATTGTCCAAAAGATAATTTTCATCGTATTTGTCATAAAGGAAACTTGCACCTACTTTATATTTATGATTGGTATTTCCGATGATGCTTTCGAAAATCAAATTAGAATAATAAGATGTTTCTTTCCCAAAATAATTTCTCAATCCAAAAAAGCTATCTTGCTGATGATAAGTCAATTGATTCATCCAGCCCAAACTTTGATAAGGTTTCCCTTTGAAAACATAACCCGTTTTATTCCAAACCTGAAACCTCGAAATATCAATTCCAACTCCATAAAGCGATTGGTCTTTCTGCGGAATTCTTTTGTTAAATCCGATTTGTCCGGCTGTTCTCTCATCTTTCAGAAAATTAATTCCGAAATGCGAAGCGAATCCAGAGCTTTCCAAATCATTGTAATTCAATAAATAAGCTACATTTAACTGACTTCCTTTTGGTCTGTCAAGAAAACCGTCATCATTCATATCCGTATCGCCAAAAGTTCCGTTTCCGTGCAATAGAACACTTTGATTCCATTTGTCAGAAATTGGCGAAGTGCTAGTGACATTCGTTTCCACACGTCCGTTGTTATCGGAAAACAAATTGATTTCAGTTTCCGATTTTTTATCATCATCGTGAGATTTCAAAAGTTCGGTATTGATTTGTCCCGTGATACTTTCGTAGCCATTGACAACCGTACTTCCGCCTTTCGTCAATTGGATCCCGCCAATCCATTTTCCAGGAATGAAATTCAATCCATAAGGCGAAGCCAATCCACGGATTTCAGGCAATTGTTCTTTGGTCAAAAGCGTATATTTTTGGTCTAATCCAAGCATTTTTAATTGCTTAGTTCCCGTAACAGCATTACTGAATGAAACATCAACAGTCGCATTGGTTTCAAAACTTTCTGAAAGGTTGCAACAAGCGGCTTTCAACAATTCTTTGGAACTGATATTGAAAATCAAACCCGCTTCTTTTTTACTGATTGCTGTCGCTTCTTTTTCTCGAATTAATTTCACACCTTCGATTTGCCTTGTGTCAGAATCGGAATCGATGTTTTCGTTAGGCTTGTCAAAGCCTGCATCCTTTGTATATAAACAACAGCTTGGCAGTTTTTTATAAGCTTCATCAGGCGCTATGAATTTCTCATTATCGTGACCGACTTCGGCAATTTCTTTCAGAATATTGACACACGAAACCTTGGATTCGTCCAGTGTCATTGTCAAAGTTTGATTTTCTGCAGTCCAGTTTGCGGTTTGCGCACCCGCTTTTATGGCGGTTTTTTCGATCCGTTCCTTGCACATATTGCAATTTCCCTTTACTAAGAATTGTTCTGTAACGGTTTGCGCGAATGACAATATGGAGCAAACGAGCAGCACAGAAAACATCAGTTTTCTACTTAAATAATTCATCGTCAAAAAATTTAAATTAATTATTTAAGCTCGCAAACTTGTTTAGTATCCGCATTTTTAGCTAACTTTTTGCTGTTGTCGGGGCGGTCGTACTGGCAGCAGGCTTCCAACTCGTCATAGGTTTTGTCGGAAGCACGGAACATTTCATTGTCGTGACCTACTTCTGCAACGCTTTTTAGAACTTCTTTTTTGTCGGTTTTAGAAGCGTCGTAACTAACAGTCAAGGTTTTTTTGCTCATATTCCAAACTGCAGATTTTACGTTTTTGTTAGATTTTGCAGTTTCTTCGATGCGTTCTTTGCACATTCCGCAGTTGCCTTCTACTTTGGCTTTGAAAGTTTTGGTTTGAGCAGAAAAATTGGAAAATATAAATATTGAAAGGAATAGAATTCCTGATTTTATGATTGTATTCATTTTGATTAATTTTAATTATTGATTTAAGATTTTAAATAAATCTTTAAATTTTAATTCTCACAGATTTTACGGATTTAGCAGATTAATTTGCAGAAAAATCTGCTAAATTAGCTTAGCGAGAGAAAATAATTTAAAATTAACCAAGTTTTGGCGGTTGCCAGATATTGAAAGTCCGCGCAAGAGGCGATTGCGAATAGTAAGAAAAAGAATTGTTGATCGTGAAAATTGGCGTTCTCAGTTTGTTGTCGAAGTGATTCAGAACCACGGAAAAAACGAATCCGGAACTGCAGGTTTTGCAAGTCGTGCAGTTGTCTTTACAGTCTTTTTCTTTTTTAGAATCGTGACTGCAAGATTTAGAAGAAGCATCTTCTTTTCCACAACAGTCAGAATTATCAGATTGAGATTCACAACAAGAACTCTGAGCCAACTGAACATTAAAATTCTGCTTCGGAAATACAAAAATTCCCAAACAGAAAATCATCATTATCAATTGCAGTTTTCTAATCATCGCTTTGCAAAATTAAGAAATTTACATAAACCACAAAAGAATTGATTAAGTGAATAATTTCATCCGTCGAATGTAGATTTGCGAAAGTTGTTACTTAACAGTTATTACGCACTGGATTTTAATGCCGGAATTTTAATTGTATTTAGATTTTTATGAGATAATTCATTAATTTTAATTTTAAATTAGAATATGAAATTATGTCAAATATTGAAATGATCATCGAAGAACGAGCAGCAGACATTGGGAACTTTTTAGTTGGCAGATTGTTACCGTTTTCGCAGAAGAGAAGTGTAGGACCATTTGTATTTATTGATCATATGGGACCGGCTGCGCTCAAGGATTATGAAAATATGGATGTCCCGCCGCATCCGCACATCGGGCTTTCTACACTTACTTTTTTATTTGAAGGAAGTATAATGCATCGAGATTCCATAGGGACAGAAATCGAAATCAAAGAAGGTGCTGTGAATTGGATGACCGCCGGAAAAGGCGTGGCACATTCCGAAAGAACACCGGAATATCTGAGAACCACCGATAAAAACCTGCATGGATTGCAGATTTGGGTCGCACTTCCAAAAGAACTGGAAGCGATGGAGCCGGAGTTTTTCCATATTAACAAAGAAGATATCCCGCATTGGACAGACAATGGTGTGAGCTACAAACTGATTGCCGGTGAAATACTTGGGCGCAAATCTCCGGTTCCGGTCTATTCGCCGCTGTATTTTCTTGAGGTCAAAAATACTGTTCAGGAAGATAAAGAAATCATTCTGGGGGATTATCTTTTTGGGGAATCTTCGCTTTACATCCTGGAAGGAAACATTGAAAGTGAAGGCAATCTCTATAATCCGAAACATATCCTTATTGCCAAAGATGCCAAACTTTGTCATTTCACATTGAAGCCGGGTTCCACAGTTTATATCTTTGGCGGCGAACCTTTTCCGGAACCCAGACATATCTATTGGAACTTTGTGGCAAGCGATGTGGAAACCATCGAGGAAGCTAAAACCAAATGGGCGAACCGCGAGTTCCCGAAAGTCATCAATGATGATGGCTATGTTCCATTGCCGCCGCAAAATAAAAATATTAAACTGAAACAATGAGGAAGATAATTGCTTTTAATTTATTGTTAATGTTCTCATTAGCACATTCGCAAGTTCACAGGTTCTATTATGAGATGGTTTTTAAGCCTACTAAAGATTCTGCAAAAACAGAGAAAGAAATGATGGTTCTGGATGTTGCAAAGGATGAGTCTCTTTTTATGTCGTACAAGCAGTTGGATTATGACTCTACATTGACTGCCGGTATCAAAAAAGCGCAGGAAATGGGTGCTGAGTTAGATGCGGCTTTGATGTCTAAGAAACCGCCGATTCTGAGCTACAGAATTAACAAATTCAAAAACGGAATTTTGAAATATAAGGATTTCATTGGGATGTCGGAATATTACGTTTATGAAGAAAAACCAAATCTGAAGTGGAACATCTCATCTGAAAAAGAAAAAATAGGCTCTTACAATACACAGAAAGCAACGACAGAATTTGGAGGAAGACAGTGGACAGCATGGTTCACTCCGGAAATTCCGATTCAGGATGGACCGTACAAATTTTCGGGATTGCCGGGATTAATTGTAAAAATCGAAGATGCGAATCAGGATTACGTCTGGACACTGGAAGCCAACAAGAAACTTAGTCAAAATATTGATGCTAACAAGCTGAATTATCTGGAATTTCAAATGGGAGAGGCTATGAAAATCTCCAAAGAAGGTTTCGTAAAAAAGCGTAGTGAATACCGCAAAAATCCGATGGGACAGATGTCTCAATGGTTTGATGAGAAAAATCCTGAGTTGATGAAAAAACTGAAGGAACAGGAAAGCCGGGAGAAAGATAAATTGGCTCATTATAGTAATATTATTGAAATAAATTGAACATAAGCTTCGGGAACTTCCGGAGCTTTTATTTTATAAATTTTGTAGAAAATTCATTGGCGATGTAATAAAAGCTATCGGTAAGCTGTTATGCTAATAACTAAAAAATTAGTCATAAATGAAAAAACTACATTTAATTCTTATCGTCTTTTTATCAGTAGGTACTTTTGGACAGAATATTAATAATAAAAAATTGTCTACAAAGGACTTGGACGATTTGTCCAAATCGACAAAAGAATCTTTTTATGTAAATCAAATTGATTCTGTAATGGCAAAATCCTATGAAAGAGGCTTATTCAACGGGAATGTTCTTGTTGCAAAAAATGGTAAAATCATTTATCAAAAATCATTTGGATTTACAGATGAAACAAAACAAATCCTATTAAATAACAAGTCAATATTTAACCCAGGATCGATTGCAAAGGAGTTTAACGCAGTTTCTATAATGATTTTAGTGGAGCGAGGACTTCTTAATCTTGACGACCCGATTTCCAAATTTAATTTGGGGTTACCGAAATGGTCTGAAAAAGTGACCACAAGACATCTGATCAATTATGCAAGCGGTATTCCTCGGATAGAAAATGGATTGATAGTTCCGAAAAATGATGAAGAGGCTTGGAATATTTTGAGAAATAATGACACCATATTATTTGAACCGGGAAAAGATTTTAGGTATGACAATGGCAATGTGTTTTTGCAAAGAAGAATTATTGAAAAAGTAACCGGGATTTCATTTGAGGAATTTGTTACTAAAAATATAATCGAACCATTGAAAATGAACAATTCGGTGTTTGATCCAAAACTCGGTTATAAAAACAGAACCTCTTGTTATGACATAGATAATGTGCGATGCCCAGAACTGCAATTTATAAGCGGTTGGCTTTGGGTAGATATTAATGATCTTTACAAATGGACTTTTGCGTTGAATACAAATCGTTTGATATCCGAAGAATCCTTTAAAACGCTATTAAAAAATCCATATGTAAATGATAAATCTTCCTCACTTGGTGAATATTTTGAAAAAGATGAACTACACAGACATAACGGTGTTTCGTATAAATTTGAATCTATCTTTTTAAATGACATTAAAAATAATATTACAATAATTCTGTTGTCTAATAATCTCAACAGAGTTTGGGATTTGGGACATATTATACACAATTTGATGCTTGGAAAAAACTACGAAATTCCTAAAAAATCTGTTTATCAAGCAATAAGAAAAGAAGCGCTTTTGAACGTAAATAAAGCGACAGAAAACTACTATTCACTCAAAGAAAATTCTAGAAATGATTACAGTTTTGAGAATCCAGGAGAACTCAATAAATTGGGATATGAATTATTAAGACTCGGGAAAAATAGTGAATCGATAACAATATTTAAATTGGCGACAAAAGAGTTTCCTGAAAATGCCAATCTTTTCGATAGTTTAGGTGAAGCATATTTTACAAATAAACAATATGACTTAGCATTAGACTGCTATAACAAAGCAATCAGTCTTGGCGGGACTAATGGTAATGCAGAAATAATGATAGAAAAAATACAAAAAGAGACAAAAAAATAAAATTCCATACATAAACAAAGCATTCCAGTTTTGGAATGCTTTTTTGAATATTTTCTGTGAAAATTAGAAGTTGAAAGAAACCCCGATGCTTCCGTTGTTTCCAGCTTCGATGTAAGCACCAACACTGTCGTTGAAGAAATATCTCACACCCAGGTGAACGCCTAATCCGAAATCTCTGCCCAAAAGACCAAGATCTACACCCGGATAGATATCCCACTGGCTAGGAAGGTTTAATGGATCTTGTAGGTGGAAATTAACTCTACCGAAAACGAAGAAATTATTATCCTTGTTATCATCTTTGTAACCACTGAAGTAGATGTTGGCACCCCCACCCAATGATACGATTTTTGATAAACCGTAATCATAAGTTCCGGTAATTCCTGTTCCGTTACCCCACGCATTAAGACCAACTTGAAGCTTTTGATCACCTTTTCCTGTCCACGCCTGTGCATACGACAGCACGCCTGCGCACAATCCGAATGCTAATAATAGTTTTTTCATAAGAGTAAGTTTATTGATTTTTTGATAAAATCACAATATCAAAAATAAGACCAATAAGAAAGAATCTCATTTTGAAAGGCTTTTTGAGACCCCCATTCATTATTAACCCTCCTTTTCTTTCTTACTCTGATCCGCAAATGAAATTAACAAATAAAAAAGAAAAGGAAGAATAAAAATACTGCCCAATATCAAAGCCCATCCCAACGCTTCAATTGTTTTTGGCGCAGCACTCTCATCGAACAAAGAAAGATGAGTTCCATTGGCAAATAAGATAATATTGGGATTATGCTGATAAGTGGCCGCAACCAGAATCATAATTATCTGGAAACCTCCAAGAATTCTGACAAGTAAAAACTGTTTTCTCTTGATAGCCTCATTGGTAAAAAGTAAACTCACCGTGGCTGCCGTGATAACGATAATTCCCAACGCTTTTGAAAAAATCCATTTGAGCAGCGGAATATCGGAGTAATGTGCACTTATGAAAACCAACAACCCGGTTATCACTACGTAAACAGCCGTTTCCCTTGCTTTCTTTATCATAATCGGCAACGCATCACTAAATCTCGCTTCGCGGAGAGAAAACAAAGATGCCAGATAAGCACAGAGTGAGGCTGTGAATAATCCCACACAAATCCCAAAAACATTCAGCCAGCTAAAAATATATAGGCTTAAGAAATCCTTGGCTTCTGTATCAATGGAACCCGATATGGTGGCTGCAGCAATGATTCCCAAAAAGAATGGAGTAAGCAGGCTGGAATAATAAAAAATGACCGTATAGAGTTTTTGCCAGCTGTCATCCACCGCATCATAGTGCCTGAATGTAAAAGCTGTTCCCCTCGCAATGATTCCAATCAGCATCAATACCAGTGGAATGTGAAGATAGGTGGAAACTGTGGTATAAATGGTTGGAAATCCTACGAACAGAATTACCACTGCTATAATCAGCCACATATGATTGGCTTCCCAGATGGGAGCAATGGATTTTGACATAATCTTTTTGGTCTTTTCCCGATAGGATTTTCTGGAAAATAATTCAATAATTCCCGCTCCGAAATCTGCACCACCCGTAATCACGTACAGGCAGATGGAAATCCACAAGAATGCAATAACGACGTAGATCATGATTTTTTGGTTTTAGGATTATAATTCGGATCTGTGGGATCATACAGCTTAGGAACCATCTTGATCTGTCTCAGCAATAAGAAAATGATGATCAATGACAGCGAAATGAAAACCAATGTGAAGAAATAAAATGAGTATTGAATTCCCGGCATTGGCGTTACTGCGTCAATTGTCTTCATAATACCATAGATGATCCACGGCTGTCTCCCGACTTCCGTCACGGTCCATCCTGCTTCCAGAGCTATGTAACCGAATGGGATGGCGGCTACAAAGATTTTGAGATACCAGCTTTTGGTAAGCCATTCCTTTTTCCAAAATGTTGCAATGAGATAGATCAAGCCAATTATCATCATAATGACCCCGAAAAATATCATGATCTGAAAAGCATAATGTACGATAGCTACAGGAGGCCAATGATCTTTTGGAAAATCCTTTAGTCCTTTCACTTCTGCATCAAAATCACCCCAGGCCAGAAAACTTAAGACTTTCGGGATTTTTATGGCATATTTGATCTGTTCATTTTCTTCGTCCGGAACACCTCCAATTACAAAACTTGCACCTTTCTCCGTTTCGAAATGCGCTTCCATTGCTGCTAATTTGATTGGCTGTCTTTTTGCCACGGATTTTGCGGCAATATCTCCGCTCAATGGCGCAAGCAACGCACCGATGACTGCAAAACCTGCAGCAATCCTGAACGCTTTTGTATGAAAGCTAACATTTCTTTTTTTCAGAACCATCAACGCGTGAATTCCGGCTACGGCAAATCCCGTAGCAGCAAATGCAGCAACAGTCATGTGGAACGCCTGCGGAAACCAAGCATCATTGAACATCGCTTTTATCGGGTCTATGTTGAGATACTTTCCGTCAATATAATCGAAACCTGCAGGACTGTTCATCCACGCATTTGCAGCTACAACCAAAATCCCGGAAGCCAATCCGCTAACGCCTACTACAACACCGCAAAACCAATGAAACCATTTGTTAAATCTGTCCCATCCATAAAGAAAAAAACCGATGGCAATCGCCTCTATAAAAAAAGCGGTACCCTCCAGTGAAAATGGCATTCCGAAAATCGGACCGGCATGTTCCATAAACTTAGGCCAGAGTAAGCCCAGTTCAAACGAAAGCATAGTGCCGGAAACCGCACCAGTTGCAAAAAGAATTGCGACCCCTTTGCTCCAGGCTTTAGTAAGACCTTTATAAATTTCGTCTTTGGTTGTAAGGTATTTGTAATGCGAAAAAGCCATTAGAAACGGCATTACCATTCCGACACAAGAAAATATAATATGAAAGCCCAAAGAAACAGCCATCTGAGATCGGGCGGCCAGAAAATCATCCATTATCTCAATTTTTACGGTAAAGTTATCTAAATTAAAATTATGCTGTTACATTTGGTAACATAAATGTCAATATTCACCATATTTTCTACACACAAATTTTAAAACTATTTCCTGCAGCATCATTTCATACTATCTAAAAAAATATACAAATCCAAGTAGCTTATTTTTCGTAAATTTGCAGTCTTGTAAGGATATTCCTGTAAGAATGAATTTAATTAAAAGCCTTAAGATATGTTACCAAAAATAAATCCGATCCAGACTGCTGCCTGGAAAGCCTTAGATCAACAATTTGCTAATAACGATTTCGAGTTGAGAACTTTGTTCCAGTATAACCCCAATCGTTTTCAGGAATTTTCATTAGAGACAGAAAATTATCTTTTCGATTATTCTAAAAATTTGATTGATGCTAAAACTTTGGATTTATTACTGCAATTGGCTGAAGAGACTCAGTTAAAAGAAGCAATAGGGAAAATGTTTTCCGGAGACAAAATCAATGAGACAGAAGGCAGAGCAGTTCTTCATACCGCTTTGAGAGATTTTTCTGACAAAGAGATTTTGGTTGACGGAGAAAATATCAAACCGGGAATCAAAAAAGTTCTGGATCACATGAAGTCTTTTTCAGAATCCGTTATTTCCGGCTCTCACAAGGGTTTTACAGGTAAAGAAATCACCGATGTTGTAAATGTGGGAATCGGAGGTTCAGATCTTGGACCAGTGATGGTTTGTTCTGCATTGAAGCATTTTAAAACAAGGCTTAATGTGCATTTCGTTTCAAATGTGGACGGAAATCATCTGGCTGAGGTTGTGAAAAACCTTGATCCGGAAACAACGTTGTTCATTGTAGCTTCCAAGACTTTTACGACTCAGGAAACAATGACCAATGCCAATTCTGCAAAAAAATGGTTCCTGAAATCTGGTGCGAAGAATGAAGACGTTGCAAAACATTTTGTAGCATTATCTACCAATATTGAAGCTGTTAAAAAATTCGGGATTGCGGAGGAGAACATTTTCGAATTCTGGGATTGGGTTGGCGGTCGTTATTCACTTTGGAGTGCAATCGGACTGAGCATTGTTCTCTCTGTTGGTTATGATAATTTTGAACAATTACTGAAAGGAGCAAACGATACGGATGTTCATTTTCAAACTAAAGATTTTAAAGAAAACATACCTGTTTTGATGGGACTTTTGGGTGTTTGGTATCGTAATTTTTATGCTGCCGGAACTTATGCGATTTTACCTTATTCCCAGTATCTTGATCGTTTTTCAGCTTATCTACAGCAAGGTGATATGGAAAGCAACGGAAAATCGGTGGACAGAAATGGAGAATTTGTAGAATATGAAACAGGACCGATTATTTGGGGAGAACCTGGGACTAATGGTCAGCATGCATTTTATCAATTGATTCATCAAGGAACGGAATTGATTCCTGCAGACTTTATCGCTTATGCAAAATCTCCGAATGAAGTTGGTGAACATCAGGATATTCTTTTAGCCAATTACTTTGCACAAACCGAAGCTTTGGCTTTTGGAAAAACAGAAGATGAGGTTTTCAACGAATTGAAGTCATCTGGCAAATCAGAAGAAGAAATCGAAAAACTACTGAATTATAAAATATTTGCCGGAAATACACCTACGAATTCTTTCCTTTTTAAGGAACTGACTCCGTTTTCGCTGGGACAATTGATTGCTTTGTATGAGCACAAGATTTTCGTTCAGGGTGTGATCTGGAATGTTTTCAGTTTTGACCAATTTGGGGTAGAACTAGGAAAAGTTTTGGCAGGTAAAATCCTTCCGGAATTAGACGCAGAAGGTAAAGTTGAGACACACGACAGTTCTACCAACGGATTGATTAATTTTTATAAATCAAACAGATAGGTTTTTTTTTCATTAATTTTGATTAAAACTTAAATGCGATGACACAGATTACAATCCAATTGAAAGATAAAGAAGAAGAGACTTTTGTAGAGACTTTTCTTAAAAAGATGAAAATCCGTTTTGTAAAAAATGAAGAGGATGATTTTGAATTGACGGATAAAATGAAAAGAGTTGTTGATGAAGCTTTAAAAGAAGATAAATCAAAATTCAAAGATGCTTTTGAGGTATTGGAACAAATCTCTCAAAAATATGGCATTTAAGATAAATATTTCAGCAATCGCCACACGGAATATTGATGATGCTCTGGAATATTATAAAAATGTTTACCCTTCTTCGGCAAAAAATTTCAAAAAGAGACTTTTAGAAGGTTTTAATGTTTTGAAAAACAATCCGTATTTTTTAGTAAAATATGGAGAAGTAAGAGCTTTTCCTCTGAAAAAGTTTCCATATCTTCTGCTTTTTGATATTGATGAAAAAAATAAAATTGTAAATATCCTTTCCGTTTTTTGTACCCATCAAAATCCAGAAAAATATCCTTAATAATAAATCTAAAAAAGTAAAAAGAAAGAAAAAATGGCACAAATTCTAGATGGACTAAAAGTCTCAAAGGAAGTCAAGGCTGAAATCAAGCAAGAGGTTGAAAAAATCCTTGCCAATAAAAGGAGAGCGCCACATCTGGTCGCGATCCTGGTTGGTAATAATGGTGCGAGCAAAGCTTACGTGAACAGCAAAGTAAAAGATTGTGAAGAAGTGGGTTTCAGTTCTTCGTTATTGAAGTTTCCAAGTACGGTTTCAGAATCGGAATTGTTGGAAACAATCGATGAACTCAATAAATCCAAAGATGTGGATGGCTTCATCGTTCAGCTGCCTTTGCCAAACCAGATTGATCAGGAAAAGATTATTATGGCCATAGATCCGAGAAAAGATGTGGATGGTTTCCACCCGGAGAACTTTGGAAAAATGGCTTTGGAAATGGATACGTTTTTGCCGGCAACGCCATTCGGAATATTGACATTATTGGAACGGTATAACATCGAAACCAAAGGTAAGAACTGTGTGATCATAGGAAGAAGCAGAATTGTTGGGAAGCCAATGAGCATCCTGATGGGAAGAAAGGATTTCCCGGGAAATTCTACGGTAACGCTTACACACTCTTACACGGAACATATAGAAGAATATACAAAACAAGCCGACATTGTGATAACTGCTTTGGGCGATCCGAATTTCCTGAAGAAAGAGATGATCAAAGAAGGGGCAGTTATCGTAGATGTTGGCATCACAAGAGTGGATGATGATTCAGAAAAAGGTTATCATCTGGCAGGCGATGTGGATTTTGACAGTTGTGCAGAAAAGGCAAGTTGGATTACACCAGTTCCGGGAGGAGTAGGTCCGATGACGCGAGCTATGCTGATGAAAAACACCATCATCGCCTATAAAACTTCGGTTTATAATGACTAAAGAAGAGGAAGAAATTTTATTAAAACAAGGTAAAATGCTCCCGGTTATGGAGCATTTTTACACTATTCAGGGAGAAGGATTTCACGCTGGAAAAGCAGCTTATTTCATTCGTTTGGGCGGATGCGATGTAGGCTGTCATTGGTGCGACGTGAAAGAAAGCTGGGATCCGACACTCCACCCACTGATGAATGCGGAAGAGATTGCGGAAACGGCAGCAAAATATTGTAAAACCATCGTACTGACAGGCGGCGAACCACTAATGTGGAATCTTGAAATTTTAACTTCGAAATTGAAAGAATTGGGTTGTGTCATTCATATCGAAACTTCCGGAGCTTATCCTATGAGCGGTCATCTGGACTGGATCACGCTTTCGCCAAAAAAAACAGGATTGCCTCTGGAAGACATTTACAAGAAAGCCAGCGAATTAAAGATGATTATTTTCAACAATAATGATTTCAAATTTGCTCAGGAACAGCAGGCTAAAACTAATGATCAATGTGTGCTTTATCTCCAGAGCGAATGGAGCAAGCGTGATGCGATGTATCCGAAAATCACGGATTTCATTCTGGAACATCCGGAATGGCGATCTTCTATCCAAACGCATAAATATCTGAATATTCCTTAAATTTGATTTATGCAGAGACTCCGATACTCCCGATATTTTAAAAGCTTTGTGATTTTACTGGATATGATTCTGGTATCATCTGTGTTTGTGATTTATTATTGGCGGAATTTCGAGATCAAGTATGATACGGAAACACTGGAGCAGAATATCTTATCCATCGTGCTGCTCTGCTTTTTCTGGATATTACTGAGCGGAAGAACCCGTCTTTACCATATTCCCAGAAACGTAACCTACACCATCTACCTGGAGCGGATTTTCATCCACGTATTTTTCTTTTTTCTGGGTGTGATTCTTCTGGGAAAGGTGAGTAATAATGATTTCTTGAAAACGGAACGCTTCTACCTTGCGATCCTCTTATTATTAGTGGTAATGCCCATCAAGACCGCTATTTATTTCCTGCTGAAGTACATCAGAACTATTGGTAAAAATCACAGAAACGTAATGTTCATCGGGGAAACTGCTTCTACCAACATTCTCAGGGATATTATCAACCACAGGAAAGATTATGGCTTCAAAATTTACGACTTTAATCATGAGTTTGATTTTCAGAAGATCATCAAATTCTGGAAAGACAATGGGATTCATACAATCTTTCTACCTTCGGAACACACTCTGGACAGAAGTTTTGAGGATGAACTTTTCCGGCAGGCAGAAATCAATAAAGTAAAGATCTCATTGGTTCCGAACATCATTCAGAACCAGTTTTTTGAATATGAATTCAATTATATCGAGACAGTTCCGGTTTTAGCCCAGGCAAAATATCCATTGGATTTTTTTACGAATTCAACCATCAAACGGCTTTTTGATATTATCTTTTCGGTTATCGTATTAATTTTCATCTGTTCCTGGCTTTTTCCAATTATTATTTTGCTGATCAGAATGGATGGTTCTAAAGGATCTCCGTTTTTCATCCAAAAAAGATACGGTTATCACGATGAAGTTTTTAGCTGTTTAAAATTCCGAACCATGAAAATCAACAGCGAGTCCTCTCAAAAAACTACGGATTATAATGATGACAGGATAACGAAAATCGGGAAGCTGCTGAGAAAAACAAGCCTGGACGAGATGCCTCAGTTTATCAATGTCCTGAGAGGCGAGATGTCCATCGTGGGACCAAGACCTCACATGCTTTTGGTTGATGATTTCTATAAGCCAAAAATCAGCAGATACAGTCTCAGAAGTATGGTAAAACCAGGAATTACGGGACTTGCACAGGTTAGCGGACTGAGAGGTGACGAGGGCGATATGAACCTCGGAATGAAAAAAAGAATCCTTGCAGACTCATTTTATGTCAGAAACTGGAGTTTTAGTATGGATATTGTTATCATTCTGAAAACCGTTTTTCTGATAATTGTTGGAGATAAAAAAGCCCGCTGATTCTTTGGAAAAAAAACCTAATTTAGCCGTATGTTAAAACGATTTTTTGAATCTATTGGAGAATATTTCTTGCTGTTGGGAAAAGCGATCAGCAGACCTCAGAAAAGAAATGTTTATTTGAAACTGTTGGTAAGAGAATTTTATGATCTTGGGGTTAACTCTTTTGGATTGGTATTATTCACTTCTTTCTTTGTAGGTGCAGTTGTAGCGATTCAGATGTATAATAATTTCAATGCTTCGTCTTTTCCTATACCCAACAGTTTTGTGGGCTATGCAACGAAGGTAGTTCTGATTCTGGAATTTTCTCCTACCATTATTTCCGTGATTCTTGCAGGCAAAGTGGGATCTTACATCGCCTCCAGTATTGGGACGATGCGTGTTACAGAACAGATTGATGCATTGGATATTATGGGTGTTAATTCCGCTAATTTTCTGATCTTGCCCAAGATTGTTGCCAGTGTGGTTTTCAACCCGATCCTTATTGCAATCAGTATTGTGGTAGGCATCTATGGAGGTTACATTGCCGGAGTGGCAACCGGAAGCTGGACCAAAGCCGATTATATCACAGGAATACAAATGTATATGCCAACCTATTTTATCTGGTATGCGTTTCTGAAAACTGCTGCTTTTGCATTTCTGATTGCCACCATCCCTGCTTATTTTGGTTATAATGTAAAAGGCGGATCTTTGGAAGTAGGACGTGCCAGCACACAAGCTGTGGTTTGGACTATGATTGCCGTTATCATTATGAATTTATTATTAACCCAAATGTTACTCAGCTGATGATAGAAGTAAAAGAATTAAGGAAAAGCTTTGAGGAAGTTGAGGTTTTAAAAGGAATTACAACAACTTTTGATACAGGAAAAGTCAATCTCATTATCGGACAGAGTGGATCCGGGAAAACAGTTTTCCTAAAGTCACTTCTCAATGTTTATGAACCATCCAGCGGAAGCATTTTATTCGACGGAAGAGATATTATGAAGATGTCCAGGGATGAGAAACAGTCATTGCGTTCTGAAATTGGGACAGTTTTCCAGGGCAGTGCACTTTTTGATTCTATGACTGTTGAAGAAAATATCAGCTTTCCGCTGGATATGTTTACGAATCTGACGTACCGCGAAAAGAAAAGAAAAGTTCTGGAAGTTATTGGCCGGGTAAATCTGGATAAAGCCAATAAAAAGTATCCGTCCGAGATCTCCGGCGGGATGCAGAAAAGGGTGGCTATTGCAAGAGCAATTGTCAATAATCCAAAGTATCTTTTCTGTGATGAGCCCAACTCCGGATTAGATCCGTATACCTCTAATGTTATTGATGATCTGCTTTTAGAAATTACCAAGGAGTATAATACAACAACGATCATTAATACTCACGATATGAACTCTGTGATGACTATCGGCGAGAAGATTCTTTATCTCCGTCTGGGACTCAAAGAATGGGAAGGAAACAAAGACATCCTGGCGACAGCTAAAAATAAAAACCTTCTCGATTTCGTTTATTCATCAGAACTGTTCAAGCAGCTGAGAGAGTTTATGCTGGAAAATGACCAAACAAGTTTAACAAATAATAAATCCGAAAATAATGAAATCGAAGATTCACAAATACAACAACGAAAACAAAATGAAAATGAGCAAAAAACTGATTAGTACATTAGCTATATTCCTGGGAATGATGGCTTATTCGCAAGTTACGGTAGGATTGAGAGCCAATGCGCTTTTCAACACATCATCTGCAAAATGGAAAGATATCGAGAGTACAGCGACTTCCGCCTGGGAAAGTAAGGGGGAAAACAGAGCCGGATTCAATATCGGATTGGCAGCTAAAATCGGATCACCTGTTGGCGGTTGGTTTGTAATGCCGGAAGTGTATTATACAACATTCAAAAACACACTGACTGTTGACAACGTTACCGTGGAAGCAAAAAGCAACCGAATTGATGTACCTGTTCTTGTAGGACACAACTTCCTTTTAGGAAAACTGGCTGCTTTTGTAGGACCAGTAGCATCTTATAATTTATCTTCTGAAAAAACGTATAATGATTTCAAGGTAAATGCGGAAAATGAATTCACAGTTGGCTACCAATTCGGAGCCCAGGCGACTCTGTCTAAGTTTGTAGTAAGCGCAAGATATGAAGGTGCTTTCTCCAAAGATACAAGAAAAGTTATCGACATCGCAAGCGGAGATTATGTTGTAAGATACGATAACCGTCCAAGCATGTTCATCGTAGGTATTGGTTATAATTTCAATTAATACGTAAAACAAAAATATGAGAAGGCTGGAAACTAATTTCCAGCCTTCTTCATATATAGACCTTAAAAATTCACAAAAAAATTCTCTTTTCTGAGAAATCATTTTTGTAATACGAAAGTATAAGCTTTTATTGAACAATCATTTAACATAATAAACAAAAAATTGAACAATATTAATATGTTTTGCTTATTTTTGCTTTCAAACAATATTAACTTGAATGAAAGTTATTCTTGAGCATATCACGCCGGACGAAAACAGTTCCTTTCGCGTGTTACATATTAAAGATGTTCCCATATCAGAACTCAACTGGCAATATCATTATCATGTTGAGTTTGAGATTGTTTGCGTATTTCACGGAAAAGGAACCAGGCATGTTGGGTATCATAAAAGCCACTTCGAAGATGGTGCGTTAGCATTGATAGGTTCCAATATTCCTCATTCCGGCTTTGGTCTCAATGCCACAGATCCGCACGAGGAAATCGTAATACAGTTCAAGGAAGAGATCCTGTCACTCCCGGAAGGTGAGCCGGAAACTGCGGCAATCAAAAAGCTGTTGGAAGTCTCCAGATACGGCGTTCTCTTCTCATCAAAGGTTAAAAACCAACTGATCCCAAAACTCGAAAAAGTAGCTGCTGCAGAAGGTTATAAACGGTATCTATTGCTTCTGGATGTTCTTCTCGATCTTTCAAAAACAGAAGACTTCGAACTTATGAATACCGAAGTAATGCCTTACACCATAGTTTCCAGGAACAGAACCCGTCTGGAGGCCGTCTTTACTTATGTGGAAAATGGCTATCAGAATGAGATCGATATAATGCAGGCTGCAGATCTGGCGAATCTTACAAAGCCGGCGTTCTGTAATTTTTTCAAAAAAGCTACGTCTCTGACATTTGTAGAATTTGTGAACAGGTATAGGATTGATAAAGCCTGCATCCTTCTGTCACAAGAAAAAAGCATAGCAGAAAGCTGCTATGCTACAGGGTTCAATAATATCACTTATTTTAATAAGATTTTTAAAAAATATACCAATACAACGCCAGGTCAATTTATAAGAAATCTTTAAAGACCGTCGTTATTCAGATTGCTTTCTATTTTTTGTTTTTCCAATTCAGCTTTTTCTTTTTGAAGCTGTTTGTATTCTTGTCGGATTTTCGCTTCTTTTACGGCGTTACCTTTACTAACATAGCCTATCATTCCACCAATAAAAAGTCCAATTCCAATTCCTGCCAAGATTCCCATTAATGTAATAGGTTCAAATAATTTGATGACAGAAAAATTATCATTGAAATAAAAAAGAACAAATGCTAAGGCTAACAACAAAAGCCCTGCTAAACTTAAACCTTTCATAGTTTTGTGAATTTAGATTATAAATTAACTAAAAAAGTTTACAATTTTCCGCCAGCTGCTTTATAATATTCGAGCGCTTTTGGCATGTTTGCATTAAGCTCAGAGATTCTGTTAGCCGGATTGGGGTGGGTAGAAAGGAATTCCGGAGGTCTGTTTCCTGTAGAAGAAGCTTCCATTCTCTGCCAGAAACTTGTAGATGTTCTGGGGTCATAGCCTGCCATTGCCATCAGGTAAAGTCCCATCTGATCCGCTTCAGATTCTTGTTTTCTTCCGTAAGCCATCAGCCCTACCTGAGCACCTATTGGATAAACTTTCTCAAAAACACCGGCCCACTGGCTGTTAGACATCGTTCCTCCAAGTAAACTTCCGCCATACTGTGCCAGCATTGCCTGAGAGATTCTTTCGTTACCATGACCTGCAAGAGCATGAGACACCTCGTGCCCCATTACCACAGCCACTCCGCTTTCATCTTTACAAACAGGCATTATCCCCGTATAGAAAGCTACTTTACCACCTGGCATACACCATGCATTCAGTTGATTATCCTGTATCAGGTTAAACTCCCAGTTGTATCCTGCCAGTGCAGATTCACGGCCAATACTTTTATAATAAGCATAAGCCGCATTTTTAATTTTGGCGCCTACATTTTTTACACGGTTGGCATCTGCTGTTCCTGTAACCACTTTGGCTTTTGCAAGTGTGGATCTGTATTCTGTAGAAGCAGCAGTTGCAATCTCAGAATTATTGGCAATCTGGATGGAGGATCTGCCGGTAATCGGGTTGGTTACACAGGCAATAAGCCCTATCCCAACCAATGCATAAGAGGAAATTTTAAGGATTTTCATCGTTTATTCTAAATTTAATTGTGTTTTACAAGTTTTATTCCAAAAATTATTCTTTGTTCAGGAATGCATCCCAGCCTTGTGCTGTTAATGGAATCAATTGATTAGAACCTCTTGCAATCAGGAAGTTACCTTCATTATTTTCTGTTGCGTGACCGATAATCGTAAAGTCAGGATGGTTCTTTATTTTATCAAAATCCGATGGGGAAATCGTGAATAATAATTCGTAATCTTCACCACCGTTCAGAGCTGCCATTGCAGGATTCAGGTTCAGTTCATCTGCTGTATGGATTGTGGTTTCATCCATTGGCAGTTTTTCTTCATAGACATTGAAACCCACTTTTGACTGATCAGAAAGATGAAGTATTTCGGAAGCCAGACTATCAGAAACATCAATCATAGATGTTGGGATAATATCCAGTTCTTCTAATTTTTTCTTGATGTCAGTTCTTGCCTCTGGTTTCAATTGTCTTTCCAGGATATAATCATAACCCTCCATTTCAGGCTGCATATTGGGGTTGGCCAGATAAACCGAGTGTTCTCTTTCCAGGATCTGAAGCCCCAGATAAGCCCCGCCAAGATCTCCGGTTACTACCAAAAGATCATTAGCTTTTGCGCCATTTCTTTTAACGATTTTTTCTTCATTTTCAAGACCAATTGCTGTAACGCTAATTACCAAACCCGAGTTGGAACTCGTTGTGTCTCCGCCAATTAAGTCTACCTTATATCTGTTACAGGCTAAAGCAATTCCTGCGTAGATTTCTTCCAATGCTTCCACAGGGAAACGATTGGAAACAGCTATGGAACATAAAATCTGAGTCGGAGTGGCATTCATTGCTGCAATATCGCTGAGATTAACAACTACAGCTTTATAACCTAGATGTTTCAAAGGCACGTAACCCAGATTAAAATGAACACCTTCTGCCAGCATATCGGTGGAAACTACAATTTTTTGATTTTCAGCATCAATGACTGCGGCATCATCACCGATAGAAATCTTGGTTGAGTCCTGAACAACAGGAAAATTCTCGGTCAGATGTTTTATCAGTCCAAATTCTCCCAGCTTGGAAATTGGTGTTAGCTCTTGCGATTTATCTTCTAGCATTTTTATAAATGATAACGGATTAATAATGATTAATTAACGACAACCGAAAATCTGATCGATTGTCTAATCGTTTATTCAAAAATTTCCGGACTAATATTCTCCGGTCGGAATGGCAACGTTTTCAGGAATTCTCTGGAGATGGTTTGCACATTTTCTGACTTGTACTCATTCATAACTTCCATAATGTCATCCGGAGGTGTCGTTGTTTTTCTAAGCATGATATCGATCCATACGCCTGTTGCTTCTGCTGTTGCACAGTGTGTCCCGTCCGGCAGATAGAATTTGTGAATGAATTGATAAATGGATCCGTCTTCTGATAATGCAGCCACTTCTAAACCTACAAAAACTGTTTGATCCGCATAGATCTCCTTAAAGAAAGAATAACGCTCATGTAGCATTACCGGACCTACTCCCCAGCGATTGAGCTGGGTCAGTCCGATTTTATTTTTATTGAGGAAAGCCATTCTTGTTTGGGAGCAATAATCGACATAGGTCGAGTTTCCGAGATGACGGTTCGCATCGATATCACTCCATCTCACTTCAAATTTATGGTAATAAACAGACATTTTCTTCAATTTTAATATTCTTCAAAATTAACCATTTGAGGTGGATATTAAAAATGTAATTTTGTGTATCGAATATAATAAATCGAAAGAGCAATGTGTTTGTCGCAAATTATAATTGCGCTTTTGGGAGCTCCGAAGGAGCGACATATCGGTTTTGAATCAGTTTAATCAATGTCAGAAAAGAAAAAAATAATTATTGTCGGAGGTGGCGCAGCTGGATTTTTCACGGCTGCTAATCTTGATCAAAACAAATATCATGTTACCATTCTTGAACAGAATTCTGACGTTTTACAAAAAGTCAGGATTTCCGGAGGTGGAAGATGCAATGTGACACACGCCTGTTTTGATCCAAGAGAATTAACTCAATTTTATCCCAGAGGAACTCGTGAACTGCTGAGTGTCTTTACAAAATTCCAACCCGGCGATACAATGGATTGGTTCGAATCCCGTAATGTTCCTTTGAAGATTGAAAAAGACAACAGGATATTTCCAACAACAGATTCTTCACAAAGTATCATAAACGTTTTGATTGACGAAGTCCGGAATAAAAAATTTGATATTAAAACTCAGGTTTCGGTCACGCAAATCATTAAGGAAAATGACAATTACGTTATCAAAACCAAGCAAGGCGATTTTGAGGCGGATATTGTAATCTATACAACGGGAAGCTCTCCCAAATCATTGAAAATCATTGAAAATCTGGGACACAAAATTGTAGAACCTGTTCCGTCATTGTTTACCTTTAATATCAAGGATGATCTGTTAAAAGATCTGATGGGAACCAGCTTCGAAAATGCAGAAATCCGTATTCCAAACCTGAAAACAGAAGAATCCGGACCGCTTCTGATTACGCACTGGGGACTATCCGGACCAGCTGTTTTGAAAATATCGGCGTGGGAAGCCAGACAATTGGCGCAATTAAAATATCAGTTTGACATCGAGGTTAATTTTATTTTAATGCCAAAAGCGGAAGCTGAAAAGCGATTCCGGGATTTTAAGAACAGTAATCCGAAAAGAACTTTGGCGCAGGCTAAAATCTTTGATGTAACTAACAGATTCTGGAATAAGATCCTGGAAATTTGTCAAATCGATCCGGAAAAACAAATCGCTAATCTCTCCGGAAAGGAAATGAATCATATCTTTGATTATCTTTGTCAAAAGAAATTAAAAGTCACGGGAAAATCAACCTTCAAAGACGAATTTGTAACTGCGGGTGGAATAGATCTGAAGGAAATCAATTTCAAGAATATGACTTCCAAAATCCTTCCCGACTTTTATATTGCCGGCGAAGTTCTTGATATAGATGCTGTTACGGGGGGATTTAATTTTCAGGCATGCTGGAGTGAAGCGTGGCTGATATCTCAAGATATTAATACAAAATGATGAATAATTTTATTAAATTTGAAACCATATTTACTTATTTATAACAAAATGAAATTTTCTAAAAAAATTCTTTGGGTATTCGCAATTTCAGTTCTGGTAATTTCTTGTCAGACCAGAGTAGTGTCTCCTGCAAAACCACTTTATGACAATAATCTGGATCTTTATAAAAAATATACCGTTCAGACTAAAGATGCAAAAATCTACAAAGTGGAAGTGGTAAAAATAGATGCTACCAAGATCTATGGTAAAACCAAGACCGGTGAAATGATAGAGATCGAAAAAAGTGAAGTGCGGGAAATTAAAAAGCCTAACATCTTGGCTTCCATTATCATTGGACTGGCTGCTGTGGCTGCGGTAGTTTTTATTCCGATCTAATTTTTTCAATTAAAAACAACATTACGCAACCTGCAAAATAGCAAAGAATATCCAGCCAGCTGAAAGAATTGCCAAGAATAATCATCATGAGCTGATTATCTTTGAAGCCGATTAATTCTCCGAAGTGAAAATATTGCGCAAACTCAATCAGGCAGGAAAAAATGAAGATTCCGATAATCAGCTTGGTGGAATTGATATCCAAAAATGCTTTGATGAAATAATACATCAGCATTACCACGAAAACATCACCGAGATAAGCTCTTACAAAAAACCAATCTTTGAATTTTGTAGCAATGAGAACCTCTACTATAAAAATGAGAATTGAAATTATTAAGTTTTTGTAGCTGAATTTAAAATTAATTTTCACAGAAAGTTTTTAACTATAACAAAAAATCGAGGCAATTATTACCTCGATTTTTTTATTTCTTCACTTTGATCGTACAACCAATTGCGACGGTTTTCTCTGTTTTGACTGGTTCATTTTTCAAAAGCTGATTCACAGCATCCTGAACATAATAGTCGGAAACATCATTCGGATTTTCATAATTATTATCAATCGCACCAATATATTTCACAATATTTTTCCCGTTTTCTTTCTTCAAGATGTAAACGTGTGGCGTTTTCGTAGCGCCATAGATCGGGTAGATTTTCTGTCCTTCATCCATCAGATACGGAAATGTGAATCCTTTTTCCCTCGCTCTGATCTGCATCTCTGCAAAGCTGTCCTGCGGCTGAACAGCAGGATCATTCGGATTGATGGCAATCACAGGATAACCTTTGTCTTTGTACATTTTGTCCAGCGCAATAATTCTGTCTTCATACTTTTTCGCATACGGACAATGGTTGCAGGTAAAAATCACGATAAAACCTTTGGCAGATTTATAATCGCTTAAGGCAACCATTTTTCCGTCCACATTTTTCAGTTTAAAATCTGTGGCTTCATCACCAACCTGATAACCGGAATTATAAACTTTAGTAAAGCTCAATAATCCCAAAACCAGTATTAATCCGAAGGAAAGCCATTTTATTTTTTTCATAATTATAATTTTGTTTAATTGAAATTAATGATTAAATGAAACAGTTTGATTGTAAATCTTTTATCTTTCATCTATTTTCTTCTTGTCTATTTATTGTAATGTTTACTAATTGCATTTCTCAATTCTTCCAAAGTCATTTCTCCATTATTGAAAAAAACCTTTTCGCCATTTTTATAGAAAAAGGTTACCGGAATCTCGCCTTCCCAATCTTTCTGAAATTTCGGAATCCAAGTGTTCATTCTTTTATTATCATCCAAAATCACAACTTCCGCAGTCAGGTTTTTGGTTTTGATAAAATTGATGACTTTCTGTTTATCTCTCGTCATATCCAAAGAAACCAACAGCATTTTGAACCCGGGACTTTTGAATTGATTATTTACTTCGATGAAATGTGGTAGTTCTTTGACGCAAGGCGCACAGGTTGTCGCCCAAAAATTAACGACGACAAGCTTATCTTTTTCTTGAGCAATCCTTTTTTCCAGATCTTCATACTTAATCAAAGCGACATCATTCTGAATCTGAGCATTCATCACAAAAGGAAAAATCAAAAACAAGAATTTTACTAAAGTCTTCATATTCAAATTTAAAAAATACTTTTGATAATTTCAGTTATTGAATATCTTTGAATAAAAATAACTGTGAGAAAACTGATTTTATTATTTGCAGCTTTGTTAAGCTTTTTTACATATTCACAAGAAACAAAAGAAGAGAAAGCTTATTTTCCTTTGGGAAATCAAGAATTTCGGAATATGATTTCTAAGAATTTCAGAACAGACAAAATTGAATCAATTGGAAATCAGAATATTCACTGCGAATTGACTTTTATAATTGATAGAGAAGGAAATATAACAGAAGCAAAGGCATTTGGAGACAATAAAGAATTCAATGAGGAAGCTGTATATGCAATTTCACAAATCAAAGAAAAATGGATTCCAGGAAAGATAAATGGAGTCGCCGTTAGGACTCGATATAAAGTTCCATTAGATATTAGATTTGAGAATGAGGATACAGAACCAATATACTCTAAAGGAAATGAAGAGTTTATTAATTCAATAAAAGAAAAAATTTCTTTATCAAAAATAATAGGAAAAGGAATAATGAATTGTGAAATCTCATTTGTTGTTATTACAAACGGAAGACTAGTTGATATAAGAGCAATAGGAGAAAATAAATCTTTTAATAAGGAAGTTGTTAGAGCAGTTTCAAAAATAAAAGAAAGATGGATTCCAGCTACAATAAATAAAACTACAGTTAATAAAGTATTCAAAATTCCATTCGGAATGAATATTGAATAATAATTTTCGGTTTGATTTTTGAAAATGAAATCTTAATCAAAATCAAATTGTTATGAAAAAGTTATTATTAATCAGTTCAATACTATTTTTAGCGGCAAGTTGTGTCCCGGATAAAGATAAGCGTGAAGAGCGAAAAGCCGACCACAGTGCAGAACATATGAGAAACCGGGGTGTAGATTCGGCTGCTTTATCATCGGAGAAAAATGTGGCTGATACGGTTTCCACAAGAGAGCCTGGAAAATAGTTACTTTCCAATCATCTTCTTGATCGCATTCAGTTTCATCAAAGCTTCAATTGGTGTCAAAGTATTGATGTCAATTTTCGTCAATTCTTCACGGATATTTTCAAGAACCGGATCATCCAATTGAAAAAACGAAAGCTGAAGATTTTCCTCGGTCACGCGTTTTATTTTCTTTCCGGAATCTTGCGTTGATCGGCTGGATTCCAAAGTTTTTAGAATCTCGTTCGCACGATTCACGACTTTTGAAGGCATTCCGGCCAATTTTGCCACGTGAATACCAAAACTATGTTCGCTTCCGCCCGAAATCAGCTTTCTGAGGAAAATAATATTGCCTTTCGCTTCCTGAATTGACACGTGAAAATTCTTGATTCTCTCAAAGTTAACAGACATTTCGTTCAGTTCATGATAATGCGTTGCAAACAATGTTTTTGGCTGTGTTGGATGCTGATGAAGATATTCCGCAATGGCCCAGGCAATGGAAACACCGTCGTAAGTGGAAGTTCCACGTCCGATTTCGTCTAAAAGAATCAGACTTCTGTCGGATATATTATTAAGGATATTTGCAGCTTCATTCATTTCCACCATAAAAGTCGATTCGCCGGCAGACAAATTATCCGTTGCACCAACTCTTGTAAAAATCTTGTCCAAAGTTCCAATCTCTGCGTGTTTTGCGGGGACAAAACTACCGATTTGAGCGAGTAAAGAAATTATTGCAGTTTGTCTCAGGATTGCTGATTTACCGGCCATATTCGGTCCGGTGACCATTATGATTTGCTGAGAATCTCTGTCCAGAAAAACATCATTCGGAATGTAAGATTCGCCGAGAGGTAAAGACTTTTCGATAATTGGATGGCGTCCTTCTTGAATATCAATCGAGAAAGAATCGTTCAAAATTGGTTTGGTATAATTATCTTCAACAGACAATTCTGACAATCCAACAGCACAATCTAATTCTCCAACTAATTTTGAATTTTCCTGCAATTGGTCGATGTAGATCAAAACATTTTCACAGACATTTCTGTAAAGTTCTAATTCTAATTTTCCGATTTTTTCTTCAGCGCCTAGAATCTGACTTTCATAATCTTTCAGTTCTTCAGTAATGTAACGTTCTGCGTTGACCAAAGTCTGCTTTCTGATCCAGTCTTCGGGAACTTTATCTTTATGCGTATTTCTAACCTCAATATAATAACCGAAAACACCGTTGAAATCAATTTTCAAACTCGTAATTCCTGTTCTTTCGATTTCGCGCTGGCACATTTCGTCTAAGAAACCACGACCTTTACTTTGAAGATTTCTCAAATGGTCAAGCTCTTCCGAGATTCCTTCTCTGATAACATTTCCTTTGTTGATGTTAACAGGAAGTTCGTCATTCAGATGGTCATTAATTAAATTAATTAATTCTTCAAGATTGATGAAAGGGTCAATCCAAGCTAAAACATCAGGAAAATTCAGAAGTTTTTTTCTGATTTCATTAATGTTAATGATACTTTGACGGAGATAACCTAATTCTTTCGGTGAAATCTTTTCAGCAGCTAATTTTCCAATCAATCTGTCCAAGTCCGAGATGCCTTTCAGCAGATCTTTGATATCATATTTCAAAGAATCTTCCTTATTTAGGAATTCAATCAGGCTTAATCTTCTGTTGATATCACTAATATTTTTTAAAGGCAAAATCAATCGTCGTCTTAACAATCTTCCGCCCATCGGCGTGCAGGTTTTGTCGATAATATCAAGAAGTGATTTTCCATTATGATTTGCAGAATAAACAATTTCAAGGTTTCTCAAAGTGAAATTATCCATCATCAGATAATCATCCTGCGGAATCACTTGAATCTTTGTGATGTGCTGTAAAAGTGCGTGATGCGTATCTTCTACCAAATAAGCGAAAATTGCTCCGGCTGCTGTAATTCCCAATTTAGAATCCTCGATTCCAAAACCTTTCAACGATTGTGTTTTGAAATGCGATGTTAGTTTTTCATAAGCATATGGATATCGGAACGCCCAGTCTTCCAACTTGAAAACATTTTTATTTTTCAACTGACTTGGAATTTCAGAAGTTCTCTGGTAAATAATTTCGCTCGGGTCGAAGGTATGAACGATGTGAAGCAGCTTTTCCAGATTTCCCTCACTCACCAGAAATTCGCCTGTAGAAACATCCACCAAAGCCATTCCATACTTCTCTTTTTCCTTATGAAGAGAAAGCAGGAAATTATTTTTCTTAGAAGTCAGAACCTGGTCGTTGAAAGTCACACCTGGCGTAACCAATTCTGTAACACCACGTTTTACAATACCTTTGACAGATTTTGGGTCTTCCAACTGGTCGCAAATCGCAACACGCATTCCAGCTCTGACAAGCTTTGGTAAATAAGAATCTACAGAATGATGTGGAAAACCAGCCAATTCGATATGACCTTCTCCATTGGCTCTTTTGGTCAAAACAATGCCGAGAATCTGCGATGTTTTTATCGCATCCTGTCCAAAAGTTTCGTAGAAATCTCCAACACGGAACAATAGCAATGCATCAGGATATTTCGCCTTAATCGTATTGTATTGCGTCATTAACGGAGTTTCTTTCTTTGCCAATTTTTCTGAATTTAGAAGCGCTAAATTACGAAATTAATTCAGAGAATTGATCTACAGCCAAGTCAATAGCTTGGTTATATCGGAATAGAATTTATCTTTGCTGTTGAGAATTAGTATCAATGTTTTCGGAAATTCCTTTTTATGATCCTATTTCAAAAGAAAACCCGGAATTATCCGTTTAATAATCAAATTAAGCCAATGAAAAAATACATCTATCTCCTTACCATATCATTGTCTCTGACGAATTGCTACACCTATAAGGTTAAAGCAGAAAGCGAAGAACCTAAACAAGGAAATACCGTAACTAAATTAAATCAAAATGAACAAATTGCTGTAGCTGCGGTGACAAAGGATGCCAAGCTGGAAATTGCTGAGCTGAAACAGGAAACAAAAACCGGCAAAATCAAAGCGGTAAAACCGCAGCCCACCACAATCGAAGAGAAACTTGAAGCCAGCAAATATTATAAAATCGAGGCATCGGGAAGAAGCTACAAAATACAGGTAGACCAGTGGGAAAGCGACACATTGGTGGCCCACGTGATCCATAAACCGAAGAAGATTCTAAAATTTCATAAAAATCAGATTAATCAAGCTACCATTGCGGAAAGACGATTTTCTCAGCCGGTTGCTGATATTCTTACTGTCGCTGCATACGCCGGGATCGGTGTTGGAATCTGGGCACTTGTACGGTAGGTACATTTGCTTTGGCAAGATTTGATGATATAATTCAAGTTTTTTGATCTGCTTATTCTTGCTAATTTTGCAGGAGTGAAAAAGATGGTCTTGGCTTTTTTCGCACTTTTGATTTTCCTTGCCGGATTTCAAAAATCGCTGTTGTATTTTGATTATGAATTCAACAAGACTTTTTATGAAATCAATTGTATTAATAAAAACACACCACAGTTTTCATGTCACGGAAAATGCCAGGCGAAATTAGAAAGTGAAAAGCAAAAATCTTCACTAAATTCTCTCAATCTTGGCTTTGAAATTCAGCTGATGCTGGTTTCCGGTATTTCGCTCGACTTGGCTCCCATTTCGATTTCTTATCAGAATCCTTTTCCATTTTTTAATTCCCTATCCTTAACGGATTTTTACCTGGTTCTCCTGAAACCGCCTCAGTTCTAGATTTCTTTTAACGATAAAATTTATTTATTGTGACTTATCCTTAGGTCACAGGTCATCTATTATTTCAAAATTTTATGAAATCTATATCGAATATAAAACAATTAATTGCTGTAAATATCGCTGTAGCATTGGGAAGCAATATGTTAATCGCCCAGACAGACAGCACCTATTTCCCGATAGAAAAAGTTATTATCAATAAGCATTTTTCAGAAAAAAATAAAAATATCCAGACGCAATCCAATGATTGGCTGAATCACGATGCCGGAAGTTTTCTGACTTCGGTTCCTGAATTTTCTGGTGTCAGAAAATCCGGTAATTATTCTACAGATCCTGTCTTTCGCGGTTTTAAATATGAGCAGCTGAACATCATTGCAGACGGCTCTCAGAATGCCATCCAGGCTTGCGCAAGCAGAATGGATCCACCAATTTCCCAAATCAATATGAACCAGATTGAAAAAGTGGAGATTTACAAAGGACCGTATTTTTTCAGATATGGAGCTTCGGTGGGATCAACAATAAATTTTGTGAGCTTCAAACCGGATTTTTCCCAGTCTCTTAATTTAAAAGGAAGATTTTCTACAGCATACGAAAGTAATGGGAATGTTCTGCGGAATGAAGCTTTGGTAAACCTCAGCTCACAAAAAATCACGTCTCAGTTTTTTGGCGCTTATCAGCAGGGAGAAGATTATCAAGATGGAAACGGCAACAAAGTTCCTGCAGAGTTTGAGCGCTACAATTTTGGAAACAAAACTATTTACAGTTGGAATGCCAATCATTACACCACTTTCCAGGTTAATACCAACCAAGGTCGCAACACGGATTTCCCCGCTCTGACTATGAAAATGCTGTATGATAAAACGTGGATGTTCCAGCTGATGCATCATTCTGAATTTCAAAATTCATTATTAAAGGAATTTAATTTCAGTTCCTATTCCTCCATGGTCCATCATTCTATGGGCACGGAAAACCGTTCTATGGTTTCGGATGTTTCTTCCGGAACGTATGGTTTGAGAGCTGAATTGAAATTTGAAAGAGGCAAACATCTTTTATACACAGGTCTGGATTATAAAAATGAAAGAGCTAAAAATACAGCCCTCACAATGACGATGATGGGCGGAATGCCAATGATGCGGGACGGAACCAGCTGGCAGGATTCAGAAATCTCACAGATTGGCTGGTTCAATGAGTATCAGTATGCCTGGGAAAGATCCAGATTGAGAATGTCTTACAGGATGGATTACAATACTGCAGATGCAGCCGAGATGTCTTCCGTGTTTCAGAAGCTTTATGGCAAAGCAGATTCTGATCATTTAAACAATAACATAAGCGCTGGTTTTGAAAGGCGGATTGGAAAGCAGTCCCAGATTTCCATTTGGATCGGTCGTGCTCAGCGAAGCGCAAGTCTTACCGAGAGATTTATCAACAGGTTCCCAGTAGGAAACGATTCTTATGATTATATCGGAAATCCACTGCTGAAACCCGAAACCAATAATCAGACGGATTTGATTTATACGTTTGGAAATCCTAAAAAAATGTATTTTCAGGTTAATGTATTTTATTCACTGTTAGAAAATTATATTTCCGGAGTTTTGAGAACGGATATTGTACAAGGAGCTATGATGCCTGTGGCGGTCCGTCAGTTTCAGAATATTGACAAGGCTTTGAAAGCAGGCTTTGAAAGTCAGCTAAACTGGCAGATTTCTAAGGTTCTCCGTTCGGAAATGGCGGTTGCTTATACTTATGCTGAAGATCAATCTACCAAAAATCCTTTGCCAGAGATTGCACCTTTGGATTTCAGATGGAATTTAAAAGCAGATTTCAATCGGTTTTTTGCCAGTGTCAACTACAGATTTGCAGGTAAGCAGGAGAGAATCAATCCGGATTTTGGGGAGATGAAAACACCGGATTTTTCCCTTGTTGATTTGCATTTTGGATATAAACTGCAAAACTTCGGCAGATTTGGTTTAGATATCAATAATCTTTTCAACAGATCTTATTCAGAATATCTCAACAGAAGAATGATGAATGACAATCTGCAAAGAATTTTGATGCCCGGCAGGAATATCGGTGTTTCCTATTCCTACGCATTTTAGTAATTTTAAAAGCCGTAGAATTACAGTAGGTTGTGATTTTACGGCTTTTTCGATCAGAAATATCAATCGTTTATTTAAAATAAAATCGGAATCATAAATAATATCAGTTAAAAATTATTTATAGTTAATCCAAATAACCTCATATTTGTATTTGAAAGCTAAAACCAAATATATTTTAAAATAAAATTTGAAAAAATTCTACCAAAATGAAGGTTGAGCAAATATACACAGGCTGTCTTGCGCAAGGAGCGTATTACATTGTTTCTGAAAACGAAGCTGCAATTATAGACCCGTTGCGTGAGGTAAAACCCTATCTGGACCGCCTGGAAAAAGATAGTGTAAAGCTTAAATATATTTTTGAGACCCATTTCCACGCAGATTTTGTCTCGGGACATCTGGATTTATCAAAAAAAACCGGAGCTCCCATTGTTTACGGACCAACAGCTCAGCCGGAATTCGATGCTATTATTGCAGAAGATCATCAGATTTTTGAAATAGGAAATATTAAGATAAAAGTTCTTCACACGCCCGGACACACCTTGGAAAGCTCAACTTTTCTTCTGATAGATGAAGATGGAAAAGAAACTGCGATTTTCTCTGGCGACACTTTATTTCTGGGTGATGTTGGCAGACCGGATCTGGCTCAAAAAGCTGGTGAAATTACCGAAAAAGATTTGGCCGGGATGCTGTATGAAAGTCTGCAAAGTAAGATTTTGCCTTTGGGCGATTCCATCACGGTTTATCCTGCTCACGGAGCCGGTTCTGCCTGTGGAAAGAATATGCAGAAGGAAACTGTTGATACATTAGGCAATCAAAAAAGAACCAATTATGCGCTGAATCAGCCTGATAAAGAATCCTTTATCAACGAAGTTCTGGATGGATTAACTGCTCCTCCAAAATATTTCGGGATGAATGTCGCAATGAACAAAGGCGGTTATGAAAGCTTTGATCAGGTTCTGAAAAAAGGAAATAACCCATTGTCTGTTGAAGATTTTGAAACGGCTGCGGAAGAAACCGGAGCTTTGATTTTGGACACCAGAAGTGCCGCTATTTTTCATAAAGGTTTTGTGCCGAATTCTATCAATATCGGGATTAAAGGTGATTTTGCGCCCTGGGTCGGAGCGATGATCGTGGATGTACAACAACCGATTCTTTTGGTCTCTGATGAAGGAACCGAAGAAGAAGCGATTACAAGATTGAGTAGAGTTGGATTTGATAATGTTTTAGGCTATTTGGATGGCAGTTTCGAAGCATGGAAGAATTCTGGTAAGGAAACTGACGACATCAGAAGGATTTCTGTTGACCAATTTGCGACTGAATTTTCTGAAAATGCAAAAATTATCGATGTCCGAAAAGAAACGGAATACGAAGCAGAACACATCGCTGAAGCTTTTAGCAAACCATTAGCTTATATCAATGACTGGGTCAATTCACTAGATAATTCGGAGCATTTTTATATCCATTGTGCGGGTGGTTACAGAAGTATGATTGCGGCAAGTATTTTGCAGGCAAGAGGTTACAGGAACTTCACTGAGATTGATGGTGGCTTCAATGCGATTAAGAAAACAGGTAAGTTTCCTCTAAGCAATTTTGTTTGCCAAAGTAAAACTTTATAGAATTAGAAAAAGCTTTGAGAGCCTAATATCTAAAACCTAACTTCTAACATCTTTGTTATGTCTCAAAAATTTCAAGAACTCATCCAATCCGAACGTCCCGTTCTCGTTGATTTTTTTGCCACTTGGTGTCAGCCGTGCAAAGTTCAGTCTTCGGTTTTGAATTCTGTAAAAGAACAGGTTGGCGAAAAAGCAAGAATCGTAAAAATTGATGTGGATCAATTTCCGTCTATTGCGGCTGATAATGGCGTCCGAGGTGTTCCGACTTTAGCGATTTATAAAAACGGAGAGCTGCTTTGGAAAGAAAGTGGTGTACACGATGTGAATTCTCTGGTTGGATTGCTGGAGCAGTTCTCAAATTAGAAGTAAAATTATAAAGTTTGTCATTCTGAAAGAATCTCACCACATATGATTATGAGCAGATTAGATTCGTTCTGAATGACAAATATTATGAAAATTCAATTTATAAAATTATCTCAAACCCATCTCTCTCCTTCAAAAAAGGAAATTTATTTCTAAATTCATTCAATTCATATAGATTCCATTCTGTTGAGACGATGTTATTTTGTCTTTTAGAAATTTCTCTTCCATCAGGGAAATAAACCAATGAGCTCTCCTCATACTCAAGGTTGTAACCATCAATTCCGATTCGATTTAATCCAAAAAGAAAAGCCTGATTTTCAATGGAACGGGCTTTTAAAAGTGATTTCCAGGCATCAACTCTGGATTTTGGCCAGTTGGCAACATATAAAATGGCATCATAATCACTCTGATTTCTGGAAAAAACCGGAAAACGCAAATCAAAACAGACTTGTAGAAGAATTTTAAATCCTTTATAATCAATAATCTTGCGCTCTGTTCCAGCCGTATAAATTTTATCCTCTCCAGAGTAAGAAAACAAATGTCTTTTGTCATAATATTCGAAATTGCCATCTGGAAAAACAAAATAAAATCTATTATAGAATTTCCCATTTTCTTCCACAGAAACACTTCCTGCAACTGCCGATTTTTTGCTTTTGGCAAAGGATTTCATCCAGGTTAAAGATTCTTCCTTCCTGTCTGCCACTTCGCCTGCTTCCATACAGAATCCGGTAGAAAACATCTCTGGCAAAAGAAATAGATCTGCTTCTGCTGAAGCAAATTCCTTTTCAATTTGTCTGAAATTTTCTTCTTTATTTTTCCATGAAATATTGAGGTTCAATCCTGCGATTTTTAGCGTTGACATACTCCAAAAGTTTACTGCAATTTATGATTTTAAAGTCAGATTGCAACCAACATTTCGGAGCTTCGCTCCTTCATTTCCCTATCATACTTTTCTACCAATATTTCGAGACTTCGTCTCTTTTATAATCCATTTCGTCAGTTTGAAGTTTCGAAAATTATTCAGTACATCTAATCATAATAAAGTCTTAATGAAAATCGTTCAAAAAAGATTGTTTTGCGTTAAAGTCTCCTAAAAATTCGTTAAAAAAATTGATTGTAACAATCTGAAAATGATTTATATATAATTTTGCACCACTAAAATAAAAAACCTAATATTATAATTAATGAAGAAATTCCCATTATTGTTATGCTTAGTTTATTTAATTACAACTTCTTTTTTCCCGACAAGTTCTGAGGACAAAGTCTCTCCGCCAAAACTCATGATAAAAGAGATTAAACTAAGTCCAAAAAAGAATTTCTCACCACAAAATTCTGCAGAAGATATCTACAAAGAACTTCAGTTTACGGATGAAACATTGAATTTTGAAGTCTTCGAAAAAGCATTTTTGGGATTCCAAAATTTGAAAAATTCCGGAAAACTAGAACCGTCAGCCAAGTTGCTTTCGGTTTGTGATTTTAGTTTGTCTTCTAACAGAAAACGACTTTGGGTCATAGATTTGGGTGAGAAAAAAATATTGTTTAACACATTAGTTGCGCACGGCAAAGGGACTGGGGAAGAGTTTGCAACTGATTTTTCCAACATAGAAAATTCGCATCAATCAAGCATGGGTTTCTATGTAACGGAGCAAACTTATAATGGTGATAACGGCTATTCTTTGCGATTGTTCGGGATGGATAGAGGTTATAACGATGCCGCTTTGGAAAGATGTATTGTGATGCACGGCGCCAAATATGTGAGTGAAGATTTTATAAAATCTGAAAAGAGATTGGGAAGAAGCTGGGGTTGTCCGGCGGTTCCGACGAGCTTGGCAAAACCGATTATCAATACAATCAAAAACAGAACTTGTTTGTTTATTTATTTCCCGGATCAGAATTATTTGGCAAGCTCTCAATGGTTGAAAAATGTAGAAAAGACAGATTCAATCTTTGATTCTCCAAAAGAAAATATGGCAACGAATTAAAATTTATAAAGTCTTCGACTCCGCTCAGACTGACAATGTTCATTATAAACTGTTAGTATTAGATATGTCACACTGAGCGGAGTCGAAGTGTTTATAATTTCAACAAAAACCCCTTCAGAAATTCTGAAGGGGTTTGTTTTTATTAAGGATTCTTGACCAACAATCGGAAACCTTCGCCGTGAACGTTGATGATTTCCAGACCATCGTCATCTTTCAGCAGTTTTCTCAGTTTCGCAATGTAAACGTCCATACTTCTCGCCGTGAAATAATTTTCTTTTTTCCAGATCTTTCTCAATGCCAGATCTCTTGGCATAAAATCGTTTCTGTGGATGCAAAGTAATTTCAGAAGTTCATTTTCCTTTGGAGATAATTTGTACTCGTTATCGCCCACTCTCAGCTGTCTCAGCATAGAATCGAAGAAAATATTACTGATTTTGAATTGCTCCTGATCTTCATTTTCCAAAACCGCACTTCTCTGAAGAATAGCTTTGATTTTATAAAGAAGTAGCTCAGTATCAAAAGGTTTGGTGATGTAATCATCCGCGCCGATTTGATATCCTTTCAAGATGTCTTCACGCATATTTCTCGCGGTCAAGAAAATAATCGGTGTGTTTTTATCAATTTTCTTTACATCTTCCGCCAAAGAAAATCCGTCTTTTTTCGGCATCATCACATCGAAAATGCAGATGTCGAATTCTTTCTCTGTAAACTCTTTCAGTCCCATTTCTCCGTCGGTTGCCAATGTAACCTCGAAGTTGTTTATCGTCAAATAATCTTTAAGAACTGCACCAAAACTTTGGTCGTCTTCTACTAATAATATTCTGTTGCTCATAATTTATGATTGATGTTAAATTAATAATTAATTAGAGATAAATAATAGTTGATTTCAAAATCGCATATCAATTATCATTATCATTTTGCCTTAAACCATCGGCAGCTTTATTGTGAATGTACTTCCTTTTCCTTTATGAGAATCCACGTGGATCTGACCTTTGTGGATTTCTACGATTTTCTTGACATAAGACAATCCAAGACCCTGACCTTTTACATTATGGATGTTTCCTGTTTCTTCCCGGAAGAATTTTTCAAAGATTTTTGTTTTATTGACGGATTCCATTCCCATTCCTTTGTCCGCAATTTCTATCACATACCAGTTGCCTTCATTTCTTGTTGATAATTTGATCTCAGGCGCTTCCGGTGAATATTTATTAGCATTGTCCAAAAGGTTGATCAATGCATTGGACAAATGAAATTCATCGATTAAGAAATTGTATTTAGTCGCATTGAATTCCGTTGTCAGGCTTCCGTTTCTCTGGTTCACAATTAATCGGAAAGATTCTGCAATGCTTTTGATCAGTTCCCGCACATTGGTTTCCTTCAGGTGAAGCGGCATTTCGTTTCGTTCCAGTTTAGACATATTCAGAACGGTTTCCACCTGCTTTTTCATCCTCAGGTTTTCCTGCTTTATCAGTCCCGAATAATATTTGACCTTATCCGGATCTGTAGCAATTTTATCATTGGCTAAAGAGTCTGTAGCAACGGAAATTGTTGCCAAAGGTGTCTTGAACTCGTGAGACATATTATTAATGAAATCCGTTTTGATCTCTGCAATTTTCTTCTGTCTCATCATATAATTGATAGAAATGATGTAAATCCCCAAAATCGTAAGTAAGGAAATAAAAGTTCCCAGCAACATTGGTAAATTATGCTTTACCAAAGAGTAATCTTTTCTTGGAAAGACCAGGGCCAGTGTGTAAAGTGTCCGGTCTTTGCTGTCGGTAAAAATCGGGTAGGTGTAATTGGTTTTATCTTTTTGATCGAGATAGATATTGTTGGCTACCGATGTCAGTTTGTTATTTTTATCGATCACACCGAATCCGAATTTCGTATCAATCCCTTTCAGCCTTAATTCTTTGGACAAAACAGAATCGATAGTTTTATTATTGACACGCTTTTCAATAGGAAGGCTGGTGGCGCTCAATCTTGCAAATTCCTTCATCTGGAAAGAATTGTTGTCCAGATCTTTACTGATATTGGTTGTCAGAGGTTCCGGCGAGCTTCTTTTAAGTTTTAACTGACCTTCATCTTTGTAAAGTTTAGTCGTGTAGAGTGTGTCACCTTTTGCCGAAACAGGGATATTTTGTTTCTCGACAATACTGGTTTGAAAAAGAATATTAGAACGGTTTGCAGAATCAGAACTCTGCTGGATATAAGTTTTAATAGGCTGATTATTAGATGCTAAAACTTCTTTTCCAACATTGTTATAAGTTTCATTCCAATATTTATTAACCTCGATCTGATTTACTTTTTGGGTTGATGTTTCTAATGCAGAATAGACTTTATTAGAAAAATCCTGCTCCAGAGACGTGTACAATTCTTTAATCCAATATAACTGCAAGGAAACGAAAACCACCAGGGAAATCGTCATAAAGACAGAAATAATAGGAATAAACTTGTTATTCATTGTAATTTTTGATTTTGAAAAGTTAAAATTACTCTTTTTAAGAATATCTCAATAAAAAAAACGGTGTACAATTATTAAATATTTCTTAAAAACGCATTTTTTAACATTTTATTGTGAATAATCAAAAATGTTGCCATAAGAAAACTTTGGTGTGATTTTTTAATATTAATTTTAGAAAAAAGAAAATATGATGAACTCTGAGATTGTTTTTAATAAAGATTCTGACACAGGTATCTATGTGATGAAGGTTTATAAATCCGATGTTTCCACGCTTTGGGACTATTTCACAAAGTCAGAATTGATTGACCGATGGTGGGCGCCAAAGCCTTGGAAATGTGAAACTGAAAAAATGGATTTCCGTGAAAATGGTATTTGGCTGTATGCAATGAAAGGTCCGGATGGCGAAAAAGAATTCGCATTAGCCAGCTACGGAGAAATAATGCCACACAGAAGCATATCATGGACGGATGCTTTCGCTGATGAAAAAGGAAAAATAAAAACCGATTTGCCGCAAACTGCCTGGCTAATTGGCTTCACAGGAATTGATGAAGGAACCAGAATGACTTTCAATCTGCATTTCAATTCGCAAGAAGAACTGAACCAAATTCTGGAAATGGGTTTTGAAAAAGGCTTTAAAATGGGATTGAATCAGTTGGAAGATTTGTTAAATAGTTAATCTGCTAAACCGCTGTTTTGTTAAATCGTTATTAATAAATAATTTTACGATTTAACAAATTAGCTATTTAACAAATCTTCAATCCAAAGCAATTACCTCATCAATAAAATATTGGATGATCGCTTTTTTCATCAGAAGCGATTGTTCATTTGGTTTCAATTCCGGCAAATTCTCGAGCTTTTCAAACTGCGGCCAACCCTCGTTATAATGACTGAATTTATAGTAACCAAAAGGTTCCAACAGTCTGCAAACCGCAATATGAATCAGATTCACCTTGTCATCTTTCGTGAATTTTTGCTGCCCGCTTCCCAGTTCTTGGATCCCAATCAGAAATAATATAGTTTCAATGGGCGGATCTTTCTCGGTTTGAAAATTGACTTCAAAAAAGTGTTCTATTTTTTTCCAGATTTCGGATTCTGTCATGTTTTTGTAATTGATAAATGTATTAGACAAATGATAGCAGCGAATTAATAATCTTCTGACTTCCATCATCCAACTTCTGACTTTTTTAAAATTTTGTCCATAGATTTCCCTTTTGCCAATTCGTCTATCAATTTGTCCAGATAACGAATCTTCTGCATCAGTCCGTCTTCTATTTCTTCTACACGGTAACCACAAATCACACCAGTTATTTTTGAAACATTTGGATTGATATGAGCTTTAGCAAAAAAAGTCTCGAAATCCACCTTATGATCAATGATTTTCTGAAGTTTTTCAGAATCATAACCTGTCAGCCAAAAGATGATTTCGTCAACCTCAGCTTTTGTTCTGCCTTTCTTTTCAGCTTTCGCAATGTAATGCGGATAAACGCTTGCGAAGGACATTTTATAAATTCTGGTGTTGTCGGTTTTCATATTATAATTGATCGATGATATTTGAAGAATGAATTTAAATCATCATTCATAGTTTATGATTTATCATTTATTTTCAACAGAAACGCATATTCCAAAGCAATTTCCTTCAAGCTTTCAAAACGTCCGCTTGCACCACCATGTCCAGAACTCATATCGGTTTTGAAAATCAGAATGTTATTGTCTGTTTTCAGATCCCTCAGTTTAGCAGTCCATTTTGCGGGTTCCCAGTATTGTACCTGGGAATCGTGGAAACCGGTTGTAATCAAAATGTTAGGATAATCTTTGGCTTCGATATTATCGTAAGGCGAATAGGATTTCATATAATCATAATATTCCTTGTCATTTGGATTTCCCCATTCGTCGTATTCTCCTGTGGTCAGAGGAATCGTTTCATCCAGCATCGTCGTCACAACATCCACAAAAGGAACCTGCGCCACAATCCCGTTGAATAATTCAGGATTGTAATTCATCACAGCGCCCATCAGAAGTCCGCCTGCGCTTCCGCCCATTGCATAAAGATGTTTTGGAGAAGTATAATTTTCTGATATCAAATATTTTGCAGCATCTATGAAATCGAAAAATGTATTCTTTTTCTGAAGCATTTTCCCGTCCTCATACCATTCCCGACCAAGATATTCACCACCTCTGATGTGGGCAATGGCGTAAATAAATCCTCTGTCCAGAAGCGACAATCTTACGCTGGAAAAACTCGCATCTACTGTGTGTCCATAACTTCCGTACCCATACAGCAAAAGCGGCGTATCTGCAGACTTCTGCGTGTTTTTATGATAAACCAAAGAGATTGCAACCTCTTTTCCGTCTCTCGCCGGTGCCCAGATTCTTTCCGAGATATAGTTTTCTGCGAAGAATTTGCCGCCCAAAATTTCCTGTTGTTTCAGGAGGACGGTAGTTTTTTCTTTCATATTATATTCGAAAGTGGAAGCTGGTTTGGTTAATGACGTGTAGCCAAAACGCAAAATGTCGGTATCAAACTCCAGATTGATGCCAATATATGCAGTGTAAGTGGGATCAGAAAACTGCAGGTAATGGGATGTATTGTTTTGATTATCAATAATGTTAATTTGTAAAAGACCTTTCTCACGTTCTTCTAGTACAAAATAATTTCTGAAGATCTCAAAACCTTCCAGCAAAACATTTTCTCTATGCGGAATAAAATCCTGCCAGTAGTCCTTCGATGGCTGTTCGACTTTAGTTTTTACGATTTTAAAATTAGTGGCATCATCAGCATTTGTAATGATATAAAAATCATCGCCGTAATGCTCCACCGAATATTCCAAATCCTCGGTTCTTGGCTGAACAATTGTCCATCTTGCATAGACATTGTCCGCAGGGATAAATCTCATCTCATCTTCATTAGTGGATGACGCAGCGATGAAAATGTATTCTAAAGATTTGGTTTTAAATACGCTAACATCAAATGTTTCATCTTCTTCGTGAAAAACCAAAACATCTTCAGAAGAATCTGTTCCTAACTTATGACGATAGATTTGAAAGGCTCTCAGACTTTCATCTTTTCTGATGTAGAAAACGTGTTCATTATCATTGGCCCATACAGCTTTTCCAGTTGTATTTTCGATAATATCAGAATAGATTTCGCCCGTTTTAATGTTCTTGAAAAAAATCTTATAAATCCGTCTTCCTACATTGTCCGTAGAATAGGCGATTATTTCATTATTAACGCTCACAGAGATACTTCCCGTTTCGAAAAACGCTTCACCTTCTGCCAGAATATTGACATCCAGCAAAATCTCTTCCTCATTATCCAGAGATTGAAATTTTCTAGAGAAGATCGGGTATTCTTTTCCGGCTTCGTAACGCACAATGTACCAATAACCATTGAAGAAATAAGGCAGAGATTCATCATCCTTTTTGTAGCGGGCTTTCATCTCTTCATAAAGATCATTCTGAAGGTCTTCCGTGTCCTTCATCACAAAGTTTGTATAAGAATTTTCTTCTTCCAGATATTGGATGACTTCCGGATTTTCACGTTCATTCATCCAGAAATAAGGGTCATTTCTCTGATCATTATGGATTTCCAGAAGTTTATCTGTTTTTTTTGCTATTGGAGCGTTCATTCTTTTTAAAAAGTATTATTCTGAGTCAATTTCAGATTTAACAAAAATAAACAAAAAACCATCCCAAAAATATCGGGACGGCTCTGATTTATGTGGTCAATAATTATTTATTGATGCTTTTGATATATTTTTCTATCGCCATCGTCATAGACGGTGTTTCTTTGGTTGGCGCCATTACATTCACGGTTAATCCCGCTTCTTCTGCTGCAGCCTGAGTTGTAGTTCCGAAAACGGCAATCTTCGTATCTTCCTGTTTGAAATCCGGGAAATTGATACCCAAAGATTTGATTCCCTGATGGCTGAAGAAAACCAGCATGTCATAATCTTTGATATTGATATCTGTAAGATCACTTGCAACGGTTTTGTACATCACGGCCTTGGTCCAATCTACATTGGCGGCATCCAAAACCTTCGGAATTTCCGGTCCCAAAACATCTGAAGACGGCAAGAGATATTTCTCTCCCGGATGTTTTTTGAAAAGAGCAGCAAGGTCTGAGAAGTTCTTCTCTCCAAAGCTTATTTTTCTTTTTCTGTAAACGATATGCTTCTGAAGATAATTGGCGATCGCTTCTGACTGACAGATGTAACGCATAGAATCCGGAACGGTAAACCTCATTTCCTCGGCAAGACGAAAGTAATGATCAATCGCATTCTTGCTCGTAAAAATAATCCCCGTGTATTGGGCGAGATCTATCTTTTGTGTTCTGAGATCTTTTGCATCCACACCTTCTACGTGGATAAAAGGACGAAAATCGATTTTGATTTTCTCTTTTTTAGCAATTTCCAAATAAGGTGACGATTCATTCGGAGCAGGCTGGGAAACTAAAATAGATTTAATTTTCATCTCAAAACGTGTAGGTTACATTTAATAAAACAAGAACTTCCAAAGCACCAAAACCGGTACTATTTGAAGCGTGCAAATATACAAAAATTTATAATACCATTTTTCCGGCAGTATCGGCTGACTATGAAAAAGATATATCAGATTTTTCAAAACAAAAGACCCGATAAGCAGGCAAATGATTCCATAAAAATATCGTACCAAATCTATCGGATAATAATAGAGAACAAACCCCAGAATAATGAAAGCAATGGTTTCCAGGAAAAAAAACTTGCTTGCGACCAGTGTAAGCCCTTTAAGATTCCTGGCACTACCCACGCTGGAATAGAACAAAAAGGTCATAATATTCCGCATCATATCGAACAGGAGCAATGTGATGAATGTAAATCCGAATTTATTGAGCTGCAATCCAAACAGCTGAATATCAGAAAAATGTTTGGGGATCACCGGTACAAACTGCGAGAGGAGTACAGCTATCATCACACAGCGCACTACTGAGACGATGAGCCAGGTGGGAGTCAGATTGCTGGAATCTTCCGCTTTCTGCATCAGAAAATCCTTGATATTGGCATCTCTCTGGAAAACCGACAAAAGGATAATGTATATAAAGATACTCCCAAGAATACAATATACCACCCAGTCATTATGTTCCGTGATTCTGATCAACTTCAAAAAATTTTTGCAAAAATAAGAATTAGATACGAGCTATCCGTTTTTTCATCCATTTTAAATCATAAATCTGACATGTATCTGCATTGTACAGCTGAAAGCTTAGTCCCCAAAATAGATTTTGATTATGAAATCCAAGTTCATCGTTTGCGGTAAAATTCCTACTTTTGCACTTCAATTCAACATAAATTATGGCAAAGCAAGAAGATGTTTTCAAAAAAGTGGTTTCCCACGCTAAAGAATATGGTTTTATTTTTCCTTCCAGCGAAATCTATGACGGACTTTCGGCAATCTACGATTACGGACAGAACGGCGCGGAACTGAAAAATAACATCAAACAATACTGGTGGAAAGCGATGGTTCAGCTGAACGAAAATATCGTCGGGATAGATTCTGCCATTTTTATGCACCCAACCATCTGGAAGGCTTCCGGACACGTGGATGCGTTCAACGATCCGTTGATTGACAACAAAGATTCTAAAAAACGTTTCCGTGCCGATGTTTTGGTGGAAGATTACTGCGCCAAAATCGAGGATAAGGAAAATAAAGAAATAGAAAAAGCGGCCAAGCGTTTTGGTGACGCTTTCAACAAAGCTGAATTCGTAGCAACCAATCCAAGGGTTTTGGAATACAGAGCAAAAAGAGAGGCAATTCTTTCCAGATTGGCAAAATCTCTTGAAAAAGAAGACCTTGCGGATGTAAAAGCTTTGATCGAGGAATTGGAAATTGCTGATCCAGACACTGGTTCTAAAAACTGGACGGAAGTGAGACAATTTAATCTGATGTTCGGAACTAAATTGGGTGCTTCTGCAGATTCTGCAACGGACCTTTATTTGAGACCGGAAACAGCTCAGGGAATTTTTGTGAATTACCTTAATGTTCAGAAAACATCAAGACATAAATTACCTTTCGGGATTGCTCAGATTGGTAAAGCCTTCAGAAATGAAATTGTTGCGAGACAGTTTATTTTCCGAATGAGAGAATTTGAACAAATGGAAATGCAGTATTTCGTACCACCTGGAACTGAGCTGGAATTCTATGAAAATTGGAAGAAAACACGTCTTAACTGGCATCTGGCGCTTGGTTTAGGTGAAGATAATTACCGTTTCCACGACCACGAAAAATTGGCGCATTATGCGAATGCTGCAGCCGATATTGAGTTTAATTTCCCATTCGGATTCAAGGAATTGGAAGGAATCCACAGTAGAACTGACTTTGACCTTTCTGCCCACGAGAAATTTTCTGGTAGAAAAATCCAGTATTTTGACCCGGAAAGAAATGAGAATTATGTGCCTTACGTTGTAGAAACATCGGTTGGCTTGGACAGATTGTTCTTGGCAATTTTCTCCAACTCTCTGAAAGATGAAGTTTTGGAAGATGGTTCAGAAAGAACAGTTCTAAGTTTACCACCAGCTTTGGCGCCTGTAAAAGCAGCTATTCTTCCATTAGTTAAAAAAGATGGTTTACCTGAATTTGCGGATAAGATTTTCAATGATTTGAAGTTCGATTTCAATGTAATTTTTGAAGAGAAAGACAGCATCGGAAAACGTTACAGAAGACAAGATGCGATTGGAACGCCTTTCTGTATTACCGTAGACCACAATTCTTTGAACGACAACACCGTAACATTGAGATACAGAGATACAATGGAGCAGGAAAGAGTTCCGGTTTCTGAATTGAGAAGGATCATTGATGAGAAAGTGAATTTCAGGACTTTGCTTTCTAAGATTTAAGAAGAATTCAATTTATATTTTAAAAATCCCGATTTAACAGTTGGGATTTTTTTATTTTTGAATATGCAACAACCCGTCACTTTCTCCGCAGAAATACAGCAGCATCAAGACATCAATGCGGCTTTTGTCAATTTTCCATTTGATACCAATGAATTATTTGGTAAGAAAGGACAGATTAAAGTCAAAGTTCTTTTTGATGATAAGGTCGAATACAGAAGCAGCCTTGCGAATATGGGTGGAGATTGTCACAGATTAGGATTGACTCAGGCTATCAGAAAAGAATTGGGAAAAACTTTTGGAGATATTGTGGATGTAAAACTGTGGGAAGACAGAGAAGAACGAATTGTAATTGTTCCCGATGATGTTCAGGAGCTTTTGAACGAAAATGAAAAAGCGAAAGATTTCTACGAAAAAATGTCTTACACGCACAAGAAAGAATACATCCGCTGGATAGAGGAAGCAAAAAAAGAAGAAACCCGAGAACGCAGGAAAATCAAAATGATCGGAATGTTTCTGGAAGGCAAAAAAGGGATTTAAATTATTCTGGAGATGTTTACTGTTATAAAATTATTTTATATCCTCTATAATTTAATTCAATCCTTTAGTTTTTTATTGGATTTTGCCCAGATGGATCACATTGTTCCCCTGGGAAATCAGAAGCGAGTCCTTTGAAGATTCTGCAGAGATTCCGTTTCTTTCAAAGAGATCGCCCATTGGTGTTGTCTTTACAAAATCAAGCACATATTTTGTATTATTGGCTTCGATGGTAATGGTTTTTGATTTTCCGTTATCAGAGAAAGTGGCTTTTGCCCGGCTTCCGTCAATGGTTTTATAAGGATAGCTGGTTTCTGCGGCATAAGATTCCGAATTCTTTCTGGTATCATTCTTCTTGCAAGAAAAAAGGACGGATGCTATTAAAAAGCCCGAAATTAAAATGTTTGTTTTCATAGTTATAAGGTTTAAAATTGATGACTAAGTTTGCAGCAAATTGTTTTCCAAAAACAAAAAATCCCGAAATTAATTTCGGGATTTTTATCATGTTAATGACGATTTTTATTTTTTCAGGGATCTGATTCCCATTTCGAATAAGGCAAAGCTCAGCAAATCAGCATTTTCGCCAATCACTTGTTCTGTAGAACGGCCTGCACCGTGACCAGCATTCTTCTCAATTCTTAACAGGATTGGATTGCTGCAAGCTTGTTTCTCCTGCAATTCTGCTCCGAATTTGAAGGAATGTGCCGGTACCACTCTATCATCATGGTCACTGGTAATGATCATTGTAGATGGATAGCAAGTTCCCGCTTTTACGTTATGAACCGGCGAATAAGATTTCAGGTACTCGAACATTTCTTTGCTGTCTTCCGCTGTTCCGTAATCGTAAGACCAACCTGCTCCGGCTGTGAATTTGTTATACCTCAACATATCAAGAACACCAACGCCGGGGAAAGCTACTTTTGCCAGATCCGGCCTCATTGTCATTGTTGCTCCAACTAAAAGTCCTCCGTTTGAACGCCCGGAAAGCGCCATAAATTCCTTGGACGTGTAACCTTTCGACTGCAGGTATTCTCCAGCAGCGATGAAGTCATCAAATACGTTTTTCTTCTGTTGCTTGGTTCCTGCATCGTGCCATTTCTTGCCATATTCTCCACCGCCACGGATATTCGGAACGGCGTAGATGCCGCCGTTTTCCATCCAGATGGCATTTACCACAGAGAAGGCAGGCTGCAGACTGATGTTGAAACCGCCATAAGAATAAAGAATCGTAGGATTTTTACCATCCAGCTTGGTTCCTTTCTTATAGTTGATCATCATTGGTACTTTAGTCCCGTCTTTTGAAGTGTAGAAAACCTGTTCGGACACGTAATCTTCCGGATTGAATTTTACTTTCGGTTTCTGATAGATTTCTGATTTGCCAGATGCTACATTGTACTTATAGATCGTTCCCGGTGTAATATAATTGGTGAAAGAATAATAGATGTCCTTATCTTCTTTTTTACCACCGAAGCCTGAAACAGTACCTTTTCCCGGCAAAGTAATTTCGCGCACCAACTTTCCTGTTTTATCAAACTGCTTCACAAGACTGATCGCATCTTTCATATATTTCCCGAAAAAATAACCGCCCGCTTCAGAAATATTTAATACGTTTTCCGTTTCAGGAATCACATTTTTCCAGTTTTCAGGGCTTGGATTTTTGATGCTCACTTTTACCAGCCTCATATTCGGTGCATCTTTGTCGGTAAAGATGAAAAGGTCATCACCTTGGGTATCCACAATATCGGCATTGATATCAAAACCTTGGTTGATCTGTATAAAATCGCCACCGTTTTTCAGGTCTTTGATATATAATTCATTCCCATTGGTAGCATTAGCCGCCGAAATAATCAGGAATCTCTGATCTTCGGAAACCCCTGCGGAAAGATATCTTCTCGGCGTTTTTTCGCCTCCGAATACCAATTGATCTTCCGATTGTTTTGTGCCTAATTTGTGGAAATAAACTTTGTGCTTATCAGTCATCCCGGAGAGAACGGTTCCTTCCTTCGGCTTGTCGTAACTGGAATAGTAGAAGCCTTCATCGCCTTTCCAGGCAATTCCACTGAATTTCACATCAAGCAAAATATCATCGATTTGTTTCTTGGAAATGGCATCGATGATGATGATCTTGTTCCAGTCGCTTCCGCCTTCGGAGATAGAATAGGCTGCAAGATTTCCTTTCTTGTTGAATGACAAATTGGAAAGCGAAGTGGTTCCTTTTTCAGAAAACGTATTAGGATCTAGGAAAACTTCAACATTTTTAGTTTTATTATTCGTTCTGTAAAGCACAGATTGTGCCTGTAAACCATTGTTCTTGTAAGAATAAGTGTAATCGCCTTCTTTGAACGGTGCACCTATTTTTTCATAATTCCAGATATCTCTCAGTTGGTTTTTGATGTCTTCTCTGAATGGGATTTTTGAGAGATAATTCTGGCTGTATGCCACCTCTTCATCCACCCATTTTTTAGTTGCATCAGAATCATTTTCCAGATCCCGGAAAGGATCCGAAAGCTGGGTTCCGAAATAATTATCAACCTGTGTTCCTTTGATTGCTTTAGGATAATTTGATTTTGACATAGATTGGGCATTGGCACCGGCATAGAAAATAACTGCTGCTGTTGCCAAAATTGATTTTACTTTCATTTTTAATGGTTTGAATGGTTTCAAAAATAGTAAAATTTATCCTGACTTAACACCATAACATTCTATTGACCTCTTTATCAAATTAAATGTTGGACGAGATCTAATTATAAACCAGCCTGTAGTAAGCTTTTTTCGGGCTTGTTGATCGTTTCTATACTTCGTTCTTTGGGTTTCTGGCATAGCTCGGGATCTCGTTACCGGAGACGTTGGCTACCACGATGCGTCCTGTGCGTCCTGAGGTGCCGGATAATAATGAGTCGTATAACTTTCCCATAATTGTTGTTTTTTAATGTTAATGAATTGAATTTAT
>PJUE01000103.1_pt1 | contig 116843 bp, 97 predicted proteins | sample 1512171 | NCBI WGS metagenome assembly PJUE01 (sample SAMN08177674, study PRJNA422409) | Feces metagenome, whole genome shotgun sequencing project. | isolation source: Chicken feces (3) enriched on wood chips: alkali lignin treatment | host: Gallus gallus | place: USA: Madison | collected 2015-01-15
GCCTGGGCAAGCCGCGCCTGCGCGCCGCGCTGGCGCAGTACCGGCTGGCCGCCACCGACCTGCCGCTGCGGGCGCGCGAGTACCTGGCCCGGCTGTATCAGGTGGCACGGCCGGAAGACCTGCCCATCGCCTTCGAATGCGATAGCGTCGCGACGTTGCGCGAGGTGGCGCTGGGCAGCGACGTGGTGCTGTTCTGCACGCGCGAGGCCATCGCGGCCGAGCTGGCGCAGGGCGTGCTGGAGCCCTTGCCGCTGTCCTATCCCGCCGCCGGCCCGCTGACCTACAGCGTCATCCACCGCGCGCGCCGTACCCTGTCCCCGACCGCCGAGCGGGTCATCGAGCTGGTGCAGGACCTGCTGTCGGGCGCGGCCGCGCCGCAGGCCGTCTCCGGGAAGACGCGCCGGGCGCGGCGCTAGCGTCGCGGCCCAAGGGGGCTGAATGCCTGGGGCCGCGCCTACATCCGCTCGCCGGGCAGCGCGCTGGCCTGCTGCACCCAGTCCATGAACTGCGCTTCGTCCAGCTCATCGTCCTCACGGATATCCAGATAGCGCGTGTCCTGGCTCTTGGACGGTCCCGGCGGCACGGGCCGCAGCTGCGCGCCGCGAAAGAACGCCACCTTCACGTACTTGGTAAAGCAATGGATGCTCAGGAACCAGGCCTGGCCGTCCATGCCATACAGCGGCGAATTCCACTTGACCGCCTTCTGCACGCCGGGCGCTGCGCGCTCGATCAAGGCGTCCAGGCGGCGTCCGAGATCGCTCTTCCAGCCAGGCATGGCCGCGATATAGGCCTGCACCGGCGCGTCGCCCGCGCCCTTGGCGATCTGCGGATTGCCGCCGGACAGCAGGACGGGTTGCGAATCTGCTTTCTTGGTGGCCTTCACGGATTTCGCCGTGGATTTTTCTGCCATGCGTGGGCTCCTTTCGCTTGACCTCAAGTCGACTTGAAGTGAAAGACTATCTGCATTCCGGCACGAGACGGACGGGAGTGTTCCCTTGCTCTGAGCCGTGACCAACAACCTGGGAGTTCAAGCATATGTGGGATGAACGCTACGCCGTCGACGAATACGTGTATGGAACCGAGCCGAACGCTTTCCTGGCGGAAAACGCCGGCCTGCTGTCCGGGCCGGTGCTCAGCCTGGCCGAGGGAGAGGGGCGCAACGCCGTCTTCCTGGCCTCGCTGGGCCTGGACGTGCTTGGCGTGGACGGTTCCGCCGTTGGACTCGCCAAGGCGCGCAGGCTGGCGGGGGCGAAGGGCGTATCGATCCGCACCGAAACGGCGGACTTCGCCGGGTACGAGCCGCCGCCGGCATCCTTCGGCGCGGTGGTGTCGATCTTCGCCCACATGCCCAGCCACGTGCGCAGGAGGCTGCACCGCCTGGCGGAACGCTCCCTGCGGCCAGGCGGCATCATCCTGCTGGAGGCATACCGGAAAGCGCAGTTGGGTCGCGGCACGGGCGGGCCTCCAGATGCGGACATGCTCATGGCGCGCGAGGACCTGGAGCAGGACTTCCCGAATTGCCAGGTGCTGCTTTCGCAGGAAATCGAACGCGACGTGGTCGAAGGCATATTCCACACGGGTCCGGCATGCGTGGTGCAGTTCATCGCCAGAAAGACGTGAGGGCGGCCAGGCCCACTCCTCAATCGGGAATCTCCGGTTCGACCAGCCGCATCAGCTGCGCCAGCGACTCCTGCCAGCCCAGGTAGCACATCTCCGGCGGTATCGCCGCCGGTATGCCTTCCTGCACGATGCTTACCTCCGTGCCGCAGGCGACCTGCCGCAGCGTAACGGTGGTCTGCATGCGGCCGGGCAGGTTCGGATCGTCGAACTGGTCCGAGTACCGGATCTTCTGGCCCGGCGACAATTCCAGGTACTCGCCGCCGAAGTCGTGGCTGTGGCCCGTGCCGAAGTTGCGGAACGACATCTTGTGCATGCCGCCGACCTTTGCATCCAGTTGATGGACCTGGCAGGTGTAGCCGTAAGGAGGGAGCCAGCGCGCGATCGCGTCGGGTTCCAGGAAGGCCCGATAGATGCGTTCGGCCGGCGCGCGCATGACGCGATGCAGGGTTACGGTTCCGGTAGTCATGGTAAGTCCGCCTTTCAGGAAAGTTGTGCGTACTGACACGACGTACGAGTTGACCGGAAATCGACAACCGAAATCCTGGGGGAAACCCTTAAACGGCACATCCGGTCACGATTGGCCGGGCCGATGCGGACCTTTATTCGATGGGCTCGCGCATCACCAGCACGGCGATCGTATGGTTCTTCCAGAACACCTGGTGTATGCGGGGCGCCAGCGCGCGCAGCTCCTCGGGCCCGGCGCCATCGAACGTCACCAGGACCGCGGGCCGTTCGCCCTCGCTAGGCACCCGCTGGATGCGGTCGCAGGATGGAAAGCCGTATTTCATGAGAAAACCGCGGATGTCCTCGTCGGAGGTGCTTTCTTCCACATGGTTGATCAGCAGGGCGGCCATGAGCGTTCTCCTTGGAAGCCTGCGGGCGTCAGAGGCGCACCGCTCAGAATTTGGCGGGGACCATGCGCAAGGGATGCCCCGGGTCGCGGTAGCCGCCGGCTTTCTGCCGCTTGGGCAGCTTCACCTTGGTCCGCGGCATGCGCTTGTAGGGGATGCGGGCGAGCAGGTGGCTGATGATGTTCAGGCGCACCTTTTTCTTGTCGTCGGATTGCGCAACATACCAGGGCGCCACGCCGGTATCGGTGGCCGCGAACATGTCGTCGCGGGCGCGCGAGTAGTCGTACCAGCGGCTGTACGAATCCAGGTCCATTTTGGTCAGCTTCCAGATCTTGCGCTCGTCGTTGATGCGGGCCTGGAGCCGGCGGGTCTGTTCTTCTTCGCTGACTTCCAGCCAATACTTGAGCAGGATGATGCCCGAGCCCACGATGGCCCGTTCGACCAGCGGCACGCCTTTCAGGAAGATCTTGACGTCGTCCTTGGAGCAGAACCCCATTACCCGTTCGACGCCGGCCCGGTTGTACCAACTGCGGTCGAAGATCACGACCTCGCCCGCCGCCGGCAGGTAAGGCAGGTAGCGCTGCATGTACATCTGGGTTTTCTCGCGGTCCGAAGGGGCGGGCAGGGCGATCACGCGGAAGACGCGCGGGCTGACCCGCTCCGTGATCGCCTTGATCGTTCCGCCTTTGCCGGCGCCGTCGCGTCCTTCGAAAATGATGCAGACCTTGGCGCCCGTCTGGCTGACCCATTCCTGGAGCTTGACCAGCTCCACGTGCAGCCGGGCCAGTTCCTCGGCGTATTGCTTTCCCGAAAGCTTGGCTTGCGCCGGCTGCTTGTCCTCTGCTGCTGCCTTCTTCTGAGCGTTCATGATGGCACTCCAGAATATGCTGCGGGGAAACGGTCGGAACGTTGGAATTTTTCACTTTAGCGCCGACCGTTGCCCTTTGTACACAGGCAGGTAGGAGCAGTTCGTTTTATTTAGTGCTTGCATCGATACTATCCTCTGGCGAGAAGCGGAAAAGGCCAATAGAATCAATTCGCGCACAGCGCTCCGGCAAGGTCGGAGCTGCGTCGTGGACCATGGCGGTCAGGCTCTACACGGACCCGATAACCGATGTCGCCGCTGATCTGTTTGAATCGGCTGTTGCTGATCGGCATGCTCTGCCTGGGCGGCTGCATGCGTGTGGGGCCGGACTTCGAGCCCCAGCGCACCAGCTGGGTCGCGGACTGGAGCACTCCCGCGCTGCAGCAGGCCAGCCTCCAGCAACAGCAGCCGGACGCCCGGCAGTGGTGGCAGATTTTCGGCGACCCCGTCCTGGAAGCCCTGATCGCCCAGGCGGATGCCAACAACGCGGGCCTGCGCATCGCCGGCCTGCGCATCATGGAAGCGCGCGCGCAGCTGGGCATCGCCCAAAGCGGACGCTACCCGCAATCCCAAGTGATCGGGGCCAATGCCCTGTATCAGCACCGGTCCTCGCGCTCGGCCGAAGGCAATCCGCGCCCCAGCAGCTTCTGGCAATACAGCGCCGGCTTCGACATAGGCTGGGAGCTGGACTTCTGGGGCCGGTTCAGCCGCGCCATCGAGTCGGCCGACGCCCTGTACTTCGAGGCCCAGGCCAATCGCGACGACGTGCTGGTGCTGCTGCACGCCCAGGTGGCCGAAAGCTACTACGCGCTGCGCACCGCCGAGGCGCGGCTGCGGATCGCCCGCGACAATGCCGCCATCCAGAAGCGCAGCTACGAGATCACGCAAAAGCTGTTCCGCAGCGGCGAGACCGACGAACTGGACTTGCAGCAGGCCCGCACGCAGTACCTGAGCACGCTGGGCACCATTCCCGAATTCGAAAGCCAGATCATGCGGACCCGCAACGCCCTGGCGGTCCTGGTCGGCCGGCCGCCCGGACCCATGCCGGAACTGGACAACAAGACGGCGGAGGTGCCGCTGATCGACCGCGCCGTGCTGCAGGACGTGCCCGCCAACCTGCTGCTGCGCCGTCCCGACATCCGCGCAGCCGAACTGCGCATCGCCGCACAGTCGGCACAGGTGGGGGTGGCCGCGGCGGACCTCTATCCTTCGCTGACCCTGCTGGGCAGCATCGCCTGGTCCGCCACCTCGCTGGCGGGCACGGCGGGCGGCGCGGCGCTGCTGGCCGGCCCGGTCCTCAGCTGGAACGTATTCGACCACGGCCGCCTGCAGAACAATGTGCGGGTGCAGGATGCCCGGCTGCAGCAACTGATCGTGGCCTACCAGGACGACGTCCGGCAGGCGGCGCGCGAAGCTGACGACGCGGCCAGCGGCCTGATCAAGGCGCTGGAGCGCGACGGCATCCTGCAACAGTCGGCGCAGGCCGCGGGGCGTTCGCTCACGCTGGCCAACGCGCTCTACCGCGAAGGCTATACCGATTTCCAGCGGGTGCTGGACGCGCAGCAGGCGCTGGCCGTCCAGCAGGACGCCTACGTCGTGAACCGGGGCGGCGCCGTAAGCGATCTCATCGCCCTGTACAAGGCGATGGGTGGCGGCTGGTATAGCGCGGAACCGGTGCTCGACCCGGCGACCCGCGAACAGATGCGGCAGCGCACCGATTGGGGCGATCTGCTATCCGAGCCGGCGCCTGCTTCCCCAACTGCCCTGTCCGCGCAAAAGGTGCGACCCGATGAGTGACTCGCCGTCCCAGCCCGCCGCAGCCCCCGCGCCGGATCCCGCGAAAAAGGGCGTCCGATGGACGGTTCTGTTCATCGTGCTGAGCCTGGCCTGGTATCTGCTGGCCGACCGCTATACGCCTTACACGCAGCAGGCGCGGGTGCAGGCCTTTGTCGTGCCGGTGGCTTCCGAGGTATCGGGGCGCGTGACGCGGGTGTACGTGCGCAACAACCAGGATGTCGAGGCCGGCGCGACGCTGTTCGATGTCGACCCGGAGCACTACCGCATCGCCGTGGATCGCGCCCGCGCCGACCTGGAGTCCACGCGCCGGCAGATCGGTGCCGGCACGGCGGGCATCGATTCGGCACAGGCTTCCTTGCGCGCGGCGCAGGCCAATGAGCTGAAGGCCCGCCAGGACAGCACGCGGCTCGAACGGCTGTACCGCGAGGACCAGGGCACCGTATCGCTGCGGCGGCTGGAAATCGCGCGGGCGAATCTGACGCAGGCCATCAGCCAGGTCGCGGCCGCGCGCGCCGAGGTGCAGCGCGCGCGCGAACAGGAAGGCGGCAGCGAGGAAGACAACGCCAAGCTGCGCAGCGCCGCCGCTGCCCTGGAAAAGGCCGAGCTGGACCTGGCCAACACGCAGGTGCGGGCGCGTTCGGCGGGCCTGATCACCGACCTGCGCACCGACACCGGGCAGTTCGCGGCCGCCGGCAACCCCGTCATGACGCTGATTGCGATCCACGACGTCTGGATCAGCGCTGAAATGACCGAGAACAACCTGGGCCACGTAGAGCCCGGCACGCCGGTGTCCATCATCCTGGACGCGCTGCCCGGGCAGATCTTCAAGGGCCGCGTGCGCAGCGTCGGGTATGGCGTCAATGTGGGGCCGGGCACGCCGCCCGGCGCCTTGCCCACGGTGCAGAACAGCCGCGACTGGCTGCGGCCCGCGCAGCGCTTTCCCGTGATCGTGGAATTCGATCGCGACGACCTGCCGGCCTTGAGCGGCGTGCGCGTGGGCGGCCAGGCCGAGGTCATGGCGTTTCCCAGTTCCGGCAATCCGCTCAACCTGCTGGGCCGCGCGTACATGCGGCTGATGAGCTGGCTTTCCTATGCGTACTGATCCCGATCCTCGCGGACGCCGCGCGCTGCGTGTGGGCGCGGGCGCGGCTTTCTGCACGGCCATCAGCTATGGCCTGGACCTGCCCATCGCCATGGTCGCGCCGGTGCTGGGCGTCATGTTGCTGGCGTCGATGAACCGGCCCCTCTCGTTCAAGAGCGGGCTGGGCCTGATGCTGATGGCGCTTCTTACCACCGCGATCGGATTGCTGCTGAGTCCCTTGCTGCGCTACTACCCATTGAGCGGCGTGCTGCTCATCGCCCTTTGCCTTTTTTTCGCTTTTCGCCACGGGCTGCGCGGCGGCAATGGCTTGTTGTCGACCTTCCTCATCATCGGGCTGACCATGATCTCCGCCGCCGGCACTGTCGACTTCGCCTTGGCCTCCCTGGTGATCGAGGCGCTGGGCAAAGGGTTGCTGGTCGCGGTCCTGGTGTTGGGCGGCTGCCACCTGCTGTTTCCCGAGCCGGCGGCCGCGCCCGCGCCGCCGGCGGCGCCCGTGCTGCCGCCCGACCAGGCCAGCCGCCTGGCCTTGCGCGCCTCGCTCGTTGTGATGCCGGCGTTCCTGCTGGCGCTGACCGACCCGCTGGGCTACATGCCCATCATCCTGAAATCGGTCAGCCTGGGGCGGCAGAGCTGCGTCACCGCCGCGCAGGGCGCGGCCCGCGAACTGCTGGGCTCGACCCTGCTGGGCGGCGCGCTGGCAGTGGCTTTCTGGTGCGCCCTCAGCCTGTTCGTGAACCTCTGGATGTTTTTTCTCTGGATGCTGCTGTTCGGCCTCATCGCCGCGCGCAAGCTCTACCGGCTGAGTCCGACCCGCCATCCCCCCAGCTTCTGGCTGAACACGCTGGTGACGCTCATCATCCTGCTGGGCCAGTCGGTGCAGGACAGCGCCGCCGGCAAGGACGTCTATACCGCGTTCGCGGTGCGCATGGGCTTGTTCATCGGCGTCACGCTCTACGCCTGCCTGATGCTGCGCCTGCTCGAATCGCGGGCGTCGGGCAGCCCGAAGCCTGGAGCGAATTCTTCAACCGCAGTCCCCTCAAACGCTTGACCAGGAGGCAGCCATGCCATTGCCAGACGAACCGGTCCAACCCGCGCCCGCAGCGGGCTGGCGCTTCAAATGCGGGATAGGTTTGTTCATCATCGCCTTCGCCCTGTGGTTCCTCATCCCGGTGGCGGGCTACCTGGACGTGCCAGGCCCGCGCATCGCCGCGCTGACCGGCACCATCTTCATCGCCAACAAGGTGCTGCTGCTGAGCTGCATCGCCGTCATGGGCAAGGAAGGCTTTCAGCGGCTGAAGTCCATCGTGTTCGGCCATGCCAAGAAGCTGGCGCCCGTGCAGAAGGTCGGCCCCGTGCGCCATGCCATCGGCCTGGTCATGTTCTTCCTGCCCATCCTGACCTCGGTGCTGGAACCCTACATCGACGAAATGTGGCCGGGCCTGCGGCCCAATCTGTGGCAGGCCCAGCTGGTCGGAGACATCATGCTGATCGCCAGCTTCTTCGTGCTGGGCGGGGATTTCTGGAGCAAGCTGCGCGGCCTGTTCGTGCGGACGGTGTAGCGGGCGGGCCGCCACGGCCGGAGCCGGCGTTTTCATAGGAAAATGCCGGCTTGCGTTCCGACGCGTAACCTCAGCCATCAACCAGGATCCGCCATGCCGCAACTCGACATCTATCAGGTAGACGCTTTCACCGCCGCGCCCTTTGGCGGCAATCCGGCGGCGGTCGTGCCGCTGCAGGCATGGCTGCCGGACGAAACGCTGCAACGCATCGCGGAAGAAAACAACCTGTCCGAAACCGCCTACTTCGTGCGCAAGGGCGATGTCTACGAGCTGCGCTGGTTCACGCCCGCGGTGGAGGTGGACCTGTGCGGCCATGCCACGCTGGCGTCGGCCTGGGTGCTGTTCGAACAGCTGGGCGCAACGGAAGACGTGCTGCGCTTTGCCACGCGCAGCGGCGAACTGCAGGTGCGCCGTGCAAGCGACCGGCTGGCGATGGATTTTCCGGCCAAGCGGCCCGAAGCGCAGGAGATCCCGCCGGGTCTGCTGCAGGCGCTGGGCCTGCCGGGCGCGCAGGCGTTCTACAAGACGGACGACTATCTGGTGGTGATCGACGATGAAACGCGGATCGATGCCTTGAAGCCGGACTTCGCCGCGCTGGCGGCTTTCGAGACGCGCGGCGTGGCGGTGACGGCGCCGTCGGCGCAATTCGATTTCGTGACGCGCTGGTTCGGGCCGCGGGTGGGCGTGAACGAGGATCCGGTGACCGGATCGGCGCACACCTCGCTGGCGCCGTACTGGGCCCAGCGCCTGGGCAAGCGCAGCCTGAGCGCGCAGCAGGGCGGGGCGCGCAAGGGCCAGTTGCAATGCGAGGTGCTGGATAACGGCCGGGTGATCATCAGCGGCCAGGCGGCGTTGTACCTGCGCGGCTCGATCTTCATCTGAAGCCTGGCGGGCCGCGGCGCAGGCGCGCGGCGGCGTAACAAAAGAGACGTTGACACGGTTTATGCTCAACACTAGCATAAACCGTGCTCTTTTTTTGATCATTAAATGCTCAATATGAGCATAATAATTCGCGAGGAGACGCGTCCATGGACACCCCCAACCGCCGGTACGTCGAATTCGATCTGCCTGCCACGACTAGCTGCCCCAGCGCCGTCGGCCAGGCCTGGGCCCGCGTGCCCGAACCCTTGCCAGCCAATGAACGCGCCGCCTGCGTGGCGCGCATACGCGAACTGCTGGCGCGTGAACGCGCCGTGCTGGTCGCCCACTATTACGTCGATGCGGAGTTGCAGGAGCTGGCCGAACAGACCGGCGGCTGCGTCGGCGACTCGCTGGAAATGGCTCGCTTCGGCCGCGACCACGAGGCCCGCACGCTGGTGGTGGCCGGCGTGCGCTTCATGGGCGAGACCGCCAAGATCCTGAGCCCGGACAAGCGCATCCTGATGCCGGACCTGGACGCCACCTGCTCGTTGGACCTGGGCTGTCCGGCCGCCGATTTCGCCGCCTGGTGCGATGCCCATCCGGACCGGACGGTGGTGGTCTACGCCAATACCAGCGCCGAGGTGAAGGCGCGCGCGGACTGGGTCGTCACCTCGTCGATCGCGCTCGACGTGATCGCCGACCTGCATGCGCGCGGCGAGAAAATCCTTTGGGCGCCGGACCGCCATCTGGGCGACTACGTGCAACGCCAGACCGGCGCCGACATGCTGCTGTGGCAGGGGTCCTGCCTGGTGCATGACGAGTTCAAGGGCACCGAACTGGAGCTGCTGCGCGCCGAGCATCCCCAGGCCAAGGTGCTGGCGCATCCGGAATCTCCCGCGGCGGTGCTGGCGCAGGCGGACGTGGTGGGCTCGACCACCCAGCTGATCGAGGCCGCGCGCAAGTTCGACGCCGGGCTGCTGATCGTCGCGACCGACCAGGGCATCCTGCACAAGATGCGCGCGCAGGCGCCCGGCAAGACCTTCCTGGCCGCGCCCACCGCGGGCAACAGCGCCAGCTGCAAGAGCTGCGCGCATTGCCCCTGGATGGCGATGAACGCCTTGGGCAACCTTGCCGAGACACTGGAGCACGGCCGCAACGAGATCACGCTGGACCCCGCGCTGGGCCTGCGCGCCAAGGCGCCGATCGACCGCATGCTGGACTTCGCGGAACAGCACAAGCGCCGCGTGCAGGCCAGCGGCGACTTCGCACGCGACACGGCGCTATACGCCAGCGTCGGGCCGGCCTAAGGACTACCGGAGGTCCGCTCATGGAATTCGACGTCATCATCATCGGCAGCGGGCTGGCCGGCATGGCTGCGGCGCTGGAACTGGCCCCGCGCAGGCGGGTCGCCCTCGTGTCGAAGGGCGAGTTGCGCGACAGCGCCAGCAACCGCGCCCAGGGCGGCATCGCCGCGCCGCTGGGCGCGGACGACAGCATCGAGGCGCATGTCAGCGACACCCTGGTCGCGGGAGCAGGCCTGTGCGACTTGCCGGCCACGCGGCACATCATCTCCCGGGCCTGCGGCGCGATCGCCTGGCTGCAGGAGCAGGGCGTCGCGTTCACGCTGGAGCAAGGCGGCTTGCATCTGACGCGCGAAGGCGGGCACGGCCTGCGCCGCATCGCGCACGCGGCGGACGCGACCGGCAGCGCCATCGTCGCGGCGCTGGGGGACAGAGTGCGGCGGCAATCCGGCATCACGCTGCTGCAGGCGCATTGCGCCGTGGACCTGATTCTGGACGGCGCCGCGGGTACGGCCGCGGCGCGCTGCCGCGGCGTGCGCCTGCTGGACCTGCGCAGCGGGCGGATCTTCGACGCAACGGCCGGCCATGTCGTGCTGGCCACGGGCGGCGCGGGACAGGCATACCAGACGACGACCGCGCCGCCGGCCGCGACCGGCGACGGCATCGCCATGGCCTGGCGCGCGGGCTGCCAGATCGCCAACATGGAGTTCACGCAATTCCATCCTACCGGCCTGCACCACGCGCAGGCGGGCGGATTCCTCATCTCCGAGGCCGTGCGCGGCGAGGGCGGTGTGCTACGCCTGCCCAACGGCGCGCGCTTCATGCCGGCGCACGATGCGCGCGCCGAGCTGGCGCCGCGCGACATCGTGGCCCGCGCGATCCAGGGCGAGATGGAACGCCATGGGTTGGAATGCGTGCAGCTGGACATCAGCCACCAATCGCCGCAATTCCTGCGGGAACACTTTCCCACCATCCGGGCGCGCTGCCTGGCGCTGGGCATCGACATCACGACGGCTTCCATCCCGGTTGCGCCCGCCGCGCATTACACCTGCGGCGGCATCGCCGCCGACATGGCCGGGCGCAGCAACCTGCCCGGCCTGTACGCGGTGGGCGAGGCCGCCTGCACCGGGCTGCATGGCGCCAACCGCCTGGCCAGCAATTCGTTGCTGGAATGCGTGGTGACGGGGCGGGCTGCGGCGCAAGACATACTCGGGCAGAAGCGGGCCGATGTTTCCCGCAGAACTCCGGCACCCGACGCAATCGCCGTGCCGGCGTTGCCCGATCTGGCGCGGCTGCGGCGCGACCTGCGACAACTGATGAGCCGGGACGTGGGCGTGCTGCGCAGCGATGCATCGCTGGCGCGTGCCGCGGCCTTCATTGGTCCGCTGCGAGCACAGACGGAAGCGCGGCTGTTGCGCGAGGGCTTGAGCCTGGAACTGCTGGAGCTGCGCAACCTGGCTCTGGCGGCTGATCTCATCGTGCGGGCGGCGAGTGCGCGGGGTGAAAGCCGCGGGGCGCATTTCAACCGCGATCGTCCGGGCCAGGACGCCGTGGATTTGCGGCTGCGCGCGCCTGCCGCAACCGCCTAGGCGCGGGCAGGGCAGTGTCCGGCCGGCCAGCGGCTCAGGAAACCCCGGTCAGCAGATGCTGCGCCGCGCCCGTCGCCGCGCGCCTGAAACGCGACGGCGACACGCCCATGTGCTCGCGGAAGAAGCGGGAGAAATTGCCGGGCGTGGAGAAGCCCAGGTCCAGCGCTACGGAGGTCAGGGGCTGCTCCTGGTGTACCAGCAGGCGCACGGCTTCTTCGACGCGCACGGCGCTCCAGAAAACTTGCGGCGTGGTGTTGAGCTGATCGCGGAACAGCGCGAAGAAATGGCCGCGCGACAGGCCCACGCGGCTGGCGACTTCTTCGGCCGTGATGGGTTCATGGGCGTGCTCGCGCATGTAGGCGATCGCCGCGCGCAGCCGGCGGTCCAGCGCCGGCGTCGCGGGCATCTGGTTGCGTGGGCGCTCCGGTTCGATCGACGATTCGATTGCCGCTTGCAGCAAGGCCTCGACTTCGGCATCCAGGTCCGCGCCGGGGTGGTCCTGCGGCGCCACGATCTTGTCCAGCAAGCGCCAACAGCCCTGGCGCACCGCCGCGTCGATGGGCACGCCCGGCGCGGCGAAGTGGAATGGCCGCCCCGTGGCGGCCCGCCGTTCGTCCAGCCAGGGCTTGGCGATGTAGAGCACCAGGAAGATGGCCGGGCCCGACCGTTCGAGCAGCCTGGCGTCGTGCGATTCGTACGTATTGGTGCCTAGCGCCAGGTGTTCGCTGTAGGGGACCGGAGTCTGGCCGACATGCCCCAGCACGCGCGCGCCGCCCAGCCACAGGGCCAGCTGCACTTCCGCATGCGCGTGCGCGATCAGGTCGTCGCGCAGTTCCAGCACAACGGCGCGGCCGAACGCGCCTTCGTGCAAGGCGTAGGTCTCCTGCATGTCTGTCTCCCGTTTTTCTTATCGCCTCGTCGCGCAAGCCAGGGCCTGCGTGCGGGCGGGTGCGGCGCTCAGGGAATTTTATGGGCGTTTACGCGTTTGTCCGCGCTAGGTGTATTCACTAGGCACAAAATCTGACTCTGCGATAAGTCCGCGCACGCAGCGATAAGCGCGCCACCGCCTGCGCCGATACAGTCCTGAAAAATTGCCGGCGCGGTGCCGATGCAAACAGCGACTGTTCAGATAAAGGGAGGCGGCAGCATGAGCACGCAACACGTCAACGGCATGGCCGTGGAAATCGACGGCGAGGGGCCGGCACTGTTGTGCATACACGGCCTGGGCGGTTCCTCGAATACCTGGACGCCCGTCATGGGCGCCTTCGACGGTTTCCGCGTGATCCGTCCTGATCTACCGGGCAGCGCTCGTTCGCCGCTGGGCGAAAAGCGCCTGTCCATCGTTACCTACGTGGACGCGTTGGTCGGACTGCTGGACGCATTGGATATCGATGGGGCGCATGTCGCCGCCCATTCGCTCGGAACCGTCGTGGCCCAGCATCTTGCCGTGGCGCATCCGGGCAGGGTCAAGTCGCTGGCCCTGTTCGGCCCGCTGGCCGCTCCGCCCGACGCGGGCCGGCCCGGCATCCGCGCGCGTGCTGAGCTGGCGCGCGGCGGCGACGCGGCCATGCAGGAGATCGCCGACGCCATCGTCAAGGGCGCGACCAGCGCCCAGACCAAGCAGGATCAACCCGCCGTGCTGGCGCTCGTGCGCGAGAGCGTGATGCGCCAAGCGCCGCAAGGCTATGCGCAGAGTTGCGAGGCGCTGGCGGACGCGCAGCCGGCCGCCGTCGAGACTATCGGCGCGCCGGCCCTGCTGGTCACCGGCGATCAGGACGGCGTGGCGCCGCCCGGCAATGTCGAAGCCCTGGCCGCGCGCATGCCAGGCAGCCGCCGCATCGTGCTGGACGGATGCGGCCACTGGACCACCTACGAAAAGCCCCAGGCCTGCACCGAGGCTCTGCGGGAGTTCCACGCGGCGCTGCGCTAAGCCACGCTTTCCTGGCGTTTCAACATAAGAAATCGGCCCCCAAACGCGGGCCGGAGGAGACCTGTCATGTCCAGAATTGCCATTACCAACGTCGTCATCTTCGATGGCAGCGGCAAGCAGCCTTTTCAAGGCGAGGTGCTGATCGACGGCGCGCGCATTTCGCAGGTCGCGCGCACGCCCGAGCAGGTGAGCCGGGAGGGCGCGCGCATCATCGATGGGCGCGGCCGCTTCCTGATGCCGGGCATGACGGAAGCGCATACGCATTTTTCCTGGAACGACCAGCCCACGCTGGCCGCGATCCAGTTCATGCCGCCGGAAGAGCACATACTCTGGTGCGTGCGCGTGGCCAAACGCTATCTGGAAATGGGCTGGACCTCGGCCATCGGCGCGGCCGCGGCCAAGCCGCGCCTGGACGTGGTGCTGCGCAATGCCATCAATGCCGGCGAATGCCCGGGGCCGCGCTACCTGGCGGGCAGCCAGGAGATCACCACCATAGGCGCGCTGGGCGACAACTCGCTGCCGCACATGCCGTTCGACGAACTGAGCTTCGGCAGCGTGTGCTGTGGCCCCGAAGAGATCCGGCGCTCGGCGCGCACCTTCATCAAGTACGGCGTCGACCACCTGAAGATCAACCTGTCGGGCGAGTACATCGCCGGCCTGCCGGCCGAGATGTCGCCCTTCGCCGAAGACGAGATCGCCATGCTGGCGAACGAGGCCAAGCGCTATGGCAAGCGGGTTGCGGCGCATGCGCGCTCCAGCGAGTCAGTCAAGCAATGCGTGCGCCATGGCATCGAGATGATCTACCACGCCAGCTTCGCCGACGAAGAGGCGCTCGACATGCTGGAAGCCAACAAGGACCGCCATTTCGTTGCGCCCGGCATAGGCTGGCTGATCCGCACCGCCTTCAACGCTTCCGAATACGGCATCACGCCCGCCATCGCCGAACAGATGGGCTACAAGCGCGAGCTGGAAATCGCCTCGGAGTCGCTGCGCAAGATGCACAAGCGCGGCATCCGCATCCTGCCCGGCGGCGACTACGGTTTTGCCTGGATGCCCCACGGCACCAACGCCCGCGACCTCCAGTACTTCGTGGACTACATCGGCATGACCCCGACCGAAGCGCTCGTGTCCGCCACCCGGCTGGGCGGCGAGATCATGCAACGTCCGCACGAATTGGGCATGCTGCGCCCTGGCTATCTGGCGGACGTGGTCATGGTCGATGGGGATCCGCTGAAGGATCTGTCGTTGCTGGTGGATCCGGAGCGGATCTTGCTGGTGATGAAGGATGGGGAGGTGTGTAAGGACATTTCCCGGCAGGGGTTGGATGCGGAGCCGCTGCGTGCCGAGGCGGGCAGGGAAGCTGCGCTGGTGTTGTGAGTCTGGCGGCGCCTTTCCAGGCGCGGCGTTCACCCGCTCAAGCCTCTCCCACCCCCTACCTCACGCTAGCTGCCAGCATCTGCGCCGTCGCCGCCGACAAGGTCCAGCCCAGGTGCCCATGCCCCGTGTTGTAAAACACGCCGGGCCGCCTGCCCGGGCCGACGCGGGGCATCATGCTCGGAGTCATGGGCCGCAGCCCGCACCACGGCACCACGCGCGAAGTTCGGATGCCGGGGAAGTGCTTGCGGGTCCAGTCCACCAGGGGCTGCACGCGCTCCGCGCGGATGTCCATGTTGAAGCCATTGAACTCCGCCGTGCCGGCCACGCGGAAGCGGTCGCCGAGGCGGCTGGTGACGATCTTGGCGGCTTCGTCCAGCAGGCTGACGCGCGGCGCGGCCGCCTGGCTGGCGGCGTCGTCCAGGTGCACGCTGATGGAGTAGCCCTTGACCGGGTAGATGTTGAGCGTGTCGCCCAGCTGCCTGGCGAACTGCCGGCTGACGGCGCCGGCGCAGACGACGATGGCGTCGGCCTCGTGCTGTTCGCGGCGCGTGCCGCCTTCGCGTACGACGTCGAGCACGTAGGGCGCGCCGTCCAGGCTGATGTTGCGGATGTCCGCGTCTTGCGCGAAGCGCACGCCGCGGCGTTCGCAGGCGCGGGCCAGGCCGCTGGTGAACTTGTGGATGTCGCCGGTGGCGTCCGAAGGCGTGTAGAAGCCGCCATGGCAGGCGGTTTGCAGCGTGGGCTCGATGCTGCGCGCTTCCTCGGGCGACACCGCGTAGCGCTCCAGCCCGCCTTCCTGCAGCAGGGCATTGGCGCGGCGCGCGGTCTCGAAGCTGGCGGCGTCGTGGTAGATGTGCAGGATGCCGCGGCGCTCCAGGTCGAAATCTATGCCTTCTTCTTCCGCCATTGCGTACAGATGCTGGCGCGCGGCGATGGCCAGCCGGGTGGTCTCGATCGTGTTGCGGCGGTAGTTGCGGATCTGTCCGATGAACTGCGCCAGCCAGGAGTACTTGTGCCAGCTGAAGCGGGGATTGAGCAGCAGCGGCGCGTTGTGGCGGCCGAGCCAGCGCAGGCCTTTCATGATGGTGGCGGTGCTGTTCCAGACCTCGGCGTTGCTGGCCGACAACTGGCCGCCGTTGGCGTAGGAGGTCTCCATGGCCGGATAGCGCTGGCGGTCATAGACAGTGACGTGATATCCCAGTTTGCTCAAGGCATAGGCGGACGTGACGCCGGTGATACCGGCGCCAATGATGGCGATGCGGGGCATGATGGCTCCAGATTGAGTGGCCGCGGCCACCCGGCCGCAGCACCCCATCTGTCTCTGTACCTGAGAGCTTCACCCGCGGCGCAGACGGCGGCGGGTTCCCCTTCGGTGGGCGCGCTTGGCGCCTCTCTCCAGATTGTCTAGACCGCGCAGTCCTGTTTGCCTGAGAGTTTCCGGGGCGGTTGCTCCGTCGGCGCCTGCCGCGGGGGCAGGTCTCTTCTGCGGGGTTTTGGATCGACGAGGCGAGAATAGCCAAATTCCCCTGGGATGAGACCAAGGGTTAGTACCAATAAGGCGTCGCATCGCGCTACGATGCATGCGCGCCGCCGTCGCGGCGCCACGGATCCGACACGACAGGGAATGACGAGAATGCGCTTGAACAGCATGCTGCGCACGGGATTGTTTGCGCTGATGGCCGCAGGCTGCGCGCTGGCGCAGGCCGGCCAGGCAGAGACGGACCGCAAGGTCGACGAGGCGGTCCAGGCCGTCATGCGCGAACACGGCATTGCGGGCATGTCGATCGCCGTGACCCGCAACGGGGCACAGCATTTCTACAACTATGGCGTGGCGTCCAGGCAGACCGGCAGGCCGGCCGGCAGCGATACGCTGTACGAGATCGGCTCCATCAGCAAGACCTACACGGCAACCCTGGCAGCCTATGCACAGGTGCGCGGCCGCCTGGCCTTGAGCGACAGTCCGGCCAAGTACCTGCCGGAGCTCGCCGGCAGCGACTTCGCCAAGCTGAGCCTGATCAACCTGGGGACGCACACGACCGGCGGCTTCCCCTTGCAGGTGCCCGACGCGATCAAGAACCAGGCGCAGCTGATGGCCTATCTCAAGGCCTGGAAGCCCGAGCATGCCGCTGGCACGTATCGCACCTACGCCAACCCCAGTATCGGCATGCTGGGCATGGTGGCGGCCAAGAGCCTGAACCGGCCGTTCAAGGCGGCCATGGAGCGGGACCTGTTTCCCAAGCTGGGCCTGACCAGCACCTACATCGACGTGCCCGCCGCCAGGATGGCGGACTACGCGCAGGGCTACAACAAGCAGGATGCGCCCGTGCGCGTGAATCCGGGCGTGCTGGCCGACGAAGCCTACGGCGTGAAGACCAGCGCACGCGACCTGATCCGTTTCGTCGACGCGAACATGGGCTTGAACCTCGCGGATGCCGAACTGCGCGGCGCAATCGCGCAGACGCACGTCGGCTATTACCAGCTGGGCGACATGACCCAGGACCTGGCCTGGGAGCAATTGCGCTATCCGGCAACGCTGGACGCGCTGTTGACGGCCAATGCCGGCAACTACAACAGCCAGAGCCAGCCCGTGGCGGCGTTGAACCCGCCGCTGCCGCCGCAGGAGACCGTGTGGATCAACAAGACGGGTTCGACCAATGGCTTCGGCGGTTATGTGGCGTTCGTGCCGTCGAAGAAGCTGGGCATCGTGATACTGGCCAACCGGAATTATCCCAACGAGGCCAGGGTCCGGCTGGCGTACCGGATCCTGGGCGAGCTGGAGCAATAGACCCGCTATCGCGCGGGCGGCTGCCTCGCCGCGTCGTAGCGGGGCAGCAGGTCCATCACTTCCAGGCGCTTGCACAATTGCGCCAGCCGCTCCATCTTGTAGGCATTCACGTCCATGCCGGCGTAGTCATAGAAGCCCTGGCCGTCGCGCAGCCCGTTGCGCCCTTGTTCCATATTGCGGGCGATGACCGCAGGCGAGGCGAAGCGCGGATCGATGGCATCGGCGAGGTAGCGCGAGGCGTAGTAGAGAATGTCGCCGCCGCCCCAGTCGATGAACTCCAGCAGCCCCAGAACCGAAAAACGCAGGCCGAAGCCCAGGCGCACGGCCGTGTCGATGTCTTCGGCGCTGGCCACGCCTTCCTCCACCATGCGGGCCGCTTCGTTCATGGCCAGGGCCTGGATGCGGGGCACGATGTAGCCCGCGGCGGGGGCGCACTGCACGGGCTTCTTGCCCGCCAGGCGCAGCGCTGCCAGCAGCCCTTGCGTCGCGGCCTCGCTGGTCTGCGGGCCGCGGCTCACTTCCACCAGCGGTATCAGGTAGGCGGGGTTGAGCCAGTGCGCGTTCAGGAAGCGCTGCGGGTTTTGCACCAGTTCCGCCAGCTCGGTGACCAGAAAGGTGGACGTGGTGGACGCGATGATGCTGTCCGGCGCGCAGGCCGCTCCCAGCCATACAAAGGCATCGCGCTTGGCGTCCAGGCGTTCAGGCACGGCTTCGAACACCACGCGCGCCTGCCGCAGGTCTGCCTCCGCATCCTCGCGCGTGCATAGGCGCACGCGCGCCAGCGCAACCTCCGCCTGCGCGGCGTCGAGCAAGCCCAGGCTGCACAGGATGCCGAGCTCGCGGCGCAGATCGTCCCGCACACGGGCGAAGTACCCGGCCTGCTCGGCGGACGTGCGCGATTTGATGTCTATCAGCGTGACGTCCAGTCCCGCATGGATGTATGACAGCGTGATGCCCACGCCCATGCGGCCGGCGCCGACTACGCACATTTTTTCATTCATGGCTTGTATCTCCGTGTCAGCAGCCTTCGGCCAGAAGCTGGCGCATGTCCGCGTGCGACAGGCGGTCCAGGCCCAGGCGTTCGAATGTGCGTCCTTCCGCGTAGAGGTCGCGGCCGGTGACCGCGCTGGCCAGGCTCAGCAGGCCTTGCGCGACCGGCGTCGGCACGCCCGCCCAGCGGCCGGCGGACACCAGGAATGACAGGCCGAGCCGCGTGTCTTCGAGCATGTAGCGGTGCGTGTGCAGGTCTATGTCCTCGCGCCAGTCGCCGCTGTCGGTGAGCTTGCCATGGGCGCCGCGGCCGTACATCCATTCATCGCCTTCGGCGGCATAGTGGTCGGCCAACGGGAAGTGGGGCGCGGCATAGCCCAGGGCCACACGGATGGCGATGCGCTCCGCGTCCAGCGCGTCGGTCACGCGCCGTATGGAGGCCTGGGTGCCTTCGTTGTGGATGTCCCATTTGTCGAAGTGTTCCAGCGGCCCTGCATTCATCATGATGAGCGGCGGATGGATGATGGGGCCGGCGTTCATCAGTGCGCCCGAAAGTCCGTCCTCTATCGGTTCGATGCTGGGGTAGGCGCGCTGGACCACGGCCAGCGCCTGCTTCGACAGCCGCCGCGGAAAGACGCCGGTGGGCAGACGGGTGGCGTAGCCGCTGATCACGACCTTTTCGCCATGCTTGCGGGCCAGATAGGGCAGGGTGCCGGTTTCGGCGAAGGCCGTATCCGCGACGTTTCCCGCGTCTTTCATGGCGCGGGCGAAGACGTAGCAGCCGAAGGTGCCAGGCGGCAGGAACACGACCTGGCCGTCGCGCAGCAGCGGCGCCAATTCCCGCGCCAGCGCTTCGTGGGTGGTGGAAGGCAGGGGAATGACCAGCAGCTCCGCATGCTCCACGGCTGTGGCCAGGTCGCGCACCAGCTGCAACTGCCGCGGTCCGTCGCCCAGCGGAACCTGGCGGCTGCCGCGATAGTCGGTGACCGTCAGCGCGCCCGCATCCCGCAAGCCCTGGAAGGCCGACCAGTCCCTGCGCCACCAATGCACGTGATGGCCTTTCTCAAACAGCTCGGCCGCTGCCGCGTAGCAGCCGTGGCCGCCGCCTATGACGCTGATTCTCATGGTCAAGCTCCGTCAGATGGAGCCTTGATCCTAGCGGCGGCGTGCAGGCGGGGCTGCGCCGAACGCGCAAGCGGCGTTCCGATCCGGCAAGCGAATCCGGCGCTGCCGTGCGACGCCTAATGCCTGCTTTGGCGCAGGGTGTCCGACGGCAGGCAGCCGTAGCGCTTGCGGTAGTGGGTGGCGAAATGCCCGAAGCTGGAAATGCCGTGCCGCAGCAGGATGTCGGTGACGCTATCGCCTTCGCCGGCTTGCGCAAGCGCCGCGTGCACCTGGGCCAGCCGCTGGTTGCGCACGTAGTCGCTGGGACTCTGCTTCAGGAACTGCGAAAAGCCGTTTTGCAGCGTGCGCACGGAGACGCCGCAGTAGGCCGCCAGGTCCATCAGCGATAGCGGCTGGTCCAGATGGCTTTCTATGTAATCGCGCGCGCGCCGCACGTGCAGCGGCAACGGCTGGCGGCGGTCTGCCTGCAAGGCCTCGGAGTAGTTGTGCGGCAGCTGGGTCAGCAGCAGCGTCAGCAGGTAGTCTGAAAAGCCGGCGGCCAGCGTTTGCGTGACGCCTTCAATGGCGGGATGGCGGTACAGCCGGCACAGATAGTCCAGCGTTTCGCGCACCGCCACCGGTCCGGAAGCGTCGGCATCCATTTGCAGGTCGAACACCAGCGCCTGCTTGATAGGGCGTTCAAGCAGCCGCTGCAGCTGGCGCTCCAGCGCCTCGCGCTCGATGCGCAGGATCAGGTTGCGGCAGTCGCGGCCGATGCGGATCACGCTGCGCTCGGACGGCGAGGAAATGGTCAGGCTGCCCGCGCTCATCGACGCGCTGCGCTTGCCCAGCGTGATCAGCCCGGAGCCTTGCAGCGTGATTCGGATCAGGTAGTAGCTGGCGATATCGCCGGCGTCGATCTCGACTTCCGCGCCATAGTGCAGATCGAACAAGGCCGCATTGCCGAAGAAGACGCCGTACAGGCGGGATTGCAGGGGTTTTCCCGGGGGGACGCACATGCGGTGCGACCAGAGGTGCTGGCTGACCTGGTCCTTGATCTCGGCGATGTTGCCCGAGTCCAGCAAGCAATGGCGGTCCAGCGGATTGGTGTCGTTGAACATGCTTTCCTGCGCAGCGGGAACAGTCATTGCGTCAGGCGTATAGAGGCTGGCTGCGCAAAGACCTACAAAAGATGGGCCTGCAAGCAAGTGAGACGCGACCCGGTCCTTGGGCATGGGCAGATCTCACCACCATACAAGGGAAACAAACCATGACTGACGGCAGCCCGCGGCACGGATCAAAACCTAGCTACGCCTACGAGTGGTATGTCGTGGTGATATGCATGCTAGCGTACATATTTTCCTTCGTCGACAGGCAGATCCTGGCGCTGATGATCGAGCCCATCAAGCACGACCTGCAGCTGTCCGACACGCAATTCAGCTTGCTGCACGGGCTGGCGTTTTCCTTGTTCTACGCCTTCATGGGCATACCGATCGCCTTGCTGGCGGATCGCTATTCGCGGCCCAAGATCATCGCGATCGGCGTCGCATTCTGGAGCCTGGCCACGGCGGCCTGTGGCCTTTCGCGCAATTTCGCGCAGATGTTTCTTGCGCGGATCGGTGTGGGCGTGGGCGAGGCGGCGCTGTCGCCTGCCACGTACTCCATGCTCAGCGACATGTTTCCGCGTGAAAAGCTGGGGCGCGCAGTCGGGATATATTCGATCGGCTCGTTCATCGGCGGCGGCATGGCATTCCTGATCGGCGGCTACGTCATCAACCTGCTCAAGAGCGTGGATACCGTTGCCTTGCCCTGGATAGGCGCGATGCGGCCCTGGCAGGTGACCTTCTTCATTGTGGGATTGCCAGGCCTGCTGATCGCGCTGCTGATCCTGCTGACGGTGCGAGATCCGCAGCGGCTGGGCTTGCGGCGCAATGCCTCGGGGCAGGTGCAGAAGCCCGCCATGAAAGATACTTTCCGCTTCCTGGGCCGCCACCGCAGCACCTTTTTCTGTCACTACCTGGGCTTCTCGTTCTATGCGATGGTGCTGTTCGCGCTGCTGGGCTGGACGCCGGCGTTCTACATGCGCAAGTTCGGCATGTCGCCTTCCGAAGCCGGCTACATGCTGGGCGTGGTGGTGCTCGTCGCCAACACCGCCGGGGTGTTCTGCGGCGGCTGGCTGATGGACTGGCTGGCCAAGCGCGGCTACAGCGATGCGCCGCTGCGCGCCGGCGTGATCGGCGCGGCCGGCATGGCCTTGCCGGCGGTGATCTTCACCCAGGTCGATTCCCTGTGGTGGTCGGTGGGCTTGCTGCTGCCGGCCATGTTCTTTGCCTCGTTCCCCATGCCGACCTCGACGGCTGCGATGCAGATCCTGCCCCCCAATCAGCTGCGCGCCCAGGTGTCGGCGCTATTCCTGCTGATCTCGAACCTGATCGGGCTGGGCCTGGGCACCACCGCCGTGGCCATGCTGACTGATCGGTTGTTCAAGAACCCGGCGGCAGTCGGGCAATCCATCTCGGTCCTGATTGGCGTGGCCGCGGTGTTGTGCATCGGCCTGCTCGCCGCTGGCTGCAAGCACTACCGGCGTAGCCTGAACCTGGAGGCGCAGGAGGCGCCGCCGCTTGCGCCGGCGCGCGTGTCGCCCTGAACGTGGCTGCCCGGGTCGCGATGCGGCCCTTTTTTGAACTCTGTTACCTCTCCGTTGAACTGCACATTCCTCGTAAAAGAAATGGTGCCGGGGATGCGCTATAACGGACGCTTGACGCATTACTGTTCCTCCAATTCATGCCCCGTTTTTCCCGCAGTTCGTCGCTGGCCCTGTCCGTTGCCCTGGTGGGCGTCCTGGCGGGATGCTCATCCCCCAAGCCAGAGTTCGAAAAAGAAGACTTCACCCAGAACAACACCTACTCGCGCACCGTCGAAGCAAGTAACGTCGCCGCCTGCGACGCGGGCCGCCGCGCCTTGCTGAGCCAGGGCTACAACATCGACAAGTTCGAGGGTTCGCGGGTCACGGGGCACAAGAATTTCCAGGACGAGAACGGCCAGCATACGCAGATCGCCTTCAACATCGAATGCGCCTCCGACGGCAGCGCGAACGAGCGCGCCACGGTGTTCGCCAACGCGGTGCAGGACCGCTATTCGATCAAGCGAACCAACAGCTCGGCCAGTGTGGGGGTGAGCGTGCTGGGGCAGGTGTCCATGCCGTTCGGCTCCAGCGACGATTCGCTGGTGAAGACGGGCAGCCAGACGGTTGCGCGACCCAAGTTCTACGAAGGTTTCTTCCAGTTGCTGCAGCGTTTCCTGCCGGACGCGCAGGCGGCCGCCGCGCCTCATCCGCCCGCGAGCCGTGCCAAGGCGCAGCCCAAGGCCGCGCCGGCCGAGCCCGCGGAATCTCCGGACAAGCCAGCCGATACCCTGAATCCGGCCGCGGCCAACGGCGGTAGCGAATCTCCAAAAGCGCCTGCACCTGGTGGGCCCGCGTCCGCCGCTCCGGCAAGCGCCGCGCCGGCAAGCGCCGCGCCGACATCCGCCGCGCCCGCTTCGACCGCTCCCGCTCCGGCGTCGGCCCCTGCATCCGGCGCGGCCGCCCCGGCCAGCCCCGAGGCGGCCAAGTAAGGCAGCCTTGCGGGGCACCGCTTGCCGTAGCGCAAACGGATGCGCCGCGCCGACTCGCGGCGCGGTCCGCATCCGGCGATAATCGCGGGCATCATGACCTATCAACTCCTGAAAATGCTCCACGTGGCGGCCGTGGTCGCCTGGCTGGGCGGATCGCTGTTCGTGTCCTTGTTCCTGCTGTCCTCGCAGCCGCAGGACAGCGAAGAAGCGCCCAAAGAACGCAAGATGCTGGGCGCCTTGCGCCGTTGGACGCTTTACGTGACCACGCCGGCCATGGTGCTGACCTGGCTGGTCGGCCTGCACCTGGCCATGACTTTCGGCTGGTTCGCGATGACCTGGATCTGGGTCAAGGTTGGCTTCGCGCTGGCGCTGTCGGCGCTGCTCGGCATCCAGAGCGCGGCATTGCGGCGCATGGCCAATGGCAGCGCCAAGCGTCCGCCGCTGGTGGATCTGTACGCGCCTTTCACCGTCATCGCTTCCGCGGCCATCGTGACGCTGGTGGTCGTCAAACCCTTCTGATCTGCGCGGCGGCGCATGTGCCGGGACCATATGCCCAGCCGCCATAACCAAACGCCCCTGTAATAAGGACTCAACGAACTATTCGTTCGCGGGGTCCGTCCCCCTCCCTAGAATCGTTTCTCTCATAACCGCATAGCCTGAGAGGCGATTCCAACATGACTTCCCGTTTCTTCAAGCGCCTGCTGGGCGCGGTGCTGGCTTCGGCGGCAATGTTCCATGGCCCGGCTTTCTCGGCCGATCCCAAACCCCTGAAGGTGGGCGTGCGCGGTGGCGTCGACGAGCAGATCTGGGAGGTGGTGGCCCAGGTCGCCAAGAAGAACGGCCTGGCCGTGGAGCCCGTGGTGATCACAGGCACCGCCAGTCCGAACGAGGCGCTCAACAATGGCGACCTGAACGCCAACGCCTTCCAGCACATCCCCTTCCTGAACGACCAGATCAAGCAGCGCGGCTACAAGCTCGTATCCGTGGCCAACACGCTGATCTCGCCCATCGCGTTCTACTCCAGGAAGTACAAGTCGCTCAATGAGCTGCCCGAAGGCGCCCGCGTCGGCATTCCCAACGACCCCAGCAACCAGACGCGCGCGCTGGTCATCCTGCGCGACCAGGGCCTGATCACGTTGAAGGACGGTTTCGATCCGGCCACCGGCACGGCGACCTTGGCGGACGTGACCTCCAACCCCAAGAAGCTCAATTTCGTGGAAAGCGCCTCCGTGGTGCTGGCGCGCTCGCTGCCGGACGTGGACACCGCGGCCATCGTTAACAGCTTCGCCTATCAGGCCGGGCTGATCGTCACGCGCGACGGCATCGCGGTGGAGAAGAAGGAAAACAACCCCTACGTGAACATCATCGCGGTTCGCGAACAGGACAAGAACGCGCCCTGGGTGCCTGAACTGGTCAAGGCCTATCACTCCGAGGAAGTGCGCCAGTTCATCCTGAGCAAGTACGAAGGCTCGGTGATTCCGGTTTTCTGAGATCGGAATCGGGCAATGATGCAACACGAATTCTCCATGGCCGAGCTGGCCGACGCCGCACCGCGACCGCAGGCCGTTGATGCGCACGTCGTGTTCGAAGGGCTGCAGAAGCGCTACGAGGGCGCGCAGGGGCCGGTGGCCGCGCTGTCCGACGTGTCGTTTTCCATCGCCCGCGGCGAGGTCTTCGGCATCATCGGACGCAGCGGCGCAGGCAAGTCCACGCTGCTGCGTTCCATCAACATGCTGGAGCGGCCCAGCGCCGGCCGGGTGCGGGTGGACGGCGTGGATGTGGGCGGCCTGGACGAGAACGCGCTGGTGGGGCTGCGCCGTCGCATCGGCATGATCTTCCAGCACTTCAACCTGCTGTCGGCCAAGACCGTGGCCGAGAACGTGGCCCTGCCTTTGCGCGTGGCGGGCGTCAGGCCCGCCGCGGCGCGGGCTCGGGTGGAGGAACTGCTGGAACTGGTGGGGCTGCGCGACAAGGCCGATGTCTATCCGGCCAAGCTGTCCGGCGGCCAGAAGCAGCGGGTGGGCATCGCCCGCGCGCTGGTGCATGAACCGGAGATCCTGCTGTGCGACGAAGCCACGTCGGCGCTGGACCCGGAAACCACGCAGTCGATCCTGGCCTTGTTGCTGGACATCAACCGCAAGCTGGGCCTGACGGTGGTGCTGATCACGCACGACATGGCGGTGATCCGCGAGGTCTGCCACAGGGTGCTGGTGCTGGACGGCGGCCGCAAGGTCGAGGAAGGCGAGGTCTGGCGCGTGTTCGGCAATCCCCAGGCCGATGCCACGCGGGCCTTGCTGCGGCCCTTGCAGCACGACTTGCCCGCCGATCTTGCCGGCAGGCTGGTGCCCGACCTGCAGGGCCGCGCGGGCATAGCGGTGCTGCGGCTGCGCTATACGGGGCAGGGGCGTCCGGATGGCGTGTCCCTGCAGGCGTTGGCCGCGCTCGGCGCCGGTGCGACGCTGCTGCATGGCGGACTGGACCGCTTGCGCGGCCATGCGCAGGGCAGCCTGCTGGTGTCCGTGCCTGCGGACGCATTACAGGAAGAGGCCGCGCGCGCCGCGCTGGTGGCCGATCAGATCAAGGTGCTGGGTTATGTCGCTGCCGATGCTTGATAAATACCTGCAGGCATTCCTGCAGACCCTGGCGATGGTGAGCGTCTCTGCCGTCATCGCCATCGTTTTGGGCCTGACGCTGGCTGTGGTGCTGACCGTCACCGCGCCGGGCAATCTCTATCCCAGGCCGCGCTTCAACAAGGTCCTGTCGGTGACGGTCAATACCTTCCGCGCCATCCCCTTCATCATCCTGCTGGTGGCGATGCTGCCGTTCACGCGCTTCCTGGTGGGTACCACGCTGGGCACGTGGGCCGCCATCGTGCCGCTGTCGGCCAATCTGGTGCCGTTCTTCGCGCGCATCGCCCAGGTCAGCCTGAACGACGTGGACCACGGGTTGGTGGAGGCCGCCAGGGCCATGGGGTGCCGTCGCTGGCACATCGTGCGCCACGTGCTATTGCCGGAAGCCTTGCCGGGCATCATCGGCGGCATGACCGTCAGCGTCATCGCAATGATCAACGCCTCGGCCATGGCAGGCGCCGTAGGCGCCGGCGGCCTGGGCGATCTGGCGATCCGCTATGGCTACGAACGCTACGAGACGCGCGTGATGTTCGAGGTGATCGTGATCCTGATCGCGCTGGTCTCCATCGTGCAATTCACCGGTGAATGGCTGTCGCGCCGCGCCGACCACAAACGCTGATTCCGCGCCGGGGCTGTGCGCCCCGGCCTTACCCGAACATACAGGAACGCTGAAATGTCCGAGTCCCCGCAACACGGTTTTGCCACGCGCGCGATCCACCTGGGCTATGACCCGCTGGACGAGCAGGGCGCCTTGTCTCCGCCCCTCTACCTGACTTCCACATACACCCAGGACAGCATCGAATCCTTCGACCAGATCCGCCTGGGCGAAAAGCAGGGTTACGTCTACGGCCGCACCCGCAATCCGACGCAGGCGCTGCTGGAAGAGCGCCTGGCTTCGCTGGAAGGCGCCGAAGCCGGCGTGGTGACCGCGTCCGGCATGGCGGCGATTTCGGCGACCCTGTTCTCGCTATTGCAAAGCGGCGATGAAATCGTCGTGGACCAGATTGTGTACGGCACCGCCTTCACCCTGTTCACGCAGGGACTGGCGCGCTTTGGCGTGCGCGCGGTATTCGCCGACTTCACCCGCCCCGAGACCGTAGCCGCGGCCATCGGTCCCAAGACACGCGCGGTCTATTTCGAGACGCCGGCCAATCCCAACCTGCGCCTGGTGGATATCGCGGCGGTGTCCGCCATCGCCCGCGGCAAGGGGCTGCTGACCATCGTCGACAACACCTTCGCGACGCCGGTGCTGCAGCGTCCGCTGGAGCATGGCGCCGACATTGTGCTGCATTCGGCCACCAAGTACCTGGGCGGCCACGGCGACCTGCTGGCCGGCGCCGTGCTGGGGTGCAAGGAACACATCGACGCCATCCGGCTGCAAGGGCTGCGCTACTTCACGGGCGCCACCTTGTCGCCGTTCACCGCCTTCCTGGTGCTGCGCGGCATCAAGACGCTGGAGCTGCGCGTGGCGCGCCACAGTGAATCCGCCTTGAAGGTGGCCAGGCTGTTGCGCGAGCATTCCGCGGTGGCCGACGTGTTCTATCCCGGCCTGGCGGATACGGCGGGCGCGGAGATCGCGCGTCGCCAGCAATCGGCCGGCGGTGGCCTGGTCGCGTTCGAACTCAAGGGCGGATTGGCGGCGGGGCGCGCGCTGCTCAACAGCCTGAAGCTCGCGCGCATCGCGGTCAGCCTGGGCGATCCCGAAACCCTGATCCAGCATCCCGCGTCCATGACGCATGCCAGCTACTCGGCCGAGGATCGCGAACGCTACGGGCTGTCGGAGGGCTTGCTGCGGCTGTCGGTGGGCCTGGAGACGCCCGAGGACATCCTGGCCGATCTCAAGCAGGGCCTGGACCGGGTGTAGCGGCTGCGCGCCGCCACGCCACCCATTCCCCACTGTCCTCGAAGTTGCGTGGCCCGCGCGCGGCGGCGGCCAGCCCCGCGCGCAGCGCGCCCATGTCCAGCCCGGGCATGTTCCGTTGCAGGGCGGGAGGCAGCCGTTCGGCGTCCAGCGTGGCCTCGTCGAACTCCATGGCCATCAGCCCGCCGCCGTCGCTGGGCACGCGCAGGAACCACAGGCCTTCCATGTAGTCGCCCGACCAGGGGTCGGGAAAGACGGCCTGCGTATAGCGGAAGCCGAATTCATGGATCTCGCTCCAGGGCCAGAATTCCCGCTGGCCCAGCGCGCGCGCCAGTTCGCTGCTGCGCGTGAAGCCGGCTTCATCGAAGCTCAGGGTTTCGCGCAGGGGATCTTCGGGCGGCGTCGGGCCGGCTAATAGCCGTTTGATGAATGACCACATGGCGCAGGGGCGGGTGACGGGAGGCCAGTGTAGCGGCCGTGCGCTCTGCAAAAATGTTACAACGTTTGATCGAAGTCAAATCCGCAGGGCAGGGCTCGGAGTAGCGTTTGCGCTTTTCCCGACAGCGGCCCCAGGCGCAAGCCTGACAGGCGCGGACAGGACGATCAGCGTAGCGAGGACAGGATCGATGACAGACAAGACAACGCCAGCCACCGAACAAGCCGTAGCCGAGACGCCGCGCAAGCGCGCGGCCAAGCGGACCGCAGGCGCTGACACCAGGGCGGTCACCAAGCCGGCCGTCAAGACGGTAGTCAAGACCGTCGTCACGCCAGTGACCACCAGCCGCAAGCCGCGCGCGGCCAAGACGCCCGCGGCGGGCGACGCCGTGTCGGCCGCGGCCGCCGCCGAGCCGGCTCTCGATGTGCGCAAGCGCGTCGTCGCGCGCCAGGACGCCGCGCGTCAGGAGACGGTGGCCGTGCTGGCCGATATCGCGCGCCGCTACAACGTCAGCGCACCGGCCCAGGCGCGCGAGGCGCTGCGCTCGGTCATCGAGGAACTGTCGCCGGACGACGCGCAGGCCGTGCATCGCGCGCTGCTGGAAGCCAATTCGGCAGCGCCGCGCACGCGCCGCAATCCTGACGATGAACTGGCCGCGGACTGGCGCGAAGGCATCTATCCCTATCGCCACCGCATGCTGCGCCGTAACTACGAAAAGCAGAAGTACAACCTGCAGGTCGAACTGCTGAAGCTGCAGGCCTGGGTCAAGGCCACCGGCCAGCGCGTCGTGATCCTGTTCGAAGGCCGCGACGCCGCCGGCAAGGGCGGCACGATCAAGCGCATGATGGAACACCTGAACCCGCGCGGCGCGCGGGTGGTCGCATTGGAGAAGCCCTCCGATACGGAAAAGGGCCAGTGGTACTTCCAGCGCTACGTGCAGCATCTGCCCACCGCGGGCGAGATCGTCATGTTCGACCGCTCCTGGTACAACCGCGCCGGCGTGGAGCGCGTGATGGGCTTCTGCACCCAGAACGAATACCTGGACTTTCTGCGCCAGGTGCCGGATTTCGAGCGCCATCTGGTCAGCAGCGGCATTCACCTGATCAAGTTCTGGTTCTCGGTCAGCCAGGAAGAGCAGCGCCGCCGTTTCCTGCAGCGCAAGGTGCATCCGCTCAAGCAGTGGAAGCTCAGCCCGGTGGACCTGGCCTCGCTGGACAAATGGGACGACTACACCCGGGCCAAGGAGGCGATGTTCGCGCACACCGACACGGCCGATGCGCCCTGGGTGGTGGTCAAGTCCGACTGCAAGAAGCGCGCGCGTATCAACGCGATGCGCTACGTGCTCAGCCGCCTGCCGTACGAAGGCAAGAGCAGCGATCCCATGATGGCGCTGGATTCGCTGATCGTGGGCCGCGCGCTGTAGCTGCTCAGGCGCCCAGCGCCTGCAGGTTCAGCGTGTAGCTGCGTCCGATCCACACCGCGCAGTCGCGGTGGTCGCGCAGGGAGTCGCCTGTGTTGGGATGCATGAAGACATCCAGCGCCCCGTGGTGCAGCGTCAGCCAGGTGGCGATCTCCGCGAAGCGCTCGGGCGTGAAGGCAATCTGGTAGCTCCACTGGGGATGCGGGCCGACGGGGCGCTCATGGAAGCGCCCCAGTTCCATCTGGCCGGCAAAGCGCGCGGCGATCCGTTCGCGCAGGGCGTGGGCGGCGTCGCGGCTGGCGGCGTCGAAATAGACATGGGCGTGCCAACTGGCGACGGCGCTGGTTTGGGGTTCGGTCATTGCTGGTGCTCCGTCGGTGTCAGCCGCCCGCGCGCTTGGCGCGGATGCCTTGTTTTTGCAGGGATTCCATGACGCGCTCGCAGTGGTCGCCCTGGATTTCGATCACGCCGTCCTTTACCGTTCCGCCGGAGCCGCAGGCGTTGCGCAGCTGTTTGCCCAGCGCATTCAGCGCCGCGCCGTCCAGCGCCAGGCCCTTGATCACGGTGACGCTCTTGCCACCGCGCCCCTTGGTTTCGCGCGACACGCGGGCCACGCCATCGCCGGCGGGAATCGTCTGTGCCTGTTTGCACAGGCACTGCGCCAGCGGCTTGCGGCATTCGGGGCACATGCGGCCGCCGTCTGTGGAATAGACCAGGCCGCCTGTAGAACTGCTTTTCATGATGGACACGCGCAAAAGTCCCTATCTTAATCGCCGGCAGGCCAGCCAGTCCCGGCCTTACAGCAGACCGGCTTCGCGCGCCAGGGCCACGGCGCGGGTGCGGCTGTCGGCGCACAGTTTTACGTTCAGGTTGCGCAGATGGGTGCGCACGGTGCTTTCGGATACGAACAGGCGCTGGGCGATGGCGTTGTTGGAATGGCCGTCCGCGACCAGGCGCAGCACGTTCAGTTCCTTGGCCGTCAAGGCGTCGGCCGGCGCGCGCTCGGCGGCTGGCGCGGCCGGGCTGGCGTCCACGGGCATCCCGGCATGGCGTTGGAAACGGTTGAACCAGGCCTGGGCTGACGCGCAGCCATTCAACCATGCGCAGCCGACTGGCGAGGAGAAAAAGCGCGGCAATAGCGAGAGGAAGGCGCTGCCTTCGTCAGCCAGCACGCGGCATAGTCCCTCGCGCTGCGCCGTGTCCAGCAAGGTTGCCAACTGCTGGTGGGCTTGCGTTTCATCGCCCGCGCGCGCCAGGGCGACGGCGCGGAATATCCCCAACTTGTAGGCGCGCCGGACGCGGCGGGCCGATACGGCGCGCGCAATGTCCGCATCCAGCTGGCGCAACGCATCCCCGGGCTTGCCCGTGTAGGACTGCACGCGCAGCATCCCCAGCCGCGGGTACAGCAAGTCGTTGGAAGGCAGGCGCAGCGTTTCGATGAGAGCCCACAGATCGTCGTCTTCCGCGCGCCTGAGCTCGTCGTGCGCGGCCTGTGGGTGTCCTTGCAGCAGCAGCACGCGCGCGCGCTCCACGCGGGCGCTGCCTGCAATCCGGGGCAGGCGGCGTTGATGGCCGAGGTACTCCAGTTCGCCCAGCAGATAAAAGGTCTGCACGATGTCGCCCGACAGAAAGGCGATGCGCGCCAGCATCACATAACCGAGTATCAGATGGTCCGGGTGTCCCGTGTCCCGTCCCAGCGGCACGTAGACGCGCAACAGCCGGGCAGCCTGCTCCAGATCGCCGGCTTCGTAGACCCCGGCCGCGTACAGCACGCCGGCCCAGGCGTTGCCGTTGGCCTGGCCGTACGCGCCTTTGCGGGTGGAGTGGACCGCCATGCGGAAATGCGCGCCAGCCTGACGCATGCGGCCCTCCTGCAGGTCGATGATGCCCTCCACCGCTTCGGAATACATCTGATTGAAGGCGCTGGCGGCCAGGCTCTGCGCGCGGCGGGCGGCATCCAGCAGTTGTTGCGCTTCCTGGTAGCGGCCAAGCACGGCTGCGACGTTGGCCATGGCATTGGCCAAGGCAGTCGCGGCGAAGGTGGATGCGTTCGCCGCGGCGGCGATGCCGGGCATGCCGAGCGCGTAGGCCTCTTCGTGGCGATCGGTCATGGAGAGCAGCAAGGGCCGCAGGGCCTGCACGTGCGCGCGGACGTCGGGATCGGGGCTGCAAGCCAGCCTCAGCTCGTCCATCTGCAGCGATGCCTCGCTGGCGCCCCGCGTAAAACAGGTTGCCCACACCTGCACCGCCTGCAGCGCCGGGCGGCGGGCCAGGACGGCCGCGGGCAATTGCGTGAACCAGCGGGAGAGCAGCCGCATGCGCCCCTCGGCCAGCAGCGCTTCCGCGTGTGTCGCCAGCAAGGCGAGGGCCTGATCGAAGTCGCCGCCTTCGATGGCATGATCGATGGCAGGAACAGGACGGCCCTGCTCGGCGTACCAGCGGGAGGCCGCCAGATGCAGCGCGGGAATGTCCGCTGGATCCTGCTGCCGCAGTCTGGATTGCAGATAGCTCGCGAACAGGCCGTGGTAACGGTATTGAGCCGCATCCGCGGAGGAGCGCGACAGCAGGATCTGCCCGTCTTCGAGTTCGCGCAGGATGCTGCCGCAGTCCAGGTCCGGCAGCAAAGCCTGGCATAGCGCCGCGTTCAGTTGCTTCAGGATGCTGGTGCGCAACAGAAAGCGCCGCAACTCGGGCGTCTGTCCGGCGAGCACATCCTGGGCCAGATAGTCGGAGACGGACTGGTCGCTGCCCGAAAAGCGTTCGATGAACGCCGAGGCGGAGTCCTGTCGCGCCAGCGAGGCGCAGGCCAGCCAGAGCGCGGCGATCCAGCCTTCGGTCTTGTGATGAAGCTGGCCGATTTCGGCGCGCGTGATCGCAGGGTTGCGCCGGGCGAAGAACAGGGTGGTCTCGTCCAGCGAAAAGCAAAGCTGGGCGGCGTCGATTTCCAGCAGCCGGCCGTCAGCCCGCAAGCGTCCCAGTTCCAGGCCGGTGGCGTGACGCGACCCGATCAGCAGCCGGCCCTGTGGCGGCAGGCGGTTGATCAGGTTCTGCACGAAGTCCAGCACGCCTGGCGCGACGATGGACTCGAACTCGTCCAGCACCAGCGCAAAGGGGGCGGTTTGCGTAGCGATGGCTTCGATGAGGGCGAGCGCCAGCGCGTCGTCGGCCTCCATGTTCGCCAGCGCCCCGGGCGGTGCGGCCAAGGGTTCCAGCGCGGCGGTCAGGCATCGCAGAAAGCGCGGCAGATCGTTATCGCCGCGGTCCAGCGTCAGCCACGCACCGCGCACGGATTGCGCGCTCAAGCGGGCCAGGCACTGGGCTAGCAGCGTGGTCTTGCCATAGCCGGCGGGGCCGCGCGCGAGGACGATCTTGGGACTGCCGGGCGCACAGACCAGTGCACACAGCGATTCACGCGGGATGTGGTCGGCGTGGGCAGCGGGGATGCCGAGCTTGCCGCTGGCCAGCGCATGTCCGGGCGAAAACAGAGGGCGCATGATCTGCCTGTTGGGTGAGGAACGACTGCGCGCCGGCTCGGGGGAAACCCGCAAGCAACACGAAAATCGTCGCTTTGGACGAAGCTGAAAAATGCGTGCCTACGATACAAAAGGACTCGGGCCGGGGCAATAGGCCAGTTGCTGCGCAAATGGCGTTTACTCATAACGGAGACATATCGATGGCAATCGTGAAAACGGTGTACGCGTTGGCGGGCGCCGCTATCGTTGCGGCAGGCGCACAAGCGCAGCCAGCCGGCGGCCCAGTGAAGATCGGCGTAATGGCGGACATGAGCTCGGCGTATTCCGACATCGGCGGCAAGGGACTGGTAGAGGCCGCGCGCATGGCGGTGCAGGATTTCGGCGGCAGCGTGTTGGGCCAGCCGGTCGAGCTGGTGTACACCGATGGCCAGAACAAGGTCGACGTCGCCAGCGCGGCGACGCGGCGCTGGTTCGACCAGGATGGCGTGGACATGGTCACCGACTTGCCCACGTCGGCGCTGGCGCTGGCCATCAGCGAACTCGGCCGCGAAAAGAAAAAGATCGTTATGGTGACGAGCGCGTCGACCTCGGAATTGACCGCCAAGGCGTGTTCGCCCTACACCGTCCATTGGACCTACGATACCTACGCGCTGGCCAACGGCACGGGCGCGGCGGTGTCCGCTCAGGGCGGCAAGGAATGGTATTTCATGACCGCGGATTACTCGTTCGGCTACGCGTTGCAGGCCGACGCCTCCGCGGTCATCGAGAAGAACGGCGGCAAGGTGCTGGGGGCTGTGCGTTCGCCCCTGAATACGCCGGACTTCAGTTCCTATCTGCTGCAGGCGCAGACTTCCAAAGCGGGCATCATCGGCCTGGCGCTGGGCGGCAACGACGTGATCAGCGCGATCAAGCAGGCGGCGGACTTCGGTATCGGCCGGCCGGGCGGCCAGCAGAAGCTGGTGGCGCTGCTGGCGTTCCTCTCGGACGTGAAGTCCATCGGACTGCCCCTGGGCCAGGGGCTGCTGTTGACCGAGGCGTTCTATTGGGACCAGAACGACGCCACGCGGGCCTGGTCGCAACGCTTCCAGGACAAGGTCGGGCGCAAGCCGACCATGACCCAGGCCGGTACCTACGGCGCGGTGCTGCATTATTTGAACGCGGTCAAGGCGGCCGGCACCAAGGACGCCGACGCCGTGATGGCCAAGATGCGTGAGACGCCCATCAACGATTTCATGACGCGCAACGGACGGCTGCGCGCGGACGGGCGGGTGGTGCGCGACATGTATCTGTTCGAAGTGAAGAAGCCGGAGGAATCCCGCGGCGAGTGGGATCTGTACAAACAGGTGGCGGTCATCCCGGGCGACGTCGCATTCCGGCCCGAAGACCGCGGCGGCTGCCCATTGATCAAGCAGGCGATGCGATGATCAGCTATGACGTAACCGACTTTGGTCAGCCGCTGGTTCCCATCGAGCGCCCGGCGCCCGAACCGCAAGGCGCGCAGGTGTTGCTGCGGGTGCTTGCCGCGGGCGTATGCCATACCGACGTGCATACGTGGGAGGGCTACTACGATCTGGGCGGCGACAAGCGCCTGCGCGTGGAGCAGCGCGGCGTCACGCTGCCGTTGACTCTGGGCCATGAGACAGCGGGCGTGGTGGTCGCCGCCGGGCCAGACGCAAATGGGGTTGTCGCGGGACAGCGCTTTCTGGTGTATCCATGGATCGGTTGCGGCGACTGCAAGGTCTGCCGGCGCGGTCGCGAAAACCTGTGCGCCGCACCGCGCTTCCTGGGGATCTTTCGGCCGGGCGGCTATAGCGACCATATCCTGGTGCCGGACGCCCGCTACCTGATCGATATCGGCGACCTGCGACCAGAGCAGGCCGCGCCCTACGCATGCTCGGGCCTGACGTCCTACAGCGCCATCCGCAAGATTGCGCCGGAGGTGCTGCAGGCGGAAACGGTCGTAGTGGTCGGCGCAGGCGGCCTGGGCCTCATGTGCGTGAGCTTGCTGCGCGCCTTGGGGTGTCCGCAGGTGATCGTGCTGGAACCCGATGGGGCGCGCCGGGGCGCCGCGCTGGCCGCCGGCGCCAGCCTTGCCGTGGACGCGCATGCCGCAAACGCGCTGGACGAGGTTCGACGCGCCGCTGGCGAGATCTGGGCGGTGATCGATTGCGTGGGCGCGGCGGGCACGGTGAAGCAGGGCATGGATCTGCTGGCCAAAGGCGGGCAATTGATTTTGATCGGGCTGTTCGGCGGGGAATTGCCGCTGTCGCCGGCCTTGGTGCCCATGCGTGCTATCAGCATCGAAGGGTCCTACATCGGCACGCTGGCCGAATTGCAGGAACTCATGACCTTGGTGCGGGAACGCGGGCCGCGCGCCATTCCGATTTCCTGCCGCTGCCTGCAGGACGCCCAGGCAGCGCTACTCGATCTGGCGGCTGGCCGCGTGGTGGGGCGCCAGGTCCTTTGTCCCGAACAACCCAACGCGAAACAGGCATAGAACCATGCAGCTGAATCTGGATTCCGGTTACACCATGACGGTGGATGGCCGCGCGGAAACGTCGGTGCAAACCTTCGATGTGCTCAATCCCGCCACGGAGGAACGCATTGCCACCGTGCCGGACGCGTCGCTGGCGCAGTTGAACGAAGCAGTCGCGGCCGCGACGCGCGCATTTGCGCAATGGAGCGAGACGGCCTTGGAACGGCGCCAGGCAGCGCTTCTTGCCATGGCTGACAGACTGGAGGAATACACCGAAGGCTTCATGCGCCTGCTCACGCGCGAGCAGGGCAAGCCTCACGCCGACGCGCGCGCCGAGGTCGGCCGTTGCGTCGCCTGGCTGCGCGCGACCGCGGCGCGCGATCTGCCCGCCACGCGGCTGGACGACGGCGCCGGCCGCGTGTTCGAGACTCGCCATGTGCCTATCGGCGTGGTGGCTGCGATCGCGCCTTGGAATTTTCCGATGACGCTGGCCATCTGGAAGATCGCCCCGGCCTTGCTGGCGGGCAACACCGTCGTGTTGAAGCCGTCGCCATTCACGCCGCTGACTTCGCTCAAGATGGGCGAACTGTTTCGCGACCTGCTGCCGCCAGGCGTGCTGAACGTGGTGTGCGGCGGAGACCGGCTGGGGCCCTGGCTGACCGAGCATCCGGGCATCGACAAGATCGCCTTTACCGGCTCGACCGCGACGGGCAGGCGCGTCATGCAGAGCGCATCCGGCAGGCTCAAACGCATCACGCTGGAACTGGGCGGCAACGATGCCGCCATCGTGCTGCCGGACGTGGACGTGCGCGAGACGGCCGCCAAGCTGTTCTGGGGAGCGTTCCGAAATTCGTCGCAGTTTTGCCTGGCCACCAAACGGCTGTATGTGCATGAATCCATCTATGACGAGTTCGCCGCGGCGTTGGTGGAACACGCACGGGGCGTGGTCATGGGAGATGGCGCGCAGCCGGGGACAGGGCTGGGGCCGATCCAGAACCGCCCGCAGTACGAGCGGGTCAAGGATCTCATCGCGGATGCGCATCGCAACGGCGTGCGCTTTCTGGCCGGTGGCGACATTCCGCAAGGCAAGGGCTATTTCGTGCCGGTCGCCATCCTGGACAATCCGCCGGACGACGCGCGCAGCGTGGTGGAAGAGGCGTTCGGACCGGTGCTGCCCTTGCTGAAATACCGGGACATCGATGACGTTGTCCAACGCGCCAATGACTCCGACTACGGGCTGGGCGGGTCGGTGTGGTCCAAGGACCTGACGCTGGCGAGGTCCATCGCGCGGCGCCTGGAAGCCGGCACGGTATGGATCAACCATATCCACGCCATGTCGCCGGACGTGCCGTTCGGCGGCCGCAAGCAGTCCGGCCTGGGCGTGGAGAACGGGTTGGAAGGGCTGCTGGAGTACACCAGCGTGCAGACGGTGGCGGTGTTGGCGGACGAGGCTGCTTGAGCGTCGTGAAAGGGGGCCGGGACATGCGTCCGCGTTCCGGCGTCCCCGGGGGACTTACTTGCCCCGCATCTGGTCTATCAACCGCCGGTCGCGCTTGGTCGGGCGTCCGGCTTCTATGCCCAGCGCGGGCTCGGGCGCCAGGCGGCGCATTTCCGCTGCGCGCTCACGCGCCGCCACGCTTTCGGGCGTTTCCTCGTAGAGCTGGCGCGCGACGGGGGCGGGGCCGCGCACGCCGCTGACGGCCATCACCCGTACATGCAGCGCCGGGTCCTCCTTGCGCACTGTGACCAGATCGCCTGGCGCGACTTCGCGTGCGGGCTTGGCGGGCTGGTCGTTCACCAACACCCGGCCCTTGCCGATTTCCTGCACGGCCAGGCTGCGCGTCTTGTAGAAGCGCGCGGCCCATAGCCACTTGTCTAGCCGGATCTTGTCCATGGTTCCTTACCTGCCGGTATTGCTGCTCAGGCGCTCATGATAGCCGCCGTGGCCCGTCTTGCTGTCAGACGGCTTTCGATCGCCCCGCCGGAACGCTTAAGCCAGGCTTAAAACGGCTCCTGCGCCGGAACTCGATGCGTGCGTCTCGTCTAACCAGAAACGCGTATCGGAGGGCAATCGACTCATGGACCTGAACTGGCAGCAGCAACTGGCGGAAAGCGGGCTCTGGTTGGCGCGCGCGTTCGGCATTTCGGCCGTCGCGCTGGTGCTGGTCGGGGGCTTGCTTGCGCGCTACACGGACTGGGGACGCAAGTTCTGGCGGTTGGCGCGTCCGTATCTCGATCCCAGGCGCAGCTGGCGGCCCTTGTTGACGCTGGCGCTGCTGTTGTTCCTGGCGATGTTCGCCGTGCGCATGACGGTGCTGTTTTCGTTTTGGTACAACGGCTTCTACAGCGCGTTGCAGGCATTGGATCAGAGCGCCTTCTGGCGCTTTTTGGGCATCTTCTCGGTGCTGGCCTGTGTGCACGTGATGCGCACCCTGGCCGACAGTTATGCCGGGCAGGCTTTCGACATCCGCTGGCGCGTGTGGCTCAACGACAGGCTGACCCGCGACTGGCTGGGCGCGGGCGCCTACTACCGCGGCCATTTCGTCGACTCTCCGGTCGACAACCCCGATCAGCGCATCGAACAGGACATCGCCATGTTCGTGACGGGGTCGCGCACGCTGGCGATCGGCGCGCTGAGCGCGGTCGTCTCGCTGGTGGCGTTCACGTCCATCCTGTGGGGCCTGTCCGGCGCCTTGACGGTGGCGGGCGTGGAGATCCCGCGCGCCATGGTGTTCATGGTGTACCTGTATGTGATCGTGGCGACGCTGTTCGCGTTCAAGATCGGGCGTCCGTTGATCAAGCTGAATTTCCTGTCCGAACGCCTGACGGCGAACTTCCGCTACGCGCTGGTGCGCCTGCGCGAGAACGCCGAGAACGTGGCGTTCTATCAGGGCGAGAACGTGGAGCGTGCCACCTTGTGGACGCGTTTCTCGGCCTACATCGCCAACTTGTGGGCGCGCGTGTACCGGGGGCTGAAGTTCGACGGCTTCAACCTGTCGGTGAGCCAGGTGGCCGTGGTGTTCCCATTCATCCTGCAGGCGCCGCGCTTTTTCAGCGGCGCGATCAAGCTGGGCGACGTGATCCAGACTTCGCAGGCCTTCGGGCAGGTGCAGGATTCCTTGTCGTTCTTCCGCACCTCCTACGACACCTTCGCGCAGTACCGCGCGACGCTGGACCGGTTGAACGGTTTTCTGGACGCCAACGAAGCTGCGCGCGTGTTGCCTTCGGTGCGGACGGAGAGCCTGCCGGACGGCCTGGATATCGAATCCGTGCAAGTGTCGCGCCCCGACGGCACGGTGCTGTTGCGCGACCTGAACCTGAACTTGCGGCCGGGTCAGGCCCTGCTGATCAAGGGACCGTCGGGCAGCGGCAAGACCACCTTGCTGCGCGCGCTGGCGGGCCTGTGGCCCTATGCGCAGGGTGCGGTGCGCCGGCCGCAGGGCGCCTCTGCCTTGTTCCTGTCGCAGCGGCCCTATCTGCCCCTGGGCGACTTGCGCGGCGCGGTCGCGTATCCGGGATTGGCGCAGCCCGAGGACGATGCGCCCCTGGCCGACGCGCTGCGGCTGGTCAACCTTGGACATCTGGCCGGGCGCCTGGATGAAGTCGCGGATTGGTCGCGCATGCTTTCCATCGGCGAACAGCAGCGCGTGGCGTTCGCGCGCGTGCTCTACAACCGGCCCGCCATCGTGTTCCTGGACGAGGCCACGTCCGCTACCGACGAAGGGTTGGAGCATGCGCTGTACAGTCTGCTGCGCGAGGCGCTGCCGTCATGCATGCTGGTCAGCGTGGGACATCGCAGCACGTTGGACGTGTTCCATACGCACAGGCTGGACCTGGATGGCGCCGGGAACTGGCGGGCGGGACCGATGGCGCGGGCGGGCGCTCCGGTAGAGCGCCTGCGCCCGGCGGACGGGCCGCGGCGGGCTGCGGCCTAGCGCGGCGCCCGCCGCGATTCAGGTACCCACGCGCAGCGGACCGGTCAGCTTGCGCAGCGCGGCGACCACGCTTTGCGCGGTGATGCGGCCGGTCTTGGGATTGGCCGAGGGGATGTTCTGGATTTCCATCGAGAACGAGGCCGAGTCGGACACGACTTCGACGCGGTGCAGATTGCGTTCCAGCGAGGGATCGGCCCAGATTTCCAGGGTGGTCTTGTCCGGGCCGATGCCGGCCAGCGACACGCTGACCGCCACGTTCAGGTTGGCCGGAAAGCCCACCGCCGCTTCCCGTGGCGAGCCGCGGAAGATCAGGCGCGGTTCGGTGATGTCCGCGATGTCGATGTTGTTGTCCGTCAGGTAGGGCGCGCCCAGCAGGCCGCGCACCGGCTTGCGGGTGATCATGGTGACGGAATGGATGACGCCTTCGGCGGCGGCCGTGATGGCGTCCAGGCCCAGGATGGCGCCCGAGGGCACCAGGATCTGGCCGTGGTGCTGGCGGGCCAGTTCGATCAGGTCGTCATGGCGCAGCAGCGCGCCCGAGCTCAGCACCACCATCTTCTTGCCGGCGCGCAGCACGGGTTCGGCGATGTCGCGGAACACCGCGGCGGGGGCGCATTCCACGACCACGTCGCAGTGTTCGTGCAGCGCATCTATGGTGGTGTAGGCGGGCGCGGCCTGAGTCCAGGCAAAGGCCGGCGGAGCCTTGGGATCGCGCACCGCGACGGCGGTGAGCGTCAGGCCGGGCACGCCGGCATCCAGGGATTGCGCCACGGCCTGGCCGATGGCGCCGAAGCCGGCGATGCCGACACGGTAGCTGTTCATAGGGGTCCAGAGTAGGGCCGCAGCGCGCCGCGGGCGGTTCGGAAAGGGGCTGGGCGCCGATGCGATGACGCGGCGCCGGGCTGCCGGCCACTGTAGCCACCGTGCCGGCAGGCGTCAATGCGGAATGGCGACTATGCCCGGCTACACTTTGCGCTTGAGCCTACAGGAGTCGAGGCATGCACATCCTTCCCGAAACACCGGACGACCGCGAGGCGATCTTCACGCTGACGCAGGCCGCCTTCAAAGACAATCCCCACAGCCAGCAGACCGAGGGCTACATCACCAACGCGCTGCGCGAGGCCGGCGCGCTGACGCTGTCGCTGGTGGCGCGGGTGGACGGGCGTGTCGCGGGCCATGTCGCGTTTTCTCCGGTGACGATCAGCGACGGTTCGGCGGACTGGTACGGCCTGGGGCCGGTCGCGGTGCTGCCGGAACTGCAAGGCCGGGGCATAGGCGCGGCCTTGATCCGGGACGGTCTGGCGCGCTTGAAGGCATTGGGTGCGGCGGGCTGCGTGGTGATGGGCGATCCGGCGTACTACACGCGATTCGGTTTTGCGCAGACGCCCGCGCTGACGTATCCCGGCGTGCCGCCGGAGTACTTCATGGCGCAGGTCTACACGGGTGCGGCGCATGGGGACGTTTCCTATCACCAGGCGTTCGAAGCGACCGCGTAGCCGGCGCGGGCAGGGGGCGGCAGCGTGAATTCCGGCCCCGCGTAGTCGGATGCAATGTCCAGGGTTCCCGCTGCGAGCCGGCCCGCCCACTCATCCAAAATACGGCGTTCTTCCGCGCCGACTTTCGTGCCCAGCACCAGCCGCAGCGACGCGGCTTCCTCCAGGCCGTAACGGGTCACGCGGCTCACCGCCAGCGCGCCCGCGGCATGGTCGGCGGCGGCGCGCTGCACGCACAGTCCCGAATCGGCCAGCGCCGATGCCAGATAGACCTGCGGGTCGCGCGCCACCCAGTCCAGCACATTGCCGATCTGCCACACGCCCGTTTCGCGGCACACGCGCGTCACGCCATCGCGGCCGCCGTCCATCATGGCAAACAGTACGCGGGCGTCGCGTGCGGACAGCGCGCGGGCCCAGGCCGCGCCCAGCGCCGGATCGTGCTGGTTGCCGCAGAAGGCGGTCAGCGGATCCTGGCCCGTGACGCGCCGCACGCCATCGGCATAGGCGGCGCGGCCCTTCAGGCCGGGCCGCACTTTTTCGCCGGACAGATGGGCGGCCCGCCCGTTGGCCGCGCGCAGGCCCGCCAACACCCCGGCAAGAAAAGCCGAGTGCTCTTGCTGGATCTCGTATGACGCGACGTTGGCGGCGGTGTGGTGCCCCTGCGTGATGGCGAACTGCGTGCGCGGATAGCGTGGCGCCACCTCGGCCACGGGCGCATCGCCCTGGCCGCCATGCACGATGACCAGGTCGGGAGCGGTGGCGCAAAGCTGTGCGAGGCGCTCGGCGCGCGCGGCGGCGTCGTGGTCGGCGATCCATTCCAGCTGCAAGGGCTGGCCCGCCTGCGCGGCGCGTTCCGCGCCACGCACGGCCGCTTCGTTGAAGCCGCCGCGGCCCGGATGGCCGAACAGCACAAGCGTGCGGCGGGCGCTCACAGGCTGGCTCCCGTGGCGCGCACCACCGGTCCCCAGGCTGCGGCTTGGCGGCGGACGAAGTCGGTGAACTCGGCAGGGGATTTTTGCGCCAGCACGAAGCCCTGTCCCTCCAGCCTGGCGCGGATGTCCGCGCTGGCCAGCGTCTGCGCAATGGCGTCGTTCAAGCGCTGCGAGACCGCGGCCGGCAAGCCGGCGGGACCGGACAGGCCGACGAAGTTCTCGGCGATCAGGCCCGGATACCCCAGCTCGCCCACTGCGGGGATGTCGGGCGCCTGCGGCACCGGCTTGCTTGTGGTGACCGCCAACAGGCGCAGTTGGCCGGATCGCAGGAAGGGCAGGTTCTGCGGCAACGCGTCCACCGCGAAGCGAATCTGGCCGCCCAGCAGATCGTTGCGCATGGCGCCAGATCCCTTGTACGGAATGTGCTGCAGGCGCGCGCCGGTTTGCCGGGCATACAGCTCGCCCACGATCTGGCCCACCGACGCCAGTCCGCCGCTGCCGTACTGCACCGGCTGGTCCTGCGCGCGGATCCAGGCGGTCAGCTCCGCGAAGCTGGACACCGGCACGGAAGGGTGGACCACGAACACGGTGGGCACCGCGCCCAGATAGGCGATATGGTCGAAGCTGGCGAGCGCATCGTATCCGCCTTGCGGCATCAGGGCGGGAGAGATGGACAGCGGCGCCGAGTTCGACATCAGCAGCGTGTAGCCGTCGTTGGGCGCCTGCGCGACCAGGCTCGCGCCTATGGTCGAGCCCGCGCCGGGCTTGTTTTCGATGACGATGGGCTGGCCCAGCCGTTCGGCCAGCGTGGGCGCGATGAGGCGCGCGGCGATGTCGCTCGCGCCGCCGGGCGGGAAGGTGACGATGAGCCGGATCGGACGCTCGGGCCAGGCGGATGCGCGCGCGATGCGCGGCCGCGCCAGCGGCAGCGCCAGTGCGCCGGCAAGCATGAAGGTTCGACGGGAGATCGGCATGGCGTGGCTTCTACGTGACTGCCGCGGGGGCGGCAAAGGGGCGTACTGTAGAAAGCCAGGCCGGGCCTGACAAAGAATTTGTAGCCGTTTGCTTATGCCCGCCGAATTGCGCGGCGGGCATTTTTCAAACGCACGCGGGGCGCGCGGATCAGCTGCCTTTCTGCGCCTGCGCCATGTAGTCCACGGTCAGGTTCGACAGCGCGCGCACGCCGTTGATGAGGCGGGACTCATCGACGTAGAAGCGCGGCGAATGGTTCGGCGCAGCCTTCTCGACGTCGGTGCCCTTGGGCGTCACGCCCAGGTAGAAGAACATGCCCGGCACCTTCTCCTGATAGAACGAGAAGTCCTCCGACGCGGTGGATTTGGGCTGCAGGCCGTAGTTGCCTTCGCCTGCCACGCGCCGCAGCGTCGGCCCCATCTGCTCGGTCAGCGCGGGATTGTTGACGGTGGCGTTGTACAGCTCCACCACGCGCACGTCCGCCTTGGCGCCCGCGCTCTGCGCGATCATGTCGGCGGTGCGCGCGATGCGCTGGTGGATGTCCTTCTTCATGCCTTCGTCATAGGTGCGGATGGTGCCTGTCATGGCCACATTGTCCGGCACGATGTTCATGCGGTTGCCGCCGTGGATGGCGCCCACGGTGATGACCGCCGGCTCCAGCATGCTGTTGATCTGGCGGCTGGGGATGGTCTGCAGGCCCAGGATGATCTGCGAGCTGACCACGATGGGGTCGATGCCGGACCAGGGCCGCGCGCCGTGCGTCTGCTTGCCAGTGACGTCGATCCAGAACTGGTCGGCGGCGGCCATGGCGGGGCCGCTGCGCCAACTGAGCTTGCCCGCCGGATAGGCGCTGGAAACGTGCAGGCCGAAGATGGCGTCCACCTTGGGATTTTCCAGCACGCCTTCCTGCACCATCATCTTCGCGCCCCAGATCTTCTTGCCGTCGGGCTCGAAGTCGGCCGGGCTTTCCTCGGCGGGCTGGAAGATGAACTTCACGCTGCCGGGGAGCTGGTCCTTCATGCCGGCCAGGACTTCGGCCGTGGCCATCAGGATGGCGGTGTGGGTGTCGTGGCCGCAGGCATGCATCACGTCCACTTCCTTGCCCAGGTAGGTGCCCTTGGCCTTGGACGCGAAGGGCAGGTCCACTTGCTCCTTGACGGGCAGCGCGTCCATGTCGGCGCGCAGCGCCACCACCGGCCCGGGCTTGCCGCCCTTGAGCACGGCGACCACGCCGGTGCCGGCAACGCCGGTTTTCACTTCCATGCCGAGCGCGCGCAGATGGTCGGCGACCAGCTTGGCGGTGCGGTTTTCCTGGTTGCCCAGTTCGGGATGTTCGTGGATATCTCGGCGCCAGGCGATGAGCTTGTCTTCGATGGCCTTGGCGCGTTGATCGATCTGCGCGGCCAATGCCGGATTGGGCGCGGGGACCAGCGGGCCTTGCGTGCCGGGCGCGCTTTGCGCGGCGGCCGGACCCGCCATCAGCAGGTGGGCGGCGAGCGCCAGCGGGGCCAGGCGGAACAGGGGTTTGCGGTAAGGCATGCTTTGCTCTCCTCGTGGTTGTTAACCTGTTATTGGACGAGGATCTTACCGAAGCGCAAGACGGCGCGAGCGTTTGTTACCAACGCTTAAAAACAGGCTGTTTTGATTCCGGCCGATGGAATTCCGCGCGCCGGAATCCGCGAGTCATGCGGCGTGCAGGACGTTCTTTGCGCCGCGCGCGAGGAACAGCAGCAACAGTGCCGCCAGCAACGATGCGGCGCCCGCGAAAAGCATGGCGGCATGGAAGCCGCCGGCCAGCGCGGCGGCGGCCAGTTCGGCCGCATTGGCGGGTTGCGCCGGCAGTTCATGCAAGGTGATGGCGGCCCGCGCCAGCGCCAGCGCCTGCGCGTCGGGCGCGCCCCGTTGCGCGAGCGAGGCCGTCAGCGCTTCGATGGCGCGTCCGCTCATCAGCGCGCCCAGGAGCGCGATGCCTATCGTCATGCCGGTCTGGCGCAGCGCGTTCATGGTGGCGGAGGCCATGCCGGAACGCTCGCGCGGCACCGTGGCCATCACGGCCATGCTGGTCGACGGCACGGCCAGGCCGGTGCCCAGGCCCAACAGGACCAGCAGGGAGCCGGACACGAGGTAAGGCGTGTGCGCTTCGAAGCGCGTCATGCCCAGCATGGCCAGGCCGATGAAGGCGAAGCCCGCGATCATCAGGCGCGGCAGGCCAAAGCGCAGGTTGAGCCGGCCGAACACCAGCGACACCAGCCCGGCCGCGGCGAACTGCGGCGCCAATTGCCAGCCAGTGGCCAGTGGCGACAGTCCTTGCACGTGCTGCAGGTAGAGCGAAAAGAAGAACAGGCTGCTGTAGGCGGAGAAGCCCAGCACGAAGGAGGCGAAGTTGGTGATGGCGAAGCCGGCATCGCGGAACAATCCCAACGGCAGGATGGGCCGCGCGGCGCGGTGCTCAACCCACAGAAAGGCGAGCAGCCCGACGGCGGCGATGGCGAGCGCGACCGTGGCTTGCGGCGCAGCCCAGCCGTGTTCGCCGGCGGCGATCAGCCCATAGGTCAGCGCGCCCAGCCACAGCACGCTAAGCGCCTGGCCCGCGGGATCGAAGGCTGCGTGTTCGGGATGGGCGCTTTCCGTGATGCTCCAGGCGCCCAGCGCGATGGCCAGCGCGCCCACCGGCAGGTTGATGAGGAAGATGCTCTGCCAGTTGAAGTGGGCGACCAGCACGCCGCCCAGCATGGGCCCCACGATGAGCGAAATTGCGTTGCACGAGGCCCAGATGCCGATGGTCTGGGCGCGTTCCTTGGGATCGGGAAAGGCCTGGGTCAGGAGCGACAGCGCGCCTGGAACCAGCAGGGCGCCGGCCACGCCCTGCACGGCGCGGCCGATCAGCAGCGCCGTAAGGTTGTCCGCCAGCCCGCAAAGCGCGGAGCCCGCCGTGAACAGCAGCACGCCCGCCAGCCAGGAACGCTTGCGGCCATAGCGGTCGCCCAGAGGTCCCGCCGACAGCATGAAGGCCGACAGGAACAGGGCGTAGGCGTCCACCACCCATTGCAGCCCCGCCATGTCGATGCGCAGGGCCGCCTGCATGGTGGGCAGCGCCACGTTGACGATGCTGATGTCCAGGATGGTGATGAAGCTGCCCAGGTTGACGGCAAGGACCAGGGCGCGGCGGCGTGCGGGATGCATGGCGGGACGCAGAGTGGGGGAAGGGGTATTCTATGCATCGACCGACCGTCGGTCAATGAAAAGAAGAACGATTCTCAGCTTTTGATTCCGGCCCAGTGCCTCCTCTACACTGGCGCCTTGCTGCTGACCTGACCCCTGGACGATATGCCCGCTGCTCCCGACGACCCGCTTTCCCTGCCTGGCCCGGACGCCGCTCCCAAGCCCCGCACCAAGCCGGCCGCCGTGCGGCTGGACGAGTTGATGGCGGCCGCGCAAGCGCTCTTCATCCAGAAGGGCGTCGAGGCCACGACCATCAACGAGATCGTGGAACGCGCCGGCGTGGCCAAGGGCACCTTCTATCACTACTTCACGTCCAAGAACGACATGCTGGCGGCGCTGCGGGCCAAGTTCTCGCAAGGGTTCCTGGACCATATCGACCGCGAAGTGCAGGCCTGTGCGCCGGAGGACGGCGTGGCGCGGCTGCGCGCCTGGACTCGCGCCGGCGTCGAGGCTTACTTCGACGGCTACGAACTGCATGATGTGGTGTTCCACGACGCCCAGCATCCCGACCGCGGCGTGGCCGAAAAGAGCGCCGTGCTGGAACAGCTGGAAGCCATACTCGAGGCCGGCGCGCGCGCCGGCTGCTGGAAGCTGGACGACGCTGCGCTGGCCGCCATTGTCCTGTACCACGGCATGCATGGCGCGGTGGACGCTTCCATCGCTCAGGGCCGGCGGGACGCGCAAGCGCTGTCCGGCCCCTTGTCGGCGATGTTCCTGCGCACGCTGGGCGCGGGCTGAGGGGCGTCGCACCGAACTCCGCGCCGCCGCATGCGCCGCTATTGCAGCTTGATGCCCAGCTCCTTGATCAGCGGTCCCATGTCGGCGCGGTCGGCTTCGATGGTCGCGGCCAGTTCCTCTGGCGTGCTGCCAATGGGAATCATGCCCAGGGTTTCCATCTGCGCGCGCATCGCGGGTTCCTTCAGTATGTCCGCCACTGATTTCTGGATCAGCGCCACGCGGTCGTCCGGAATGCCGGCGGGCGCCATCAGTCCGATCCAGGGCTGCGGCGCGTAGTCCTTCAGTCCGGATTCCTTCAGCGTGGGCGTGTCGGGCAGGCCGCCGAAGCGCTCCGGGCTGGTGATCGCCAGCGCGCGCAGGCGGCCGCTGTCGATCAGGCCCTTGGAACTCGAAGGCGCGTCCAGGCCCACGTCGAGCTGGCCGCCGATCAGGTCGTTCTGCGTCTTGCCCGACGAAGACGAGGGCACGTACAAGGCCTTGATGCCGGCGCGCCGCGCCGTCTGTTCCCAGACCAGGTGGAACGCCGTGCCGATGGAGAACGAACCCACGCTGAGGTTGCGCGTCTTGCTTTCGCGCACGAAGTCTTCCCAGCTTTTGAGCGGACTGTCCTTGGGCACGATGAAGATGAAGGGCGTGCGCGCCACCAGCGAGATCGGCTTGAGGTCCTTCTGCGTATCGAATGGCAGGCTGTCCACCGCGAAGGGCACGATGGTGACGGACGAGGCCACGACCATGCCCAAGGTGTAGCCGTCGGGCGCGGACTTGACCAATGCGCCGGTGCTGATGATGCCGGACGCGCCCGGCTTGTTCTCCACCACCACGGGCTGGCCCCAGGCAGCGCCCAGTTTGCTGGCCAGCACGCGCAGCATGACGTCCACGGGACCGCCGGGCGGGTTGGACACGATGATCTTGACGGGTTTGTCCGGATAGGCGGCGGTAGCCGCCAGCGGCGCCAGCAGCGCCAGCGCGAGCGCGGTTTGCTTGAACATGGAATTCCCCTTGTTTTGGTGTGTTTGATGCGCGGGCAGCGTCCGCCCGCGGCCCCGCACATGCCGCCCCGGTTCAGGCCAGGATCTGCATGTGGGGGGCCGGCGGCCAGCCTGGCGCGTCGCCGCGGATGAACGCGATCCACGCCTGCTGCGTGGCGTGAGCAAGCTGCCGCGCCTGTTCCGCCGGCAGGCCGGCAAGCATGGGCGCGCCGGCGAATGCCGCCAACGTGTCGAAGACGAAGGGCAGCTCGATGCAATGGCAGGCGCCGAAGGCCGCCGTGGGCGCCACGTCAAAGCGCGCCAGCCAGGCTTGGCGGCCTTGGGCCGCAGCGTCGGCGGCCCACTGGCGCGAGGGCGCGCCGAATACCTCGTCGCCCAGGTCCTGGTCGGCAGCTGTGCGGCCATTGCCGGGAAAGGCGGCCATTTCGTCGCGCGTGTAGCAGACCAGCACGTCCGCGCGGGACGAGGCCCGCTTGAGCGCGGGGGCGATATCGTGCGGCAGTATTGCGCCGTCGAGCACCGGCGCGAACTGGCTGCGGCTGCTGCCTTCGGCGCGCAGCGTTTCGGCGACGGCGGGCGCCTGCTGCGCCGCCAGCAATGCCGCCACGGGCAGTTCGCGCGCGGCATCCAGGGAATCGGCGCCCGCGGCCGCGAGGAAGGCCTGTCCCAGCGCATCGGCCTGCTTTGCGCTGCGAAACCCCCGGCCCAGCGCCGCGCTTTGCAGGATGGCGCGGGAGAAGCGCGGCTGGCGCGCCAGCATGGCGCAGATCGAGGATGCGCCCGCCGACTGGCCCATGACGGTGACTTGCTCGGGATCGCCGCCCAGGTCCTGGATGTTGTCCAGCACCCAATCGATGGCGGCTTCCTGGTCCAGCAGGCCTGCGTTGGCCGTCTGGCCAGGCACGTACAGCCAGCCCAGCGCGGCCAGCCGGTAGTTGACCGCGACCACCACCATGTCGCCGCGCTGCGCGAGGTTCGCGCCGTCATACCAGTCCAGCGCGCCGCCGCCGCTTTGCCAGGCGCCGCCATGCAGCCACACGACGACCGGCCGCCGCCTGCCGTCGGCGGCGGGCGTCCATACGGTCAGGTGCAGGCAGTCCTCGGATTGTTCGGCGTCGAAGTCGCCCATGGCGCCGCGCAGGCGCGAGGGCAGTTGCGGCGCGACCGGTCCCGGCCGGGTGGCGTCAAGCTTGCCGCGCCATGCTGCGGGCTGCGGCGGTGCAAAGCGCAGGCGGCCAACGGGCGCCTGCGCGTAGGGAATGGCGCTGTAGCGGCACACGCCGCTCTCCTGCATGCCGGTCAGCGTGCCTGCCTGCAGCGACGCTTCCACGAACTGACTCATATCCTGCCCCTTGTTTCTGGTCTGTAGCCCGGCCGCGGCAGGCGCCGCGGCGGTCGGACTATGGTAGGGAGGAATGGGCCGCGCCAGGCATGCAGGTTTTGAACATTGCCATGCGCAATCCGCATGGCTGGGGCCGGAGCGCCGGCTACTTGAGGATGCGCGCGTCCAGGCTGTTGTCCGCCAGGGCCTGGGCCTGCGCCCGCGACATGCCCAGATGCTCGTACAGCGCGTGGAAGTTCTCGTTGACGTAGCCGCCGAAATACGCGGGATCGTCGGAGTTGACGGTGACCTTCACGCCCGCGTCCAGCAGCGACAGGATGTTGTGGTCGCGCATGTGCTGGAACACGCGCAGCCGGGTGTTGGATAGCGGACAGACCGTCAGCGGGATCTGCTCGTCGATCAGGCGCGCAATCAATTTCGGGTCTTCGGCGGCGCGCACGCCGTGGTCGATGCGCAGCACCTTCAGCAGGTCCAGCGCTTCCCAGATGTATTCCGGCGGGCCTTCCTCGCCGGCGTGCGCAACGCCCGGCAGTCCCTCGGCGCGGGCGCGGTCGAACACGCGCTGGAACAGACGCGGCGGAAAGCCCATTTCGCTGCTGTCCAGGCCGACGGCGATGAACGCGTCGCGGTGGGGCAGGGCGGCTTCCAGCGTGCGCATGGCCTGCTCTTCGGGCAGATGGCGCAGAAAGCTCAGGATCAGTCCGCTGCTTACGCCCAGCCGCTTGCGGCCGTCTTCGAGGGCCTGGTTGATGCCGGTCAGCACTACGTCGAACGGCACGCCGCGATCGGTATGGGTCTGCGGGTCGAAGAACGGTTCGGTATGAACGACGTTCTGCTCGCGGCACTTGAGCAGATAGGCCCAGGTCAGGTCGTAGAAATCCTGCTCGGTGCGCAGCACGTCCGCGCCGCGGTAATAGAGGTCCAGGAATTCCTGGAGATTGCCGTAGTCGTAGGCCGCGCGCAGGGACTCGATGTCCGGCCACGGCAGCGCCACGCCGTTGCGCTGCGCCAGCCGGAACAGCAGCTCGGGTTCGAGCGAACCTTCCAGGTGCAGGTGCAATTCCGCCTTGGGCAGTGCGTTGAGCCAGTCGTACATGGGTGCTCCGATCAAAAAGTGTTGCCTGTCCAGAATAACGCGCAACGCGCCGGCAGGCTCAGGCGGTCAATGCGACGGCGTCGGCCTGGATGGCGAGCTGGAGCTGGGCGGCGAAGGCGCGCGCCTGCCGCGTGCTGGGGCGGTCGCGGCGCCAGATGGCCGCCAGCGGCGACTTGCGCAGGACCGGCCGGTCGGCCAGGACCACCAGCTCGCCGCGCGCCTGCCGGATAGCGGCCACGCTGCCGGGCAGCATCCACAGATACAGGCCGTCCAGCAGCATTTCGCGGCCGAATTCCAGCGACAGGGCGCCGATCATATCCGGAATCGCCAGCCCCGCCTGGCGCAGCGACATTTCCAGTTCGCCGCGGATGCGGCTGCCGGGCAGGGCGGTGATCCAGGGATAGGCCACGTAGTCGGCCAGCGTGGCGCCGGGCTGGCCGGCCAGCGGATGATGCGTGGCGCAGGCCAGCACTACCGGATCTTCCAGCAGCGTGGTGGAGCGGTAGACCTGCGGATTGACGGTGGACGAGAAGCGGCTGATCAGCACGTCCAGCGCGCCGGCGTCCAGGTCTTCGATCAGCCGTTCATGCGTGCCGATTTCGATGGTGAGCGTGATGCGCGGATAAGCCTGGCGGTAGGCGCGCGCGGCCTCGGCCACCGGCCAGCCCGCGAACATCGAAAAACAGCCTACCGTCAGGCTGCCCTCGTCGCCGCGCGAGACCGCGGCGAGATCGATCTCGGCCTTGCGGAAGTCGGTGAGCAGCAGGCGGGCATGGCGGCACATGGTTTCGCCCAGCGGCGTGCAGGTGGTGCCGCGGGCGGTGCGTTCGAACAGCCGCGCGCCGACCAGCTCTTCGATCTCGGCGATGGCGCGCGACAGCCCCGACTGTGTGCTGTGCAATTGCGTGGCGGCCTTGGACAGGTTGCCCAATTCGGCGACGGTCAGCACGATTTCCAGATGCCGGATGCGGAGCTTGCCTCGGAACGGTGTCATGGCGCGGGTCGGAGGGGAGTAGCCGATTATTCTCTCCCGGCGCGCGCTTGGCAACGCGGTGCGGGATTCGGCCGGCCGGGATTCGGCCGGCCGGGATTCGGATATAGTTCGCGCCAGACCGATAGTCGGACGCGCGGCCTGGGCCAGCGCGGCGGCCGGCAAGAGCAGAGGGCAGGCATGAAGGCAGCGGTGTGCGGCGCGTGGAGAGTGAGCAGGCTTGCAGCGGCGGCGCTGGCTGCGCTGGCTTTGAGCGGCTGCGGCGCATCCCGGGTCGACGGGGTGTCGGTTGCCTGGCCTCCGTTTCGGGACGGGACGCTTGCGGCGCTGCCATCGGATCCGGCCGAATGCCCGGATCTGGCCGGCGTCTATCGGGCGCAAGGCGAGTTCGTGTCTGGCGACCGCGAGGCCGGCGCATCGATGGACCTGCGCAAGTTCCTGCAGTATCCCCTGGACCTTCCGGGCATGTCCGACAACCCGTTGCCGGAATGGCGTTCCGGACCCGAGGCCACTGTGGCTTTCACGGCCGCCGCGGACGGATGGGAGATATTGGCGCTGGACGGGCAGGGCGCGCGCGCCTTGGGCCGCCTGCCGCAGTTGAACGGCGAGCAGGATCCTGCCGCCCTGCCTGGCGCGGCCCAGCCTTCGAGGCCGGATGGCATCCGGCGCCTTGGCGGTTGCACGCAGGGCCGGCTGTGGATCAGCGTGCGGCACGACTGGCGCCAGTACGAGTCCATGGGTGTGCGGCGCCACGTGGCGCTGCTGCGGCCCGAGGCGGGAGGCCTGCTGGTGACGGTGGGCCGGGAATCCGACACCATCGGCCTGTTGCCCTGGTATTCGAATGAGGGCAGCGTGTACCAGTATTGGTTCGCGCCCGCGGGCCGCTGAACGCGGGCCTGGCAATTCACCGCGCGGTCTGACCGCGCTCCATCCACGAGCCTCATGACCTCTGAAAACCTGTCCTCCGCCGCATCCGACCCGCGCGCCCGCTTCGTCTCCGGGCCGATGGGCCCGCATGTGCTGGAAATGGTCCTGACCGGCTGGGCCAGCATGCTGGCCGTGTTCGCGGTGGAGTTCCTGTCGCTGCTGTACCTGGGCACGCTCAAGGACGAGGCGGTGCTGGGCGCGGTGGGCTTCGGATCGATGACGCAGTTCACCATCATCTCGGTCTGCATCGGCGTGAGCGTGGGCGGTACGGCCCTGGTGTCGCGCGCGCTGGGGGCGGGCGATGCGCCGCGCGCCCGCGCGCTGGCGGGCGCCTCGCTGGTGCTGATGGTTGCCGCCGCGCTCGTGTCCGGCGCGTTGTTCCTGGCCGTGATCGGTCCCTACACGGCAGCCATCGACCTGGCGGAGGACGTGCGCGCGCATCTGCTGTCCTATGTGCTCATCACGACCCCGTTCGCGGTCGTGATGGGCGTGGGCATGATGCTGTCCAACCTGTTGCGCGCCGCCGGCCATGGCCGCCAGTCCATGTGGGTGCTGCTGGCGGGGACGGCGGCGGTCGCGGCGCTGGATCCGCTGGTCATCTTCGTGCTGGACGGTGGCATGGAGGGCGTGGCCTGGGCCGGCGGCATGGGCCGCCTGGTCACAGTGGCGCTGGGCGCCTGGCTGGTGTTCGGCAAGCATCGCCTGGTGACTTGGCCCGCCGGCGCCGCGCTGCGTGCGCACCTGGCCGCAATTGGGCGGATCGCCTTGCCTGCCGCGCTGACCACGCTGGCCACGCCCGCGGCAGTCATCTTCACCCTGTCCACATACGCCGGCTTCGGCTCCAGCGTGATGGCGGGCGCCACCGTGGTGGACCGGGTGCTGCAACTGGCCTACGCGCTGTTCTTCGTACTGCCCGGCGCCATCGGGCCCATCCTGGGGCAGAACCTGGGCGCAGGGCAATGGGACCGCGTACAGGAGACGGCGCGCCTGACCGCGCGCTGGTCCTTGACGTATGGCTTCGGCGTGGCGGTCCTGCTGGCCTTGCTGGCGCCCTGGATGCCGGATCTGTTCCAGGTGACCGGACCTGGGCGCGACCTGATCGTTTTTTTCTGCCGCTACGGCAGTTTCGCCTGGGCGCTCAACAGCCTGTACTTCGTCGCCGTCGCGGTATTCAACAACCTGGGCTATGCCACGTACTCCACCGCCATCGGCTGGCTGCGCGCTACCGTGGGCACCTTGCCCTTCGTCTGGCTGGGCGCGCATTACGGCGGCCCGGAAGGCGTGTTGGCGGGGCAGGCCGTGGGCTTTGCCCTGTTCAGCCTGATCGCCATGCTGCTGTGCCGGCGCGTGCTGCGCGCGCCGCCCGCGAGCGCGGCGGCGCAAGCGCGGCAGGCTGCCTAATGCACTGTTTTCGGATCCCCTTCATGGGTAGATGCCGTGAGCCGGTGACCGGGCGGAGGGATCCGAAGCGCAGCCCCGCCGGGGCGAGCATCGGAATCCCGCAGTCCGGACGCCGGCGGCTCAAGAACCGTGCTTCCCAAAACCGAAGTGCGGGTGGCAGGGATTCGAGCTTGCGGATGTCAGAGTCCTTTAGCCGCCGAGGCCACCCTGCGCCATTCCGATGCTCGCCCCGGTGGGGCTGCGCTTCGGATGGCTCCGGGCAGCCTCGGCTGAGAGTCGCCTAGGGCGCCGCGAAGTCGCTTCCAGCCTGCAAGGCGTTTGGGCGGCAATGCGGGCGGGCCTGCCCAGGAGGCCGTTCGATTTTGACGGCCGGTCGCGGTACGATCCCGGCTGACTTCGATTTTTCAGGATTGCCATGCGTCAGCGTTCCGTACGCCTTCGAATCGACACCTTCTCCCGTGTGCTGCTGGCCGCGGCTTTTGCCGCCGCCGCAGCCGGCGCCGCTCAGGCGCAGGGGCCTGCTTCAGCCACTGGATCGCGCGCCCAGCCGTCGGTGCCCGTGCAGACCCTGCCGGCCCTGACGCCCAAACGCAGCTTCGACGACGCTCCCGCGCCAGCCGCCACCGCGCCGGCGGCTCCGGCCGATGACCGGGCCGGCCAGGTGTTGCCTCCCAGGTCGGCTGCGCCCGCGCCGGCAAGCTTGCCGGCGCCCGCGACCTTGCCTGCGCCCGCGGCGGCTCCGGCCGCTGCCGTCCCGGCGGCGACCACTGCGCCTGCCGCAACGGCTGCGCCGGCTGCCACCGCGGCGCCCGCCGCCACCGCCACCCCCGCGCCCACGGTCATCATCCCGACCGAACTCGACACCAAGGCCTGCATCGCCAAGCTGCGCAAGGGCGCCACGGCCAACGGCCTGTCCGTGGCCGACTGGGACAAATACACCGCCAACGCCAAGCTGCTGCCCACCACGGTCGCATCCGCCAAGGGCCAGCCCGAGGGGCGCGAGGCCTGGTGGGACTACATGGCCAAGACCGTGGACGAAGAGCGCGTGCGCGACGGCCTGGGGGTGCTCGCCAAGTATGGTCCGCAACTGTCGGCCATCAGCCAGCAATACCAGGTGGATCCGGCCACGCTGGTCGCGATCTTCGGCATCGAGACCAACTACGGCCGCCAGGTCGGCAGGACCAATGTGCTGGACGCCTGGCTGACGCGCGCCTGCACCGAGAACAAGTCGCTGTGGGAAAAGAACGCCTACGCCTCGGTGCGCCTGCTGCGCGACGGCGTGGTGCCGGCGGACAGCTTCGTCGGTTCCTGGAGCGGCGCCTTCGGCATGACGCAGTTCATCCCGACCTCGTTCTATGAACTGGCCGCCGATGGCGACGGCAACGGCAAGATCGATCTCTACAACTCGCTGCCCGACGCGTTGGCGTCGACCGCCAATCACCTGCGCAAGCGCCGCGCCAAGTGGACGCACAGCCTGCCCGCCGTGATCGAAGTGCGTGTGCCGGCCGAGCTGGCCTCTGCCATTCCGGCCTCGCCCGAAGCCGAATACGTGGGCTCGCAGGACCGCCGCACGATAGCCCAGTGGGCCCAGGCCGGCGTGAAGCAGGGCAACGGTTCGGCCTTGAAGCTGGCGTCGGGCAACGACGAGCAGGCCTATCTGTTCGCGCCCACGGGTTCCGCCGGCCCGGTGTTCCTGGCGACCGTGAATTTCGACGCCATCCTGCATTACAACCAGTCGCGCCGTTATGGCTTGGCGGTGTCGATGCTGCTCAACCGCCTGCAGGGCGGTCCGGATCTGGTCGCGGCCTGGCCCACGGACGACCCCGGCCTGTCGCGCGCACAGATCAAGGAGCTGCAGGAGATGCTCTACGGCCTGGGCTATGACGTGGGCGTGGCCGACGGCATTCCGGGCAGCAAGACCCGCGACGCCGTGCGCGAAGAGCAGGTCAAGCGCAAGCTGCCGGAAGACGGCCGCGTGGGCAAGCGCATTTACGACGCCATCAAGGCCACCTGGCCGCCCGCGGCGATCCAGGCTCGGCCGGCAGCCCAGCAATGACAGGGGCTTCCGGCACGCAGGGCTACGGTGAAAACGCCGCGGCCCTGGCGGACCAGTACGAGAGCATCGCGTTCGCGGACGTGCACCGCGACGTGGCCCACCTGATCCCCGCAGCGCCGTCGCGCATCGCCGACATAGGCGCGGGGTCGGGGCGCGACGCGGCCGCGCTGGCGCGGATGGGGCACTCGGTGGTGGCGGCCGAGCCCACGCCCGAGCTGCGCCAGGAGGGCCAACGCCGCCACGCGCTGCCCAACCTGGAATGGGTCGACGACGCCTTGCCCGAATTGACCGTGCTGCGTGGTCAGGGCCGGGCGTTCGACGTGATCATGCTGACGGCCGTGTGGATGCACCTGGACGCCGACGAACGCCGCCAGGGCATGCAGGCGCTGGCTGCGCTCTTGGCGCCGCAGGGCCAGATCCTGATGTCGCTGCGGCACGGTCCGGTGCCGCCAGGCCGCCGCATGTTCGACGTGTCCGCGCAGGAAACGATCACGCTGGCGGCCGCTTACGGCCTGTCCTCGCACCATCTCAGTTCGCGCGAAGACATGCTGGACCGCGCCGACGTGCGCTGGAGTTTCCTGGGCCTGCGCCGCAACTGAAAGCCACGCCCCGGGGCCGGCCTCGGCCCGGGGGATTCGTCCGTTGGACGATGGGCCGGCGGGCCGTCCGCCGGTATCATTTCCGTCACGCCATTCCTTCCGCCCGCCATGTCCGCCGCACTGCTCCCCGACACTTTCCAGACCGCCCGGCTGCAAGCCCGGCGCATGGACGAAACTGATTTTTCCTTCATTGCCGCGATGCATGCGGACGAGCGCCTCATGGCCACCATGGGCGGCACCCGGACGGACTCGGCCAGCCGCCGCTATCTGTTGCAGAACGTCGAGCATTGGGCCGAGCTGGGCTACGGCATGTATGTGCTGGCCGACCGCGCCAGCGGCGCGCTGGCGGGCCGCGCGGGCTTGAAGCGCACCCAGTCGCGGGGCTGCGACGAGGTCGAGGTCGCCTATGCCTTCCTCCCCGCGAGCTGGGGCATGGGATATGCCACCGAAATCGCCCAGGCGCTGCTGTCGTTGGGATTCGGGCGCTTGCCGGTCGAGGCGCTGTCGGCCGTGGCGCTGGAAGAGAATGCCGCGTCCTGCCGGGTGCTGGAAAAATGCGGCATGCGCCAGGTTGGCGGGGCGGGAGCGGGCGGCGCTGGCAAGCGTCGCTACGAAATCCGCCGCGCCGAATGGCCGCTGCCAGAGGCGGACGCGGCGGCTGGCGCCGGGCTTCGGCGCTAAGATTCGGGTATGAGCACCAAGCAGATCCCCGACGACGACCCGCAACCCGTTCCGCCCGTCGCGCCCGAACCCGAAGAGTGTTGCAACAGCGGCTGCATCCCCTGTGTCTATGACACCTACAACGAAGCCATGGACGATTACCGGGAAGCGCTGAAAGCCTGGCGGGCCAGGCATCCGGAGCAATCCAAAGGCTAGGCGCCTGGCGGGGCGGGCAGGCGTCAGCCCGCCAGCTTCATGTGGATGATGGGACGAGGGCGACCCGCGTCGTCGTGCTCCGAGCGGCCCACGTCCTCGAACCCGTAGTGCTTGTAGAAGCCGTGGGCCTGGGGATTCTGTTCGTTGACGTCCACCACCAGGGTGCCGTGCAGCGAGCGCGCGAAGTTCAGCAGGCGCCGGCCAGCTCCCTTGCCGCGCTTGTTGGCATCCACGAACAGCATCTGGACCTTGTTGCCGTTCAGGCCCATGAAGCCAGCGACTTCGCCGGCATCGTCCTCACAGACCCAGACCCGCACCGAAGGCAGGTCGGTATTGAGCACCTGCGGGTACATGGCCTGGATTTCCTTTTCCGTCAGGAACGTGTGGGTGGCGCGTACCGAACGGAGCCAGATGTCCACCAGGGCCAGGTCATCGCCGTGGTTGCGTTCTCGGATATTCATTTTTCTAATGGTTTTACAGGTCGGGTGCCGGCGCGGTCCTTGGCTACGCCGGTCTTTTTGCCGCTAGAGCCCTGCGCGGTAGAGCTCGGTCGCCGCCAGGACGGTTTCCATCTGCACAGTATGCGCGAAAACGAAGCGGTCGCCGTAGACGGTTTCATCCGGAAACTCGGAAATCAACGCCATGGGCAGGTCTTCGCGGTCGCTTTCGCTGATCTGCACCGGGATGCCGTTAAGCACGTCGAATCCGGTTTCGAGCGCGTGCGCCTGGAATAGTTCAAGTTGTCGCGCATTGAACTCGACCAGGCCGGGAACGGTGCGGGCCAGCCTGGCGGTAACGCCCTCGATCAGGCGGCGGGCGCGGTCGCCCCAGCCCGGGTGATGGCGTAGCACCAGGAAGAAGCCCTTGGGGATGGTCCACAGCTCGAAATGGCGAGGCAGGTAGCCGGACAGCGGCCGGGTCCATTCATGGGCGGGATAGCCGTGCAGGTTGATGTGCAGCTGCGCGCCGCTGATCGCATGCGCCTGGTGGCGGCCTTCGCGTTCGAAGAACGGGGCGCGCTCGCGGTAGGCGATGTCGTCGCCCAGCGCGCTGTAGCGCGAGGCGTGCAGCATGTGGCGCGGATGGTGCGCGCGCAGGCGGTTGAACAGCGCGTAGCCATCGGGATTTTCGGCGGCGATCAGGGCGAAGTGCGCGTCGCCGCGCTCGGCCAGCGTCTGCGCCGCGCGCAGGGCGCCGACCACGCCAGAGGTTTCGTTGGCGTGCTGCGCGCCCGAAATGAAGACCGCGGGGCCGGGGCCGCGCAGGTAGGTGCCCAGCACCGGACGGCCCTGGCGCGATACGGCCTGGAAGGAGTCTCCGCCGAACGCCGCCATACAGCTGGCGATCTGGCCTGCCGACAGCGGTTCGCGGGCCTGGGCCAGCGGTGCAGCCAGCGGCGCGGGCGCAACGGGCGCCAGGGCGCCGAAATGCTCCAGCGAGATCTGCACGCGCGCCGCGCCGTCGTGGCGGCGGATGTCGGGAATGATCTGGCCGGGTTGCAGGCCGCGGTCGCCGGACGGGCGGCCCGAGTGTTTCTGGAAATGTTCCAGCAGCGAAAAATAGATGTCTTCGTGCAGCGCCTCGAAGGTGCTGACGATTTCCTCGTCCACCGGCAGGGCGAAGTCGATGCCCGGCAGATCCACGCGGATTTCCAGGCGTTCGAAATAGGGCTCGTGCGCGCCCCAGGCATGGTTGCGCACCGTGTCCAAGATGGCGCGGAACGCCTGCTGGTATTCGGTGGCCTGGGCGGCATCGGTCTGAAGCGCGCCTTCGGCGTCGCGCACGCGCAGCCAGCCGGCGGGCGACAGTTCGGGCGTGCCGTCCTGGGCGTACCCGACCTGGTTGGGCGCATAGACGCGGGTATCGAGCTCGCGGCCATCGGCGTAGCGCAGGCTGACGTCATAGTGCAGGTCATCGGCGCCGGGCTGCATGGCGACGTCCACGCCTTGCAGCAGCGCGATGAGCGGATAGGCTTCCAGCGTGAAGCGCTTGGCCTGTGCATGTTCGTGCAGCGGATAGCGCACCACGACGGACGCCAGCCCTTCGCGCTCGACCTCTTCCAGGAAGTAGTGCAGCAGCGGCTTGTAGGCGCTGCGAAAGCGCGCCGTGACGCCGGCTTGCGCCAGGCGTTCCTGGGCCGCGCGGCGCGCTTCCACGCCTTCGAACAGCCAGCCTTCCACGACCGCGCCGCGCCAGGCCGGCGCCATGTAGGCGTGGGTCCAGGCGTCCAGCGTGCGGTCGAATGTTTTTTCCAGCAAAGACATACTCGATATTCCTTTCAGGCGGACCGGGGCGGCTTCAGACCTTGCCGGTCGGATCCAGGCGGTCGCGCAGCCAGTCGCCCAGCAGGTTCAGGCCCAGCACCGTCAGCATGATGGCCAGGCCCGGGAAGACGCTGACCCACCAGGCCGTCTGCATATACGTGCGGCCGTCGGCAAGCATACCGCCCCAGCTCGGGATCATGGGGTCCACGCCCAGGCCCAGGAAGGTCAGGCTGCTTTCCAGCAGGATGTTGTTGGCGACGTTCAGCGTCATCAGGATGACCAGCGGACCCAGCAGATTGGGCACGATGTGGTGGCGGATCATGGCCAGGTCGCGCACGCCGAAGGCGCGGGCGGCCAGCACGAACTCACGCTCGCGCAGGGCCAGGACCTGGGCGCGCACCAGGCGCGCGTATTGCACCCACTGCGACACGATCATGAAGAAGATGACGTTGAACAGCCCGCCGCCCAGGATGGCGATGAAGGTGATGGCCACCAGGATGAACGGCAGCGCCAGCTGCACGTCGGCAAAGCGCATGACGATCATGTCCCAGAAGCCGCGGTAGTAGCCGGCGATCAGGCCCATGACGATGCCCAGCAGCGCGCCGCCGACGACCGAGGCGAAGCCCACCGTCAGCGAGATCTTGCCGCCGACGATGACGCGGGCCAGCACGTCGCGGCCCAGCGGGTCGGTGCCGAAGGGGTGGGCCGCAGAGGTAAAGGGAGCCATCAAGCGGGCGGCCAGGTCCATGGCTTCGCCGCCGTCGGGAAACAGCCAGCCGGAGGTCAGCACCAGCACGATCATGGTGCCGGTCAGCAGCGCGCCCAGCACGAATTCCAGCGAGCGGTAGCGGCTGCGGGGCTTGGCCGCCTTGGCAGCGGCGGCGGTGGGGGTAGTAGTCTGCATAAGGCTCAGCGCGTGCGGATGCGGGGGTCGACGATGCCGTAGGCGATGTCGACGATCAGGTTGACCAGGACGATGACAGAGGCCAGCACGGTGACCGTGCCCTGCAGCACCGGGTAGTCGCGGCCGGAGATGGCGTCGAACGCCAGCGTGCCCAGGCCGGGCCAGTTGAAGACCATTTCAATGACCACGATGCCGCCGATCAGGCCGCCGAACTGCAGGCCCAGGTAGGTGATGAGCGGAATCGCGCAGTTGCGCAGCGCGTGCTTGTACAGCACCACGCGTTCCTTCAGGCCCTTGCTGCGCGCCACCATGATGTATTGCGCCGATAGCGTTTCCAGCATGGTGGTGCGCACCAGGCGGATGTTGGTGGCGCTGAGGATGATGGCCATCGTCAGCGACGGCAGCACCAGGCTGGCCGGCCCGCTCCAGCCGGACGGCGGCAACAGCGGGAAGGTGATCGACAGCAGCAGCACCAGCATCAGCGCCAGCCAGAAATTGGGAAAGGACAGCCCCACCAGCGACAGGATGCGAATCGCCTGGTCCGTGGTCTTGCCGCGCTTGATCGCGGCCTGGATGCCCAGCGGCAGCGAGATCAGGATCGACGCCAGCAGCGAGGTGAACGCCAGCATCAGCGTGGCGGGCAACGCATCGCCGATCAGCTTGGCGACCGACGTGCCACCCATGAAGCTGCGGCCGAAATCGCCATGCAGCAGCCCCTGCATATAGGACAGGTACTGCTCGTAGAAGGGACGGTTCAGGCCCAGCGCCTCGCGGATATTGGCCAGGTCCTGCTCGGTGACGCTGCCCGAGCCCTGGCTGAGCATCAGCGCAGGGTCGCCGGTCAGGCGCACGGCATAGGAGACGAGCAGTGTCACCGCGACAATCACGAAGACGGCCTGCAACACGCGTTTGATGAGAAATCCGGTCATAAATCGCCGTCCCGGCTTGCGCCGGAACGGGTCGGTAAGGTTAATGCCTCAAGGCAGCGCCAAAAGCATTCCAAAAAAGTGCCGGTTGTTCATAGCGTCATCACGCCAATAGCAACCGGTCCTCCCCCAGCGGGATGCCGCGGAGCCGGCTTTGCCGGTCCGCAGGCATGCCCCCTGGGGGGAAGCGCGCAGCGCTTCGGGGGGGCGTCAGTCCACAGAGGCGTTCAGGAACCGGAAGCGGATGTCGCCCGGAACCTCCAGATCCTTCACGCGCTTGTTCACCCCGACGATCGTGTTCAGGCTGTACAGCGGCATTTCCAGCGCCTGGTCGGCCACGTAGCCGGCGATCTCCTGCAGCATGGCTTCGCGCTTCTTCACGTCATAGACCGTGCGCTGCGCTTCCAGCATGCCGTTGAGCTTGGCGTCGTTGTCGTACGGGTTCCACTTCTGGCCCGTGTGGTACATCAGGTAGGCCGTGTTGTCGTAGTCGTAGGTCCAGCCGCCCCACTGGTTCTGCCACATTTCGCCGGTCTTGCCGCCGGGGATGATGTCGTTGAGCAGCACGCCGGTTTCATACGGCTTGATCGTGGCGCGCACGCCCACGCCTTGCAGATAGCCCGACACGGCCTGGGCCACTTCGCGGAAGTTCGAATCGCTGCCGCGGACGTCGATCTGCACGGTGGCGCCAGGCTTCACGCCGGCGGCGGCCAGCAGCTTCTTGGCTTCGGCGGGGTTGAAGGGCAGGGGCTTCTGCTCGGGGTTGTAGCCGAAGGACTGCGGACCCTGGAAGCTGGCGATGGTCTTGGCCTGGCCCAGCAGCAGTTGCTTGACGATGGCGTCGCGGTCCACGGCCATGATCAGCGCGCGGCGCACGTCGCGGTTCTGCGTGATGCCGCTCTTGGTGTTGTAGCGCAGCGCGAAAGCGACCGGGCCGCCGGTGGAGATGACATCGGCGTTGCCGGACTTCTTCACGGTTTCGATCAGGCCCAGCGGGATCAGGGTGGCGACGTCGATGCGGCCAGCCTGCAGCTCGGCGACTTGCGTGCCCGGCTCGCCGATGAAGCGGTAGACCACCTTGTCCAGCTTGGGCTTGCCGCCCCAGTAGTCGTCATTGCGCGCCAGCGTCACGTTGACCTTGGGCTGGTAGCTTTCGAACTTGAACGGGCCGGTGCCGACCGGGTTGGTGTTGAAGTTGTCTTCGCCCTTTTCCTTGATGTACTTGGGCGGCACGATCATGGCGCCATAGCCGGCCAGCTTGGTCAGCAGGACCGGATCGGGCTGCTTCAGGATGAAGTCCACGGTGTATTCGTCCACCACCTTGATCTCGCCGATCGAGTCGTAGTTGGACTTCTGCGGACCCTTGGCGCCTTCCGCGCCCAAGAGGCGCTCGAAGGTGAACTTCACGGCTTCGGCGTTGAAGGGTTCGCCGTTGTGGAACTTGACGCCTTCGCGCAGCTTGAAGCGCAGGCGCTTGTTGTCGTCCAGGTATTCCCAGCTGGTGGCCAGCCCCGGCTGCAGCTTCAGGTCGGCGCCGCGCATGGTCAGGCCGTCATACAGGTTGCTGCCCACCGAACCCCAGAAGGTCACGAAGGTGTCGATCGGGTCCCAGCTGCCCGGGTCCTGGTTGATGGCGACATTGAGCGTGCCGGCGGCGTGAGCGGTCGTGAAGACTGCGGGCAGCGCGCCGCCCAGCGCCAGAGCCAGGGCGGTGGCGGTGTAGGTTTTGCGTAGGGAGAGCATGTTCAACTCCAGGAACGGGAAGCCGGACGGGCCGACGTGAAAAAGGATATGCGGCTCAAGCCGCGCGGGCCACCTGGTGGCCGGGCGCGAATTCAACCAGGGGAATGATGGCGGGTTCGTCGCCGACGCGCCGTACCGGGCTGGGAATCTCGCCTTCGATCAGCGAGGTGTCGATGTGGCGGCCGGGCTCGGCCACCGGCACGGCGGCCAGCAGCTTCTTCGTGTACGCGTGTTGCGGCGATTCGAAAATCTGGCGGCGGGTGCCGAGTTCGACGATCTGGCCCAGGTACAGGACCGCGACGCGATGGCTGACTTTCTCCACCACCGCCATGTCGTGCGTGATGAACAGATAGGACAGGCCGCGGTCCTTTTGCAGGTCCATCAGCAGGTTCAGGATCTGCGCCTGGATCGACACGTCCAGCGCCGACACGGATTCGTCCGCAATGATCAGTTTGGGATTGCTGGCCAGCGCGCGCGCAATGCAAATGCGCTGGCGCTGCCCGCCCGAGAATTCATGCGGGTAGCGCTTGGCGTGTTCGGGCTTCAGGCCGACCTGCTCCAGCAGTTCGCCGATGCGGCGGGCAATGGCGTCTTCGCTGGTCAACAGGCCGTGCGTGCGGATCGGTTCCGCGATGCTGAACGCCACCGTCTTGCGCGGATCCAGCGAGGCGTAGGGATCCTGGAAGATGTACTGGATCTCCTGGCGCAGGCGTTGGCGGCCGGCGCCGTCCATCGAGAAAATGTCCTGGCCGTTGTAGCGCACGGCGCCCGAGGTCGGCGCCACCAGCTGCTGCAGGGTCTTGCCGATGGTGGACTTGCCGCTGCCGGACTCGCCCACCAGCGCCAGCGTTTCGCCGGGATAGACGTCGAAGCTCACTTCCTCGACGGCGTGCACGCGATGCGTGACACGGCCGAAGAAGTTGTGGCCCACGTCGAAGCGGGTGGTCAGTTTTTCCACGCGCAACACGGGCTCGTCATAGCGCGCGGTGTCCTGCTCGCGCGTCTCGCCCACTTCGCGCAGCGTGTCGCCTTCCAGCACGGTCTGCGGCGTGCGCAGCGGCAGGTCGCGGCCCGTCAGGCTGCCCAGGCGCGGCACCGCCGCCAGCAACGCGCGGGTGTAGGGATGCTTGGGCGTGTTGAAGATCTCGTCCACGGTGCCTTGCTCGACCTTCTTGCCGCGCAGCATCACCACCACGTCGTCGGCCATTTCCGCGACCACGCCCATGTCATGGGTGATGAAGATCACCGCGGTGCCCAGGTCGCGCTGCAGTTCGCGGACGGTGTTCAGGATCTGCGCCTGGATGGTGACGTCCAGGGCCGTGGTCGGCTCGTCGGCGATCAGCAGGCGCGGCTGGCACGACAGCGCCATCGCGATCATCACGCGCTGGCGCATGCCGCCCGACAGCTGGTGCGGGTAGCGGTCCAGCATTTGTTCGGCGTCCGGCAGGCGCACCTTCTCCAGCAGTTTGCGCGCCGCCAAGCGCGCGGCCGAGCGCGACAGCTGCTGGTGCAGCATGATGGCCTCGACGATCTGGTCGCCGACGGTGAACACCGGGTTCAGCGAAGTCATCGGCTCCTGGAAGATCATCGCGATGTCGTTGCCGCGGATGGCGCGCATGTCTTCGTCGGAAGCCGCGGTCAGGTCGATCTCGCGGTCGGCGCTGTCGCGGAACAGGATCTGTCCCGTGGCGATGCGCCCGTTGGTGTAGTCCGTCAGGCGCATGATGGCCATGGACGTGACCGACTTGCCCGAGCCCGATTCGCCGACGATGGCCAGCGTCCTGCCGGGGCGCACCTCGAAATCCAGGTTGTCGACGGCGCGGAACACGCCGTTTTCGGTATTGAAGTCGACCGACACGCCGCGCACGGACAGCAGCGGGGCGGAAGTAGATGCGGTGGTGCTAGACAACGTGGATTCTCACAGGGAGGTGGCGGCGCGGGCGGCCTGGTCGTACAGGCCCGAGAGGGCGCGCAGAGTGTTGGCCAGTTGATGGCTGGCGTCGTCCGCCGCGGGGGAGTCGATGAAGGGTTTGACGAGGCATTGCTCGCGCACTTCGGCGTAGCGCTGGATGGCGGCCGCGCCGGCGTCGGTCGCCGTGTAGATCACTTCCTTGCCCGTCTTGGCGCTTTGCACCACGCCCAGGCGCTCGAGTTTCTTCAACGAGTAGTTCACCAGATGGGTGTCCTCGACGTTGAGCGTGAAGCAGATGTCCGCCAGCTTCTTGCCCCGGCCGCGGTGGAACACGTGGTTGAGCACCAGGATGTCCAGTGAGGTCAGCTCGGGCAGTCCCGCACAGGCCATGCAGCGCACCATCCAGCGGTTGAACGCGTGCGAGGCGATGATCAGGCCGAATTCGACTTCGGAAAGCTCGGGGGCTGAAGATGCCAGGTGGGAGGAGGAAACAATGGCGTCCCGGACGGATACAGGCATGGGCTGGGAGGGGAAGGGGACGGATCGGCGATAAAACGTTGGCGAATTATTGACGATTTGTTGATATGTCCGTATCGGGGATAACCCGCGTGCAACCAGCTGGTCCCAGGCTCTACCGCCGGTTTTCAGACTCGCCCTATTTATTCGCTGCACCTCTCCACGTAAAAGATTCCGCAGGCTCGCTTGCTCCGAGTCACTTGCGGTTTGTTTCACATCAAATCGTCCTTGCTGTAGAGATGATAGTTCCGGGGTGCGGAACTATGGTCTTTGTGCGCCAATTTCCTGTCCTTTATCCGCTAAGTTCAACTAAGTACGCTAATTTTTGAATTTATACATTCGGATATCTATTGTTATTAATTGTGTTTTAAGGCAAACTCGAAAAACATTTAGTTTCATACAGCGATAACAAGGAGCGCCGCGCACGTCCGCAGGCGCCATACCGGCATGAATCACTATTGGCGCCTGCGCATGGCCGCGGGCATGTTGGCGGCTGGCTTTTTCCCGGCTGGATCCGGTGCGCAGCCGCTGCCCGAAGCAGCGGTGCGCGCCACCGAAATCGAACGTCGCCAAGAACAGGAACTTGGAGCGCAGCGCGCCCGAGCGGCCGAACGGCCGGACGTGCTGTCGCCCGCCGCGCCCGCCGCCGGCGGCCTGGTCCTGCCGGTCGAAACGCCTTGCTTCGCCCTGAAGGAAGTCGTCTGGGACGGAGCGCAGCCCGCTGAATCGCTGGCGCGCGCAGCCGATGCCGTCGTTGGCCATTGCGTGGGCGGCCTGGGGTTGCGGGCCTTGCAGGAACATCTGATCGGCCTGCTGATCGATCGCGGACTCGTCACGGCGCGGGTGGTCGTGCCGGAACAATCCCTGGCCGCGGGCACGCTGACGCTGCGCTACCTGCCGGGCCGCATATCCGCCGTCAAGGGCGAGGGCGCCATCGGCTGGTGGCGCACGGCCTTGCCCACGGGGCCGGGCGGCGAAGTGAACCAGCGCGACCTGGACCAGGCGCTGGAAAACATTCGCAGGCTGGGCAGCCAGGCCGATGCGTCCATCGACGTCGCGCCCGGGCCGGAGCTGGGCGATTCCGACATCCTCATCCGTCCCGGCACCGGCAAGCGCTGGCATGGATACATCGGCGGCGACAACGCCGGCATGGACGCCATCGGCAAGTACCAGGTCAACGCCGGCCTGACCCTGGATTCGCCCCTGTTCCTGTACGACCAGCTGTCGGTGTCGTGGAACAGCAATGCGCGCTGGCGTGACGCCGAGTCGAACACGCGCGCCGCCTCGCTGAACTACAGCATTCCCTTCGGCTACTGGACCTTCTTTGCCGGCGCCAGCAAATCCACCTACCGCCAGACCGTGGCCGGCTTCGATGAACCCATCATCTACGGCGGCACGACCAAGCAGGTGCAGGCAGGCGTCTCGGTGGTGCCGTATCGCAGCGCCACCTACAAGGGCACGGCATCGCTGACGCTGCTGCGCAAGCGCACCACCAGCACGCTCAACGACGTGGACATCGAGGTGCAGCGGCGCGACGTCACCGGCTACGAGTTCAACCTGGGGCATCGCCACTATCTGGGCCGCGCCGCGCTGGACGTCGGCGGGGGCGTGCGCGGCACGCTGACCGGGCTGTCCGACCAGCCGGGCTACGTCTATGGCGATCCGGATTGGAACGGCCGCAGCACCATACTTTCGGCCAATGCGGGCCTGTATCTGCCGTTCGAACTGGCGGAGCAGCCCTGGGCCTACCAGCTGAATTGGCAGATCCAGCACGCCAAGACGCCCATCGTGCCGTCCGACTACTTCACCATCGGCAACCGCTATGCGGTGCGGGGTTTCGACGGGCAGATGACGCTGGCCGCCGAGGACGGCTGGACCTTGCGCAACGACTTGTCGCTGGGCCTGGACAAGCTGCTGCGCGTGCCCGGCCACCAGTTGTACACGGGCCTGGACGTGGGCCGGGTGGGCGGTCCGTCGGCGGCGTCGCTATCCGGCCGCACGCTGGTCGGCGCCGTGGCCGGGCTGCGTGGACGGCTCGCCATGCCCTATGTCAATGCCAGCTATGACCTGTCTGCCGGCTGGCCGCTGAAAAAGCCCGAGTCCCTGAAAACCGCTTCGACCATGTTCGCGGCGGTGCTGATGTTCGAGTTCTGATCCGGCGGCCTTGCGCCGCGAAACCGCAGTCCATCCTTAGTCCAACCGGATACGCATGATGTCCAAGCTTCGCTCCCTGATAGTCTGGTCCGTCGTCTTCACCCAGGTCTGGTCGCCAGTATTGGCGCAGACCTTGCCGATTTCGGTGGACAAGAGCGTGGCGGGAGCGAAGCCCTCCGTCGGCGTCAGCAACGGCGTGCCGGTCATCAACATCGCGCCGCCGTCGGCGGGCGGCGTGTCCAACAACCGCTACACGCAGTTCAACGTCGGCCCGTCCGGCGCGGTGCTCAACAACAGCGGCGGCGCCAGCCAGACCCAACTGGCGGGGCAGGTCGGCGGCAACCCCATGCTGGGCAATCAGCGCGCCAGCACCATTCTCAACCAGGTCACCGCGCCCAACCCGTCGCAACTGCTGGGCACCTTGGAAGTGGCCGGCAACCGCGCCAACGTGATCGTCGCCAACCCGGCGGGCATCACCTGCAACGGCTGCGGCTTCTTGAACGCAGACCGCGCCACCCTGACCACCGGCAAGCCCCAGGTCGGACCGGACGGCAGCATCGGCTTCGACATCGCGTCAGGCAAGATCCGCGTCGAAGGCGCCGGCCTGAACGGCTCCAACCTCAGCCAGGTGGACCTGCTGGCGCGCACGCTGGAGATCAACGCGGACGTGTGGGCCGACAAGCTCAACGTGACCGCAGGCGCGGCGCGCGTCGACTACGCCACGGGTGCCGTGTCCGCCCAGGCGGGCGAAGGCGCGGCGCCGGAGGTGGCGCTGGATACCGCGGCGCTGGGCGGCATGTATGCCAATAGCGTGCGCCTGATCGGCACCGAGGCCGGCGTGGGCGTGAACATCGGCGGCAACCTGGTGGCGCTGACCGGCGACCTGCAGGTCACGGCGGCGGGCGACGTCCGGATTGCGCCGCGCGGCACCGCGCAGGCGGCCGGCAATCTGCGCGTGGACAGCGGCGGCGATCTGTCTGTCCAAGGCGCGGCACAGGCCGGCGGGACTGCCGCGCTTGCGGCTGCGCGCGACGTTTCCGTGCAGGGCGCGGTCGGCGCGGGCGGCGCCTTGACGCTCGATGCCGGTGGCGATGTGGCTGTCGGCGCGCAGGGCAGCCTGCGCACGCAAGGCGCCTTGCGCATGGCGGCGGGCAAGGATCTCTCCTTGTCGGGAGGCTTGCTGACTTCGGATCAGGACTTGCGTGCGCAAGCCGGACGCAATCTGAAGGTGGCGGGCCAGGCGGTCGCGCCGCAGCCGGGGCAAGGCGGGAACACGGGTGGCGGGACCGGCGGGGGGGCAGGAACCCACAATGGTTCGGGCTCCGGCGCCGGATCGGGAACTGGATCTGGATCGGCCACCGGCGGCGAGCCCGGCAAGACTCCCGACCCGTCCGCGCCGGGCGAGCCGAGCGGCGGCGTTTCCACGGCGGGTGGCGTGGTTTCCGCGAAGGAAGGCGTCACGCTGCAGGCGGGACGCGACATGCTGTTGTCGCGCCAGGTTTATGCGTCCGGCGTGTTGCAGGCGCAGGCGGGCGCGGACGCGGTGTCGGAGGCCGGCGCGCAGCTGCAGTCGGCAGGAGGCATGACCATACGCGCGGGTTCAGGCGTCACGCTGGCCGGCGCGGCCCTGACCGATGGCGCGATGCTGGTCGAATCCACGCGCGACCTGCGCCTGGACGGCAGCGCGCTGGCTTATGGAGGTGCGCTGGACCTGAAGAGCGGCGGCGATCTGCGCATGGGCGCGGCCAGCAAGGCGCAGGGCAAGCGTGTGGGAATCGATGCGGCGCGCGATCTGCGAGCCGATGGCGAACTGGTGTCGGAGACGGCAGCTGAACTGAAGGCCGGACGCGAAGCCGCGGTGGACGCCCGGGTGTTGGCGCGCGGCGATCTGGACCTGAGCGCGCAAGGCGCCACGGCCGTCACCGGACAGGTGGAAGCGCTGGGCCGCGCGCGGCTGCAGTCCGGAGCAGGCATTTCGCTTGCAGGTAGCCTGAGCGGCAATCAGGGCGTGGACATGCGCGCGGCGGGCCCGCTCGCCATCAGCGGCGTGGTGGGCGCGGCAGCGGGTGAACTGACGCTGGCTTCCGGCGGCGACCTGTCGGTCAGCGGCAGCGCGCAGGCAGGCGGCCCGGTCAGGTTGAGCACGCAGGGCGCGCTGAACGTGGCGGGTACGGTCTCCTCGCTGGCCGGATTGACGGCCCAGGCCGCGCGCGATGCCGCGGTCGACGGCAAGCTGCTGGCCGGCGGTCCGCTGCTGCTGGAAGCGATAGGCCAGGTGGCGGCGGGCGCGGACTCGCGTCTGCAATCGGACGGCGCCATGCAGCTGCGCGCTGGCCAGAGCATGCTTCTGGCCGGCGTGGCGGAAACCAATGCTGGCCTGACACTGGGCGCGGGCCGCGACCTGCGCGTGGACGGCGCGGCGCTGGCTTATGGCGGCGTCTTGTCGATGGATGCGGGCCAGGATCTGCGTTTGACCAATGCCAGCCGCACGCAGGGCGAGGGCGTGTCGGCGCGCGCGGGCGGTGACCTGCAGTCGGACGGCGCGATGGCCGCGCGCGGCGATATCGCGTTGACCGCGGGGCGCGATGCGCAGCTCGGCGGCAAGACGGTCGCCACCAACGATGTGACGCTGGCGGGAGGACGCAACCTGGCCATTGCGCAGGGCGCGCAGCTGGAGGCGGAACGCTCGGCGCAAATCCAGGCTGGGCAGGACGCCACGCTGGCTGGCGCTGTGCGCACCAATCAGGGCATACGCATCGACGCCGCTGGCAAGCTGCGGCTGGACGGAGAAACCTCCTCGGTCGCGGGCGCCATCGATTTGCTCGCGGGCGGCGATCTGTCCGTGGGCGCGCAGGGCAAGGCATACGCGGGCGGCGCGCTCAGCGGCGCAAGCGGCGGCGCGTTGCGCGTGGACGGCGAACTGGCCGGCCAGGGCGCGTTGACTTTCGTATCGGTGGGCGGCGCTACGGTGAACGGCAAGCTGCTGTCCGGCGACGCCCTGTCGCTGCGCGCGGGCACGGACCTGCGCACAAGCCAGGCGGCGCAACTGCAATCGTCCAAGAACATGACGTTGAGCGCGGGCCAGGACGCCAGCCTTGCGGGCGCTGCCTTGAGCGATGGCGGCATCGCGATCAACGCAACACGGGAGCTGCGCGTGGACGGCAGCGCGCTGGCCTACGGCGGCGGCCTGTCGATGAGCGCCGGTCGCGATCTGTGGCTGGGCGATATCAGCAAGACCCAGGGCAAAGGCATCACCGCTCTGGCGGGGCGCGACTTGGGCGCTGGCGGCGAGATGGTGGCGCCGGGTTCCGTGACGCTCACCGCGGGCCGGGACGCGGTCATCGGTTCCAGGCTCAGCGCCGACGGCGGCATAACACTGCGTGCGCAAGACACGGCGCAAGTCACGGGCCAGCTGGAAGCGACCGGCGTGGCCAGCCTGCAAGCCGGCGGCGACATGACGTTGTCGGGCGGCGTGCTCAGCAACCAGGGCACGGAACTGCGTGCTGGGGGCGCGCTGGGCGTCAGCGGCACGGCGGGTGCAGCGCAGGGCGCATTGACCCTGGCCTCGGACGGCGACATGACGGTGGGCGGCAGCGCCCAATCCGGCGGTCCCTTGTCCATGGTCGCGAAGGGCGCGCTGAACGTGGCGGGCACGGTGTCCTCGCTGTCCGGTTTGACGGCTCAGGCCGCCGGCGACGCGACGGTCAATGGCAAGCTGCTGGCCGGCGGTCCGCTGCTGCTGGAAACGCTGGGCCGGTTGGTGGCAGGCGCGGATGCGCGCTTGCAATCGGAAGACGCCATGCAGTTGCGCGCGGGCCAGGATCTGGTCCTGGCAGGCGAGGCGGAAGCCAACAAGAGTCTGACGTTGGACGCCGCGCGCGAGATGCGCGTGGATGGTGCGGCATTGGCCTACGGCGGCCAACTGTCGATGGACGCTGGCAATGATCTGCGCTTGGGCGACGCCAGCCGCACGCAGGGCGAGGGCGTAGCCGCCCGCGCCGGCGGCGATCTGCTGGCAGAGGGAACCATGGCTTCGCGCGGCGATATCGCACTGGTCGCGGGCCGCGATGCCAGCCTCGGCGGCAAGACCGTGTCCGCAGGCGACCTGAAGCTGGATGGCGGGCGCAATCTGGCCATCGCCCAAGCCGCGCAACTGGACGCGGAAGGCAAGGCGCAACTCAAGGCGGGGCAGGATGCGATGCTGGCGGGTGCTGTGCGCAGCAACTTGGGCAACCGCATCGAGGCAGCCGGTGCGCTGCGCTTGGACGGCGTAACTTCCGCGGCATCCGGCGCAATCGATCTGCGCGCGGGCGGCGATCTGACGGTGGGAAGCGCCGGCAAGGCGCTGGCGGGCGGCGCACTGCGTGGTGAGAGCGGCGGCGCGTTGTCGGTCGCCGGTGAATTGGCCGGCCAGGGCGCGTTGACTTTCGTATCGGTGGCCGGCGCAACGGTGGACGGCAAGCTGCTGTCCGGCGACGCCTTGTCGTTGCGGGCAGGCCAGGGCCTGCGCACGGGACAGGCCGCGCAACTGCAATCGTCCAAGAATATGACGCTTAGCGCGGGCCAGGACGCCAGCCTCGCGGGCGCTGCCCTGAGCGATGGCGGTATCGCGATCGACGCGGCGCGCGAGCTGCGCGTGGACGGCGGCGCGCTGGCCTACGGCGGCGAATTGTCCATGACTGCCGGCAGCGACCTGCTGCTGGGCGCAGCCAGCAAGACGCAGGGCAAGGGCGTCACGGTCCAGGCGGCGCGCGACCTCGTCACGGCCGGCGAAATGGTGGCCGCCGGATCGGCCGCCCTGACGGCGGGCCGCGATGCGGTGTTCGGCGCCAAGCTCGGCGCCGACGGCGACCTGACGCTGCGCGCACAGGACACGGCGAGGGTCACGGGCGACCTGCAAACCACGGGCGCGGCCAGCCTGCAAGCTGGCGGAGACGTGGCGCTGTCGGGCAGCCTGCTCAGCAACCAGGGCACGGAGTTGCGCGCGGGAGGCGCGCTGGACGTCAGCGGCACGGCCGGCGCAGCCTCGGGCGCATTGACCCTGGCCTCGGACGGCGACATGACGGTGGGCGGCAGCGCCCAATCCGGCGGTCCCTTGTCCATGGTCGCGAAGGGCGCGCTGAACGTGGCGGGCACGGTGTCTTCGCTGGCCGGCTTGACGGCGCAAGCGGGAACCGATGCGTCGGTGACGGGCAAGCTGCTGGCTGGCGGCCCGCTGCTGCTGGAGGCGATAGGTCAGTTGCAGGCCGGCGCGGATGCGCGCCTGCAATCGGAAGGCGCCATGGCCTTGCGCGCCGGCCAGGATCTGGTGCTGGCCGGAGAGGCGGAGACCAACAAGGGCCTGACGCTGGATGCCGGGCGCGACGTAAAGGTGGACGGCGCGGCGCTGGCCTACGGCGGCCAACTGGCCATGAACGCGGGCAAGGACCTCCGCTTGGGCGACGCCAGCCGCACGCAGGGCGTGGGCGTGGAGGCGCGCGCCATGGGCGATCTGCTGGCGGGCGGCGTGATGGCCGCGCGTGGCGACATCCTCTTGAACGCGGGACGCGATGCGCGCATCGATAGCAAGGCTGCAGCCACCGGCAACACGTCGCTGATTGCAGTGCGTGACCTTGCCATGGGCAAGACGGCGCAATGGGACGCCGAAGGCGCGTCGCGCGCCCAGGCCGGCCAGGACATGACGCTGGCCGGCGTCTGGCGCGGCAACGGCGACATGAACATCGATGCCGCGGGCAAGCTGTCCGTGGACGGGACGCTTGCCGCCAGCGCCGGCGGCCTGAGCTTGAACGCCGGCGGCGACCTGTCGATGGGCGAGCTGGCGCGGGTCGCGGCCAAGGGCGCGGTCAACGTCACGACGCTGGGCGATCTCCGCGTGGCGGGCGCGCTCAGTTCGCTGGACGCCCTGACGCTACAGGCCGCGCGCAACGCGGCAGTGGCGGGACAGGTCTACGCGGCACGCGGCCTGGACCTGAAGGCGGGCCAGACGCTGACGGCGGCGGGCGGCTCGCACCTGCAATCCGACACCTCGATGACGCTTGCGGCCGGGCAGGATCTGCACCTCGCCGGCACGGCGTTGGCCGAAGGCGGCATGTCGCTGGACGCGTCGCGCGACCTGCGCGTGGACGGCAATGCGCTCGCCTATGGCGGAGCGCTACAGCTCAAGAGCGGCAATGACCTGCTGCTGGGCGCGAGCAGCCAACTGCAAGGCAAGGGCGTGCAGGCTGACGCCGGCCGCGATCTGGCGCTGGGCGGCGTTCTGGTGTCCACCGCGGGCGCGGAACTCCAGGCGGTGCGCGATGCGCGCGTGGACGGCAAGCTGGGCGCCGACGGCGCGCTGGATCTCGGCGCAGGGGGCAATCTGCGCATCGGCGCGGCGGCGCAACTGGACGCCGCGGACCAGGCGCGGATCGCGGCTGCGGGCAATCTGGAGATGGCCGGCGTCGTGCGTGGCGACAAGGGGGCAAGCCTGGACGCCGGGGGGCGACTGGATATGTCCGGCACGGCGGCATCCGCCAACGGCGCCCTGAATCTGAAAACGGGTGAAGACCTGGTCTTGGCGGCCGGCAGCCGGGCGCTGTCCGGCGGCGCGCTGCAAGCGCGGGCGGGCGGTTCGCTGACGGCGGCAGGTACGATTTCCTCGCTGGCCGATCTGATCCTGGAGTCGGTTGGCAACATCAGCCTCGACGGCCAGAACCTGGCGGCCGGCAATCTGGCGCTACAGGCCGGCGGCGCGCTGGCCACCGGCGCGAACGCGCGCCTGCAGGCCGATGGCTCGGTCGATGTGCAAGCCGACAGCGCCGCCTTGGCGGGCACGCTGGTGGCCGGGCAAGCGGCGACGCTGCGGATCGACAAGGATCTGGCGGTGGACGGCACGGTCCTGGCCGATGCGGGCGCGCTCAAGGTGGACAGCGGCGGCGCCATGACGCTGGGCGCCTCAAGCGCGCTGCAAGCAGGCGGACTGCTGCAAGCACAGGCCGGCGGCAAGCTGCTGGCAAACGGCACGATTTCGGGCGAGCAGGACATCACGCTGAAGGCAGGCGCGGACGCCGAGCTGAACGGCAAGACCGTCGCCAACGGCACGCTGCGCGCGGACGCGGCCGGGAACCTGAGCATCGGCCAGGCCGGCCTGGCCCAGGGCAGCAGCAAGCTGCTGCTGGGCGCGGGCCAGGACTTGCGCATCGCAGGCACGGCGGGCACCGCCACGGGCGCGGGCGCCGCGGGCGGCGTCTTGCAGGCGCAGGCGGGCCGCGACCTCTTCATCACGGGCACGGCGACCGCCGGTTCCCCCATCGTCCTGGGCGCGCAGCGCGACATCCGCATCGACGGCATCGCCACCGCGCTGGAAGGCGGCCTGACCGCTGACGCAGGCGCGAACCTGCTCGTCGGCGCGGGCGGCAGGATGCAGGCCTTCGACGGCCTGAGCGCGCGCGCGGGCGGCAACCTGGAGTCAGACGGCGTCATTGCCGCGGGCGGCGGCCTGACGCTCGCCGCAACTGGAGACGTCCTGTTGGGCGGCCTTGCTGCCGCCCTGGGCGAACGCGCGGCGGGCAATGCCTCGATCACGGCGGGACGCGATCTCGTCGTCAAACAGAACGGCCAACTGCAAGCCGCTGGCACGCTGACTGCCCGCGCGGATCGTGACCTGTACGCAACGGGCGCCCTGAGTTCGGTGGGCGACATGCTGCTGGCTGCCGCTCGCGACGCGCGAGTGGACGGCACTGCCGCCACCGATGCCAATCTGACGCTGACGGGCCGCGACGTGACCGTCGGTGCGGCCGGGCTGACGCAGGCCGGCCGCACGTTGAACGCCACCGCGCAAGGCGCGCTGCAGGCGGCCGGGCGCATGCTGGCCGGTGGCTCGCAGGCCTTGACAGCGGGCGACAAGATCACGGTCGACGGCACGGTCGCCGCCTTGCAAGGCGACCTGTCGCTCACCGCGCAGCGCGGCGATATCGCATTAGGCGCGGCGTCGCGCTTGCAGGCTGGGGGCTCGCTGACCGCGCAGGCGAACGGCGCGTTGACCGCGCTCGGCTCGGCTGCGGCGGAACAAGGCATGACCTTGCGGGCCGGCACGGACGCAACACTGGGCGGCATCGCCGCCACGCAGGCTGGCAACCTGGTCGCCAGCGCCGGCGGCAAACTCACCATCACGGCGGACGGCCGCTTGCAGTCCGGCGCGGCGCTGGACCTGAGCGCGGGCGGCGCGCTGCTCAACGCGGGCATCGCGTCCGCAGGCACGAACGCCAAGCTGTGGGCCGGATCCTCGCTGGACAACACCGGCTCGGTGCTGGCCGGCGGCGATCTCATCGCCACCGCCTTGGGACAACTTTCGAATGCTGGCCGCTTCGTGGCCGGCGTGGGCGCCGACGGCGCGCTCAGCCAGCCGGGCAGCATCACGCTGACGGCAGGCTCCATCGTCCATGGCGGCACCAGCCTCGCCGGCCGCGATCTGAGCCTGTCGGCGGGCAGCCTGAACCTGGCGGGCGGCAAACTGTCTGCCATCGACAAGGTCACGCTGGCCACGGCGGGCGACGTCGACAGCCGCAACGCGGTCGTGCAGGGCGGCACCCTGGACATCAGCGCCGCCAATCTCTACAACCAGGGCGGCAAACTGACGTCGACCGGCGATGCCGCGATCAAGCTGGGCGGCGGCCTGAACAACACCGGCGGGGTGATCGCAGCCGCAGGCAATGCAAGCATCGAAGCCGCAAACATCGTCAACCGCGACGGCACGCTGGCCGCGCGCGACCTGACCATCACCGCCACGGGCGCGGTGGACAACCGCGGCGGCCTGATCCAGGCCGACAACGTGCTGACCCTGAAGGCCGACAGCCTGGACAACAGCGGCACGGTGACCGCGGCCGGCTCGCCGCCCAAGGGCGTACTGGGCAAGGTCGTCTCCATCGTGGCCGACCGCGTGAACAACCAGGGAGGTTCCATCGAGGCAATCGAGGACCTGACCCTTAACACCAAAGAACTGGACAACACGGGCGGCGCCGTCGCTTCCCAAGGCAACGCGCGCATCGTCGCGGACACGCTTAGGAACACCCAAGGCACGCTGCAGGCGGGCAAGAGCCTGACCGTCATCGCGCAGGCGCTGCAAGGGCTGGGCGTGCTGCAATCCGCGGGCGACCTGTCGTTCGCCTATGCCGGCCCGCTGAACCAGCAGGGCGACATCTCCAGCGGCCGCGATCTCAATCTGTCGGTCGGCGGCGCGATGGACAACCGCGCCAAGATCAGCGCCGGCCGCGACCTGAGCATCTCGGCGGACTCGCTGAATAACCAGGCCTCCGGCCAATTGCTGGCCGGAGGCCAGAACCGCATCACGGTGACGCAGGGCCTGACCAACGCCGGCCTCATCGACGGCGGTTCCACCCGCATTACCGCAGGCCGCGTCGACAACACCGGCCGCATCTACGGCGATGCCGTGTCGATCCAGGCTGGCACGCTGGTCAACGGCGCGGGCGCAGGCGGCGGCGCCGTCATTGCGTCGCGCGGGAACATGGACCTGGGCGTGGGATCGCTCATCAACCGCGACCACGCGCTGATCTACGCGGGCGCCGACCTGCGCATCGGCGGCGCGCTGGATGCCGCCGGCCGTGCCATCGGCCAGGCCGGCTCGCTCCTGAACGCCTCCGCGACCATTGAAGCGGCCGGCAATGCCAACATCTCGGCCGCGTCCATCCGCAACCAGAACGACCGCTACACCAACGGAACGGTGCAGGTGTCCAGCACGTCCAAGGTGTACTTCACCCCGGCCGGCACCACCGACATGTACGACGCCGAGACCAATTGGCTGTGCGACGAAGTGACGCCCATGTGCAGCAAGGATCCGGCCTGGCTGGACGACGATCCGGAACGCATGTTCCTGCTGCCGTCCACCAAGTATCCGGCGTCGCGTTATGGGCCGCCGTTTGATTACGCGCCTAGCCTGAAGGGCAAGGGCGGCACGACTTCGCCCATCACGCCTACCTACACGCCGGTCACCATGGTGTGTGACGGTCCCGGCGGCGATGCGGGTGCGACCTGCTCGGACGTTCCGGAAAAATTCCGGTACGGCGCCCAGGAGCGCATCTGGTCCGTCTTCGGCGTGACGCCGCCGTCCGGCCCCATGCCGGTCTGGACGGAGCCCGAGCAGGCCTGCTACACCCGCCCCACTTGCGACGCCGAGAAAGCGCGTCGCCAGGCCTACGAGGAAGCCTACGCTGCGTACAAGGCGCCGCACATGGAACTGGATGCGCGCATCCGGGAGTTCAACGCCGACTTCAACAACCGACTGGTCGGCACGTTCGTCTACTACCGAGTGCAGGAGACCGTCACCGAGACCCGGACCCTGTCCTCCGATCCCGGCAAGATCCTGTCGGGCGGGTCCATGACGCTCACCGGCGCCGTCACCAACGACAAGAGCCAGATCGCCGCGGGCGGCGCGCTCACAGTGGCGGGCCCTGCCATCAACAACATCGGCGCGGGCGGCGTGCGCACCATCACGCGGACCGGGACCATGACGGAAACCCAGGCGCGTTCGCGCGACCGCAAGGAGTATTCCAGCGCTTACAACGCAACCCTGGCCGGCCAGCCGATCGAACTGCCAGTCGGCACGTCCGGCGGCAACGTCGCCGTCCAGCTCAACGGCTCCAAGCCCAGCGCCAGCAATGGCGGCGCCGCGCCCGGGCCGGTACTGGTCGCCAGCGTCGGCCTGCCCGGCGGCACGGTGGTTCGCACCGTCTCCAATCCTGCCGGCATTCCGGACAGCCAGCTCTACACAGTCAACGGCAGGCCGGACGCGCCCTACGTCGTCGCCACCGATCCGCGCTTCGTCGGCCAGCGTTCGACCGTCTCCAGTGACTACCTGCTGGACCTGCTGAGCCAGCCGGGCGCGCTGCCCGGCACCACCATCGGCAACGGCGCCGGCTCGGGCGGCGGCCTGGCAGGCCAACGCAACGACCAGCCCGGCACGGCCGGCACGGTCAATGCCGGCGTGGGCGCAGGCTCGGTCTCGACCCCGGGGCAAGGCGGCACGTCCGTGGGCGCCAGCAGCGGCCTTGAAGGGCAGCGTATGGACGGCCAAGGCGGCTCCGGACCCGTCAACGCGGGCGTCGGCGCGGGTTCGGTCTCGCATGCGGGCCAAGCCGGCGCCACCGTCGGCGCCAGCAGCGGCCTGGACGGCCAGCGCCTGGACGCGCAGGGCGCATCGGGACCCGCCGGCGCCACGCTCGGCACGGGCGGTTCTCTGTCCGCCAGCGGCGCCACCGCCGCGGCCGACGGCCAGAACCTGTCTGGCGCGCGCCTGGGCAGCTGGGATTCCCTGGTGCCCGCGGGCGCCAAGTTCCTGACGCCCTCGGGCCAGCCCAAGCGCCTGGGCGACGGTTTCTATGAACAGAAGCTCGTGTCCGACCAGATCCTGGCCACCACTGGCCAACGCTTCCTCGACAAGTACAGCGACAACGACAGCCAGTACAAGGCCCTGCTTGCCGCCGGCGCCCAATTCGCCCGTGACAACGGCGTCCAGCTCGGCGTCGCGCTGACCGAGGCGCAGCAGCGCCAACTGACCACCGACCTGGTCTGGCTGGTCGAACAGACTGTCACGCTGCCCGACGGCACCACCGAGACCGTGCTGGTCCCGCAGGTCTACCTGCTGGTGCGCGAAGGCGACCTGAAGGGCGACGGCACGCTCATGGCCGGCCGCAACGTCAAGCTGGAGGCCGAAGGCGACATCGTCAACAGCGGCACCATCGGCGCGCGCGAAGCCACCGTCATGACCGCCGGCAACATCGTCAACCAGGGCGGCGGCCTGATCCAGGGCGCCACCGTCGACCTCGCCGCGCGCGAGGACCTGACCAACCTGGTGTCGCTGATCAAGGGCGACAACGTCGCCCTGAAGGCGGGACGAGACATCGCCCTGACGTCCACCTCGGCCTCCGAGAACTTCGGCAGCACCTGGGGCACGCACGTCAGCGGCGTGGCCCGCGTCGATGCCGACAACCTCAACATGCAGGCCGGACGCGATATCACCCTGACCGCGGCGCAAGTCTCGGTCAAGGACGATGCACGCCTGCAGGCCGGGCGCGATATCGCGCTGGAAACGCTTACGGAGAGCCATGGCGAAACGCTGGTTCTGAACAAGAAAAATCGCCACGACCTGAGCACAAGTTCGGAAGTCGGCTCGAGCATCGCCGCGGGCGGAAATCTCGCGCTGGTCGCGGGACAGGACGTCAACGCGCGTGCGGCCGAAGTCACCGCCGGCAAGCAGCTGGCGGTGGGCGCGGGACGCGACATCAATCTGGTCGCTGGCGTGGAAACCGGCTCGGCCTACGACGAGGTCCGCTACAAGACCAAGAGCTTCCTGTCGTCCAAGACCACGCACACCATCACCTCCAGCGACTGGGAACAGGCCAAGGGGGCGACCTTTACCGGCGACACGGCGGTGCTGATGGCGGGGCGGGATTTGAATGTGGTGGGGTCGAATGTCGGCGCGCAGAAGGACCTGGTCATGTCCGCTGAACGCGACGTGAACATCCTGCCGGGCCAGAACGCCGAGGACAGCTACAACTACAAGATGGTCAAGAAGTCCGGCTTCGGCGCGATGGGAGGCATCAGTTACGGCAGCAGCAAGCAGACCGACTGGATCGACGGCAAGAAGATCTTCAACACCGCCAGCACGGTGGGCAGCGTTGAAGGCGACGTCCTGATCAAGGCCGGTGAGGCGCTGAACATCACGGGCAGCAACCTCCTGGCGCGCCAGGGCGACATGACGCTGATCGGCAAGGAGGTGAACATCGCCGCGGCGCTCGATACCGCGCGCGAGAAGGAGTTCCATGAGATCAAGCAGACCGGGCTGACGCTCACTGCCAGCAACCCCTTGGTCAGCGCCGTGCAGACCGGCGTCCGTATGGCCGACGCGGCGGGCAAGACGGACAACACCGTCATGAAGGGCCTGGCAGGCGTAACCACCGGCGTCGCGGGCGTCAATGCCTACGACGCCGTCCGCAAGTCCGCCCTGGCCGCCCAAGCGGCGGAGCTGGCCGAGCCCGGTTCAAGCAACAAGATCGACCAAGTGGGCGGTATCAGCATCAAGCTCAGCCTGGGCACGAGCAAGAGCACCAGCACCACCGATCGCAGCTCGTCCAGCGCCTACGGCTCGACCGTTACCGCGGGCAAGGATCTGACCATTGTTGCGCAAGGCGCGGGTAAAGACTCCGACATTACCGTCACGGGCTCGAACGTGTCGGCAGGCAACAATGTGGTGCTCAAGGCCGAAGGCGACGTCGTGCTGCAGGCCGCGCGCAACGCCTTCGAACAGAAGACCGACAGCAAGAGCAGCAGCGGCAGCATCGGCATCGGCTTCTCGACCGGCGGCGAGCGCAACGGCTTCACGCTGGAGCTGGGCGCCTCGGTTGGCCGGGGTTCGGCCAACGGCAAGGACGAAAGCTGGACCAACAGCCACGTCACGGCAGGCAACGTGCTGGCGATCCAGTCGGGCGGGGATACCACGCTCAAGGGCGCGACGGGGGAGGCGGATCGCATCATCGCGTCCGTCGGCGGCAACCTGCTGCTGGAAAGCCTGCAGGACAGCAGTAAGTACGACTCCAAGAACAAGAGCGCCGGCTTCGGGCTGAGCCTGTGCATCCCGCCGTTCTGCGCCGGGGCCAGCAGTTTCTCGGCCAACGCCAGCACCGGCAAGATGAACAGCAACTTCAAGTCCGTCATGGAGCAGACGGGCTTGCGGGCGGGCGATGGCGGCTTCCAGATCGATGTCAAGAACAACACCACATTGATCGGCAGCGTCATCGCCAGCAGCGACCAGGCCGTGGCGGAGGGGCTGAACAAGCTCGACACCGGCACGCTGATCACGGAGAGCATCAAGAACAGCGCCAAGTACAGCGGCGGCCAGGTCTCGATAGGCGGGGGCTTCGGCTTCGGCGGACCCAAGGGAGCGGATTCCGGCCTAGGGACCACCAAGGACGGCCAAGTGGCAGGCGGCGCCAGCAAGGACCATGCCACGTCCATCGCCACCGGCAGCAGCGGCTTCGGCATGGGCACGCCCATCGTCGTGGGCGCCAAGGGCAGCGGCAACTCGACCACGCAAAGCGCCATCAGCGGCGGCACGGTCGTGATTCGTGACGTGGCTGCGCAGCAGGATCTGAGCGGGATGACGGCGGCGGAAACGATCGCGGCGTTGAACCGGGATACCTCAGATACGTTGAATGCGCTGAAGCCGATTTTTGATAAGGAGAAGATCGAGGCGGGGTTTGAGATTGCGTCGGAAGCCCAGCGGCAGACGGGGCAGTTTTTGGAGAATCGGGCGAAGGAAGCGAAGGCGCTGAAAGATGCGCTGGATAACGAGCCCGAAGGTCCGCGCCGGAAACAGCTTGAGCAAGCTTACGCGGATGCCAAGGAGTGGCTGCCTGGCGGCGAAAATCGTCGTTGGCTGACCGCGATCATGGGTGCCGTGAGTGGCAATGTGACTGGGGCTGCTGGCGAGGTGGTGCAGTCTGTTGCGGCGAACTATCTGCAAGCATTGGGCGCAGGCAAAGTGAAGCAGATTGCGGATGCGTTGGACAGCGAGACGGCCCGGACGGCATTACAAGGGTTGGTGGGGTGCGCTGGGGCCGTTGGTCAAGGAAGCAGTTGTGGTGCTGCCGCGGCTGGGGCTGCTGCGAGTGTCGTACTCAACAACATTATCCAGGGTCTCTCTGGCCCCGGGGCTAAGGAGTTGACGGCTGAGCAAAAGGAAGCACGAGTTAACTTGGTCGCCAGCCTCGTCGGGGGCCTTGCAGCAGCCTTGGGTGGAGACAGTGCGGTTGCAACTTTAGCCGCCCAGATCGAGACCGAGAACAACTATCTTGGACAAAAAACTGAGGGGTTCAGGGCGTCCGAACAACGCCAATTCGACGCAGCGATCGCTTCTTGCAGTTCGGGAAATCCAGACAGCTGCAATCGGGCGCGAGAACTGAGCGGCATGTCAGCACAACGCGACAAAGAGTTAGCAAGCGCTTGCGCAAATGGTGAATATTCCCTGTGCCGTGCTGCAATCCAACTAGCAACTGCGAGCGGCAATGTCGTGTTCTTCGATCAGCGCGGCGTACCGTTTGCTGTGCCGGCTGATTCCCCTATGATTCAAGCCACGCCCGATCCTCGGGACGGTTCGTGGCATTACACTATCGCTGCCGGCGTTGCTGAAGGGCTGGCGATCGACAGCGGTGGCGGGGCGCTGAGCGGGGTGGGATCCGCAATTCTTGGCTTATTTAAACCTGGCGTGACCGAAATTGTTGTTGCTGCAAAAGGGGCTGGGACGGTAATCGATACGGCTCCGATGGCTCAACGGGTCATGGATGTTCGAGCCGGGCTGCCTTCTAACTTGCGGCGCAGCGGCAACGTAGCAGTTGCAGAAATTGACATTCCTGGAATACCTAAGCAGATGGCCGCACATAGTCAGGTTTCAGATGCAGGCAAAGGACTTGTTGGCTCTGGTAGTGGGAATTTCACAGCGCAATCTGTGCCTAACAAAGCTGGTGACATGGTTTATCGAGGAATAGATACGGAATACAAAATTCTCGATAACATTGCTGACCAGTTAGGGAGTAACACTGCGGCACGGGGGACTGTAAATATACTTACGGAGAAGGCTGCTTGCGCAAGCTGCCTGAACGTGGCAGAACAGTTCAAAGCAAAATATCCAAATATCACAGTCAATATTCTTGATAACCAGGGGGGTATGCTCCGCCCGCCGAGGAAGACCCCATGACGGAAGAACGCGTAACTTATGGTGAAATCCGTGCTTGGTTTCTGGGCAGCTATTATAGCTATTGCAGAGTCAAGCTAAGTCACAAAAGTCCGTGGGGGGCGGGTGAAAGCGAAGCTGGCTATGCCTATAGCGAGCTTGAAAACTCCTTTGATATGCCAATTGAAAAGTTAATGCTGGAGGTTTTAACTCTGGTTCTTTTAGCAGGAAGGTCTTCGAGGGCGGTTGAGAAATATCATCTCGATATTATCTCTGAGTTGTTCAAGGAGATTGATATCTCCTCTGCTTTGGAGGGCTTGCCTCCTGATGAGGCTGCAGAGCTAAGAGCTGATCTTGAGGCTCTAGATTTGTATTAGTTTCGAAGATCAAAAAGGTGTCAGACTACATTTTCCGCAGCTGAAAATGTAGTCTGACACCTTTTTTATTTGCTCGGTGGTGCGATTTCTGCGAGTTCGCTCATCGAGTTCGGACGAAAATACGGTGTTACTGTGATCATTAAGGAGTTCAAATGAGTGAGGAACGCCGGGAGGGAGTGAAGTTCGTCTTTGACTGCAATGTGATCGACAGTCTTGGTTTATTTAAGCTAGTTTTGGATGCTTTTAAGAAAATTGGATTGGCTGAAAATTTCTTGGTTAGAGGTGCTGATATTTCAGCTTCTGAGCTCGAAGCGATAATTTTGAAGAAAAAAAACTGGCCTAGTGAAGTCGTGTCAAATGGAGTCCGCTTCTTATCAGGGATGCTTCCGTCAAGGGGGTATGGATTTTTAGAGATGAAGGGTGAAAATTCCTGGGAAGAAGTGCCGATACTAGAGTTCTTTCAGAATTTTGTTGTTGCAACTGGATTTGTGCAGGCTTGGGTGTATGACATTGAATATGATTTTTGGCAGAATGCTAAAGATCCGTTGGAGTATGAAGCCGCAGGGCGCTCAAGTGCAAATCTTCCAAAAATATCTAATGGATTGCCTCCGCCTCTTAGTCAATTGGAAATTGACACTTCTCAGAATCCGTGATGAGAAAAGGTGTCAGACTACATTTTCCAAATCTGAAAATGTAGTCTGACACCTTTTTTTGACATTTTTTAAATGGTACGCCCAAACTGGAACCGGCGGGATCTACACCGCGAAGGGAGATCCCGCAAAATGGGTGGCATATGAGGTTCGTGATGGAGTACGTATGCGCGTGGTGTATCAGCCAGCAACAGGGGAGGTGATTACCGCTTTCCCTGATAATGCACCAATTCCACCCTATAAACATATAAATTGATTTCTATGTACTCGGATCGCATTATAAAATTTGGAAATAAATTCAAAGGAAGAATTAGTTCCTTACTGCTTCAGGGCGCGTTGGACTATATCTCATACAATGAAGAGGGCTTGGCCTTCGAAATTCTATGTGATCATCTTTGTGAGTACGATATCTTGATAACGGATGAGGAGTATGTGGAGGCTATTAAATTGGCTTCTGACATGGGATTAAGTTTGGAAGAAGGACCTTTCAAGCACTTGGCAGGACTAAGAAAATAAGCAGTGAGAAAAAGAGACCGTCTTGTCCGTCAAGAGATTAGACGTAATCCGAGATAAAAATAAGGTGTCAGACTACATTTTCCAAATCTGAAAATGTAGTCTGACACCTTTTTTAATTGTTGATTTCAAAAATTCTTCAGGTGGTGTTTGATGAGTGATCAAGATATATATAAAAAAATTGGACAATTATTGGTTGATGTGGGTCCGGAAGATGCTAGGGAGATAATAGTTAGAGCCAGGATTTTCTCGGAAGGGGATGGGGGGCGATACGAGTTTGACTATGTCAATCAGTTGGGTGAATTGAATTGGTTTGATCCTGATGGGCGTGCTGTAGGGGATTTGACAGAATTGTTGGTTCATTTGCGAGAATATTTTCTGAAGAAGAATCTGACTGCCGGCAGGGGGGCGTGGGTTGAGTGCGAAATAAAATTGAATGTTCATGACATGAAACTGGGTGTAGAGTTTAAATACGAAAAATAGTGAAATATTCCGAGAAAAGGTGTCAGGCACTGAGGTTTCTCCACGGGTTTCTGGGGAAACACATTCTGAATCAATGGCTTGTTGCACGGGGCGGACTACAAGCTTTTAGCTTGTAGGTGATCAGGGCGAAAGCAAGAAAGATACCGTCTTGCCCGTCAAGAGATTAGGCGTAATCCGAAAAAAGGTGTCAGACTACATTTTTCACAGCTGAAAATGTAGTCTGACACCTTTTTTTGTTCGAAGCATGAGCCTGGGTGATATCGGGCGTGCCGTCGATGGAGGACCGAACTCCAGCGGGGTCAAGATGTTCCCCTACGGAAGTGAATCCGCCCGTTCCAAGGAATTGACGTCGGGCACATGGCAGACGTCCTCGCTCATCACCGGCAATAACGTCAGCTTGAACAGCCGTGAAGGCGATATCCGCATTGCCGGCTCCGCCATCGACGCGATCAACAACGTTGGCCTCACTGCACGGCAGGGATCGGTCGTCATTGATACCGGGAGCGCCACGCGCGACCACAGCAGCAGCTACAGCAGCAAATCAGTGGGCGACCTGGGGCGTGAAGGCAGCGGCTTCACGGTGGGCGTGCGCAGCAGCAGCGGCAGTCTGGACGAACGCAGCAGCACGCCCAGCGCCGCGGGCAGCACGATCACCAGTCGGCAGGGCGACGTCTCCATCATCGCCCAAGATGACTTGCTGATACGTGGCAGCGACATTCGCGCGGGTCGCGACATGTTGTTGGGCGGGCAGACTGTCACGATTGACGGCAGCTACGACACCAGCGTCTATCGCCGATTCCAGGAGACCAGCCAGATCGGCGTGACTGTCAGCGCCAGCAATCCGGTTATCAGCGCGGTGCAGAGCACCAACCGCATGCGCGAGGCAGCCCAGGAAAGCAACAATGGGCGCTTGCAGGCCATCGCCGCCGTCGCGGCGGGCCTCGCGGCGAAGAACGCATACGACGCCGTGGCCAAGGATCCCGCCAGGGCAGGCGGCATCAGCCTCAACGTGGATCTGGGCGCCAGCAGCGCCAGTCAGACCAGCACTGGACAAAGTAGCACCGCCAGCGGTGCAGCCATTGCTGCCGGCCGTGACCTGACGATCATTGCGGCAGGCAAAGGCGAACAGTCCGACATCATCGTGGCCGGCTCTGACCTCGCGGCTGGACGCAACGTGCTGTTGGACGCGCAAGGCGATCTGCTGCTTATCGCGCAGCAGAACACGTCCAGCCAGAAAACCGACGGCAAGAGCAGCAACGCCAGCATAGGCGTGGGCTTCTCCCTGGGCGGAAGCCAGCAAGGCTTCAGCATCAACCTCGGGGCGGGGGGCAGCAAGAGCAAGTTCGACGGACAAGCCTCTACCTGGAACAACACCCACGTCCAGGCCGGGAACACGCTGACCATGAACTCCGGCGGCGACACCGTGCTGCGCGGCGCGCAGGCAAGCGGCGATCGCATCCTGGCAACCGTGGGCGGCAATCTGCTCGTCGAGAGCCTGCAGGACATCAATAGCTTCACTGCTCGTGACCGCAGCGTAGGCGTGCAGGTCAGCCTGTGCATTCCGCCCATCTGCTATGGCGCCAGCTCGGTAAGCGGCAACTATGGCAAGACCAACATCGACAGCAAGTACGCCAGCGTCACCGAACAGACCGGGCTATGGGCGGGCGATGGCGGCTTCCAACTGGACGTTGCCAAGAACACCGGCCTGATCGGCGGAGTGATCGCCAGCAGCGACAAGGCTGTAGCCGACGCCAGGAACGTCTTGATCACCGGCACGCTGACCAGCCGCGACATCGAGAACCGAGCCCGCTATGAAGGCCAGTCCCTGCAATTGGGCGGGGGCGTGAGCTTTGGCGGCGGTAAGGAGGACGGCAAGGACAAGAACAACGTCGGCACGGATGGCAAGGGCGATGCCGCGGGCGGCTCCAAGGCGACGCCGAATTCGAACCTGCCTACCATCAACGGCGTCAGCACGGTCCCGCCTGTACCGATGGGCGCCAATGGCGAATCCAGCTCCACGACGCTTAGCGGCATCAGCGGCGGAAAGATCGTCATACGCGACGAGACCGGTCAGAAGGAGCAGACGGGCCAGACGGCAGCAGAGGCAATCGCTAGCCTGAATCGCGACACCAAGGACACGCTGAACAGCCTGGATCCGATCTTTGACGAGAAGGAAGTGCGGGCGGGCTTCGAGATCGTTGGAGAGACTGGACGCCAGATGGGCCAGTTCTTGGCGAATCGGGCGGAGGAAACCAAGGCGCTCTCTGATGAGTTGACCGCTGAACTGAAGAAGCCCGGTGGAGGGGACTCTGCACGTATTGCCCAGCTAGCTGATGATCTGGGCGATGCGGCAAAGTGGGAGCCCGGCGGCCAGTACCGTCTGATCGCCACCGCGATTCTGGGCGGTGTGACAGGCAATGTTACCGGCGGTGTTTCTGAAGTGGCAAAAGCCAGCGCAGTCAACTACCTCCAGGGGTTGACTGCGCAACAGGTCAAGCTTTACTCGGATGCGTTGGGCGACAGTGCGGAAGCACAAGCTGCACGCGCTGCGCTGCACACGCTGGTGGGATGTGCTGGAGGCTCGGCACGCGGTGATGGTTGCGGGGCTTCCGCGCTAGGCGCGGGAGCTGCCTCAGTGGTGAACGCCTTGTTGGATGCCGCCAGCGGCAAGTCTGGTTCGGCCTTGTCACCGGAAGACAAGGAGGCTCGTAGCAATCTGGTGTCCTCGCTGTTGGCAGGCGTCGCTGTTGGGCTGGGAGCGGATGCGAGTGAGGTGGTTAACAGCGGCAGACTGGAAACGGAGAACAACGGGGTAGCGGCCCTGCTCAAGCGCGGTGGTATGGCGGCGCTAGGGGCTTGCTTCCGGTCACCAGCATGCGAAGAGAAGGTGATCGGGCCAGTTGCATTCGCAGTGATCACAGCGATGACCGCAGACTTGATGGGCAAGACGCCTGGCTTGTCGGAGGACCAAGCGCTGTTGTTGGCGGTTGTTCAGTACATCGCCACCGGTGGCGAGCCACAGAACATTCCAGGGAAACCCGGAGACCCGGTGCCACCGGTGGGAGTGCCGCCGGGTGGTGGTGTGGGAACGGTGCCGGATACGCAGTTGCCTGGTAAGTCGGGGGATGTGCCTGAGATTGGTGGGGTGCCGGGGCAGGAGAATAAGGGGCCGTCGGGGCGGACTACGACCGTAACGCCGATGCCAGATAAAATCGGGCCGGGGTTGATATTCTCCGAGGGCGAGGGAGAGGCCATTGGAGGCGCGGGTGCTTCGAGAATCACTATTAGAGATCATTATGACCACCACTTAGACATGGTGGATGATGTCAAGGATCAACTAGTTAAGCAGGGTTATAGTGTTAGTGAGAGAGAGATCTCTTTTGGAAACTCATGCGGGGTCGTTGGTCGTTGCAGACCGGATATCGTGGCAAGAGCTCCTGATGGTGGGATAAAAATTATCGAAATAAAGACAGGGAATGCGGACTTAAGTATTAGGCAGTCTGAGATCTTCCCGCAGATAGAGAATGGGAATTCTATCCCCCGAGGCCAGGTGGCGAGGGAGTTCGGACTGATTCCCGGAATACCACTTAAAGACCAAGGCTATCCTAATGGTATTCCAGTCGAACCGCTGCGTTTTCCCGGAGCTAAGAAATGACAGAGATTGAAATTACTTCAATTCTTGAAAAATGTGGATGGAGTTGCAAACCTGACGAGGTGGGCGATCATTTTTGTGTGCTGGATTTCGGCGATAAGATGATCCGGATATTTCCAACGATTCGCAAGCGATCTGATCATCTTAGAGTTACGTTCATGCCGTCGATATCTTGCAAGCCGTTTTCACAAGCAGTCTCGCGTATTTTTGGGGAAAATATTGAATATGAGCCGATTGTAGTTAGAAATAGTCCGCCAAGAAAAATGTTGGAATTATCAACTGGCGATGTGTTGGGGTTGGCTGAAGAGGCTATCTCCTGGGCTGACGCCGAGAGTCTTGAATCTGGGCTGGCAATATATAGAAGTTTGCCAACGGATGCCAAGGGCGCTATGCCGCTTCGCCATTTGGCAGCCCTAGCAATGGCGCGCGAAGTGGATATTCTCGTGTCCTATAGAGATAGCTTCGAAAGAGGTAATCGACTTGGCTTTGTTCTGTATGTAACTACAGAAATGCTTGATAGAGCGATTCTGATTGCTAGGGAAAAATAAAAGTTGGAAGGTGCAGGGAATAAGATGTTAGACCCTGCATGAAAATAAGGTAGTCAGACTACATCTTCCAGCGTTGAAAGTTTTATCTATAACCTATTTTCGAAAGATGTTAGGGGGCGCGAAAATAAGGTGTCAGACTACATTTTCAATATTCCGCGCGTCTCCGGCTCTTGGCAGGAAACTAGGCCTTGATTTCCGCTTGCGGGAGAAAAAAAGGTGTCAGACTGAGCTAGCCCGTAGATGAAATAAGGTGTCATGACCTGCCCCCCTAGTTAGTACGAAATCGATGTAGAGTTCGTTCACAAAGGAACGGGAAAAAAATAAGGTGTCAGACTACATTTTCAATATTCTGCGCGTCTCCGGCTCTTGGCAGGAAACTAGGCCCTGATTTCCGCTTGCGGGAGAAAAAAAGGTGTCAGACTGAGCTAGCCCGTAGATGGGAAAAGGTGTCAGACTACATTTTCAATAATCGAAAATTTGGTCTGGCACCTTTTTTTCTCAAGGGCGCGACCAAAAAGATGTCAGACTACATTTTTCACACCTGACAATGTGGTCTGACACCTATTTTTTAATACCTGAGGGGAAAATAACGGGAACGCCAAATCAGGTTCCATCTAGGCTGCCAAAATAATGGGGCGAGTTGTGGATATTAAGTTGGATAGTAATTTTTGTCTTGAAGAAGCGCCCTGGATGCAATGGGGCGACATAAAATATGGGTTGGAGCGCGGTTTCTTGAGTCCTCGTGGCGCCGTTCAGTATGCTGTTAAAAATCTTGCCGTAGATTCTTCTGCTGAACATTATGAGTTAGCCTGCTTGGCCGGTGATGACGTAAATGTGGTGATGCAGCACGTTAGTAATCTTGCTTCAGAATTCCCGAGAGATATCGAGCGAGAGGAAAAGGTATGGATTTTCTTGATTTTTCTTTGGGTATTTAGAAATAGGAATTCATATCGAGATCCCTTGAGGGTCGTTGAGGAGTTGTACGCAGATTTTTGTTATCCTGTGTCTGTCTCTTCTTTTGTCAGATATATGCCGACGGCAAATGCTTCTCTCGAAGGGGATGAGTGGCTTTTTAAAAACTGGTCCGACATGTTGGACGTGCTTAGAAGGGAACTTCAGGTTAAGGGAACGAAATGAAACGTTGCTCAGAAAAAAAAGAAGTCGGGCTACGAAAAAGGTGTCACGAAAAAGATACCGTCTTACTCGTCAAGAGATTAGGCGTAATCCGAGAGAAATAAGGTGTCAGACTGAGCTGACCCGGATTTCTCGGACATTTTGGTTAAGGCACGGAGGCCTCGACCTGGGCAGGGGTTCGATAACCTAGCCCCTGGTGGATTCGCTGGCGGTTATAGAAGACCTCGATGTAGTTAAAGATCGCCAGCCGCGCATGCTCCCTGCTGTGGAAGACCTTATGATGCGTTAATTCGTTCTTTAAGTTGCTGAAGAAGCTCTCTGCCACGGCATTATCGTAGGGATCCCCCTTGGCGCTCATGCTGATGATGATGCCGTGGTCCTTAAGCATGCCTCGGTACTCTGCCGAACTGTACTGCGCACCGCGATCGCTGTGGTGCAACAGTCCAGGATCGGGACGGCGCCGGGCTAGGGCCATTTGAAGTGCATGGACCAACAACCTGCGGTCGGCCTTCTCGGCCATGCTCCAGCCGATCACCGACCGAGAGTAGAGATCCAGCAGTACGGCCAGATATAGCCAGCCTGTCCGTGTTGGTACAACCGTTATGTCGCCCACCCAGACTTTATTGGGACATTGCACGGTGAACTGACGTTGCAGGCGGTTCGGGGCCGGCCCCAGCAGCGAATGCTTCTCCAGCCGACGAAAGCGCTGCTTGCCGCACGCCACGCCGTTGGCGTTAAGCGCGCGCCAGGTCTTTTCCGCGCCATACGCTTGCCGGCAGGTCTGATGGGTCTGCTCGATGGCCGCGAGCAGCTTGACGTCCTCTTGCTGCCTTGCCGAGGGTTCACGACGTTGCCAGTCGTAATATCCGCTGCGGCTGACGTGCAAGGCCCGGCATAACCGAGCGACCCGGAACTGCTGCTGATGAGCCTGCACAAAGGCGTACCTCACGGCAGTTCCCGCGCAAAGTACGCTGCCGCTTTTTTTAGGATATCGCGCTCTTCGGTGACCTCGGCCAACTGACGCTTGAGGCGCTGAATCTCGGTCTGCTCGTCGGTGCGAGCCTTGCCTTTACCGGGAAATGAGACGTCTGGGCAGTGTGTCGCCAGCTCTTTCTTCCATCGGTAAATAATCGACCGCTTCACGCCCAGCATCAGCGATAGTTGCGTGCCGCTGACCTTGCCTTCCTCCAGTTGTCTGACCGCCTCGATCTTGAACTCTCGACTGTGATACTGGCGTTTGGCTTCAAGCGGCTTGCCTTCGGGTTTGGATTTATCCATGGGACACCTCCTTCAAGTATTGTCTACTTCTTCGGGTGTCCGGAAAACCCGGGTTAGCTCAGTCTGACACCTTTTCTTACTGAATCTGGTTGTGAGCCCTGCTACTAAGAGTGTGGCCAATAAACTTGCAACCCAGATACGAGAGACTGGTGGTGATGTTTATAGATATAATCCTGCAACTGGTGAATTAACGAAGTTCTAATATGAAAAAGCCATATGTTCAGGTGTCAATAAAGACAAGGGCCGAGACTATTGGGTGGGATGTCGGTAGTCGGTTTTTCGAGTCATTAAGTTTGAATAATGGAGTTCTTTCGCCAGAATTTGTTTCGAAATCCTGGGGAAGGACAACAACGCCTTTTGAGGGTAAGTCTCAAGCGGGAACGCTTTGGGCGGAAAAGGCGGAAATGCGCTCCAATGGAGGTTACTCAGAATTCTTCCTTGATTTTGTTTGGAAAAGGAAGAGAGCAGTTAAAAGTTCTGGATACGTACAGCATACGAAGAGAAATATCCGAAATCAGATTGTGCCCGGTGGTCCGTACCTGACCTCAGCCATTAGCGAAAAGGTTGACTGGTATCAGCTCTTCAAAGTCTGGTGCGAAATCTTTCCGCCTCAGTTGGGCATGCTGCATTACTTCACCAAGCCTGAGCTTGCTCCGCATCAAGTGAACGATAGTTTCCAGATTGGCTCGTTCAATGCGGCACTGAACCCGAATGTACCTAATGCCGGCTGGGCAATGTTCTATGGCAATGAATTCGCTGAGAAAGTCGATGCCGATCGAATCGCCAGGGCCGGTTTCCCAATCGAAAAGATCGGTGACGGATATTTGGTGAGAGTCACAGAAGAAATTCAAGAAATTGTTCGTGATTTTCCGCTGTTCGCACAGCGACGAACTGAGCTCAAAAGTCTATTCGCGGAAGGCTTCTTCGTAAATTAATACAGCAAATAAAAAAGGTGTCAGACTGCATTTTTCAAACAAAAAATATAGTCTGACACCTTTTTTATTTGTGGCGCAAAATTATCGAAAAATCCCAGTCATTTAGAAAAAGCGCGAATAATGGGTTGGGGGTGTGCGCATGAATTGTTTTTCTGAGTCTAGTTCCGAGCTTGGTCATTTTGTCTATTTTAATGAGTATGAAGAAGAAAGATTTGAGGAATTTGTTGGTGTTGTTTTGAAAAAACTAAACGCAGAGGAAATAATGCGTGAGCAAGGTCCTTACTCAATTCTAGTTGCTATTGAATATGCAGGGCATAGGCTTGTTTTGACAAGCGGCTCATTCGAAGGATGCTACATATCTATAGATAAAAGTGAGGCATGGTTAGCGAAAAAAATTATAGAGTTATTCTGACTTAACTAGTTGGTTCAAATGCGATAGGTGCTGCTGGAGACGTTGCTGGTACGGGTGCTCAAAAAAAGGTGTCCAAAAAAGATACCGTCTTGCCCGTCAAGAGATTAGGCGTAATCCGGGCGATAGGGTGAACGCGTTTTGAGCACGCCGAAGCACAGGTGAGCGTGATAAGAAAAGGTGTCAGACTACATTTTCCAAAGCTGAAAATGTAGTCTGACACTTTTTTGCGTGGTTTTGGCCAATGCTGCCAACTATGATGGCTTCTATAGCAAGGCTGGGTCAATAATAAGAGATATTGCTGGTGGGCACTTGTTCGATAATGGAAACAAGAGGACGGCAGTAGAGATTGTTGAGCAATTGATTGTTAGAAACGGCGTTGATGGTCCGGCAAAACAAGTCATATGGAATGTGGTGGACAAAGTGGCTACTGGTGAGCTGATTGATGTCAAAAATATTGCAAGAGCATTGAGAGGATTGGATTAATGTCCACTTTTATCCTGGCTGGAAAATATGCGGAACGATTTGGATTTTCTAGTGTCGAAGCTATTTCTTTGGAAGATTTTTTTCAAATCTTGATGTTGATATCAAAAAAAAATAAAGGGTTCTTTTTGCTGAAAGTCGACGGGGGGCGGAGCGGAAATATCTATACGGTGGTGTTGAATGTTTCTGCGGTGGGGGTCATTTTGAGAAAGGATGTGGAATGCATTGAAGAGGGGGTAATGTACATTTTCTCAGAGCTGGAGGAGAAGGGGATATATCCATAATAAAAACGGTGCTAGCCTCTGAGACCTCCCCAAAATAAGGTGTCAGTCTGACACCTTTATCAAAACGAAAATTAAGAAACTCCATGCTCGGCCGTTATCAACTAGAAGAACCATAGCCAGGTTCTTGGCCGATTGGGATGCAAAGACCCTGGACAGGCCTGGTCTGCCACGACGCAACCCATGCGAAGCAGTGACGGCCAACGCACTTCATGGAGCAATAAATGCGGAAAAAACTCCCAATACTGCGGATCATCCGCCAGACGCTGGACTATCTGGGCGACCACGGCGGGCCATTGATCGGAGCATCGCCGCTATTGATCCTGATTCTGCTGGGGGGTGTGGTTTTGGGCATGCACCTGAACCACATGGCATATGTCGAGCAAAGCAAGCTGCTGGAGCTTGCCGGCTGGGTGGTGAGTACCGCCGCGCCAGTCCTGGCGGCGGTGGCTTGGCATCGGTGCATCCTTCTGGGCGAAACTCCTGCGCCTCGTCTTGTGGCAGGCAAGCCCGAACGCATGTATTTCATCGTACTGTTGGTGAGTGCCGCGTTAGCGTTCGCGGTTGCGCTTCTGGGCTACATCGTGATGCTGTTTTCCGAGGGATCAGCCGGCCCGCATTGGCTTGGCATGGTGTTGGTGCTGTTGTTGATATTGTCGCCATGCTTTTTCCTGGGGTATTTCTTTCTGGCGTTGCCGCACGCAGCCTTGACCGGCAGGATGGACATGTCGCGGATTGCGGGGCTGGTGAAGGGCAACCGGTTACGCCTGTTCGCGGTGGCCATGTTGCCCGTGCCGCTGTTGCTGCTGTTGGAGGCTGTTCGGATCTTTCTGCTGCAGGTGCCGCGGGCGCCGGGCATCTCGTTTTATCTGTATACGGCCATATCGACCTTTGCTTTCACTTTGGTTTCCGTGACGTCGATGTCTGTCAGCTATCGGACGCTGGCGTTGACGTCAACGGAAGAGCGCGCAGACTCCCCGCTCGTATCGTGATCGGTCGGCAATAGTGCCATGCCAGGCCACCTGGTAAGGCGTGAGACTACATTTTCCTCAGCTGAAACGGTGGTCTCCGCTTGATGCATATGTCGAAATTTATCTTGTGCCGAGGTTTTTGAAGTGTCGAATTTGGTGTTTCGAATATTGGTTCCCGTGTTAGTGCTATCTGGCGGACTCTCAGGTTGCTCAGCAACCAATCCTAATATTCTCAAGAGCTACGACGTGACCCAAGCTTCACGTGTCCGTGTTTTTGTCTACACCGCCGATCGAATTCGTCTGGACTTTGATCGTACCTGCTACACCAGTCCTGGCCTGTTGGGGCATGGGCAAGGGTTGGAGACCATTCAGCGGGGCCATTACCAGGGTAGTCGCAGTATTGGCATGCCTCCCACTTCAAAGCATGGCGACGCTGTCTTCGATGAATTCATCATAAAGGCCGGCATCCCCTTAACCATATATGGCCAGGTCGGCGGTACGTATCATTCGCCGGCAGTCTCCATTTATATGCGCGAAACGCGTGATGCAGGCTATTTCACCCCGAGAGCCGGCGCCGACTACGAGATATATGTGCGGGATCGCAAAGTGGTCGTCGAAGATCTGGGCGCAACTGGCACAGGCAAGGTTGGTCGAGTCGTTGAACTCACCCCCACGAAGGCTTGCGCTGCCAATGGAAGTTAAGGGGAATAGCCAAGACCCGGAGTCTGCCCGGCTTCAAAGAATGGAACATTGAGGAAGGCCATTCTTCGCCGTTAGTAGCTGGCAGAGGAAAGCCGGTCTGGCCCCGATCGGCATTGAGATGCGGACGAATCAAGACGCCGGTTGCATCTTCCACATTGAACGTTCACTCGGCTCTTTGGGCCGGCTGCCGGGCTTGCCCCCAAAGCCTGGGATGTTTGCGTTTCACAAGTCTTTGCGCACAGGCGCCTGCTGACGATTTCTTGCTTAGGCGGATGGATAGTCAGTGTTTCCCTTTCAACGGCCCCGTAGTCGTGATTTTTGCGCTTCCTGCGCCATCGTCTGCGAATTTTTCGTCAATTCCGTTCAACAATAGTTCTTTGTTGCGAATTTACAAAATGAAGTTTATTGTGATTTATTGTTGTTTAAGGCAAAATAGCCAAACAAATAGTTTCAATGTGAAACGCAAATCGCGACATGGCGAAGCTCCTCCGTAAGGCACCGGGCGACGGGTTTTCTGCCCTGGCGCATGGTTGCGGGGGGGCCTGCGCCAGGACTTTGGCCGCCTTTTACGAGTTGATATATGAAGAAATTGCTTTGTATCGTTCTTATTTTCCTGAGCGGTTGCGCAGTCAAGCAGCCGCCGCCCAAGTACCAATTGGATAAACAGGCCAATCAAGCCTTCATCCAGTCCGGTAAATCGGTGGAAATTTTCTATCACGATGACAACTTCGTGGTCATGGATCTAGGCGGATCCCAAGCGGCCGGTTTGCTTGGCATTCTCGGCCCGGTAGGTCTCTTGGTCGGCCTTTCGGCACACGCGGCACACAAACTGGATTTCAGGGCGCGCACCGAACGGCGCTCCGAGGAGTTTTCCAAACTGGTCGGCGAGAACATTTCCGATCAGAGCATCAACCAGGCGTTCGCACGCCAGATTGGCGACTTGCTAGCCAAGGACGGCCGGGAAGTAAAGGTCACGAAGGTGACGCGTCCCTCGGGCAGTGACGACCTGGCGGCGAGTGTGTCCGAGGACCTGGTGCCCACCGAAGGGCATATGCAACTGCTCTTGCGATTGACCACGGGATACGCCGCTGCCTCCGCGACGGATAGCTACAAGCCCATGACCGTCATTGAATACGCGCTGAAAGACGAGCATGGCAAGCCGCTCATGGCACGATCCTTTAACCGCTTTTATGGCGACTCCGACAAGACCTTCCTTACCTTTGCAAGCTTGATTGAAGACTACAAGGGCGCGCATGGTGAGCTGGGCGCGAGGCTGAGCTATTGGAGCGAGCCGGTCTACACGGAGATCTTCCGTTTTCCAGATCAAGTCGCCGCGAAATAAGTAACGCTCGACGGTTCAACTTCCCGGTGCGCCGGCGATCAAAGTCGCTGGCGCACCGGGCACAGGCTGGAGGGCCTATCCATGCAGAAGTTTTTTTTCGTGCGCAGCAGATACTGCGGCGTGGGTGCAGCGATCCTGACCTTGGCCATGTTGGTTGGATGTACGACGGCCGGGCAGAGTTCGGCGCGATACTCGGTCGCCGCGCTGGATCCGGCAAAAGGCGTCGTCGTCGGGACGGTATTCGAACGCGCGGTGTTCGTACCATATGGCGCCTATTTCTATCTGCAATCCTCCGACGGCAAGCGCATCATGCTTGAGAGCGGAGGGGGCGGCGGAAAGCCCGCCATCGTCAACAATCCGCCCAAAGTGCCTAAAGGGGTGGGAAGCACCTTCGCATTGCAGCTTGCGCCAGGGAAGTATCAGATTACCCGTTGGGCGCTGGATTACGGCCGTCGGATCAAGGTATCGGAGGGCTTCGCGCAGGCGATTGAATTCGAGGTCATTCCAGGGCAGATCGCGTATTTGGGACGGTTGGACGCCAGCCGTTTTCTGGAAGTTGCGTCCATACACGACAACTACGCGGAAGACCTTCCTTACTTGAAAACCAGGCACCCCAGCCTGGAATCGGTGGAAATCGTCAATCGATCGCTGCGCGTGCAAGGGTGGTGGCTGCCCGACCCCACCGGCAAAGCCATTCTTGAACGTACGGGCGGCGGGACTTGCGATCAATGCTAGCGCCTTGCGGCATGGCAAGGCGGGGCAGCGTCGCTACGTCATCCATCGCAAAAACGTAAGCATGGATGGCGAGATTGATGTGGTAGCGCACCGTTCCATCCCGCTGTTTCAAATCAAGAAAAAGCAAACACCAGTTCATAAAAACTCCGGTTAGAGAACCTCTCCCAAAAATAAAATCTGAAAGCGCGACGACTGGCCGGCAGGATGCCGCTAGCGGGCCTGGCGCTTTTCGGGTTTTTGAGATTTGGGGGATCATGAGGTTCGCTAAAAAAATAACTTACGTCCTGAAGCGCGCTGTTTTCCGGGTTTCTCCAGCTCTTTTGAGAATGTCAGGCGCCGATTTCCGGCTGCGGGTGCCCAGCCGGACGTTCATGGAGCAAGAGGTCTTTGCCTACATCAATGACCACTTCCGGCGTGCTGCGGCGGCGCCGGCGGCCAGGTGCCTTTTCATTGGCCTGGACAAGCACAACTGGCATTACGACCGGCTGCTGGATCTGGACTTCTATTCGATCGACCTGAATCCGCGCAACGCCGCCTACGGCCCGCCCAACAGGCACGTGGTGGGTTCGGCGACTGAACTGTCTTCGTACTATCCGCCGCATGGCTTTGACGTGGTGTTCGCCAACGGACTGATCGGCTTCGGCCTGGATACGGAAGACGCATTCAATCAGTTGATGTTTGAATGCCATCACGTGCTGGCCGACGACGGGATGCTGGTGCTTGGCTATAACGACAAGCCCGATCGGCTGAAATTCAAGGTCGAGCAGGCGAAGGGATTTCAGGTCTTCAAGACATTCGAACCCGGAATAGCGGGGATGACCGGCGCGCGCCACGTCGTGGCGGACGGGTTTCAGCATTGTTATGTGTTCTTGAGGCCGCGGCGCCTTGGACTGGCGCAGCAGGGCCTGGCTTGGTAGGGGCATCGCAAAGCGCAAAGCGGTCCGCCATTTCAAAAACGTAATCCCGCTATCCGCTTTCTGTCCGCATCGCTTTCCTAGAATTTGATCGTGCAGTCCCCTCCACGATACATAGGAAACAAGCATGCAGATCATCCGCAAAGCCGCATTCATCCTGGCACTGTCGGCCGCCGCTACCGGCGCGGCGCTGGCGCAGTCCGCGCCGCCGCCCGCTGGTTTGGCCAATCCTTATGGCCCCTCGTTGACGCGCGCCGAAGTGCTGGCCGACCTGGCGCTCTGGAAGCGCGCGGGGGTGGACCGGTTCTGGCGCGGCGAAGAGACGCCGGACATCTATAGCCCGGAGTACAAGGCGGCATTCACCGAATACTTCCGCCTGCGTTCGGGGCCGGAGTACCAGGTTGAAGTACAACGCCAGAACGCGTCGCGGCGATAGCCGCCGGCGCGGCAGGAGCGCCCGGCGTGGCCGAATCCTCCGTGATCAATCCCCCCGAGTCCAGCCCCAGGTTGCAGCTTGCCGACCTGGAGCTGGACTTGTTGCGTTGCCGCGCCTACCGCGACCGGCAGTTCCTGCCGCTCACGCCCAAGGAATTCGGCTTGCTGGCCTTTCTGATGCAGCGGCCCGGGGTCGTGTGCGTGGGATGGGAGCTGGCCGAGCAGGTCTGGAAAATGAAGCTGCATATCCACGACAAGCGCAATTTCAAGTCGCATGCGGTTGCGGTCGCCATGCGCAGGCTGCGCAAGAAAGTGGACGCAGGCCCGGGGCCCAAGCTGCTGCATACGATACGGGGCGGCAGCTATATGCTGGCGGCGGGTCCTTTGTGATCGGCACAAGCCTTCATGCGCGGCCGGCAACTGCGCGGTGTCAAAAAAACGCGCGCCGGAAAGGCGCGCGGCGATCATCTGGCCTTCCCTTCGCGGAGGAGGGCGCGATCAAGGGACTCCCTGCATACAGCGTCTTGTGAAAGCTTGCGCTAGAACCGGTGGCGGATGCCCATGTTCACTTCGGTCGCCTTGACGTTGTCCAGGAACGCCCAGTTGGTGGTGTAGGACGCTACCGCATACAGATCGGTCCGCTTGGACAGGTTGTAGTTGTAGCCCAGGCTGTAGGTGTTGCTGGTGGCATCGCCGCCCGTGAGCTGCTTGTTGTTGGCGTCGGCGCGCTGCCACGATGCGAACGCGCCGCCGGATCTGCCGACCGGGGCGGCCAGCGCCAGCATGTAGGCGTTGGAGCGGAAGCCCTTGACGAATGCGTAGGACGGGGTGCCGGTGAAGCCGCCGATGCTGCCGCCATTGGGGAAGCCTTTGCCCGCGAACCAGCCGTCGCTCATGCGGTTGTAGGCCAGGGCGACCTTGACGACCTCGAAGTCGTAGGAGCCGCCGACAATGTAGGAGCGCGGCGTGGCGTCGGTCTGGCTTGGGCTCAGCTTGTTCGAGGCATTGAGCTGGTCATAGGTGGCAAAGCCCATCACGGGGCCGTTGTCGTAGCGCAGGCCGGCCGTGATGGCGCGGGTGTTGTCGGCGGTGGCGAAGCCTGTCTGGGCCAGGCGGCGGTCGTCGGCGTTGAAGGCATAGCCGACTGCGCCCTTGAAGCCGCCCATCGACGGGGTTTCATAGACGACCAGGTTGTCGTAGCGCACGAAGTAGGCCGAGCTGAAGCCCAGGCCCGCGCCGGTGTTCAACTGATTGAAGCCGCCGCCGAACGACGAGCCGAACATGCCGGTGAAGTAGCGCGCGGCGACGTTGTATTGCCGGCCCAGGCGGACTTCGCCCCAGTCGGCGCTGCCCAGGCCCACGGTGGCTTCGCGGCCGAACAGGCGGCCGCCTTGCAGCGAGTTGCCGTTGCGGCTGTCGTAGCCGGACTCCAGCTGGAAGAGCGCATACAGGCCGTCGCCCAAGTCTTCCTTGCCGCGCAGGCCCCAGCGCGAACCCGCTGTGGTGCCGGTGGTGGATCCGATGCGGCTGCTGTCGACGCGGGTGCGGCTGCCGGTGGCGGGATCGGTGTAGGCGCCATCGACGTTGGCGTAGCCGATGCCGGTGTCGATAAGGCCATAGAGCGTGACGGAAGAGGGCTGCGCATAGGCGGCGCCAGACAGTGCCGTGGCGGCCGCCGCGGCGTATAGCTTTTTCATGGGGACTCCGTGAGCGGGGAAGATCGATATGCGTCATACCGACCGGAAGCCACGGAAACCATGTCTTCTGGCGGATTGGCAGGGCCAGTGTGCAGGCCGTCGCCCGACAATCCGCAGTCATTGGAATTACAAATCCGATCGTCCCGGCGTCACGGTTCTGTCATGTCCGCATGGGTCGTACGCCGCCTGCCTTATCCCTCCAATCCCCCCAGATCCGGAGGCCGGTTCTCGATGATGGCCTCCATGCTGAAGAACCCGGTCACCGTGGAAAGCTCGAAATCCGTGATCAGCTTCTGGTAGAAGCGGTCGTACCCGGCCATGCCGCGGCAGACCACCTTGATCAGGTAATCCCAGTCCCCGCCGATGCGATAGAACTCCGTGACTTCGGGCAGGCGTTCCACATGTTGGCGAAAGCCGTCAGCCCAGGCCTTGGCGTGATGGCTGGTGCGGATCATTACGAAGACCGTCAGGTCCAGTCCCAGTTCGACCAGATTGACCTCGGCCCGGGTGCCGCGAATGATGCCGCAGGCGTTCAAGCGCTGCAGCCTGCGCCAGCAGGCGTTTTGCGACAGGCCGACGCGATCGGCCAGCTCGCGTTGCGACAGCGCGCCGTCCTTTTGCAGGCAGGAGATGATATTCAGATCAAATTTATCTATTTTTTCCATTTAAAAGATCAAATGACCCAATTTATTAGGTTTTTGGCAAAATTTAGGTGAGGTTTCAAATTTCTTTCCATCGTATGATATTTCGGTGTGCCCAGGAACATCCCCGACATGAATACGCCTACCAAAACGACCCCCGCCAAGATCACTCCGTTGCAGCAATTCCAGGAAAGCCTGAAGACGGACGACGTGGCCGCGGCGCTGGCCGAGGGGCTGATCGGCAAGGATGCGGTGGTCGAGGGGCCCTATGGCATCAAGCCGCTGGTGTACGCCGACTACGTTGCGTCCGGCCGGGCGCTGATGCAGGTCGAGCGTTTCATTCTTGAGCAGGTGCTGCCGTACTACGCCAACTCGCATACCGAGGCGTCATACTGCGGCGGTTTCATTACCCGCCTGCGCCGCGAGGCGCGCGCGGCGATTGCGCGGTGCTGCGGCGCGAGCGATGAGCATGCCGTGATTTTTGCGGGGTCTGGCGCGACGGCGGGGATCAACCGGCTGGTGCATCTGTTCGGCGTGCGCGAGGCCATCGCCGCGGGCCGCAAGGTGCGCGTCATCATCGGCCCCTACGAACACCATTCCAACATCCTGCCGTGGCGCGAATGCGGCGCTGAAGTCGTCGAGCTGGCGGAAAGCCCGGAAGGCGGCCCCGACCTGGCGCAGCTGGACGCGGCGCTGCAAGCCGGGGAGGGTGCGCTGGTCATCTGCGCGCTGTCGGCGGCTTCGAACGTGACGGGCATCGTGGCGGATGTGGCGGAAGTGACCCGGCGCGTCAAGGCCGCGGGCGCGAAGATGCTGTGGGACTACGCAGGTGGTGCGCCTTATCTGACGATGCGGATGACGCCTGCTGCCGACGCGGCGATCGACGCGATTGTTTTCTCGCCGCACAAGTTCATCGGCGGCCCGGGCGCCTCGGGCGTGCTAATCGTGCGCCGCGACGCGGTGCTGGACACCAAGCCCACCTGGCCCGGCGGCGGCACGGTGCGCTTTGTTTCGCCCGCGGGCCACGACTACAGCGGCAGCCTGGAAGCGCGCGAGGAAGCGGGCACGCCCAATGTGGTGGGCGATATCCGCGCGGCGCTGGTGCTGCTTGTGAAGGAAGCGCTGGGCGCCGATTTCATGCGCCAACGCAATCAACACTTCGTACAGCGCGCGCTGGCCAGATGGCAGGGCGCTGCGCAGTTGGAACTGCTGGGTTCGCTGACGGCGGCCCGTTTGCCGATCTTCTCGTTCCGGGTGCGCAACGGCCGCGGCGGCTTCGTGCATCAGCAACTGGTGACGCGCATGCTGAGCGACCGCTTCGGCATCCAGGCGCGCGGCGGTTGCGCCTGCGCCGGACCCTACGTGCATCGCCTGCTGGATATCGACGCGGAAGAGTCGCAGCAGATGCGCCAGGCCATCCTGGACGGCCGGGAAATGGAAAAGCCAGGCTTCATCCGCTTGAACTTCAGCGTGCTGCTGCCCGACGAGAAAGCCGATTTCATCCTGGATTCGGTGCTGGCGCTGGCCGCGGATGCGACCGAGTTCGAGCACCGCTACGGCTTCGATCCAAGCCGGGCCATCTTCTTCCCGCACAGCGCTGAGAAGCAGGCCGCCTGAGCCGCGCGCCCGCCGGCTGGCGGGCCGCTCAATCCTTCATCTGCAGGCCGCAGGTTCTGATCCATGCGGCCTTTTTGTCGGCCAGTTCCTCGGACGCGTCGCTCAGCGCGCGCGCCATCTTCGCCGGAAACTCGACCCCCTTGCGGCGGCAGGCCTCGAAGTCGTCGACCAGGGCGTAGCGCGCATCCAGCAGGTCCAGCCGGCCCTGGCACAGCTCGCGATTCAATTGCAGATCGTTGGATGCTTCGCGCGTGCGCTGCACGTCCTGCGCGCGGTCGATGCGCGCCTGCTCTGCCTGGACCTGCGCAACGCAGTCTTGCGCGACGGCGGGGGCGCTGGCGGCGCAGAGGAGCAGGACGGCGAGGGAGCGTCGGTCAAGAGCGGCCATGCGGGGATACCTTGGGAATGCGACTGAATGGGCAGCATCATAACTGCCGCGAGCATCAGTGCGCCGGATGGGCAGATCCGTCCGAACCCGCTGCCGCCAGATGCTTCCAGATCGCCTCGGCCACTGTCTGCGGCGCAATGCTGGCCATGTCGCCCTTTACGGCGGCTTCAATCGGATGCAGCCAGGGCACATACCGCAACGCAGGAGTGGCGCCGAACAGACCTATGGTCGGTATTCCGTGGGCCGCCGCAATGTGCATGCCCATGCTGTCGTTGGAAACAAATACCGAACAGCGCGCGATCAGCGCCTGGCTATCGCATATGTCCGTGGCCTGTTGCGTTGCGTCCAACAAGACAATGGACTCGGGCAGCAAGCTGCGAATTTCTTGGGCGATCTCCTGGACATCGCTGCCGCCCACCAATGCAAAACGCAGTCCGCTATCTTGCGCATGCAAGATGCGCGCGACCTCCGCAAAAGCTCTGCCGCTATAGCGTTTGCAGGGTATCGATCCATTCAAGCCGAAGCCAACCGTCCGCGATTGCGCTTGGCAGAACTGGATGGCCTTGCTGCTCGCCGAATCTGTACAGAATAGCGACGGATAACGTGGCTCATACTGATAGCCAGCCTTGGCATACAGCAACGGCAGCCATGTATAGATGTCGGGGTGCGGGGTTCCTTTGCGGCGTACCCAGAGACGATGCGTGAGCAGTGCCGCGAGATGCGGATGATGCATGCGTACGAAACCGATGCGCCGTGGAATTCCTGCCAAGCGGGCCGCCAGCGCAATGTGAGTACGGAAGGTAAAGAGAAACAGGCTGTCGTAGGCGCGATCCGCCAGCACCTGCTTCACCCGTGTGATTCGTTCCCAGCCTTGCAGCCGGTTTTCCGATCGCAGCGAGATGACTTCCCCTACATAGGGCTGAGCGCGGAACAGTTCTTGCGCGGACTCATTTTGAGTCATGAGCAATGAGACCGTCCCTCCGGTTTGTTCGGCCAATGCCCGGGCAAAAACCATGCTGAGCACTCCGTCGCCGATGCCGCCGGAAATATAAATCGCACAATTTCGCGCAGTGCTGCACGAGACGGAGGGGGCGGTCGACATGGCATCCAATAGATACGCTCACTGCCCTTTGAAAAGGAACTGAATTTCGGATCCATTAGTCTGGCGGAGGTATGTTTCCTGCGTGTGTAGTTTTTTGTATTGAATATATGGAAAGAGTGTTGTGCGATGGCCCTGGATCAGGTGATGGCAGGTGGGGGGGCAGCGGGCGCATGACGCATCCCATGCCTCTTAAGTTCTACTCCAATTTATCCCCTGGTTACTGGTCGAAAACCCAGTTTACGGTTGCCTGAAACTCGCCTACTGTTCTTTACATATCAACGACTTGCAACGCCGCCTGGCGCGCTCGCGAGACAGTCGGAGATAGAAATTTCTGTTTTATCAACAAGTTACGTTGGAGATGAAAGAGAATGACCGATACCCTCATCAAGGTCGACCTGGCCCAATCCCCCTACGAGAACGCACAGATCCACAATCGCTGGCATCCGGACATTCCGATGGCCGTGTGGGTCAAGCCCGGGGATGACTTCGTGCTGGAAACCTATGACTGGACCGGCGGCGCAATCAAGAACGACGACAGCGCCGACGACGTCCGCGACGTGGACCTGTCCACGGTGCACTTTCTCTCGGGGCCGGTGGGTGTGGAAGGGGCCGAGCCTGGCGACTTGCTGGTGGTGGACCTGCTGGACATCGGCGCCAAGCCGGACAGCCTGTGGGGGTTCAACGGCTTCTTCAGCCGCAATAACGGCGGCGGCTTCCTGACCGAGCATTTTCCGCACGCGCAGAAATCCATCTGGGATTTCCATGGCATGTTCACCTCGTCCCGCCATATCCCGGGCGTGAACTTCGCCGGGTTGATCCATCCCGGGCTGATCGGCTGCCTGCCGGACAAGAAGCTTCTGGATACCTGGAACCGGCGCGAGCAGGCGCTGATCGACACCAATCCCAACCGCGTGCCGCCGCTGGCCAATCCGCCCGCGCCGAAGACGGCGCACATGGGCGCCATGCAGGGAGCGGAGCGCGACAAGGCGGCGGGCGAGGGCGCGCGCACGGTGCCGCCGCGCGAGCACGGCGGCAACTGCGACATCAAGGACCTTTCGCGCGGCGCGCGCGTGTTCTTTCCGGTCTATGTGAAGGGCGGCGGCCTGTCGGTGGGCGACCTGCATTTTTCGCAGGGCGACGGCGAGATCACGTTCTGCGGCGCCATTGAAATGGCGGGCTGGGTGCACATGCGCGTGTCGCTGATCAAGGGCGGCATGGACAAGTACGCGATCAGGAATCCGATCTTCAAGCCCAGCCCGATCACGCCGGCCTACAAGGACTTCCTGATCTTCGAAGGCATTTCGGTGGACGAATCCGGCAAGCAGCACTACCTGGACGTGAACGTCGCGTACCGGCAGGCCTGCCTGAACGCCATCGAGTACCTGAAGAAGTTCGGCTATTCGGGCGCCCAGGCGTATTCGTTGCTGGGCTGCGCGCCGGTGCAGGGGCATATCAGCGGGGTGGTGGACATCCCTAACTCCTGCGCCACGCTGTGGCTGCCGACGGAGATTTTCGACTTCGACATCCAACCGTCGGCGTCCGGCCCCGTCAAGCACATCCAGGGCGGCGTGGACATGCCGCTGTCGCGCGACCGCTAGGAGCCATCCCATGCCCATGTATGACTATGCCTGCGGCGATTGCGGCGAGTTCGCGGCGCTGGTGCCCCTGGCCCAGTGGCGCGATCCCGCGGCCTGCCCGCAATGCGGCGCGATGTGCGGCCGCATCCTGGGCGGGGCGCCGGCGATATCGGCGCTATCTTCCGCGGTGAACCGGGCGCGCGCGGTCAATGAGCGCAGCGCCCACGAGCCGCGCAGTTCGCGTTCCGGCCACGGCATGAATTGCGGATGCTGCTCCGGCGGCAAGACGGCGGGCAAGACGCGCACCACGCCCGATGGGGCGAAGTCGTTCGCGGGCGCCAGGCCCTGGATGATCAGCCACTGAGGACGCGCCGATGGCGCATAAAACAAGGCCCCGCTCGAGCGGGGCCTTGTTCTTGCGAGGCGCGAGCAACGGGCTCAGGCCTCCAGTGGCGCCACCGCGGCGCCCTGGATCTTGTGGCGGGCCAGGGCTTCGGCGACGAAGCCCGATTTCTTCATGGCTTCGACGAAGGCGGCCAGGTAGGCGCAGGCCTTGTCGCCGCGGCTCTTGGGTACGCCCATGGCCTGGCGGATCAGCATGAAGTGACCGTCCAGCAAGCGCAGGCCGCCCAGGCGCTGCGCATCGGCTTCAAGCTGCTGCTTCACGCCTGCGGCGACTTCCATGTTTTCCTGCATGAAGGTGTCGACGACGGCGGGCGAGGTCGGTGCGCGGAAGATCTCCGCCTGCTTGAGTTCGCGCGTCAGATACAGGTCGTAGGCGCTGCCCTTGCCGACCACCACGCGCTGGCCCTTGCGGTCCACTTCGTCCATGCTGGCGATGGGCGAGTCCTGACGTACCAGGTAGGCGCCTTCGATGACCACGTAGGGCGCGGTGAAGGCAATCTGCGCGCCGCGCAGCGGATCGATGGCGAAAAAGCCCACGTCGGCCTCTTCGGCGGCCACGGCATTGACGGATTCGCCGGCCGACTTGAAGACCACCAGTTCCAACTGCACGTCCAGGCGCCGCGCCAGTTCAGTTGCCAGGTCGACCGAAACGCCGCCGGCCTGGCCGGTGACGGGGTCGGCGTGCGCGAGGATGGGATTGCCCAGGTTGATGGATGCGCGCAACGCGCCGGTGGGGGCGAAGGCGGAAAGCAGCTCGTGGTCGGTCTTCATGGTTTCCTTGGGCATAGGGGCGCGCACCGCGCGCACGATGCGGCAAGCATAGCCGCAAGCGCGCGCGTTGCGCGACGCCTTATTGCGCGCGGCGCAGGACGTAGTGCGGGGCCAGCGGGCCGGTCGGGCGGGTGCCGTCGCGGTACAGCATGGTCACCTGGTTTTCGCCCACGAAGTAGCGCTGGCTGTCGCCGGACGCGTCCAGGCGGATGGTGCTGCCGTCGGACTCCCAACTGAATGAACCCGTCACCACCTCGGGCTGTGGCTGGCGGTCCAGGTACTGAGTCTGTCTTTCGTAGCGGCCGTCCTGTTCCAAGGTCAGGCGGGTGCGGATGCCCGGGCAGTCGGCGCAGGGCAGGGTGCCTTCGTAGCTGCCGGCCCAGTCCAGCGAATCGCGGGCGGTGTGGCTGTCGACGGGGGCGGAGCCGCCGGCGCCGGGCCGGGAGGGCGCGCAGCCGGCGAGCAGGGCTAGCGTCAGGGCGCAGGTCAGGGTGGTTTTCATCATGGCGAGCTCCTGTTTGGCAAACCGGTCACGATACGGACAGTAACGGGGCGGTGCTGAAACGGGATGTAAAGCGCGGGGGCCGGCAGCGGCCGTGCATGCGCTACGCTACCTTATTTTCCAGGCGCACCGGCCCGGGCCTTCCCTCTTGAACAGGACGATTCCGATGAAAGGCGAACACCGTTACAACGTCACCGTCGACTGGACCGGCAACACCGGCTCCGGCACGTCCAGCTACGCGGCCTATTCCCGCGACCACGTGATCCGTGCGGCGGGCAAGCCCGATGTGCCGGGATCGTCCGATCCGGCCTTCCGCGGCGATCCCGCGCGCTGGAATCCCGAGGACATGCTGGTGGCGTCGCTGTCCGCGTGCCACAAGCTCTGGTATCTGCACTTCTGCGCGGTCGAAGGGGTGACGGTGGAGGCCTACCGCGACGAGGCCGAAGGCGTCATGGTCGAGGACCGCGAGCGTGGCGGCTTCTTCAGCGCCGTCACCTTGCGCCCCGAAGTGACCATCCGCGCTGGCGACGACGCTGCGCTGGCGGCCGAACTGCACGAGCGCGCGCATCATTTCTGCTTCATCGCCAATTCGGTCAACTTCCCGGTGCGTTGCGAGCCGCGCATCGTGCAAGCTGCCTGAGGACCATCGCCATGCTGACCATTTGGGGACGCCGCAGTTCATTCAATGTGCAGAAGGTGCTGTGGCTGGCGGGAGAGCTGGGCCTGGAGTACGAACATGTGCTGGCTGGCGGCGAGCACGGGCTGCTGGACACGGCCGAGTTCCGCGCCATGAGTCCGCACGGCAAGGTGCCGCTGCTGCGCGATGGCGCGACGACGGTCTGGGAGTCCCATGCCATCCTGCGCTATCTGGCCGCGCGCGACGGCGCCGGCCGCTTCTGGGCGGACGACCCCGCGCAGCGGGCCGGCGCCGACGGCTGGATGGACTGGGCCCAGACCGCCTTGCAGCCAGCCTTTCTGACGGGCGTGTTCTGGGGCTGTTACCGCACCCCCGAGGCGCAGCGCGACACGGCGGCCATCGAGCGCTCCATCGCCGCCACGCATGCCTGCCTGCGGCAACTGGACCGCGCGCTGGCGGACCGTCCGTATCTGGGCGGCGAAACCCTGGGCCTGGCCGACATTCCGGCGGGCACCACGCTCTACCGCTACTTCGAACTGGACATCCCGCATCCGTCCATGCCCCATCTGCAGGCCTGGTACGAGCGCCTGCAGGCCCGTCCCGCCTATCGCGAACATGTGATGGTGCCGTTCGGGGAGCTGCGCGGGCGGCTGGCTTTCTAGCCGGATTTACAAATTTTCCGGCGGGCGATGTCACGTCATGGCAGGCTGTCTCGTCCTACGGGTAATGGCGCCGCATCCTGCGGCGCATGCCTACCTTGCCGGAGACCCGCCATGAGCACCGCCCGCCTGAACGCCTACACCGCCTCGCCCAAGGCCATGAAAGCCATGATCGCCCTGAACGACTTCGTCGAAAGCTGCGGCCTGGAACACAGCCTGCTCGAACTGGTGAAGATGCGCGCTTCGCAGATCAATGGTTGCGCCTACTGCCTGCACATGCATTCCACCGATGCCCGTAAACAGGGCGAAACCGAAATGCGCCTGTACCTGCTGGATGCCTGGCGCGAATCTTCGCTGTACAGCGAGCGTGAGCGCGCCGCGCTGGCGTGGACGGAGTCGTTGACCAGACTTGCCGATACTCGCGCGCCGGACGCGGACTACGCCGAAATGGCAAGGCATTTCAACGAGGAAGAGCAGGTCAACCTGACCGTCGCCATCAATATGATCAATAGCTGGAACCGCATCGCAGTCGGGTTCCGCTCGCAGCATCCCAAGCACTGAGGCCAGGCCGTATGAGCGCGTCCGCCATTCCCGATGCCGTTGCCGACTTCGAGCCCCATCGCAGGCATTTGCAGGGCCTGGCCTACCGCATGCTGGGGTCATGGGCGGAGGCCGAGGACATCGTGCAGGACGCGTGGCTGCGCTGGCGCGACGCGGACCGCGGCCGGGTCGAGACGCCGCGCGCCTTCCTGTCGCGGACGGTCACGCGGCTGTGCCTGGACCAGTTGAAATCGGCGCGCGCGCGGCGCGAGGAGTACGTGGGGCCATGGCTGCCCGAACCCTTGCCCGATGCGGGCAGCTATGAGGCGGCGGGTGCGGGGGAGATTGCGCACGATCTGTCGGTGGCGCTGATGCTGGCGCTGGAGCGCCTGTCCGCATTGGAACGGGCCGCTTTCCTGCTGCACGACGTGTTCGACATGCCGTTCGCGGAGATCGCGGCGACGCTGGGCCGGAACGAGTCAGCCTGCCGCCAGTTGGCCGCGCGGGCGCGCAGCCGCGTGCGCGACGCGCGTCCGCGGTTCGCAGTGACGGAGCAGGAAGGCGCGCGCATCGCCGATGCCTTCTGGCAGGCGTCGCGCGCGGGCGATGTGGATGCCCTGCGCAGCCTGTTGGCGCATGACGCCGTGCTGCATGCGGACGGCGGCGGCAAAAAGCTGGCCGTGTTCAGGCCCATTCTGGGCAGCGACAAGATCGCGCGTTTTTTTGCCGGTCTGGCGAAAAAGCCCAGCGGCCAGTTCCTGGACGCCGTGGTGACGCAATTGAACGGCATGCCGGGGGTGCTGGCGACCGAACTGGACGGTTTGCCCCGGTCCACCACGCTGGAGGTGCGCGACGGCAGGATCGCCGCCATCTACATCGTGCGCAACCCTGATAAGCTGCGCCATGTCGCGGCGCTGCCGCCGCAGCCGACCGCGCCCCAGGATGATTCCGCACCTCACTGACTATCCGCAGGACCTGCCCGTACTGGGGCTGGAAGGCTTGCGGCTGCGCCCATTGCGGGAAGCAGACGCGGCCGATTGGCACGCATATCTGCGCGACGAGGCGGTCACGCGCCATACCAGCTGGCAGTTGGACGGACCGGATACGCTGGTGCGCCTGATCCGCGGTTATGGTCAGCCAGCGGTATCGCACAGCCTGCGCCTGGCCATCGTCACGCTGGACGGCGTCTTGGCGGGCACCATAGGCTTGAACGAGATCGCTGCGTCCGCGCGGCGCGCGGAGATCGCCTATGACGTCGCGCCGCCGTACTGGCGGCGTGGCATCGCCACGCGCGCCTGTGTGTCCGTGACCGAGTGGGCCTTGCGCGAGCTGGGCTTCGCACGCATCCAGGCTACCGTGCTGGATACCAACGTGGCGTCGGCCGGCGTGCTGGAACGCTGCGGTTTTCAGCGCGAAGGACTGATGCGCCGCTACCGCCTGGTGCGCGGCGAACCTCGCGACTTCTGGATGTACGCGCGGGTCGCTGCCGCGCAGGACTGACGCCCAACCAATTTGAGAAAACCATGACCTCCGCTTTGATCGTGATAGACGTGCAGCGCGCGCTGTTCGAGACGAATCCCGCGCCAGCCGATGCCGAGGCCGTGCTGGCCCGCATCAATGCGCTGGCCGGGCGTGCGCGCGCGGCTGGCGCGCCCGTCATCTACGTGCAGCACGAGAGCCCCGGCAGCGCCATGGATCACGGCCAGCCGGGCTGGCAGTTGGACTCGCGGCTGCAACCGGAGGACGGCGACGTCCGCGTGCGCAAGACCACGCCCGATTCCTTTTTGCGCACCGGTCTGGCCGATGCGCTGGCGCAAGCCGGCGCCACGCAACTGGTCGTGTGCGGCTACGCCAGCGAGTTCTGTGTGGACACGACCGTGCGCCGCGCGGCCGCGCTTGGATATCCCGTCACGCTGGTTGCCGACGCCCACACCACCCAGGACAAGCCGCATGCGCCGGGCGCGCAGATCCGCGCGCATCACAACGCGACCTTGTCATCGATCTCCAGTTTTGGCGTGAAGATCGCCGCCATGCCTGCGGCGGACATCGTCTTCGCCGCCGCGGCTGCCCGGTGACCGCCATGGATCCTGAACTGCTGTCCTTGCTGGTCACGCGCACCATGCCCTTCGGCAAGTACCAGGGACGCCTGATCGCGGATTTGCCCGGGCCCTACCTGGCCTGGTTCGCGCGCAAGGGCTTTCCGCCGGGTGAATTGGGGCGTCTGCTGGCCCTGATGCACGAGCTGGACCACAACGGCTTGTCTTCCTTGCTGGCGCCGCTGCGCCAGTCCGCGCCGAAGAAGTAGGGCGCGGCCCGCGTAGGGCGGCCCGCCAGAGAAACCCCGGGAAACAACTGTGGCGGATTGTGTAGCGTCTTGGCACGCCGCGCGCCAGCGGCCGGGGATACCATAGTGCGGCATGTCCAGGGGCCCCGGAGCGCGCCCTGGACGTCAGTCCATTGAAGAGAGGTCGTCATGAAGAAACTCCACATTTCCGCCTTCCTGCTTGCCGCCTTGTGCGCGGCCGGCGCCGTACAGGCGCAGAATGCGGCGCCCGTCACGCAGGAATACCAGTACCCCAGCGTGCGCTCCAAGGACGGCAGCCTGTCGCCGCCTTCCACGTTGCGCATGACGGTCACGCCCGAAGCCGGCTCCGCGCCCGCGGTCATCCGCGACACGCCGGAAAGCCAGGCCCAGTACGTGCGCTGCCGCGAAGTGTCGGACCGCGCCGCCGTGTCGAACGCGCAGATGCAGGCCGGCGTGGCGCAGTGCCTGAAAGAGCTGGAGCAGCGTCGCCAGCAATAAGGCGCGCGCCGCTGCCCAACGGGCGGCTTTCCGTTCTGGTCAAACGGTAATAATATTCAATCTCATCAACAGCGCTGCCCGCCGCGACGGAGCCGCCATCTTGACCGCCGCCCATCCCGAACCTGATTGGACCGTATCGGCCGCCACGCCCGCTATTTCGCTGGCGGGCGGCACGCTGCGCTTTGGCCGCGACGAGCGCGTGCAGGAGCGCCTGGAGCCGGGCCTGAAGCTGGTGCTCGTGCTGGACGGGGACCTGCGCTATAGCGTGCGCGGCGCCGCGTCCATCCGCGTGAGCGGGCCCGCGCTGCACCTGAGCGTGTGCCAGGACGCCATGGGCATGGAGCACGAGTTTGGCGCCCATCAGTCCTTGCGCTTCGTGTCCTTGCGCACGGGACTGGACCATCTGCGCGATGCCTTTGCCATGGACCCGGCCCAATTGGCGGGCCTGCTGCGCGCGCCGCAGGCCGTTGGCGCATACGCCGAGGCCAATATGCGGGCGGACCGCAAGCTGGAGGCCCTGGGCCACCAGATGCTGGCCTGCCCGGTGCAGGGCGCGCTCAGGCGCATGTACCTCTCGGCCAAGGCGCTGGAACTGACCGCGCTTGCCTTGGGCGCGCTGCAGCCGGCGGAGCAGGGCGCTCCCGTGCGCGGCCTGACGCGCGCCGACGTGGAACGCCTGCATCACGCGCGCGACCTGGTTGCGGCGAACCTGCAGGACCCGCCCTCGCTGCCCGAACTGGCGCGACGCGTGGGCGTGAACGTCAACAAGCTCACCACCGGCTTTCGCAAGCTGTTCGGCCAGAGCGTCTACGCCTACGTGCGCGAGCGGCGCATGGAGCAGGCCCAGGCGCTGCTGGCCGAAGGCGCCTATACCGTGTCCGAGGCGGCCTACGCCTGCGGCTATACCGATTCGCACTTCACCAAGGCGTTCCTGCGCCGCTACGGCGTGCTGCCCAGCAGTGTCGCGCCGGGCCGCTAAGGCGTCGAAACTTCCGCAATCGCCAGCAAGACTTCCGCAATCGCCAACGCGCGGCCGCTGTCGTTCCTAGAATTACTTGAGAATTATTCTCAATAAAATTCTAAGAGGACAGGCAGTGCGAAAACAGGTGAAAACGGGGGCGCCGCGCAGGAACGCGGCGCGGGCGCGGCATTGGCCGCTGTGGCTGGCGGTGGCGACGGGGCCGGCGCTGGCGCAGGAGGCCGCGTCGCTGCCGGCGGTGACGGTCAGCGGCGAGGGCGTGGCGCAGGACACGGCGACCCTCGGCAAACTGCCGCTGACGCTGCGCGAGATTCCGCAGTCGGTGACGGTGATCGGGCAGGAGCGGATGCGCGAGCAGAACCTGCAAAGCCTGGATGAGGTGATGCAGCACGCCACCGGCATCACGGTGCAGCCCTATCAGCTGCTGACCACCGCGTATTACGCGCGCGGCTTCAAGGTGGATTCGTTCGAGCAGGACGGCGTGCCCGTGCTGATGGGCAACATGGCGGCATCGCCGCAGGACATGGCGGTGTACGAACGCGTGGAGATCCTGCGCGGCGCCAACGGCCTGATGCACGGCGCGGGCAATCCCGCCGCCACGGTGAACCTGGTGCGCAAGCGGCCGCAACGCGAGTTCTCGTTCAGCGGTTCCCTTAGCGCTGGAAGCTGGGACCGCTACCGTGCGGAGGCCGACCTGGGCGGCCCCTTGAACGACAGCGGCAGCGTGCGCGGCCGCATCGTCGGCGCCGTGGAAGACCGTGGTTATTTCTATGACGTCGCGGATCAGCAATCGGCGCTGCTCTACGCAATAGGCGAGGTGGACCTGGGGCCGGACACGGTGCTGTCCGCCGGCCTGCAGACCCAACGCATCCGCTCCACCACCAACATGGCCGGCGTGCCGCGCTACAAGGACGGCGGCGATATCGGCCTGAAGCGCTCGACCTACCTGGACGTGGCCTGGGACCGCTTCAACTGGGATACGACGCGTGTGTTCGCGGACCTGGAGCATCGCTTCGGCCAAGGCTGGAGCGCCAAGATCAGCGCCAATTACCTGACCGCGGACAGCAACCTGAAGTACGCCGGCGCCTATGGCGCGATAGACCGCCAGACCGGGTTGGGTTCCTCCTTGATGGGCGCGGCCTACAAGTTCGACAACACCCAGGCCAGCGTGGACGCCTATGTCGGCGGCCCGGTGCAACTGTTCGGCCGGCGCCATGAACTGCTGCTGGGCGGCAATGCCCAACGCACCACGTCCGAGCAGTACAGCGCGGACCTGACGCCCTATCCGAACGTGCCGGTCAATGTCTTCGACTGGGATCCGCACAGCGTGCCCGAGCCTGGCGTGGGGCCGTACACCTCGCCCGGGGAGACCCGGCTCAAGCAGCAGGGCGTCTACGGCATGGGCCGCTTTTCGCTGGCCGATCCGGTGACGCTGGTGCTGGGCGGACGCATGAGCTGGTGGAACCAGAGCGTGCCCCGCGCGCGCCAGCGCATCGATCCGGAGTTCACGCCCTATGGCGGGCTGATCATCGACCTCGACCGCCAATGGTCGCTGTATGGCAGCTATGCACAGGTCTTCCAGCCGCAGGGCGAGCTGACGCGCGACGGCCAGCCGCTGGATCCCATTACCGGCACCAACTACGAGGCCGGCGTCAAAGGCGAACTGGCGGACGGCGCCTTGAACCTGTCGCTGGCCGTGTTCCAGATCCAGCAGAAGAACCGCGCGCAGGAGGACCCGGCATGGCCATGCGTGGGCCGCAACTGCTACTACATCTCGGGTGGGGAAGTGCGCAGTCGTGGGATCGAGGCTGAAGCCTCCGGCAGCATCACGCCCTACTGGACGGTGGCCGCGGGCTACACCTTCAACACCAGCAAGTACCTGACGGATTCGGAATCCGGCGGACAGCCGTTCGCGCGCTTCACGCCCAAGCACATCTTCCGCCTGTGGACCAACTATGCCTTGCCCGGCATGGAGCGGCGGCTGAGCGTGGGCGGCGGGCTGCAGGTGCAGTCGGGCTATTCCACGGTGTCCGGTCCCGTCACGCTGCGCCAGGGCGGCTATGCGCTGGTGGATCTGCGCATGGCCTATCGCGTGGACAAGCACGTGACCGCGGCGCTCAACGTCAACAACCTGTTCGACCGCGGCTATTACCAGAGCCTGTCGGGCACGGCCTGGAACAACCGCTACGGCGAGCCCCGCAACGTCATGCTGACCCTGCGCGCCGAATACTGATGACCCGCGGCGGACGCCCACCGCGCGCGTCCGCCGGCAACCAGAAGGAGAGATCGATGAGTGCACCCGATACCGGGCCGGTGTTCGACTGGCTGGACCACTTCGTGGCGCTGGGGCGCGACGGCGCCATGCGCGACGTGGGCCGTCTGCGCCGCCTCGCGCCGCAGGACGAATGGCTGGTCGGCATCAAGGCCGTGGCCAGCGACGCCGACGTGCATGGCGATGTGTGGGAGCGCCACCCGGCCGGCGATGAAATGCTCTGCGTGCTGGAAGGGCGCGTGGTGGTCACGCTGATGGCGGAGGACGGCGTCCAGACCGACATGCTGCTGGATACCCGGCGCAGCGCCATCGTGCCGCGCGGCGTGTGGCACAGGCTGCACGTGGCCTGTCCCGGCAAGATCCTGTTCGTGACGCCGGGGCAGGGCAGCGAACACCGTCGCGCGGATGCGCCGCAATCCCGCAGCCCCTTGTTGAAGGAAATCTGAAGTGAACCGTATTGCAGACGCACGCATGTTCGTGATGATAGGTGCCTTGTATTTTTCCCAAGGCATACCGCTGGGCGTGGCCATGGAGGCTTTGCCCACGCTGCTGCGCCGCGATGGCGCGGACCTGCACGCGCTGGCCTGGCTGCCGCTGGTCGGCCTGCCGTGGGTGCTGAAGTTCCTGTGGGCGCCCGTGGTCGACAACCGCTGGACCCGCGCCATGGGCCGGCGGCGCAGCTGGATCCTGCCGATGCAGGCCGTGGTGCTGGCCTGCCTGCTGGCGCTGTCCTTGCTCGGCATCGATGCCGCGGGGGCGGCCTGGGTGGTCGCCTTGATGGCGCTGGCTTCGTTGGCCAGTGCGACGCAGGATATCGCCACCGACGGCCTGACGGCGGAGCGCTTCCAGGGGCAGGATCTGGCGCGCGCCAATGCCGTGCAGGTGGGCGGCACCATGGTGGGCTTCTTCTTCGGCGGACCGGGTTGCCTGGTACTGGCCGGCCATATCGGACAGACCGGCGCGTTGCTGACCCTGGCGGCCGTGGTGGCGTTCAGCCTGCTGCTGGCGGCCGCCTGGCGTGAAACCGAACTGGCCATGCCCGCAGCCAGGCGCCGCGCCA